>OKSH01000182.1_pt1 | contig 65666 bp, 47 predicted proteins | sample 1601231 | NCBI WGS metagenome assembly OKSH01 (sample SAMEA3541596, study PRJEB24748) | human gut metagenome | biome: human gut; feature: human-associated habitat; material: faeces | place: China | collected 2012
GCCCCGGCCCGCGCGGTCGCCACGATCGCCACGATCCAGGCCACCGCCGAACCCATTCTGATACGAGTGTTCACTTCCTTCTGGCATAGCCTCCAAGTATAGGATGTGGCGTGGCAGGTGAACGATATCGTATGGAAACGAAACGGTTGCCCGCATCGGTTCATTCCTTATTCACCTATGAGTCAGCGCCGCGACACGCAGAAAGCAAAATGTGGATAGAAAAATAAGTTATCCACATTTTGGGGATAATTCTGGGGATAATCCACTAAGTTATCCACATACTGGGGATAACTTGGTGGATAGTCTGGGGATAACATTCCGCGCCCACAACAGGTGCTTGCGCAACGCAGTCAGGCGTGATATGCGTGTGAGCGTGCCCATAGACTCTTCCGACGCCAAAGCCACCAGTTCCGGCGATACTACACGCCGCGATGGCTTCGGCACCCCGCATGCCGGCGCAAACACAAACGTCAGCAACGGCCCGACCGACGCCCGCTCCACCAACCGCCGGATCATGGCGCTGGCCCTGCCGACCTTCGGCCAGCTCATCGCCGAACCGACCTTCATCCTTATCGACACAGCCATCGTCGGCCATATCGGGGATGCGGCGTTGGCCGGCCTGTCAATCGGCTCCACCATCATCCTCACGGCAGTCGGACTATGCATATTCCTGGCCTACTCGACCACTGCGCAGGTGGCACATCTGCTGGGAGCGGGTCGTCGTCGCGAGGGACTGCAGGCAGGCATTGATGGCCTGTGGCTGGCCTTGAGCATCGGCACCGTACTGGGATTGGGATTGTTCGCGGCTGCCGAGCCATTATGCCGGGCACTGGGCGGTCAGGGCGAAGTATTGGAACAAGCCGTGACCTATACGCGCGCAATCGTGCTGGGTGCGCCAGGCATGCTGATGGTATATGCGGCGAACGGCATTTCCCGAGGATTGCAGAAGGTTCGTATCACGCTGATCGCTGCGGTGGGCGGCGCGGTGGTGAACACGGTGCTTGATGTGTTGTTCGTTATTGTGCTGAATTGGGGCATTGCCGGCTCCGGAGTGGCGACGCTGGTAGCTCAGTGGTTCATGGGGCTGTTCCTGGTAATCCCCGCCATTCTGTGGTCCCGGGCGGATGGTGCGAGTCTGCGGCCTCGTTTGGCCGGTATTGCGGCAGCCGGGGGCGACGGACTGCCATTGTTCATTCGCACATTGGCGATTCGTGCGGCCATGGTGACTACGGTCGCCTGTGCCGCGCGCATGGGTACTGCCGTGTTGGCCGGGTTTCAGGCCGTGAACTCCTCTTGGAATTTTGCGATAAACATGCTGGATTCCGTGGGCATCGCCGGCCAGACGCTGGTGGCCACAGCGCTGGGCGCTGGCAGCGTGCAGCAGGCGCGGCGGCTGACGCGGGCGACCGGGCGTGCGGGACTGGTCACCGGCGCGGTAATCGGCACGGCTTTTGCGGTAGTCGGCCTGTTCGCCGGGCACTTCTTCTCCCCTACGCCACATATTCAGACGCTGATCGCCGTGGGCATGGTGGCGATGGGCATCTTCTTCCCACTGCAAGGCTGGATGATGGCAATCGACGGCATTCTTATCGGCGCGCGCGACTACCGCTATCTGGCCGTCACATGCACGCTGACCGCCGTGGTGTATGTGACGCTCATACTCATACTGGCCAATATGGTGACGCCGGCGCTGACGAGCGACCTGATGCGTACCGCCGTACTCTGGGCCGCGTTCAACGTGGTGCTCATGGGTGGGCGCGGTCTGTCCAACGGGCTGCGCGTGCGCTCGGACGCATGGATGAGGTAGGTATCGGCCGCGCGAAGCGCTGGGCGATTCCGTTTACATAGCGGCGCGGGCGGCGGAATACATGCCGCGGACGATTTGTTCGCGCCACTTGGACCAGCCGTATTGCTTGGTGATGGTCTCACCGGCGGTGGCACCGAGCGAGGAGCCGTCGGCCCGGGTCAGGTCGAACAGCATATCCAGCAGCATCTTGTCGTGGTGCAAGCGGTCGGCCAACTCCTCCGCCACGGCCGGATCATAGGGGTCCTTACCCGTGGCAAATTCGGATAGCGTCAAATGCTCACGCACCAGCACGGTAGCCCAGTCGACGATGTCCGGCGCGTAGCCCATACGCTTGAGAATCACCGGCACATGGCGGGCACCCTCGGCGGCGTGATCGGCCACGAACGCGCGCTTGCCGATGTCGTGGGTGATACCGGCCAACAGCAATGCCTTGAAATGATCGTCATCGTACCGTCCACCGGACGGTGTCTCACGACCCAGACGCGACGTGACCTCCACCATATGCCGATCGATGGTGTACCGGTGGGCGGCCGAGGCGGACGGACGGTTGCGGACGCCGAGCCATTCCGGCATCCATCGACCCGGAATGTCCACGAAATCGATGCTCTCCCACACTTCCATAAGATTCGATCCGCACGCAAGCAGACGGATAAACAGCTCGCGCGATTCGTCATCCCACTGGTTGTCGTGAATCGGGCAGCGCTTCAGATTAACCAAGGTAGACGGGTTGATGGGAAGACCGAATTCGCCGGCCGCCACGGCCATACGCAACGCCAGCTTGGCATCCTTGGCAGGCTCGGCACCGGGCGCCAACACCAATTCGCCTTCGTGCTTGGCCACGCCGGGAGCCACCACGTCGAATTGCGGGGCTTCGCGCTTGCCACCAGAGCGCTGAGAGAACATCTGGAAGAACGCGAATCGCGGCTTTTCGTGGGTCAGCGAATGTTCGGCGCGGGAAGCGGTGGAATCAAGCGAGAAGGAGATGCGCCGACCGATACGGGCAAGCAGTGTCTGCAAATCGTCGATCGAGTAGGCGGCACGCTCGTTTTCGGGCCAAGTCGGATCGGCAAGGCCAAGCATGGCAGCCACTTTGGCCTGATAGGGCGTCAGCATCAGGTTGGTATCCTTGCCGGCCACCAGATGGATGCAGTCGCGTACGTCGAGCAGACGTTCCACAGCTTCGTCGTAAATGCCGTGCGGGCGGTCGGCCAGCCATGAGGCGGCGAGCGCGGAGACGAGCACCGAATCGCGCAAACCCCCACGGGCCTCCTTGATATCGGGCTGATTGACGTATTGGAGCCGGCCGAATTCGTCGAGTCGGGCTTTGGCGGAGTCGAGCAGTTCGGGCAGGCGCTTGCGGGCGGCCTTGCGCCAGCGTTCGAGGATGGACGTGGCGGTGGTGGTGATCAGAGCGGTGTCGCCGGCGATGGGCTTCACGTCCAGCCAGCCCATGGCGGCGGGAAGGTCATGGTCGGTGACTTCCTCGCATTGGGCGCGCGTGCGGATGGAGTGGTCGAGGTCCAGACCGCTGTCCCATAGCGGGTACCAGAGTTTGTTGGCCAACTCGTTGAGCTGCTGGTCGTTCAACGTGCGAGGCTCGTAGATGATGACCAGGTCGAGGTCGGAGCTGGGGCCCAGTTGGCCACGTGCCAGCGAGCCTACCGCGGCGAAGCCGATGCCGGAGTCGGGCACGGGGAAAGAGACATCCTTGCAGGCCGCATTCCACAGCTCAGTGAGGCATTGCATGGCCAGTTCTGTGCGGGCTTTGCGCTTGGTCGCACCATTCCGGTAAACGCCGTCGTCATCCGGCTGGCTCATATCCATGAATCGTTGTTTCAAGCCATCTACTGCTGAAGTCATTGCTTCATCTTTCATTGCTAAAAAAAGTCCCCGCACGGCGTCAATTCGCGGCGTGCGGGGACCTTTCCTATGCAGTCCATCCCCTTCTAAGCATGGACGTCTGTGTTATCAGATCGCGGCGGAACCGGTCTCACCGGTACGCACGCGGGCCACGGAGTCCAGCGGAGCGACCCACACCTTGCCGTCACCGATGGTGCCGGTGCCGGCGGACTTGATGATCACACCAACCAGCGTTTCGGCATCCGCGTCATCGGACAGCACTTCAACGCGAATCTTCGGAATCAGGTCCACAGTGTATTCAGCGCCACGGTAGACCTCGGTGTGGCCGCGCTGGCGGCCGTAGCCGTTGGCCTCGGACACGGTCAGACCGTGCACGCCGGCGGCCGCGAGGGCCTCCTTGACATCGTCGAGCTTATGGGGCTGAATGATAGCGGTGATCAGCTTCATTTCACTTCACCTCCTTGAGAACGGAGCTGGCAGTACCAGCAAAATCGTAAGCACGTTCGCCCTGGTCGGCAAGATCGATGCCGCCGACTTCCTGAGCTTCGGTGACGCGCCAACCGATGGTCTTCTCCAGAGCGAAGGCGATGATCGCGGTGATCACTGCGGAGTAGAGGATGGCGACGAGAGCGATGACCAGCTGAACGACGAGCTGCTTCCAGTCGCCACCAGCCAGCAGACCGGTGCCTTCACCGAAGAAGCCGATGAGGATGGTGCCGGTGAAACCACCAACGCCATGCACGCCGACGACGTCGAGGGAGTCATCGTAGCCGAACTTGAACTTGAGACCGCAGGCCAGGCAGGTCAGGACACCAGCGATGGCACCCATCACGATGGCCCACAGCGGGGAGACCACATCGGCGGCCGGGGTGATGGCAACCAGGCCGGCGACCATACCCGAGGCGGCACCCATGGCGGTGTAGTGACCGGAGCGAATCTTCTCGGTGAAGCCCCAAGAGAGCATTGCGGCTGCGGTGGCGGCGGAGGTGGAAACCCAAGCGTAACCAGCAGTACCGTTGGCGGCGAAGGCGGAACCAGCGTTGAAGCCGAACCAGCCGAACCACAGCAGGAAGGCGCCGAGCATCACGAACGGCACGTTGTGCGGGCGGAACGGCTGCGTGCCGAAGCCCTTACGCTTGCCGATGATGAGCACGATGATCAGGGCGGCGACTGCGGCGTTGATGTGGACGACAGTACCACCTGCGAAATCGTGGGCGGCAGCGCCGATGGCCTTGGAGATGGCGCCGTCAGCAGACAGCAGACCACCGTTCCAGACCATGTGGGCCATAGGAGCGTAGTCGAAGGTGACCCACAGCGCCACGAAAATCATCCAGGTGCTGTACTTCACACGCTCGGCAATGGCGCCGCAGATCAGGCCGACGGTAATCATCGCGAAAGCGACCTGGAAGGCAACGTCCACGGAAACCGGGTAGTTGTTGCCGTTCAGACCGGTGGCGGTGAACACGCCGTCCTGGGCGACCATGGAGTCCTTCAGCAGGAAGCCGCTGGCCGGGTCGCCGAAGATGCCTCCGATGTCGGAACCGGCGTAAGCAATCGACCAACCCCACAGGGTCCAGATAATCATGGTGACCGACAGGGCGGCCGCCTCAAGCATCAGCATGTTCAGGACGGCCTTGGCACGAACCATACCGCCGTAGAAGAACGCCACACCAGGCGTCATGAGGAAAACCAAGGACGCGGATGTCAGGATCCATGCGGTGTTACCGGAATCAATCGCTCCCATGTCTACCTCCCTCTCTTTCGTTCAGGGCACCGGGGGCTTTGCGCGGCCGGCGTCGACTTTGTCTCTACAATGCCGTCCCCCTTGTGGGGGCTAACAGTTCGTCAGTAAAAGCCGGTCTCGTTTTGGTTTCGTTACGGCAAGTTACGCGATTGTTAAGCGCACCTGACAGTTAGGTTGGTATCGGATGGGCTGGTTCCGGCATGATTCCAACGGATATGGGAAAGCCCCGAATCATGTTTCGAATATGATTCGGGGCTAGGTTTGGTGCGTTGCGGGCGTTTCCCGCGCCCACAACGTGGACGGACGCAGGGCTCCCCTCGCTGAGGGGAACTGTCGAGCAAAGCGAGACTGAGGAGAGCTCGACCGTCTACGCGAGAATGCCGTCCACGAAACCTTCGGGATCGAAAGGTGCCAAATCGTCCGGACCTTCGCCAAGACCGACGAGCTTGACCGGCACGCCGAGCTCCTTCTGCACGCTGATCACGATGCCGCCCTTGGCGGAACCGTCAAGCTTGGAGAGCACCACACCGGTAATGCCGATGGCTTCGGCGAACACCTTGGCCTGGGCCATGCCGTTTTGGCCGGTGGTGGCGTCGAGCACAAGCAGCACTTCATCCACCGGCAGGTTCTTTTCGGTAACACGGCGAATCTTGCCGAGCTCGTCCATCAGGTTCGACTTGTTCTGCAGTCGGCCGGCAGTATCGATGATGAGCACGTCCGCGTTCGCTTCCTTGGCCTTGGCGGATGCCTCAAAGGCGACGGATGCCGGGTCGGCACCGTCCTTGTCGGAGCGGACGACGGGCACATTGACGCGTGCGCCCCAGGTTTCGAGCTGGTCGGCGGCGGCCGCGCGGAAGGTGTCGGCCGCGCCCATCATGACCTGCTTGTTTTCGGCCACGAACAGTCGAGCCAGTTTGCCGGCAGTGGTGGTCTTGCCGGTGCCGTTGACGCCGACCATGATGATGACGCTGGGCTTGGCGGCACCCGGCTTTTCGGCATTGAGGCGGCGGTCCGTATCTCGACCGACCAGATCGAGCAGCTTCTCCTTGAGCGTGGCGCGTACTTCGGCTGGGTCGGCTTTACCAGTGATGCGGGCGTCGGTTCTCAGGTCATCGACCAGTTGGGCGGAAGCATCCGCACCGACGTCGGCAAGCAGCAGTGTGTCTTCGACGTCTTCCCAATCGGCCTCGGAGAGATTGTCTTTGGCGAGGATGTCGAACAGGGCCTTGCCGAACGGGTTGCCGGACTTGGCAAGTTTTGCCTTGAGTCGGGTCAGTCGAGAGCCGACCGATTCGGGGGTTTCAGGTTTGGCGGGAGTGGGCTTGGAGGCAGGTTGGGACTCGGGCTTGGGCGCAGCTGCCGGTTCGGGTTCGGCCTGCGCGGCTGGCGCAGGCTCGGCTTTGGCCGATTCGGCTGACTTGGCCGGCTCGGCGGCAGTCGCAGCCTTAGCTTCCTCGGCTTCGGCGGCCAGCCGAGCGTCGGCGGCGGCCTTGGCGTCGCGGGTCTTCTTGTTGTCGGGGGCAACCTTGCCCATCGCACGATCCAAATCGCGCTTGCGGGACTTGCCCAACCAGATGCTCAGGGCGATTACGATAACCGCCGCCACAATCACGCCAAGAACGGCGAGCACAGTATTCATATCCATACCTGTCAAGTCTAGCCCGCAGATGGAATCCCCTACGAATTCGGCAGTCTCAGGCCGACAATTCCACCCGACGACTTAAGCTGAACCGCATGGCACATTCTTCACGTATGACGTCGCTGCAGCGCCGCGAGCAGCTGATTGAAGTCGGACGCTCGCTATTCGCCGCCAAAGGCTTCGAAGCGGTAAGCGTGGAGGAAATCGCCGCGCACGCCAAAGTCTCCAAGCCGATTGTGTATGAGCATTTCGGCGGCAAAGAGGGCCTGTATGCCGTCATTGTGGATCGTGAGATGCGCGCGCTGACCAGTGTGCTCACCGCCGCGCTTGACGATCCGACCGTGCACCCGCGCCAGATTGTGGAACGCACGGCGCTTGCGCTCCTCACCTATATCGAAGAGAATGCCGAGGGGTTCCAGGTACTGGTACGCGACTCGCCGAGCACCGACCCGTCCGGCTCATTCAGCTCGCTGATGGGAGACATCGCCGTACGCGTTGAAGACATTCTTTCCGAAACATTCAAACGGCAGAAGCTGTCTGCCAAGGGCGTGCCGTACTACGCGCAGATGCTGGTGGGCATGACCGTATTCACCGGGCAGTACTGGGCCGACCGGCCAAAGGTGAGCAAGGAGCAGCTGGCCGCATACATTGTGGATTTGGCCTGGCATGGCCTGAGCCGGCTTGACTCCAAGCCCCAGTTGTTCTTTGAGGGCGCCAAGGCGCGGAAGGAGGCCGAGCGCCGAGCCAAGCGCGAGTCCGATTCCGGCAGCCCGGATTCAGACCAGACGAGTTCTGCCCAATCGGATCCCGAGCACGCCACCGGGGAAGATTCAGGGTTGCAGAACATGAGTTCAGGGGCACAGGTTACGCAACACTCTGCCGAGTCGGGAGACGAAGTGCTACGGTTTGAACAGGAAACTGAACATAACGACTAAATATGTGAGGACGTAAGACTTTCATGGCCAGCACGGCAAAGACGCTCACCTTTGTGATCCCCGCATACAATATGGAGTCCTACCTCGACCGTTGCGTGAACTCGTTGCTTTCGGCAAGCGACATCAGCGACCTCGAGGTGCTGATTGTGGACGACGGTTCGAAAGACGGCACGCTGGAGTACGCGCGCAAGCTGGAACGCACCAATCCGGGCGCCGTACGCGCGATTCATCAGGAGAACAAGGGCCACGGCGGCGCGGTGAACACCGGTATCGCGGCGGCGACCGGCATGTACGTCAAAGTGGTGGATGCGGATGATTGGGTCGACCCGCAGGCCATCGACACGGTTCTGGCCACGTTGCGTGCACAGCATGACACCGACGAACCGATTGACATGCTGGTGACCAATTACGTGTATGACAAGGTGGCCAAGCGTCACAAGACCGTAGTGAACTTCCGCCGTGTGATGGAGGCCGGCCGTGTACTCGGCTGGGATGACCTGGGCAAGTTCGGTCTGGCGCAGTACATCATCATGCATGCGCTCACCTTCCGCACGCAGGTGGTGCGCGATTCCGGGCTGAAGCTGCCGGAGCATACGTTCTACGTCGATTTCTATTACTCGTACCAGCCGTTCCCGTGGGTGAAGCGCATCCAGTACCTCGATGTGCCGTTCTACCACTACTTCATCGGGCGCGAGGGTCAGAGCGTGCAGACCGACGTGATGATTAAGCGTGTGGACCAGTTGCGGCTCGTCAATCGGCTGATGACCGAGGCCACGCCCGAACGCGGTACGGTGCCGGAGGGGCTGTACCGGTACATGATTCACTTCCTGGCGATCGAATCGTGCGTTACCTCGGTGTTCCTGATTCTCTCGCGCGATCCGGCCAACTACGTTAAGAAAACCGAGCTGTGGGATGCGATTGACGCCTATTCTCCGGCCATCGGCAAGGATGTGCGCTCGCAGCTGATGTCCCGCGCGCTCAATCTGCCCGGCAAAACCGGCCGCTGGATCGTGCGCAACGGCTATCTCATCGCCGAACGCATCGTCGGCTTTAACTGATTCGGATTGTGGTTTTGCCCTGCTGACGCGTTATCAGCAGGGCATCCCTATTACCTCCCCAGTCGAGGTTTTACTACTCGGCCCAACGGTCGGACATCGCGAAGCTGTTGTGCATCAGGTTGCTGGAGGTGTATAGCACGTCGTTCAGCAGCTTGGTTGTGTGCTCGCGCAGGTAGTCGGCCATCTCGTCGTTGGCCGCTTCGAGCGCATCCGCCACGCCTTGCACATCCTTCTCATCGCCGTGGCCGCCATCGAGCGGCCATGCATTCGTATCCGTCGATTCGGCATCGCTTCGAGCAAGCAACTGCTCATCCGTGCGCTCGATGAGCCGGTGCCCGAACGCGCGCACGCCTTCTGCATAGCCCTCGATGAACCGGTTCGTCTCATACCAATGCGCGTCGGCCACGACGGCGATCAGGCGGTTCGTCCAATACAGGTTGCCGGTGGAGACTTCGGGCGTGGTGTCGCGCAGGTAGGCAGGCGTGTCGTTGACGTTCGCGTAGAACGGCGCGGCGGCGGTGAACGGACCGGAGCCGAACGATACCCACATCACCGTGCGATTGGCCGCCGGCACATACGGGCGGACCTGAATCGCCACCATATGGCCGGTGCGGTTCACGCCGATCGGACGGTAACGGTGGCGCGATTCCGCCGTGCCGGTCGTGCCGTACGGGTCGTACGGCGTGCCTTCGAAGTGCGAGGACAGCAGGAAATCAACGTCTTCGAGGCTCACCTTGTCTTCCGGCACGCGGCACCACGGGATGTCGTCGGATTCGGGCGTGTAGCGGGCGGCCGGCGAATCCCAGTCCTCGCTGGGGTTGAGGCGGCGTTGCATGTACCAGGCACGCGGCGTGTTGTAGATATGGTCCTTCGGCGTCGCGGTGCCGAAGGCCTTGCGCGGGTTGAAACGGGTGGGAAGGGCAACGGTTGTTCCGAATCCGGCGCTATGCGCGTGACGGCCGTTGGAAGAGACCGGCGTTCCCATTGTGCGGTCGAGGTGATGCGTGGCCATGAACTCGCGCAGGTCGGCGCTGCATAGGTATTCGCGCTGCTCGCCGAACGCATCGGCGAGGTCGAAGTCGTCGATGCCGAGCTGGTTGGGGATCGTGGCATAGCAGTCGTCGGGCACTCGGCGGGCGATCCAATGGTGGCCGCCGATGGTCTCGACGTACCAGATCTCGTCCACATCCGAAATAATCACGCCGTTCGATTCGTAGGTGCCGTAGGTTTCGAGCAGTTCGCCCAACCGCGCGACGCCCTCGCGCGCGGTGGTGACATACGGCAGCACAAGGGTGATGATGTCTTCCTCACCGATACCGCCGGGCTGCTCGGCCTGATAATCGGTGCTGTCCGGTTCGCCGACAGCCGGCCGCAACTCGACCATCGGGTCCGCACCGAGCACGCGCTCGTTGACAGCGATGGTTTCGGTGGCGCTCATCGCCACGTTGTGTTCGTTGGCACCGGCTTCGGCCAGAATGCCACGATTATTCAGCACGTTCGGTGCGATGGTGTACCGGCAAGGATTGTCCGGTAGTTCGATTTCGACATGGCTCAGCACGCTGCGGTAGTGGCGCGGCTGGTCGTCGGGGGCGACAGCGACGAAGCGCTTGGGATCGTAACGGCCCGAGCCCGAATCGTCATCGCGGGCGATGATGGTGGAACCGTCGTAACTGGCATTTTTGCCGACAAGAATCGTGGTGCATGACATGGGACACCACTCTAGGAGCCAGGCTGGTCGAAACAAAAAAATCCTTGGAACCATTGCGATTCCGAGGATTTGTTGTGCCCCCTGTGGGATTCGAACCCACAACCCACGACTTAAAAGGACGCTGCTCTAACCGTTGAGCTAAAGGGGCAACTCTTCTAAAATACACACCGTTTTGGGATATTTCAACTACGGCGTTGCGTACACGTTTGCGTACGCGATTGGCCCAACGCACGGCACAGCACACGCAATGTGGCCCAAATCGCAGCCCAAATCGCATATCGCCTCTAGCGATAGATAGCCGCCGGCGACTACCCTTGTACATTATGAGTGAATCCCCCAATTGGAGCAATCCCCTGCGCGACTCGCGCGACCTCAGACTGCCCCGTATCGCCGGCCCATGCAGCCTCGTCATTTTCGGTGTCACGGGCGATCTGGCACAAAAGAAACTACTGCCGGCCGTCTACGACCTGGCGAACCGTGGCCTACTGCCGCCGAGCTTCGGTCTGACCGGTTTCGCCCGCCGCGACTGGACACAGGAACGGTTCATCGAATTCGTCAAGGCCGCCGTCCAGGCGCATTGCCGTACGCCGTTCAAGGAGTCGACTTGGCGCAATCTGGCCGCCGGCATCCGCTTCGTGCAGGGTACGTTCGACGACCCGGAGGCCTTCGAGCGTCTGAGCGCTACCGTGCAGGAGCTTGACCGCGACCGCGGCACGCAGGGTAACCATGCCTTCTACATGTCGGTGCCGCCGCGCGCATTCCCACAGGTCGCCAAGCAGCTGGCCGCCTCCGGCCTGTCGCGCTCGTCCGAGGGCGCATGGCGCCGCGTGATCATCGAGAAGCCGTTCGGCCATGATCTGGCCAGCGCCAAGGAACTCGACAGCGTGGTATCCGAAGTGTTCGACCCGAGCTCCGTGTTCCGCATCGACCACTACCTCGGCAAGGAAACCGTGCAGAACCTGCTGGCCCTGCGTTTCGCCAACGCCATGTACGAGCCGATCTGGAACGCCAACTATGTGGACCACGTGCAGATCACGATGGCCGAGGACATCGGCATCGGCGGCCGCGCCGGCTATTACGACGGCATCGGCGCCGCACGCGACGTCATCCAGAACCACCTGCTTCAGCTCATGGCTCTGACCGCCATGGAGGAGCCGGTGAGCTTCACCGCCAAGGACCTGACCGCCGAAAAGACCAAGGTGCTTTCCGCCGTGCGCCTGCCCAAGGACCTCGCCGCCAACACCGCGCGCGGCCAGTACGCCAAGGGCTGGCAGGGCTCGCACGAAGTGGTCGGCTACTTGGAGGAAAAAGGCATCGACCCCAAGAGCACCACTGAAACGTACGCCGCCATCCGCCTCGATATCGACACCCGCCGCTGGGCTGGCGTGCCGTTCTACCTGCGTTGCGGCAAGCGCCTCGGCAAGCGTGTAACCGAAATCGCCGTGGTGTTCAAGCGCGCCCCGCATCTGCCGTTCGAGCAGACCGCCGTGCGCGAACTCGGCAAGAACGCCATCGTGATTCGCGTGCAGCCCGACGAGGGCGTCACCATGCGCTTCGGAGCCAAGGTGCCGGGCGGCTCCACCATGGAGGTCCGTGACGTGAACATGGACTTCAGCTACGGCCGCTCCTTCACCGAGAACTCGCCGGAAGCCTATGAGCGACTGATTCTGGACGTGCTGCTCGGTGATCCGCCGTTGTTCCCGACCACCGAAGAGGTGAACCTCAGCTGGGAGATCCTCGATCCGATTGAACAATTCTGGTCCACGCTTGGCCAGCCGCAGGCCTACCGCGCCGGTACGTGGGGTCCGGCACAGGCCGACGAAATGCTGGCGCGCGACGGCCGCCACTGGAGGATGCCATGATCATCGATATGCCGAACACCCGCACCCGCGAGATTGCGCACAAAATCGAACAGCTGCACGAGGAGCGCGGCGAATCGGCGACCGGCCGCGTGCTGACGCTGCTCATCGCCACCGAGGACGCGGACCTAGAGCATGCGCTGGAAATCGCGAACTCGGCCAGCCGTGAGCACCCGTGCCGCGTGATTGCCGTAGTACCGGATACCAATCCTGCCGATCAGTCCGGCGAAGGCGAACCGAACGCGGCCGAAGTGGCCGCCGAGGTGAGCGCGAGTCGCGATAATCCGGCCGTCGATTTGACCGACGGCCCGAACGATCCGAACGATTCCAACCTGAACGCCCAAGTGCGATTCGGCGCGGACGCCGGTGCCGGTGAGATCATCATCTTGCGTCCGCGCGGTGGCCTTATCAACCACCCGGATACGCTGGTTATCCCGCTGCTTGTGCCGGATGCGCCTGTAGTGGCGTGGTGGCCGACCACACCGCCGTCGAACCCGGCCAAGGATCTGATGGGTGCGATGGCCCGCAGTCGCATCACCGACGCGTTGCACTCCAATAATCCGGAGGCCACGATTGAGCGTTTGCGCCGCAATTGGACACCGGAAGATATCGACTTGTCCTGGACACGACTGACCGTCTGGCGCGCAATGCTCGCCTCGATGCTCGATCAGCCGCCGCACCTGCCCATCACCGCCGCGAAGGTGACCGGCAAGGCCGACTTCCTGCCTATGGAAATGCTGTGCGCATGGCTGCGTCTGAAACTTGGCGTACCAGTCGAAACTGAGTTCGTGCCCGACGCGCAGGCCGTGACCGGCGTGTACCTGACCCGTGAGGACGGTGTGATCTCGCTGGAACGCCCGTATGAGGACCAAGCGCTGATCTCGCTGCCCGGCCAGACTCCGCAGGAAGTGTCCGTGCCGATGCGCACCATCGAGGACTGCCTGACCGAGGAACTGCGTCGCATCGATCCCGATGAGATCTACGCCGAGGTCATCAACGAAGGCTGGGATCTGATTCGTCACTGAAGTCGGTAGAACCCGTTGCCACAGCGGCGTTGGAATGAGTTCGGCAATTGTGGCCGAGCCATGCCAACGCCGTTGCTCATCGTTTCCTACCTCATGCGATGCCGAAGCTCATGCCCGCGGAGTAATAAAGTGACATATGCGATGTCGCACAATGTGGATTGTGTTGTCAACTGACAACACAATCCACATTGCAAAGTACGACACATACCCCATACAAGGACCATACATGGCAACTCGAAAACTCATTGTGTATCCGAATAAAGATCTGATGATTCAGGCTGGCGCGCAACGTTTTGTCTTGGCGCTACTCGATTTGCTCGCCGAACGATTGCCTGATGGCACGCATCGCACGCGTGTGGATGTGGCGCTGTCTGGCGGTTCGGCCGCGCAGCCGCTGGGCTTGGTGCTGAACGATCCGCTGGCTGACGCGATTGATTGGTCGCGCGTGCATTTCTGGTGGAGCGACGAACGTTTTGTGCCGGCTTACGACACCGATCGCAATGCTTTGGAGGCCCGTCGCCTGCTGCTTGACCAGCTGGTGGCAGATGGCAAGCTGCCTGAGTCGAATATTCATGAGATGGCGGCCGATACCCGTTCAGCCGATGACATCGCCGATGTGATGGATCAGGCCGACAGCGATGATGCTTCCGTTCGCGCCGCCGCCGATGCCGCGAATGATGCGTTGCTGGACGATGTCGCGAGCGACTATGAGCGCGAGTTGGTGAATGAATTGGGGCCGGAACCGGTAATCGATCTGATGATTCTCGGCATGGGACCGGACGGTCACTATGCGTCGCTGTTCCCTGGTCATGATGAGGTCAAGGTTACTGATAGGCTCACCGTGGGTGTGAACCACTCCCCCAAGATGCCGCCGCTGCGTGTTTCATTGACCGCGCCGCTCATCGCGCGTTCACGCCATACGTGGTTCTTCGCCGCCGGTGCCGGCAAAGCCGAATCGCTGGCCCATGTCTTCGAGCAGCCCAACAACCCGGATTACCCGTCCTCCTACGCCAACGGAGTGGACGAGTTCATCTGGTTCTCCACCGAAGAAACCGTCACCGAGTTGTGAGTGAATTAAGCCCCCCTCTGATGAGGGGGCTTAATTCGTCTATGGCTACGCCTCGATCTCGGACTTGCTGTTTTCTCAGCTCGGCTATCGCCGAGCCTGAAGAAGGCCGGACAGCCCACAGGGCTGTCCTAAACCTGAAATCACGAGGCTACGCCTCGATTTCAGGCTTGCCTTCTTCAGCCCACAGCGTGTGGAACACGCCGGGCTTGTCTACGCGACCGTAGGTGTGGGCACCGAAGAAGTCACGCTGGGACTGGGTCAGAGCGGTGGGCAGGCGCTTGGAGCGCAGACCATCGTAGTACGCCAGGGAGCTGGAGAACACCGGGGTCGGGATGCCGGCCTCCACCGCGCGAACGATCACGCGACGCCATGCATCCTGCGATTCGCCGATGATCTTCTCGAAGTACGGATCGAACAGCAGGGAAGCCGGCGGGTTATCGCCCCTGAAGGCCTCGGTGATGCGGTCGAGCAGGAACTGGGCGCGAATAATGCAGCCGCCACGCCAAATGCGGGCCACTTCGGACAGGTTGATATCCCAGCCGTATTCCTTGGCACCGTCCTGAATCTCGTTCAGGCCCTGAGCATAGGCCACGACCTTGGAAGCGAACAGAGCCTTGCGCACGTCCTCGACGAACGCGGCCTTGTCTTCTCCGGCCAGATCGATGGTCTTGTTCGGTCCAGCCAGACCTTCCTTCTGAGCGTCTTCACGCAGCTCACCGTGCGAAGACAGTGCACGAGCGAACACGGCTTCACCGATGGCAGCCACAGGAGAACCACATTCCAGACCAGTCTGCACGGTCCACGTACCAGTACCCTTCATGCCGGCATGATCCACGACCACGTCCACGAACGGCTTGCCGGTCTCGGCATCCTTGTGGTGCAGAATCTCAGCGGTGATCTCGATCAGGTAGGAGTCAAGGTCGCCCTTGTTCCATTCAGCGAACACGTCGCCAATCTCCTCGGCATCCATGCCGAGTCCACGGCGCAGAATGTCATACGCCTCACCAATCACCTGCATATCGGCATACTCGATGCCGTTGTGCACCATCTTGACAAAGTGGCCGGCACCATCGGTGCCGATGTGGGTCACGCACGGTTCGCCGTTCACCTTGGCGGCGATGGACTGAAGAATCGGGCCCAAGGTCTTCCAGGATTCCGCAGTGCCACCGGGCATCAGAGACGGGCCGTTGAGCGCGCCTTCCTCACCACCGGACACGCCGCAACCCACGAAGTGGAAGCCCTTGGCACGTACTTCCTTCTCACGCTTGATGGTGTCCTTGAAGAAGGAGTTGCCACCGTCGACGATGATGTCGCCCGGTTCGAACACCTCTTCCAGCTGCGCGATGGTCGCGTCGGTCGGAGCACCGGCCTTGACCATGATGATGGCGGTACGCGGACGCTTCAGGGACGCGGCGAATTCCTCGAGCGTTTCGGCCGGCACGAAGTTGCCTTCGGTGCCATGCTCGTTCATGAGCTTCTCGGTACGCGAGTAGTGGCGGTTGAACAACGCCACCGTGTTGCCATGGTGCGCCAGATTACGCGCCAGATTGGAGCCCATCGTGGCCAGTCCAATCACACCAATGTTTGCTGTAGCTTCGGCCATGTGCCTTGCCTTTCGTTTGATTGTCCCATCGTCATCACGCGCGTCACAAAACAGCGCATCAGCGGAGGGAATCATTCCTTCAACGCTTGAAAGTGTATCCCGCTTACCACCCACACGCGAGGGCTGTCTTAGGTTCTACGCACCTTCTGCCCGCGAAGCGTAATTACTTGCCGGCCATTCACATACGCCCGGCCTTGGAAGGGTCGATATGCATGGTCTGGAAGCGATTGGCCATGTAAGCGTCGCTGTAGCGTTCGCTGAACCACATCGCGACCGGTGAATCCTGCGGCTGGCCGGCCATGCGCCCATACCAGCAATCCAAGGCCATCAGCGTGAAGGCAATGTCGATCACCATCAGCACCGTGCATACCGCAGTCAGCGAATACCGCGCTTTCCATGGAATGCGATTAATCAGAGCCAGCAGTCGCGGTAACAGCCACTTGACCCACACCACACCAATCAGTCCCCAGAAGAACATGAATTGGCCTGAAGTACGTCCGTCGATGGACAGCCAACGGCCGGTGTAATCCCACGCGGTAATACCAAACGCCGCTTCCATGAACCAGCTGGTGCAATATTCGAACGCGCCGCCGATCACCGCCGAAGCGCAGAAAATCAAGAACGGATTCGCCTTCCACAGGCGATTCAGGCACACGGTTACCAATACCGCACCACAGCCGTAAATCGGCGAGAACGGGCCCCACAGCAAACCAGCGCGGTCCTGAAGTTCACCGTTATACAGCGCCATATGGTAGATCGTCTCCACAATCAGGCCACCCACCGAAGCGATGGTAAACAGCCAGAAGATATTGAAAAAGTCCAGCGCAATATAGCCCTTGCCGGACTGGTCGCGGCCTAGCATGCCGGCCGCCACAGCCGATTCATAATCATCGCGATCGTCCATACGCCTGAGCGCGCGCTGCAGACGGCGTTCCTCGCTCAGGGAGGGATCGGCGGTCACCGAAATCACGACGAGAATAATCATCTGAATCAGCGGCAGCAGCAGGTTGAAGCCAAGGCCGGTCAGGGCCAGCGACAGCATGCCGTCGGCCAATGTCAACGGCATCAGCACGTAGGTCCAGCGCGCGGCATACCGGCGATGATTGCGCAGCAGCATCACGCCGAACACAATCAGGCATGCGGCACTGACTACCAGCACCACCGCATGAATCGCGGACAGGATGAAGGTCAGGCTCATCGCATCGACGTGCACATGACCATCCAGAATCTCGCGCACGGCATAGAGGATGGAAATCACCATAATCGGCAATGTGGCGAGTCCGTCCAGCAGCACGACCGCGCCATAGATGCGCGCCAGAATCGGTAATCGCTTGGCGTTCAGGTTCAAGCCGGCGTCGTCCAGTTCGACGGCCACCAGATCGGCCACGACTGCGGACTCGGCGTCACGGTTCTCCCGCGGCTTGCCGGGGGTAGTGGCCGTGCCATCGTCCTTGAATTCAACCATGGTTTCCTCCCCACATAGCGTCCCCTTACACTATCACCCGATTGCAGTTTTGCCGAACTTGATGGACGGCCGGTACATGTCTGTCTACATTGCCGAGCACCGAGCCTATCCATCGCGTTCAGGAAACGTCCAAAAACCATCCAGAAATCTTGTCAATAAGTTCCAGAACGCCTTTTGCTCTGCCCAGCGACACACGATAAGCCGCTGGGCAGCGGCGTTATTCCGCCAAAAACATCATCAATCACCCCATTAATCTCCGGCAGCCGTATTACGCTACTACAAACGTAGCGCTACGATTAACGTATCGCTACGGAAAACGTAGCAACCAAGCAACACCAAGCTCCGGAGGTATCAGTGGGCAATATCTTCAAGGTCCTCAGACGCGACTTCCTGCGCCTGTTCAAGGTGCCGGCCGCATGGGTGATCCTGTTCGGCATGGTGTTCATCCCGCCACTGTATTCGTGGTACAACATCGTCGGCTTCTGGGACCCGTACGGCAATACCAAAGGCATCACCGTCGCCATCGCCAACAATGACGACGGCACCGACAACGCGCTCATCGGCAAGCAAAACCTCGGCGATCAAATCGTCAAGCAGATGAGAAGCAACGACCAGCTCGGCTGGACCTTCGTCACCGAAGCCGAGGCCATGGACCAAGTGGAATCCGGCAAGGCATACGCAGCCATCATCATTCCCAAAGACTTTTCCGACGATCTCGCCGGCGTGGTGACCGGCGGCAAGAGTCGGCCCACTCTGGAGTATTACGTCAACGAAAAAGCCAGCGCCATCGCCCCCAAAGTCACCGACGTCGGCGCGTCCACTGTGGACCGCACGGTCAATTCCACATTCGTCTCCACCGTATCCGAAGTACTTACCGAAGTCATCAATACGGTTGACGGCAAAGCCATCAGTACCGAAGACACCACCAAAGCCAAGGCCCTCACGGCCCTTGCCGAGGCCTCCGACGATGTGCAGCACACACGCAGCACCATCGCCAAGCTCACCACCAAACTCACCGACACCCCAGAGCAGACACGCACCGCACGTCAGGCGCTGGACGACGCACGCACACTTGGCATCGACACTGCAGAAGGTCTGGCCGGCGTCTCCACCCTGATCGGCACTACCCAGACCAGTCTGAACGGCTTCGTCACCTCCACGTCCGAAGCGCTTGACCAAGGCTCAAGCCTGCTGAGCCAAGCCGCAGCACAGGCCAACCAAAGCGTGGGCACGGTAACCGGAACCATCAGCGCCGCCAATCAGCAGGTAGGCGGACTGATCAATACGGCGGAAGACATCAACCAAGCGAACGCCGACATCATCGACCAACTCAAAGGGCTGCCGAACGCCAATCGAGAACCGCTGCAATCCGCCATTGCCACACTGGAAAGCCGCAATAGCGAGCTTGCCGGCGCACTGGGCAACCTCGATAGCCTGAACACCACTATCGGCAATGCCTCCACAGACACCGCCGGATTGGCGCAGCATCTCAATACCGCCACCCAAACCACGGTGCGCGAGGCCAATACCGCTCGCGGCACCATCACCTCCGGCGCCATTCCTCAGCTCAACACCGGTCTCAACGCCCTCAGCTCGACCGCCAGCACTCTGTCGACCGGCATCACGTCGCAAGGCTCACTCATCGATCAGTCGAAGCATACCCTCGACCAACTCGACAAAGCAGCCTCCACCACGGTGACCGCGCTGCGCGACACCGATAAGGCGCTGGCCGGCGTACAAACCAAGCTCGATACGCTGGTCACCGACATCAAAGCCCTGAGCATCTCCAGTTCACTCAGTTCCCTGATCGGCACCGACGGCAAACTGGATGCCGCCACAATCGCCGACTTCATGCTCTCCCCCACTGTTATCAGCGAACAGGCCGTCTATCCGGTCGCCTCCTATGGTTCCGGCATGGCACCGCTGTTCACCACCCTGTCTTTGTGGGTGGGCGCGTTCGTGCTCGTGGTCATTCCCAAACTCGAAACCGACGATGAGGGCATCGACGATCTCACGCCAACCCAAGGCTATCTCGGTCGCTTCCTGCTGCTGGCCACGCTGGCTGCCGTCCAAGGCCTGGTCACGGCCATCGGCGATCTTGTCATCGGCATTCAATGCGCGAGCGCCCCAGTGTTTCTGCTCACCTGCGTCATCACCTCACTGGTGTATATGTCGGTGATTTTCGCCCTCTCCACCACGTTCATGCACGTGGGCAAAGGCGTATGCGTGGCGCTGGTCATTCTGCAGGTGCCGGGCGCCTCCGGCCTGTACCCGATTGAAATGATGCCCGCGTTCTTCCGCGCCATCTACCCGCTGCTGCCGTTCACCTATTCGATTGACGCGATGCGTGAAACCATCGGCGGCTTCTACGACGGCCTCTGGTTCGCCTATATCGGCAAATTGCTGATTTTCATGGTTCTGGCCTTTGCGCTTGGCCTCGGCGCCCGGCCGAAACTGGCCAATCTCAACCGCCTGTTCGCGCGGGAAATCAAGGAAAGCGACATGATTATCGGCGAGCCGGTGCACCTGCCCGGCAGCGAATACCGTGTCACTCAGGCCATTGCAGCACTGGCCGACCACGACGAATACCGTCATGCCATCGAACGTCGGGCCGCCAAATTCGCCTACCGTTATCCCCGGCTGCTGCTGGGTGCGCTTATCGCCGGATTCGTGGTGCCGGCCGCGCTCATTATCGTGTTTGCGCTGACCACCAGCGAGAAAATCGTAGTCATGGGCACATGGCTGGCATGGGTGCTCATCATCATGGGCTTCCTGATGGTCGTGGAATTCATGCGCGATTCCATCCGCCGCCAAACCAAGCTCGGCAACCTCTCCGACGAGTCGATCCGCGCCATGCTGTACGGGCATAAGGCCAAGCGTCGCGACACCTCCGCCGAACGCCACGAAGAAGCGGACCCGAGCGCCGCCGTTACCGCAATCATCCCCACTATTCCGCCGACCAAGGAAGGCAGGCACGCACGATGAACACCATGTGGAAACTGTTTACCGGCGACATCAAACGCCTGACCAGCAACGTGGTCTCCATCATCATCGTGATCGGCTTGGTGATGATTCCCGGCCTGTTCACCTGGTTCAACGTGGCCGCATGCTGGGACCCGTTCTCGAATATGAAGAACCTGAAATTCGCGGTGGCGAATGTGGATGAGGGGTATCGTTCCAACCTGATCCCGGTGAAAGTCACGGTCGGCGATCAGGTGGTGAACGCGCTGCGCGCCAACAGTCAGCTCGATTGGACGATCACGTCCAAAGCCGATGCCGTCGAGGGCGCACGATCCGGCAAATACTACGCGGCCATCGTAATTCCGAAGTCGTTCAGCAAAGACATGATGACCTTCTTCTCCGACGACGTGCAGCATGCCGAACTGACCTATTACCGCAACGAGAAGAAGAACGCGCTGGCACCGAATCTGCTCAACGAGGGCACGGATGAGGTTGCGGCGGAAATCAACACCACGTTCGCTAAGACCATCACTTCGGCCGGGCTGGAAATCGCGTCTTCGCTGGCCGATCAGCTGTCCAAGCCCGAGACCAAAGAGCAACTGAATACCTTCAACGCCAACATCGCCAATTTCGCCACACAGCTTGACGATACGGCGGATCTGCTTGGCACATACAGCGCATTGACCGATACGGCCGGCGCCTTGCTCGACACCTCGAACTCACTGATCACTCAGGTTTCCTCTGCCGCCAAACAAGGCGGCAAGGATCTTGCCAGCGCCAAACAGGAAGTCACCGACGTGGCCGGAGCCCTGGGCACCACCGCTGACGCGATGAGCAGCGCACTGGACGCGAGCGCCTCCAGTTTCGGCGCGGTGTCCGACTCCATAGACAAGCTGTATTCCGACGCGAATGCTGGTGCCACCACGGCCGCCGACGAATTGGACCGTCAAGCCACGGCCATTGGCAAGCAGACGGAGAAATACACTGAAATTCGCAACACGTTGGCCGGCATACTGGGCAACGACTCATCCATCATCACGGCGATTGACCGTTCAATCGCACGGCAAAACAGGCTGCGGCAAGCGCTGAATACGGCGGCGACCGATATTCGCCAAGGCAATCAGGACGCGCAGGATCAGCATGCGCAGGTCAAGAATCTGGCTGATCAAGCACAGAACAGTATTGCCAATATCAAGTCAGATTTCTCGGCCACGGTGAAACCGCAAATCGACTCCCTGTCGTCCACCGTCGCTGACGCCTCCGGCATACTGAGTTCCGGCGCCACCCAGTTGGACTCCACGCTCGGCGACCTGAAAGGGACTTCCGACGACGCCAGCGATATGCTCAGTGACGCTCGCACTACCTTGGACAAGGTGTCCGGCAAACTGCGTTCCGCCGGTGCCGAACTGGCTTCGTTCAACAGCACACTGAGCGACGCACTAAACAGTGGCGATATGGGCATGGTCAAAGAGGTGCTGGGCAATGATCCCGAAACGCTGGCCAGTACGTTGGCCGCACCGGTGCAGCTCAGGCGCAAGGCCGTATTCCCGGTGGCGAATTTCGGTTCGTCGATGGCACCGTTCTACACGCTGCTGCCGCTGTGGGTGGGCGCGCTGCTGATGGTGGTGACGCTGAAAACCACCGTGTCTCGCCGGACGCGCAAAGCATTGGGCGATCCGCGGCCGCATCGGCTCTTCCTTGGGCATTACGGGGTGTTCGCGCTGATTGCGCTGCTGCAATCCACGGTGTCGCTCGGTGGCGATCTGCTGTTCCTGCGCGTGCAGGCCGTGCATCCGCTGCTGTTTATGTTGTCTGGATGGCTGGCCTCGCTGGTGTTCTCGTTCTTCACCTATACGATGGTGGTGAGTTTCGGCAATGTGGGTAAGGCAATCGGCGTGCTTATGCTCATCGTGCAGATTTCGGGTGCGAACGCTGCCTACCCGGTGCAGATGTTGCCCGACTTCATCGCCAAAGTCAGTCCGCTCTTGCCGCTCACCCATGCGGTGACGATGATGCGTGCGGCCATCGCCGGCATCTACGACATGGATTACTGGCGGGCCGCCGGAATGCTGCTGGCATTCGTGCCGCCGCTACTGTTGCTTGGGCTGTTGCTCAGGAAGCCACTGGTGCGGTTCAACCAGTGGTATGTAGCCCAAGTCGAGAGCACTAAAGTGCTGAGCTAGTAGGTATTATCCGGGAGTTGCCTACAAACGGCATGGACTTACCACCCTCAGTCTGGCTTTGCCAGCCAGCTCTCGCCAGCGGGAGCGTACGGGAGCATATTTCGAAGAGAAGAGATGACGGAGATGACAGATACGACGGCGACACCGCGCGGTGAGCGCACGCGCGAGGCGACGGATCGCAAGCTCATGCGAGCCACGCTGCAGATTGCGGTGGACCGCGGCATCAGCGGCGTGACCATCGAGGAGGTGGCCCGGCGCTCCGGTGTGGCCAAAACCACGATTTACCGCCGATATCATAATGCCGACGAGCTGCTGCACGAGATCAGCGCGATGTATCTGGCCATCCCGGATCCCGACCCAGTGCCCAGCCCCACGCGTGAGCATTTCACGCAACTATTGCAGCGATTGGTCGATTGGGTGCGCGACAACGACATCGACGTCAAGCGCGTGGGCATTGTGTTGTCCAGCGAGGCCGAGTTCTTCCAGCACATCGTCGACCAGGTGGTGACCCCGTGGCTGGAGCATGTGGGGGCGTTCCTCAAGCAGGGAGTCGCGCAGGGCGTGTTTCGCGAGGACGTTGACGAGAAGTTGCTGTTGTCCACGATTATCGGATCTTTGGTGGCGTATGAGGCCATCGAGGGCAAAGCAATGGACGACGACACCGCCTGGGCCTCGCGCATGGCCGATCTGCTGTGGCCAGCATTGCTGAAGTAGCGGTCTTACTCCTGAATCGAAGCCTCCTGGCGGGCGACTTCGAGGGCTTTGTTGAAGGCGTCGGAGGTCCAACTGGCGCCGGCGACCTTGTCCACTTTGAGGCCCTTCAGAGGTTTGCCGTCCACCACGCCGTTAATGGCTTTGGCGAAGTCGTCCTGATGGTTCTTGGAAATCGTGGTGAACGGGTGCCCAATGATATTGACGGTCTCGACGTTGCCGTCCTTGATGGTCAGATGGACGTCGATGGAATCCTCGCCTACCGGGCCGTACTGGCCGTTGATCGAGTAGTTGCCGTCCTTGTAGTTGCCGGTGTCCTTCTTGTCGGACGTGGTGGTGGACGGGTCGTTGTGCGACGAGCTGGAATCGGAGCCGTCGGAGCTATCGGAGCCGTTCGACTGGGATTGCGACTGCTCTTCCTGCGACTTCTCGGTCTCGCCCGAGTTGCCGGCGTACGCATCGTCCATCGGCGTGGCCTCGGATTCGCCGCACCCGGCCAGCAGCGCGCCAGCCACGACCAGTCCGGCCGCCGCCAATGTCGCGGATTTCTTCAACATATTCTTTTCGGTCATATTCACGCTCCTTAAGCCCCCCTCTGACGAGGGGGGCTGTCAGCGAAGCTGACTGGGGGAGAGACCATCAGCTTGCCATGTATTCCTCACATACTGCTCGATACCCCTGACGGCCCTACTCCTCGCCGCCGGTTTTCGCGGCCTTGGTGGGGTCAGCGAAACCAATGGCGGTCTCGCCGTTCTGCGCGCCCTCGACCTGTGCACCCGTGGAGGCGGGCTTGCCGCCGGCCGCCTCGTAGGCCTTGCGCGCATCCTCGTCATTCCACTTCTCACCGACGAGCACGCCATGGTTGAGCATGATCTCGCGCTGCGCGCAGCTGGCGACCAGCGCATCGTGGGTGACCACGATAATCGTGGTGCCCTGCTCGTGCAGCTTGCGGAACAGGTCGAGCACGATCTTCTCGTTCTTCTCGTCGAGGTTGCCGGTGGGCTCATCGGCCAGAATCAGCTTCGGGTCGTTGATCAGCGCGCGGGCCACGCACACGCGCTGCTGCTCGCCGCCGGAGAGCTGGCCGGGCAGGTGGTGGGCGCGGTCCTTCAGGCCGACCTTTTCCAGCGCCTCCATGGCCTGCTTCTCATCGACCACCGAATGGTAGTACTGGGCCACCATCACGTTTTCCACGGCGGTCAGGTGCGGAACCAGATAGAACTTCTGGAACACCAGTCCGATGAGGTTCTTGCGCACGTCGGCCAGCTGCGTGGCGTTCAGGTCCTCCAGCTTGCGGCCTTCCAGCTTCACGGAGCCCTTGGAGGGCGTGTCCATGCAGCCAATCATGTTCATCAGCGTGGTCTTGCCTGAACCGGATGAGCCGACGATGGCGAGCCATTCGCCTTCCGGCACGGTCAGATTGAGGTCGTCCACGGCATGCAGGTCGCCGTAGATCTTCGAGATGTGGTCGAGTTCAAGTAGCATGACGTTTCTCTTTCTTTATTCTTCGCGAAGCACGACGGCGGGGTCGATGCGGGTGGCGCGGTGGACGGGCGGGATGGAGGCGACGATGGCGATCAGCGCGCTGAACAGCACGGAAATCAGCGCCAGCCACCAGTTGAATCCGATGGAGCGTTCGAACACCGCCATGCACAGCCAACCGGCGAGTCCGTAGCCGATTGCGGTGCCGATGAGGCCGCCAATCAGGCCGTAGAGCGACGATTCGATGTAGAACTCGGTGCCGATGGCACGCGAGCTGGCACCGAGGGCCTTGCGCAGGCCAATCTCGTTGCGTCGCTGCGAGACGATCGAGCTGATTGTGGTGCCGACGCCGACGAGCGTCAGCACCAGCACCACCAGCGAGACGATCCAGAACAGCGTCTGCAGCATGGTGATGATGCGGGTGTCGGAGGCGGTGATCTTGGTGACCTGCTGTGCCTTGACGTGCATGGAGGTCATGTCGTTGATGCTGGACACCAGACCTGCGAGGTCGCTGGCGCCGGCCGAATACTCGATGACGTCCACGCCGCGCGTGATGCCGGTGAGCTTGTTGACGTCGACGTTGGTGGCGTAGATGATCGAGTCTTCGCTGCCGCCGGTGTCCACAATGCCGGCCACGCGGAATTCGGTACCGGAGGTGTCCATGATGTCACTGGAGACACGGCCGTCTTTGGTTTGCTGGTCGATCGAGGATTTCGACGAAGTGCCGTTGGTGCTGGCGTTATCGGATGCACGGTAGCCGAGGGTGATGGCGGAGCCGATTCTCAGGCCGATGGCGTCGGCGATGTCGCGTCCGACCAGCACCTTGCCGTCGGTCGGCCACGAGCCGTCGACCACCCAGTGATGGTTGAGGTTCTTGACCTGCGCCGCATTCACGCCGGCCATCACGTACGGCGAGGCGTTGACGCGCACGTTCTCGTAGCGGTAGGTGGCGTATTTCGCGGAACCCTTGGCCCTGACCATTTCAGTGGTGTGCTGCACCATCGCCTTGTCGATGCCGGCCTTGCCGTCAGCATTGGTCGATTCGGTGGGCGTGACAATCAGGTTCGCGCCGTACGCACGCATCTCCTCGTTCATCTGCTGCGGCACGGCGAGGCAGATCATCGCCAGACAGAACAGTGTGGCTGCGCCGACCAGCGACGCCACCACAGCCATCACCGCGCGCGAACGCCGACGGAACACGGCGCTGAACAGCATTCTGAAGAACATACCGGTGTTGGTCATCGGTTCCCTCCTTCCACACCTACGTAGATAAACTCAGCGACCATGGAGCACCTCCGCGGGCTTGAGATTCAGAATCGAACGAATCGATGAGGCGGACGCCAGCAGCACGGTGACAGCCAGCAGCACGAACACCAGCACGAACACCATCGGCCGCATCGTAATGCCGGAACCGAACACCACCCGGCCTATCAGCTGGGCCACGCCGGAGCCGAGCAGCGCGCCCACAATCGCGCCCAGCAGCGAGATTGCCGCCGTTTCGGCCAGCATCAGGCGGGATACCGCGGCATCGGTGGCACCGAGCGCCTTGAGCAACGCCAGCTCGCCCGACCGTTCGCCGATCGAGGCGACCATCAGGTTGGCCACGGCCACGGCTGCGGCGATCAGGCTCAGCACGGTCATCAGAATCATCACGGCCTGCGTCTTTTGCAGCACATTGCCCTGCAACGCGGCCACCTGACGCACCTGCTTGGCCACCGCGCCCGGAATCACCTCTTCGATCTGATAGGCGATCGAGCTCGGGTAGGCGGTGCAATACCAGGTCTCCCATTCCTCCTGGCTCAGCGCGGCCGGGTTCGCGGCGGCCTTACGGGCCAGGTCGTTCTCCGGCGTGGTCAGGGCCTTGACCTCGATTTTGTCGACCGAATCGGGCAGGTCGGCGAGCACCTGGGCCGTGGAGGAGGCGATGTAGAGCGAGCCGTTGTCCTCGTCGCCGGAATCGTAGACGCCAGTGAGCTTGATTTTCTGCTCGTTCTTCTTGCCTGAGGCGGTGGTTTTGTTGAGGGTGATGGTGTCGCCGGTGGTCGCGCCGAGTTCGGAGGCCAGCGTCTTGCCGATCACGCCCTGGTCGGAATCGTCTTTGGGCCACTTGCCGTCCAGCTGCCACCACGAGCGCATGCCTTCCACGCCCACGACGGTAGTCTCGCCGGTGGAGATCTTGAGGTTCTTGTTGAACCACGTGCCGACGACCGGCACGTTGGTACCGTCCACCGTGGCGTGGATGTTGAGCTGCGGCGCGAAGCTGGTGATGTTGAACGACCAGAAGATCGTCTTGATCTTGGCCGCGTCCGACTCCTTCAGAAAGGCGGTCGGGTCGCTGGTGGACGTCGCGCCGCCCGACTCGGTGTTGTACAGGTCGGAAACGACCGCGTCCGCCTTGGGCTGCACGGTGATGTTCGAACCGTAGGTGGACAGCTCGGCGTTGAGCTTGTCGCCCACGTCGAACACGACGCCCAGCATCGATACGGACACGGTCGCCGACAGGCATACGGTCAGCGCGATAAGCAGGCGCCGGCGCAGCTGTCGGGTGAACGAGCGAGTAATCATGCGCAGAAAGAACATGATTCTTGTCTCCTGCCTGACTCACCGGAAGTGGGCGCTCAGCGCGTCCAGATCCGTAGTTTGAATGGTGATCTTGCCGTGGCCGGTCTTGTACGGGAATGGTATCGGGTTGCAGCCACCCTTGAAGCCGATGGTCGCCAGGTTGATGGCCACCTCGCACTTCTTGCAGATGATCTTGCCGTCCTTCTCGTAGTAGCCAGCGTCGCCGCAGTTCTCGCAGGCGTCCAGGCCGATGCCGTACGCGCCACCGTTCTTTCGGATGATGATGAAGCGCATGACGGTGCCGTCCTTGGCCTTGTATTCGAAGCGGTGCAGGTGGCCGTCCTCGACCTGGCTGAAGGGGATGGTGGCCACGCCGTCCTTGAGCGAGTAGGCTTCCGGCGGCGAAAGGGTGATGGTCTGATGGGTCGCGGCAACGCCCACGGTCAGGGTTGCTGTGACGCCGATGGCTGCGATAAGGCTCCACACGGCAGCGGCGATGGCGTGGCGGCGGAATACCTTATGCCGGCGCAACGTGGCCTCGTTGGCTCCCGGCACATCATGGGTTTTCATACGGAAACCGGCCACGATGGAGGCCACGGCGGGAATCAGGAACACCAGCGCCTGCGCCATAATCATCGTGGAGTTCTGGTTGATGGACCAAGCCAGCGCCACGAACATCGTATGGTTCATCGGGAAGCCTCGCGCCTGCAGAATCTGGGCAAGACCAGTGAAGTGTTGAATCAGCAGAATCACCATCATGGCCGCGACGGCCACGGTGAACGCCCAGCGCACGGCAGTGGTGCGCATCGTGCGGAAGATGGCGGCCACAATAATGGACATGGCCACGCCAAGCAGGAAACCAAGAGCGCGCAGCAGCATGGCCGAAGTGAATGCGGTCTCCCCTGGTTCCACCCAGATGGTGAGCTGCAGAATCACGTCCGGCAGCGCGTAGAACAGGGTGAGTGCGATGTCGATGGCGGCCACGGCGTTAGCGATGTGCATGAACACCTTGTGCTGCTGCCAATTGGTGGTGATGCGGCGTGCGAACACCACCACGACGATGGTCAGGATGTCGGCAATGATCGCGCACCACAACACCGGGTAGTTGACGAACGTGCGCTGATTGATCACGGCCGAGGCGCGCAGGCCGGCGAATACGATGGCGGCGATCAGACCGACGATCAGGCCGATGAGACGCCAATGCGAGCTTATCGGCTTATCTCGCCCCTCGCCGACCGTGAGCATCACGCTCAGGCTCATCACCAGCAATGCGGGGGCCAAAGTGCCCGGCATCACTGCCACGAATTGTTCAAGCATTCGCGTCCTTTCTCTGTTCACCTTAGGCTCCCCTCTCTGAGGGGAGCTGTCCGCGAAGCGGACTGAGGGGAGTTTTAGACCGTCCTAAGAATTATCTCCCTAAAGCGGCGTAAAGCCCCCTCTGACGAGGGGGCTTTCTGCTTAGTCAATCACCACTGGCGAGGAGTGTAATCCCAGTTGTCGAAGGTGACCTCGATCGGCTCGGTCCAGAAGTGGCCCTTGACGCCGGTCTCCGGGTCAACGTGCAGCATCCAACCCTTGGAGGCCGGGGATTCGATGGAGAGCTTCAGCTGGTAGGTGCCAGCCTTGTCGAGCTTGACGTTGGCGCCGTAGTGCGGGCCATCGGAAGCGTTCATCTGCATGAAGGTACCGGAGGTGGCGGTGCCGCCCTCGACTTCCTTGCCGGTGGACTTATCGATGATGGTGTAGTTCACGGTCAGATCCGGCACGAAGTCGCCCTTGCCGTAGCCGAGCTCGGTGCCCTTCTGGTTGGCATGGATGTCGGCCTCGAGGTGGAAGGAAGCGTCAGCAGCCTTCAGGCCCATGGAAGACGGCTCCATATCGATCGGCTGGAAGTACACAGCGCCCACGGTCAGCGGGCCGGCGTCCTGATCCTGCTCTTCAGCAGTACCGGACGGGCCAACCGGAACCTCTTCGAAACCGGCGCCGGAATCGGAGGAAGAATCGGAGGAAGAGGAGTCGGAAGACTGGGAGGAGGAGTCAGCCTTAGTGTCGGATGCGGAGTTGGTGGAACCGCAGGCAGCCATGGACACGGTCATGGAACCGGCGAGCAGCAGGCCGAGCAGAGCGGCCAGTTTCTTGTTCTTCATCATTGTTATTCCTTTTCTCTATCTCTGGTGAATTAGGATTCACGCTTAGATAATTGCAATTATTCAGTTATGAGATAAGTGCGGCGTGGGCTGGAGGAATTGGCATCGATCCGAGGCCGTGCCGCAAGTCTGTCAGTTGTCTGCAGTTATGGGAGGAAACGGACGAGCTAGACGGGCTACGCCTTCACGGCCGGGACCTCGACAGTAGCCTGCGCCTTCAGCTTGCGCTGCTTGATGAAGCCGACCACGAACAGCGCGATAACCGCAACGGCTGCGATGGCCTGCGCCACTAGGCATTCGACGTACGGGTAGAGGCCAAGCCAATCGTTCGTCGGCACACCGTTCAGGTAGAAGGCGGGCAGCAAGTCGCCCTCGATCAGCGAGTGGACGCCGCCGCCGGCGAACACCACCACCAGCACAGACATCAGAATCGAAGTGACCAGGAAGAACGGACCAATCGGAATCTTCACGGAGGTGAAGCGGAAGAGCAGGAAGATGCCGACAAGCACCACCGCGGCGGTCAGACCACCGATCCACATACCGCGAGTATCGCGGCTCATCGTGTAGATGGACTCGTAGAAGATCACGGTTTCAGCGCCTTCACGGAACACGGCGAGGAAGCTCAGCATAGCCAGCGAGACCACGGTTTTCAACGTCACGTTGTCGGCACTTGCGGCGGCTTCGGCATCAGCCACAGCAGCCTCGGTCTTCTTGCGAATGTAACGGTTCCACGCTTCCACGCTGGACTTGTTCAGCATCCAGTTACTCGTCCACAGCAGCATGCCCATGGCGATCAGTGCGCAGGTGCCTTCCATGATCTCCTGAATCGGGCCGGAGCCGCCGAAGGCGAACACGAAGATCACAGCCACCAAGCCGGCGCCGAGCAGACCGACGAGCACACCCAAGTAAATCCACTTGACGAAGCGCTTGTTATCGGACTTGACCAAGTAGGCGACGATGGCTGCAACCACCAGCAGAGCTTCAAGACCCTCACGGATAAGCACGAGGAACGCCTGGCCGGAGGAGCTGGTGACCAGCTTGGTGAAACCGTCTTCCTTATCGGCGGCACCACCGTCAAGAATGCCGGCGTCCTTGATCAGCATGGCCTTGAGGTCGTCGATCAGCTTCTTGGTGTCTTTCAGGGATGCGCCGGCGTTCATGGACTTGCGGCACATCTTGAACTGGTATTCCACCTGCGAGACGCGGTTGCCGCTGATGGCGTTCATCACGTTCTTTTCGAAGCCGAGCTTCTCGTAATACTGGTAGTACGCGTTGTTCACGAGCGTGGCGCCCTTGGCACCATCACCCTTTTCGTAAGCTTTGTATGCATTGTCGAGAATCGGGGTCATTTCGTTGGCCACGTCGGTCCATGAACGATTGCCCTTGCCCGGGTTCTTCTTTTTCTTGGCGTCGAGCTCCTTGCGCTCTTTGGCCAGCTGCGCCTGCAGCGCTTCGGCGTACGCCTTCGGCTTGGCGAGATCGGCGTTGGTGTCGAGCTGCTGGGCCGTGGCGTCAAGATCGGCGGTCAACGCATCAATCTGCTGAGCCAGTTGATCGTCGTTGCTAGGCGTGTAGGAAAGATTCTGAACGCTTTGGAATGCCTGCTGTTGGGCGAGCTGCTTGTCCGCGCCAATGGTGTCGTGCACGACCGCGGTGAAGTTGGAGGCCACGTAAATCTTGTTGTACGCGCCCATGAAATCGGAGGTGGCGCCAGCGGTGTTGCCATCCTTGTACGTCTCAAGACCGCTGTTCAGCTGCTTGTCCATCGCCTTGGAGACTTCGGCCCAGGTGGCGTAGTCAACGCTGGACGAGCTTGATGAACTGGACGAGCTGGTGCTGCTGTCGGCGAAGGCCATCGGAGCCGTGACTGCAGGAGCCACAGTGGCGATGACCATGGCGAACAGAAATACAATCGCAGCCAGAACTCGCAGCTGCCTCACGCTGGTGTGTTCAACGGACCGAAGAGCAGCCTGGGCGCGACGAACCATGCCTATCCCTCTCTCTGCGCGGCTAAGTAATCAAAAACCAACTACTCAATATAAAGAAAAACTTTTTTGAGGAACAGTCTTGATTTTTTAGGATTTAAGAGGTATTAGGCACTGTTTTTCGATCAATTATTACCGCAGATTGTCTCAATATTCGATATTGTCCCGCTCACAGATGGGAGACTTCCCGAATTATGAACTCCCCGCGACTGGCCACTCCCCATCCCTCATATTGCATGACCAACTGTTTCACCAAGGTTCATAGCCTAAAATCACTATGTTGCATCACGGCAAGAGGCTGGCAATAATTCACGCGATGGCATGCGCATGTTCATTCTGGTTTGCCTCGGGTTTGCTGACTTGCCTTGAGTCGCTTTTATTTGCACTGGTTCATCCCCCGGTGAGATCACCTGTTGCACACGCCGTACGAACGACCTGCACATCAGCGCAGGCACTCATTGGTGGTCCTTGTCCACAAAGCGACACGCCGCAGCCGGCACTGAATGTGCATTTATCCGAAAGCTGTGGTAGCTTATTCGAGTTGCCTACGGAGCTTACTTCTAGCAAGCACTGCAGTGCATGGAGGATTCGCCTAGTGGTCTATGGCGCACGCTTGGAAAGCGTGTTGGTGTAACAGCCTCACGAGTTCGAATCTCGTATTCTCCGCCCGGATTGAAACCCTGGAAACCGTTGGAATCATTCGGTTTCTGGGGTTCCTTCTTTTCCACTCCGTTTTCCGGTTCCTTCCAGATTCCCTCCGAATGCTTCTTTCGTTGGCCTCGGTTTTTTGAATCGTCCCGTATCGCAAGTCTCGCGTGTACGGGCCGGCATCCAGGAAAGTCTCTGATTGCCATGCTGCGGCTTATTGGTGCCAGTCTGTGGTCTCAATAATGGGATTGTTTGCCCTCATATGTCGATATTTGATTGCGATTCGGTGGGGGAGTTGCGTACATCGTCGTTTTACGCGCACTTTTGCGCTGCGTTACGTTACGCTCGAAATCGTGACGTTGAGAGAAAGAAGCACGACGATGGTTGACAAGACGGCTGCCGGCAGCCAGCAGACTGACCAACGCGATGCTGATACTCGTGACTCTCTGGCGGCGCTTGCCCGACGCCGTTCGAATTCATCGCCAATCGTATTGCAGAGTGATGTGCAGGCCGCTCCGCAGGAAAAGCAGGAAAAACAAGAAAAGCAGAGCGAAGCTGGGTCTGCCTTGCAAACGGGCGAGGATGCGAATGATGACGTGAATCGTGCGGAAGAATCGCAAACCGTGAAAGAAAAAGACGCTGTGGATGGTCCTGATAATACGCAGCAGCCGCAAATGGCATCCATAAGCGCCATCACAACGCAGGTTTTGCCACCAAGCTTTATTCCGACCGCAACCGGTCGTATTCGTCCCGTAACGGGCGCTTTTCCCGCAGTTCAGTCCGCTTCGCAGACGGAACAGGCGCAGCGCAGGCGATCCATCCGCTCGTTGGCCGCGGGGTCGTTGCGTAGAACCAACATCGGCAATGCTGAAAAGGCCGGCGATGTGGGGAGCGCGGGTAGTACCGGACGGACGGCGGGGAATGGCGATACGCCGTCGCCGCGAATCGCCAGCAGTGCTCCCCATTATGCGAATTGACCAGTGGACTGATCAGAACGGCCAACGTAACAAATCAGTGGGAATACTGGACATACACGCGGTTCACGCACGGTACGCGCGCTTCGCGCTGCATTGTACGTCGCTGTACTACGTCATTCCAATTGAATCGCAACAATGCGTATAGCAGATGAAAAGCATATACGAAAAACGCGTATGAAAAAACGGTCCCGATATATTCGAGACCGTTTTTTCATGAGTCGATGAAGCAAACGCTGTCTGGCAGCGAACCGGCTCAGTCTTCGCTGGTTTCGCGCTTATACTGCACGAACGTCTTCATGGCGTAGGCAAGGCCGGCAAGCAGCAGAATGGCTGCGCAGGCAAGGGAAATGCCGATGCCGGTTTGCGCAAGCTGCCCATATTCCGACTTGGTCAGCGCGCCGGTGGATGCGGCGGTTTGATCGCCGGACGCTGTGACGGATCCAGTTGCGGCACCATTCGTGCCAGTGTCGGCAGCCGTGCGCACAGTGCCAGTGGTGCCGTTGGCTCCAGTAGCGGTCGTACCGGCATTCGTTCCAGCCGTGATGCCATGCGTGCCGGTAGCAACGGATGAGCCGCCCTGCTGACCCGTCTTGGAGTTCGCGTCCTTCAGCGCCGCGATGAACGACTGATGCCACTGGTGGCTGCTCGCCGCAAACGCGTCATGCCTCGTCTTGAGTTCGTCGTGGTTCTCCTTCATATCGGCATGCATCTGGTTGAGGTGGGCCTGCGTGTCCTGCATATCCTGATGCAGAGCGTCGTGGCGCTCCTGACCGCGCTTGACCGCGCCATCGATCGCATTCTTCACATCCTCACGGTCCTGCTGATAGTTCTTCCAGGCCTGCTCGCCGTACTGGCGAAGCGCGTCGGCGTCCTCGTGCGCGTTCTGATGCAGCTGCTCGGCGTGCTGCTTGGCGGTTTCCATATCCGACTTGATCTGCTGGTTGGTTTTGCGCACATGCTGTACGGCATCGCACGCTTTGTCGGTGCACACGGCCATATCCTGGTCGATCTGCCCGCTGATGGCGGTGCTGCCGGCCAATCCGTCCGTAGACGGTGCGACTTCACTGGCCGAAGCCGCGGAAGGCAAGGCGGCCATGCCGATGGTTAATATTCCCGCCGCTGCAGCTGCTGCAATACGATTCCTCATGGTGGTTCCTCTCCTGCGCACGTTTGCATTCGATCTGTGATTGTGCGCTCGCGTTCGTTCCGTATGCCATAGTAGGAGGGGAATGTGCCTAAATAAACCGGTGGAAAAATGACATTTGTCTAGTTTCTGCGATGCTGCAGCAGTCTTCATAGTTTAAGCGGGAAACCAGAATCCAAACCAGAATCCGGAACAGCCTGCTCAAAACATGACCAAGCAGGCCAAGCAACGGCTTAGACCGCCCGTACTTATCCCGCCCGTATTGGTTTATCTAGCGGCGGCCCCCAACAAAGATCACTCGACAATAGTGATGAATGGGCTAGCCGGCAGATTAAAGTCGTTGTACAGCATGCTCGCGTACTTCGGGTTGCCACTGAACAGGTAACGTACCTGGCTCATGGCGTTGAGATCGTTCAGTATTGAGCCATCGGCTGCGGTGAGCAACACCTGATTGCCCCTGATAGTGGCATTGACCGCCTGCCATTGACCGGAATAATTGGCGACCTCAAACCCCTGCAATGCCGTAGTGGTGGGAGCGGCGATATTGCTGATACCGCTTAACGGGGTCGCTTTCGGAGCGCTCTTATAGTTTGGTGCGATTGCGCTCGCGGTTTTCGAATAGTTCGGCTGCATGGCTTTCAGCCTGCTTGCGGTGCCGTTTTGGAAAGACAAGGCGATTGCGCCGTTCGCAGTGTGCCGGGCATGTTCGATAAGCGGTCCGTTGGGTACGGTGGTGCCGTCTTCCATGGCGAGATATTGCGCGGCCATGCGCGCCCCGAGAATATCTTTGCCGAGCGGATGGATTAGCGCGGATGTGCCCTTGTCTGTGTCAAGGGAAACCGTCATCGCCACATTCGACGAATCGTGCAGGTTGGTGTTGCCGAGCGTAGTCCGTTGCGCTTCTCGCACGTTTTGCGTGTACTGGTAGTTTGGCCAGCGCGCGAGCTGTACGTACAGGAACGGCAGGTCCTTGCGTCCGAACACGTTACGGTACTGGTTGATGAGCGTGGTCATTTGCGATTCGTATTGCAAAGCAGTTCCGTAATTATTGGCGTCATCGCAACCTTGATACCACAGCACGCCCGCCACATGGAATCCCTTCAACGGCGCGATATGGTTCGCATAAATATCGCCGCCTTGTACATGCCGGCGAATAGGCGTGCCACCCCACGCGGTCTGGATGATGCCAATTGGCACATTGGGGTGCTTGGCGCGTAACTGCATGGCGAATTGCTGAGCCAGATAGCTGAGGTGCAGTGAATTCGTGGAATCTGCAGTCAGCCATGCATCGGCGCTCTGATTAACAGCGGACAGTGGAAAATCAGTGTCTTCAACATCATGATTTGCGATGACAAATTTCACGTTGTCATCTACGAGCGGTTTCGGCAAATCGCCTGTCGTGATTAGTCCATTGCCAAAATTGTAAGTAGCGTTTTCGTAATACTGCACATAGTTGAGTTCCATATTCGACTGGCCAGCGGCTACGAAGACGTCTCCCACATACACTTTGGCCAGTTTCAGCACGGTTTTGCCGGCGTACTGCACTTGCAGCGAATACGGATTGAGACTTGCCTTTTGCGCGCTCAGCGTGCAGGTGAAACTGCCGTTTTTCGCTGCCTTTGCCTTGACGCTCTCGGAGGTTTTGCCTTGCGTAAGTGTCGCTGACAGTTTCGAAACGTCGATGGGGTTGCTTTCCGTGGAGCTGACGTTGCCTTTGACTACGATTGGCTGATCGCGCTGGAACACCATATTGTCCATGTAGTATGAGGGCAGCTGCACATCAACAGTGGCCGCAGTATGGGCGGTGGCGGTGGATTGCGATCCGGTTTTACCGGTTGCCGTTCCGTTGCCCCATTTGGGGCCGCATCCGACGATGATGGCAACGACTATTCCTACGGTTACGATAACGGCAAGCGCCGTTCTTGCCAATCGTTTTGCGCTCAATTCTGATTTGCCTCGTTCTTTGTCAACGCCCGCTCGAAGGTTCTGGCCTGTTTGTCATATGTGGCTCGTTCGGTGTTGGCTTTGCTGGTGGTCCCGGACGGGTCGGCTTTGCAGTCAAGCGCCTTCGGCGATTTGACTTCTTCCTGATACAAGGTGCTGAGCTTTTCCAGATCATATGAGGAATCCATGCTGGAAAATGCGTCGACAATCTTTCCCTTGAGCTGGAAATCCTTGGAATATGAAGCGTTCATGGCGGCAACCGCGTCTCTGCAGTCGTTAATGGCATTTAGTTCGCGCATTTTCTGCGATGTTCTCACGCCCATGACGCCGAAGACCACAATGCATACCGCAACGACGATAACGGCTACGATGATGGAACGGCGAATCAAGTTCTTGACATGGTTGTGCACCCAGGTGTCGCCATCTTGCACGCCTTGCGATATGGCGATTTGGAATGGATCTTTGGGAGCCGTTCGGCAGGAAGTCCCCGGTGCTTTTGTTCTAAGCTTTTCGTCACGATTGGTGGCATTGACGGAATTGTTGGATTTGCTGGTCCCGACGGTCGCGGTACTGCTGAAAGTCCGGGGCTTGCGGACGTTACTTGCTTGACTGTCAGCTTTATTTGGCTGCCTTTCGTGCCGTGCCATGCTTCCCTCCAGGAGTCCGTGATACCGTTCTGATGTTGTCTATTGGAGGTGGTCCGACAAGGTCCTCTATTCCCAAATGACAATACATAAGGTATGTTACCCGTTCCACTTCCGAATGCCAGCACTTCATGTTGTGGCATATTCGGTAAATGTGAAGTTTGGTCCGGAATCCAGCTGCTTTATTTTAAGTGGGGACATCTCAGAATACACTTAAGTTTTGCGTGTGCAATTGCGTCAACGCGTGAAATGCGTTTTGTGAGAGAGGCTGACGATGATATCGCCGAAAAGCTTGATGAAGATTGCGACCACCGCTTCCGTGGTTGCAATGACGGTTTCCGTTGCCGTGGTGCCGGCTTACGCCATGCAGGATATTGCGATTGAGGATACGCCAAGTTCTTTTGCCGCGATTGTGGATGATGCGCAGGATTTGTCGAACAGCATGCCGGACAATCCGAACGCGACGCTGCCGGAAACGGTAAGCGAAAACATTTCGGACGATTCCACTGTGGTTTCGGAGAACCTTGCGGTTACGCCGGAAGGTGATGTACAGAACATTGAGACCGGCGAAACCGTGACGGACGCTCAGCTGGTCGGCACGCAATCGCAGCAACCTGATCCACTGGCCAAAACGGATGGCGAATCATTCATTCCGGTGAGTGCCTCGGATGTGAAAGATGCTGTGGAACAACCTGTGAAACAGTCTGCGGAGCAGTCGTCCTTGAAGGGTGGCTCGACTGTCCGGCTCGCTAAATTCGAGAGCAACGAATACGGAGCACACTGGGGAACCTACAACGGAACAAAGGCGTTTTTCGATTATAGGAACAACCTGTTCGTTCAACAGGCCAAGGGCGTGATTGATGTTTCCTCATGGCAGGGTGACGTCGATTGGGCCAAGGCGAAAGCCGACGGCGTGGAAGGCGCAATCATTCGTTTGGGCTATGGCTGGGGCAACTATGCCGATGCCAAAGCGCAACGTAACATCAACGAATGCAAACGTCTTGGTATTCCTTTTGGTATCTACTGGTATTCGTATGCATACGATGCGAACTGCGCACGTGCGGAAGGCAATGATGTGGCTGCCAAACTCCGTCAGATGGGCGTGAGCCCGAACGATCTGAAATACCCTGTGTATTACGACCTTGAAAAGTGGACGTGGGCTGGTCATACCCCGCCGACCAATCCGAATGTTTATAGCGGTATGGCCGACGCCTGGTATGGCGCACTGCAGTCCGCCGGATACAAGAATCTCGGTGTGTATTCGTATACGAGCTACCTGCAAGGCCCGTTGAACAATTCGAACATCTACGCAAAGACCCGTTGGGTGGCGCAGTATGGTGCTCAAATGGGATACAACGCCTTCGGTGCCAACGACCGCGGCTGGCAATACACCAGTTCCGGCCATATCAACGGTATCAGTGGTTCCGTGGACATGAATGCTTTTGGCAGCAAGAATTATGCCCAGGACTCGTCCGTCATTGATGTGCGCAAGATGCCTGTGGTGAGTGTTCCTGATGGTAATTATTTCATCAATGTACGTTTCAAGGTGGCTTCTAGCGTGGATATTTCAGGCGCCAGCACGTCTGATTCCACGACTATTCAGCTCTACTCCGGCAATGGGTCCAAAGCGCAACAATTTAAATTCTCTAAACAATCAGATGGCAGCTATGTGATTACCAATGTGAATTCCGATAAAGCCTTGGATGTTCGAGGAGCGGCAGCGGGTAATAATTCTGTGGTGCAACAGTATGCAATTAATGGAACGAATGCACAGCGGTGGTTCATTCGTGATTCCGGTGCGGGATATTATCTGCAGTCGGCTTTGGGTAATTGGGTGCTTGATTTGAGCGGTGGCAACACCTCTAACGGTACTGCGATTCGTCTTTATGCGCCAAACGGTACTCAGGCTCAACGATTCGTTGTTTCCTCTAGCGAAGTTAGTGTACCGGTAAATGCTGCGGTGAACATCAAATCCGCAGGGAAATCCAATCTTGTATTTGATGTGCCAGGAGCTTCTACCGCAAACAGCGCTAGAATTCAGCTGTATGCGGCTAATGGAACGAACGCACAGAAATTCCGTTTCCAGCAGATTGGCAATGGAACCTACAACATTGTCAATGTGAATTCCGGCAAGGTACTGGATGTTTATGGCGCTTCTGCGTCCAATGGTGCGGTTCTACAGCAATATGACAGTAACGGTACGGTTGCTCAACAATGGACTGTTCGCAACTATGGCGATGGGAAAATCTCATTGATGTCAGTGAACGCGAATAAAGCTATTGATGTACCGGGCGCGAATTATTCGTCCAACGTCGCATTGCAGCTGTATTCGCCAAATGATACCGCTGCCCAGCAATGGATCATCGAGAAGTCTAAAACCATGCGCGACCGTTTGAATGAGCAGGCGGCAAAGCATAGGCAGGATTTGCCTGATGGCACATATTCTTTCGGTTCAAAGCTAAAGACGAACATGAAGATGGACGTATATGGTGCGTCCCGTTTGGACTGCGCCAATGTGCAACTTTGGACTGGGAATGGCACGAATGCTCAAAGATGGAGAGTATCGCACGATGACAACGGTTATGTGACACTAACCAGTGCGAATTCAGACAAAGCTCTGGACGTTTATGGTGCGAGCACTGCCAACGGTGCCAACGCGCAGCAATATGCCTCGAACGGCACATACGCCCAGAAGTGGATCGCCATCAAAAACTCCGATGGCTCATACACGTTCCAGTCGGCGCTCGCGGAAAACAAAGTCCTTGATGTTTCGGGTGCTTCTACCTCGAATGGTGCCAATGTGCAGCTGTATGCCGCAAATGGCACGAATGCCCAAAAGTGGGTGAAATAGCAGACAGATTAACCAATAAAATATGGCTGAGGACAAGTATCTTTTTGCTCTCAGCCATATTTGGAATCTGTGCTATTTCTGGCGCCGCATCATGGCGAATTGATTGGCGTCGATGATGAATGCTTTGCGGTCGTTCTTGGCCATGACATCGAGGATGATGCCGGTGATGAACAATAGCAGTCCGGCAATGACGAGCATGACCGCGCCGATAAGCGTGGGGAATCGCGCCACCACGCCAGTGTGCCAGAAGTCCACGGTCACGCTGCCGCACAGCACGATGCCGATGATGCCGAGGATGACGCCAAGTCCGCCGAAGAACGGCAGTGGCTTGTATTCGCGAATCATGCGGAAGATGGTGCTCATCACCTTGATGCCGTCGCCCACGGTGTCAAGCTTGCTGACGGAACCTTCCGGACGGTCGCGGTACTGAATCGGCATCTCGAACAGACGTAGATTGTTGTTTAACGAGTGAATGGTCATCTCGGTTTCTACTTCGAAGCCGCGTGACAATACCGGATAGGTTTTGACGAACGTGAACGAGAAGGCGCGGTAGCCGGTCATGATATCGGTGACGTTCGCGTGGAACAAGCCATTGATGGAATCACGCACGAGACGGTTGCCGAAGTTGTGGAACGGACGCTTGTTCTCTTGGAAGTAGGTGGAGCTCAGTCGATCGCCGATCACCATGTCGTAGCCTTCGAGAACCTTATCCACCATGGCGGGGGCTGCGTCCGCGGGATAGGTGTCGTCACCATCCGCCATGACGTACACGTCGGCGTCGATGTCTTCGAACATGGCGCGAATCACGTTGCCTTTGCCCTGGCGCGGTTCCTTGCGGACGATTGCGCCCTCGCTGGCCGCGATTTCCGCCGTGCGGTCGGTGGAGTTGTTGTCATACACGTAAATGTCGGCGCTCGGCAATGCTGTCTTGAAATCACGCACTACCTTGCCGATGGTGACTTCCTCGTTATAGCAAGGCAGCAGTACGGCAACGGAGGGGCTTGTATTCTTCTCGAGCATGTAGAACACTATAGCCTTTGCTGTGGTCGGAGCGAGGCGTCCTGCGGATTCAATTATGATTGCTGTCTTCTTGGCAAAGGTTATGAGAGAATGGCGTGAGACGTGATATAAGCTAGGATGATAAATTGCGCGGATACGACAGGGGCGTTCTGTGAAGAACAAGATCTTTGCGTTCGAATTCGTTGGTTTGTGTCTGGTGAATGAGTTTAATAAGGAGTAAGTGTGGATTGTAAAAGACAAGTCAGATTAAAGTTTTTTATTCCGTTAGCGGTGGTTTTTCTCCTTGAAACTTTTCTTTTCAATTTCGCTTTTTGGGAGGCTCTGACATTTCCTGAGCAGCAGCAGATTTCGGTATCCTCTCTGAACAATATTGTAAGAGAGGGAAATGAGTATAGGGTTACTGGTTCCGACACTCCGTACATTGAGTATGCTGTAGATGGGCCTACAGAGATAGACAATTTGGATATTGATCTGGTCGCTAGTGATTCCGATGCCGTAGTTGGCGGGACGTATAGTTTGAGTCCATATGTGCTTGACGAAGGTAATACTAACGGGTATATATCTCTTGGCACGGCACATGTTTCCGAGAACTTAACTGAATCGCATTATATCCGGATTCATCCTGCGGGAAAAGTTACGGGTCTTAGACTAAAGCTGAATATGCAAGAAGGCGACAAGATTGTTATTGACTCTGTTTCCATAAATGCTCAGAGACCTTTTTCGTTCTCTTTTTTGAGGTTCCTCATAATGCTGCTTGTCTCCTATTTGGTGTTCTGCTTTTGGACATCTCGTGACATGTATCAGTGGAATCTAGATTTGAAAGTACGGCGGCAGAAAATTCTTTTATCCATCTTTGTCTTCATACAAATCATGGTTTTACTTGCTGTGACACAGCTTATTCATCCCGCTCAGTATTTTGATTCAACTCGTGAATTAAACGGCGGAGCTTTTATAGGCGATGAGAATCAGTATAATTACTTAGCTAATGCCATCATAAATGGCCATACTTATTTGGATCTCCCTGTTCCGGAATGGATGCAGAAGATGACAAATCCTTATGATGCATCTGCGAGAGCGCAATTATCTTTCAAAACCGGCGAGCCTACGTACTGGGATTATGCTTTTTATAATGGAAAATATTATTGCTATTTTGGAGCATTGCCTGCATTGTCGCTCTTCGTCCCCTTTAAACTCATAACTGGACATGATTTGAGGACTGATTATGCTGTTGCTTTGATGACAGTATTTTTAGTGCTTGCGGCGGTATTCTTTTTGTACTCATTCATGAAAAAATACATCAAGCCATCCTTCGGGCTATTCCTAGTGTCCTTGCTCTTGCTCGTGACTGGAAGCGGTGTCCTGACACAAGCGTTTTATCCGATGATCTATTCTTTACCAATCCTTTTTTCTTTGGTTTTAACTTTAACAGGACTTGGCTTATGGATTAATGCAAGAAAAGATACTGGTGAGCTGTCTAAGCTACATCTTTTGATTGGTGCGATTTGTATAGCATTAAATCTTGGATGTAGACCTCAATTTGTTCTGGTGGTCTTCGTCGCTTTTCCGATATTCTGGTCTGAAATCAGAGAGAGGTTTTTCTTCTCTGTGAGAGGTATTTGGAACACGCTTGCCGTTATAGTGCCTTTTCTTCTTGTGGGTGGGGTAACTATGGCGTATAATTATGTCCGGTTTGATTCTTTCTTTGATTTTGGCGCTACGTATAATCTAACTGGTTTTGATATGGTTCATCGATCCTATGCCTTGTCGAGGATTCCATGGGGATTGTGGATGTATCTTTTTCAGCCAATTAACATAAGCCCAAATTATCCATTTATGAAACAGTTAGATGTGCCGTCTGGCTTCATGGGGCAAACCATTATGGAACCTAACTTTGGTGGTTTTTTTGCCTTTGTTCCGGCAGCCTTGTTTGCATTTTTGCTTTGCACAGTAAGAAAAGAGGCTAAAGCAAGTGGTATTTGGGGAATTAACCTCTTTTTCGTTGGCTTTGCTGCTGTTCTTTTGGTGGTTGATACTGAGATTGTCGGTATCTCGACAAGATATTACAGTGAATTCGGCTGGTTGTTGATAATTGGTGCGATATCCACAGTGACTCTTTATGCAAAGAAATATTCGAGCGAAAGGATTTCGAATCTCTGCCTCAACGTATTTGTCCTACTGACGTTAGTGGGTGTATTCTTGAGCTATCTGAATCTCCTATCAGATGGGAGATATGGATGTTTAAGCAGCTCCAATGATGCTCTATATCGTGTGATTGAATCTTGGTTCAGTTTTCTAAGCTGATTTTTAGGAGAGATTTTTAGGAGAGGTGAGCAACCACCTCTCCTAAAAATCATTTTATAAAGTATGAGAGTATCTTGTCCGTGAGGGGATGGACGAATAGAGTATCTATTATTTTTGCAATGCAGCTCAGAACTAAGAACGCGATGATGACGATGAAGAATGCTGAGACAATTCTGAGTAGCAAACTGTCGGGCGCATAGCAAAATTTAGACACATATTCCCACAAGATCCTGAATCCGAAGATGTTCTCATGAAGAAGATAGATTCCAAACGTCGTGGAAGAAATTCCTACTATCGTTTTACTGATAAGTTTTGGGATTCTGTCGAAATTAATGCGTGAGATGATGATGAAGACGAATGCTCCTATCGCTACTGGGAATAGTACTATTCCGTTGTGAATTTGGTTTGTCCAGCCGAGTGCACTGCTAATGGGTGATGATGACGATGCGAAATAATTAAATAGTAGCATTAACAGTGTCATGAAGACGATGCCTGCAAGCATGGGGGCTGTGCGCATTCGCTTCGAAATCTCTGTATTGTTCTTTTTGATAAAAGCGCCAATCAGATAACCGAAAATGGCATATGTCAAATTGTTCCAGTTGGAAACTCGTCCAAAGATGAGGATCTGGATGCTTAAAAAAGAAAAAAGAACGAGCAGACTTAGATTAGCGCGCTTGGAAAGTGATTGACATAAGGAATTGATGAACGGCGCACATAGAAGCATGAGTATGTATGCGCTGATGAACCAGTAGCTCCCATAGAAGAATGGGAAAAAGCTAGCGGCTATAGTTCGGAATAGCTCGCTCCCTTGCATTAGCGGTTGTATGACTGTCGGGTATTTATAGAATACCCCAATGATTAAAAGTGTTATAAAAAACCCGCTTGAGTAACAAAACATCTGAAACCATGTTTTGAAAATACGTCTTCTTTTAAAAGTCTTATCTACTAGGAAATAGCCGGAGATTATAAAGAAGATAGATACGCCAACTTGTCCATATTGCACAATCAAGAACTTGAGAGCGTTCGTCCATCCTGGTTCCTGGATGAGCATTAAATCATAATGATGTGTATTCCAGTTGAAATGAATGATGAAATGGCATGCGACAATCAGCAGCATGGCGATTATCCGAAGAAGCTCAATTGATACATTTCTCTTATTGGATGATGTGTTCACTTTTTATCAGGTCCTGTGTCTTGTGTGGTGTATTTATCGTAGCAAGACAAGCGGATGGTTGATTGTGTGCTGAGGATTTTGCGAAGAAAACGGTAGGGGCATTATCTTGGGGTCGTAAGTCGATAGACTTGTCAGTCGTGAATACATTTGTGAAGAGGATTCAAGAGCGCTACCACTATTCGCTGGTAGTGTTGAAAGAGCTTGTCAAGACGGATTTTAAGCTCCGCTATCAGGGGTCGTTTCTTGGAGTTGCATGGTCCGTTCTGCGTCCATTGATGCTTTTTTGCGTGATGTACGTAGTGTTTGCGAAGTTCTTACGCATGTCGGACGGAACACCGACGTATCCAGTTGTTCTGCTACTTGGAATTAGTACGTGGCAGTTTTTCGGAGAAGCCACAGCAACTGGTTTGAGAGCGGTTGTGGATCGTGGTGACTTGCTTCGGAAGATACATTTCCCGAACTATATCGTGGTTGTCTCTGCCACTATTGGTGCATTGATCAGTTTGGGTATCAATCTTTTAGTGGTTGTGATTTTTGCCATCTTCTCCAAGATTCAGTTCACTTGGAGAGTTTTGCTATTGCCCTTAAATTTCATTGAATTGTATGTGTTGGCACTGGGCGCAGCTCTATTGATGGCAACGATGTATGTCTATTTCCGCGATATCGCTCACCTATGGGAAGTTCTGCAGCAGGTACTGTTCTATTCGATTCCGGTTATTTATCCGCTTTCCATGGTGATGGATAACGATTCTTTGGGCAAATGGGGCTTGATTATTGCGAAAATACAGCTCCTCAATCCGATTGCGCAGACGATTCAAGATATTCGGCACAATCTGATTGCCCCAGAAACGCAGCCTACCGTGTGGACGCTTGTAGGAAATCCTTTGATTGCGGTCATTCCTGTTATTCTCGCGTTCCTGCTGCTTGCGCTGGGCGTGCATGTGTTCCGGAAGCATAATCGTAAATTCGCGGAGGTCATGTGATGCTTAATACACAGTCTCAATCTGCTTCCATCAAGGAAGTGGATCGTCCGGTTGTCCTTTCAGTTGAGCATGTTGGCAAATACTTCAAACTTCCAACAGAGCAAGCGAGCGGTTTGAAGCAGGCCTTCATTAATTGGACCAGAGGCATCAAAGGCTACAAAGAACAGCATGTGCTTCGAGACATCAATTTTGAAGTCCACCAAGGTGACTTCTTTGGAATTGTAGGCCGTAACGGCAGTGGCAAGTCAACGTTGTTGAAACTAATTTCCGGCATATATGTTCCGGATTCCGGAAGTATTGAGGTAAAGGGTAAGCTCGTTCCTTTCATCGAGCTTGGGGTCGGCTTTAATCCTGAGTTGACCGGTCGAGAGAATGTTTTTCTCAACGGAGCTTTGCTTGGTTTTACCCGTGAAGAAATCGAGGACATGTACGACGACATCGTCGAGTTTGCTGAGCTTGAAGAATTCATGGATCAGAAGCTAAAGAACTATTCATCTGGTATGCAAGTTCGTTTAGCGTTTTCTGTGGCTATCCAAGCTAAGGGCGACATTCTGGTTCTGGATGAGGTTCTTGCTGTCGGTGATGAAGCATTCCAGCGTAAGTGCGATAACTATTTCGCGAAGGTGAAAAAAGATCCGACAAAGACCGTTATTTTAGTGACGCATGATATGGGCGCAGTGAAAAAATACTGCAATAAGGCGGTTCTTATTAAAGATGGCGAAGTCATCGTTAACGGAAACAAAGATGATGTTGCTAACCGCTATACCTTGGAAAATATGCGTGCTGATAAACGTGACACGGATAATGACAAAGCGGATGAATATCCAACAGGTTTGAACGCCAGAGTCCCAATGTTGCGGATTAATGCGCTTAGTAAGCAGATTCTGACGTGCGATGATACGTTCCAGTTTGAAGTGGAATACCAGTATGACGAGCCAAATTCGTATTATCTTGCAATTGCTATGCACGACATAAGGCGTGGCGGAGTCACTTACGATACTGGAGCCAATGTGATTAAGCTGAACCAGCATGGTCATTGCAAGGTGAAGTTTGAAGTGCCGTTGGCCCTTTTTAACAACGGAGAATTCAAACTTGTTGCGTCCCTGCGTACCCAAAACGTAGAGAATCCTAAACTCACGGATATGGTTGCCTTCACGAATGACGACAACTCTTGTATTTTTGCAGTGCGAGACGAAAACAATCGTGAATATGCATTATTGAATGATAATGCATTACAGATAAAACGGATTAGATAAGTCAATAGGGGTGTGAATAAATGCATATTTTGCTCACACCCCTCATTCGTCTATTTGCCGAGATAGTGATGCATGGAATTCTGCACTGCCTCTGAATTCAAATAATCATTGGCAACATGTTCGTGTGAATTGATGTCTTTTGGAATTTTAAAGTAGTTGCCATAATGACGAGTGAGATATGTGTTCCATGCAGAGCACGCCATCACAGAGAAGTCTCGATACTTCATGTCCTGCGTCGGTATCCAATCATTGATTGGGTAGGGTCCAGTGGAATGTAGCTCATCTATGTTCTCTATGCCGCGGGTCAGTCCTGTGGCATCTTCGAAGGATGAAACGTAGTTAATGTCGTCATGCAATGAAGCTACATGTTCACGATAGAGTCTTTCTATGTTCTTGGTAATCGGATGAGTTGTCGGTAGGTAAGGTATGCTTTCCCATTCGGTACCTTGGAATTCGTTCCGAATATCTTTGACGAAAGACGCTCTTTCCTCTGAAACGCGATTCCATGCGTATTCTGGATCGGAATTAGTCAGATCCAGCGGAAATAAGTCGATGAATGCAGGATTGTTCGTGTCTTGAAGACAGAATCGAATTTGCTTACAGGGAACATACCAATCCCAGAGTGTGGTTATCCTGTATGTGCAATCGGATTCGAGAAGTTCCTGCAGCTGTGCTATCTGACTGCGTGTCATAAAAACATCTATGTCGTCATCCCACGGGATGATGTCTTCATAAAGATATGCTCCAAGAAGGGTCCCAGATCCTACCCAATATACAATCCCGTTGTTGCGGCAAATGCTATCAAATTCCTTGAATAGTTTAATTTGGTTATCTTGGAGAAGCTGAAGATTGCCCTTTGCCTTGGGAAGGGATCGGAAGAATCTTTTCTTAGCTGCGATGGGCGATTCAGAAGGTTTTTGGTATTCTGCCCAGAACAACATCATGTCACGTTGCTGTTCATAAGCATGCTCAGCTTGTATCTGGTTGACTTGTTCTGTAATCTGGGTGAGCTGATCGGACATGTAGGCAAGTTGTTGCATGAGTGAGGCATTCTCGAGACGTAATTGGTGCATCTCGGAATTGGCGTTCGTCTCAAATGCGTGGAAGGAACGTGACGACGGCGGCAAAAGATGCTGTTTGATTCTTTGTAATAGGGACATACTTCTCCTTACCGAACGTTTTAGCTAGAAAGAATCATACGTCTTCTGAAAGTATGGCATGCTGATTTCTTCGACCAAGGGGCAGACTCGGACATTATGTGTTGAAGCGAGCTGAAATGATCTTTAATAGTGAAAATGGACTACGCTGTTATTTATGCGACATTTTTTTCAGGTTGATGAGAAGGACGCTGCGCAGATAGAAAATCTTAGCAAGCGTATGCAAAGGCTGGTTTATGGTGCGGTGGATTATAATTCACTGATCCAACCGGGGAGAACTCTGACATATAAGCTGTATATGGGCGAAAAATGGCAGTATCCGCGTTTAACAGATACCTCTACTCTTAGTGGGGACATTACCGAACAAATGGGGCTTGTTCCATTTATGGTTTTTAAGGCTACTTCTGTCAGCAGAAATCAAACTGATTTCTCTCCCCACTATTTTGTAGGTGATGACCAGATTCTTGATCATAATGTCCGTCATATCTTGTTGACGCCGGATGATGCGACGGACAGAGATGTCGAGCTAAATCATCCAGTCAACAGTAAGGCTGTCAAACTTTATAATACTTTGGAATCATCCGTGCCTACGGCCTTCGACGTATTCCGAGATGCTAAACGTACGATACGTGAGCATGTTGGGAAAAAGCCAATCCCAATGACCATGGCTCGAAGTGCGGATAACGTTAATAAAGCCGGAAAAGTTCAACATCCGTGGGTTGAAGTTACACCGGGGAGGGCTCCAAAAGGAAGTCCTCGAGCGGTAGTTGTTGCTATGCATTGGTTCCAAGCTGGCGGGGCGGAACGTTGGGCTCTGGAGACAGTGAAGCTTGTTCGTGATGCAGGCTTCATCCCAATTGTTATCACTGATCGTGATGGGCACCAGCCATGGATTGCTGATCCGGCATTTGATGATGCTATTTTGTTGCCTATGACTATGCCGGTACAAGAGCGTCCGGGGGATTCTCCAGTATTGCGTGCTTTGTTCGAACAGTTTGATATTGCTGGTATTTTGATTCATCATTGCCAGTGGATGTACGACAACGCATGGTGGGTTAAGACGCATTTCCCTCAGACTAGAATCGTCGATTCATTGCATATTGTGGAGTATTACTTCCACGGTGGGTTCCCCAAAGAATCCGTAGCTCATGATGAGTGGATTGACCTGCACCATGTCATTTCCCCCCAACTCGAACATTGGTTAATCAACGATCATCAGATTGCTCCAGAGAAAGTCGTAGATGCTCCTTTGGTCGGCCTGACTGCTGATGCTAAGACTCCAAGTTTTAAAGAGCGGGATAAGACAAAGCCTTTTACTGTGGCTTACATTGGTCGCATGGTTCGTCAGAAACGACCTGAGGCGTTCATTCTTGCGGCTAAAGCTGTGAATGCGGCTTATCCTGGAAAAGTTCGTTTCATCATGCAAGGAAATGGAGATATGGATGCTTTTTCCGACATGATGATCAAACGATATGGGTTGGAAGAAGTCATAGAGCGCCGAGCGCTGGATGCTCCTGTCGCTCAGACATATCGGGATGCGGATGCGTTACTCATCTCGTCAATTAACGAAGGCATCACCTTGACGAGTATTGAAGCCATCAGTGCTGGAGTGCCCGTTCTCTCAGCTAATGTTGGTTCTCAAGAAACATTAATTCCTCCAAAGGGTTTGTGCCGTCGTATGACTTCAAACTTTGTACATGACGCAAAATCCGCACTATCTCATATTTTGAATAATGAAGAAGATCGCAGGAAGCTTTGGGAGAGTGAACTTGCTCGTCTTCAGAAGTTCTCTGAGCTTGAATCTGCTGAGGCATATTTCAAGAAGATGTTGAAGGAGTGGCACGACTGATGTCAACAGACGTGAGAAAAGTAGCGGCCGTTGTCGTAACATATAACCGTCTTGAGAAGTTGAAAAAAGTTTTGGCTTCGCTTGAATCGCAGACGAGACTTCCGCAGATGTTGGTCATTGTTAACAATGCTGCAACGGATGGAACTGCGGAGTATTTGCAGGAGTATGCTCAGCGATTTGCCTTGTCGGATTCCATGCAGTTGGATATTGTCACGCTTGAGAAAAATGAGGGTGGTGCAGGCGGCTTTTCTGCTGGCATGCGTCGCTCCTATGAGCTGGGCGCTGATTACGCTTGGATTTTTGATGATGACGGTTATCCGGAACCTGATGCTCTAGATAAGTTGGTGCTCGGGTACGATAGCGCAGTAGCGGAGCTGGGGCCTGACGTACCTTTTGCCTGTTCCATGGTGAAGTTTATTGACGGAACTATCTCGGAAATGAATAATCCGATTCCGACATGGGATTGGGGAAGGTTGAAAGCTAAAGGACTTGACATTGTCATGGTTTCCCGATGCTCCTTCGTTTCTGTCTTAATCCCACGTTGGGTGATGGAAGCTTTTGGCTTGCCGTATAAGGAATACTTCATTTGGTTCGATGATGCTGAGTACACGCTTCGTATAACGAAGTCTTGCCCTGGCGTGCAGGTACTTGACAGTGTCGTTCTCCATGATATGGGTGTTAATCGGGGAGTTAACTTCTCCATGATTGATGAGAAAAACGCTTGGAAGTTCTCTTACGGAGTTCGTAATGAGGCTTCCTATCACTTGCATCATGAAGGTTTTTATCAGTATTTGCGTTTTTGCGCGCTGGTCTGGAACGGTATGCGACATGGAAATGTTGCAAAGCCGTTGAGAAAAAAGATGTACAAAAAGATGATTGAAGCGTGGAAGTTCAATCCGAGAGTTGATTATCCACAAGTAGCTGCAAAGTAAAAACAGCGAGTGGCGGTACACGTCGAGAACCGACTCTGATGTACCGCCACTCACTGCTTTTATTTACTTGAGTGATTGAAAATTCGTTGCCAAGTATTTATGCTGCAGAAATCGCTCTCTCGATAAAGGCGAGAAAGCTTGTTCCACTGCTTCAAGATATTGGCCGCTAGATGTACGCAGCGGAAAAGCTCCTTGCGGTACAACTTGCTGTCTCGCTTGAACCAGGCCGCTCCGTTTCCGTCAGCAGTAGTTACAAGTGCCGACGATACTTTGTTAAAAGCCGGCCAGATTGCATCCTTGGACATGATGGACACTTGAGGGTGAGCGTCTTTTATTCCGCTCGATTGAGAAAAGAATGCAGAAATAACGGATTTGAGCCCTATCTTCGTGACGGTTTTGGGATCCGACGGAATGAATGTCGGTTCATAGTCTGCAAGTGCCGCTGGAAAATCGTCGAGATTATGCAGAACAAGACTATCTGTGAAACCTTCTCTTGCTTTACGAACTTCTGCTAGTTTCTGCGGGAGGCATCTGACGATATATTCCGGCCCCTCGGTCAAATCGCGAAGTGCCATATGGTTTAACTTCATGGCAGAATAAAGAAGCTTTGTTCCTAGATGAGCATCTTCATAAAGCATTCGGAAAGCAAACTTTTTGCTTGGTACGGGGAAATGCATAAGAGTGCAGAGCCAACGATTCCTTTGAGCGAAATACTCCTCCCAAGTTCTGGAAATATCCTTATCATGCCATGCTTGGTGCCATACGGCGACACCGGGAAGACATATAGTCGGAATGTTGTTTTCTTTGGCACGCAAGCCGAATTCCACATCGTCATATTTAATGAAAACCGGCATGGAAAGACCAATTTTCTTCAAGACTTCCGTGGGGATGAGGCATAGCCACCAGCCGTTGAAGTCAGGATTGATTCTCTTATGCAGTTCAGGAGTATCCCTTAGCGGATTTACAGCAAAATCATGATTGTAATGTGTGCCGGTGGCTGGTGCTGGCATTGCAGAGCTTGCGTCAAAGCGCTCGCCGGAAGAGTACAGTACGGTCCTATTGTCCAGATGCAGCATTCCACCACCAACGAGAACTGGTCTGGTAGCGTAATCGGAAAACTGAAGAGCTCTTAATATAGCTTCAGGTTCGGTGATTGCGTCATCATCAAGAAGTAAAACATATGCACTTTTCTGGGCTTTGACTGTTTCATACATCCCTCGTGAGAAACCGCCAGATCCGCCTAAATTGTCTTGCAGGATATATGTTAGCTGTTGCCCTAGGAGTTCTCTCGTTTGCTGAAAATCGGGTTGATCTTGTACTCGATCTGTTCCTTGATCGACGCAATAAATTGTATCTAAATGATCTCGTAAGTTTTTTTCAGCGGCAATGGTTTGAAGTTGATTCAAACAGTATGACGGTCTATTGAATGTGGTGATCGCAATTGAAAGAGACGAGTTGTGAGGGGCGCGCCTTTCTTGGGTGGGGACCTGCCATTGGGCGTCAGTAACGGTCAAAGAGTCATTCGAAGCAGATTCCATATCAGCCCAAATGAATCCGCCATCCATGAAGCCAGATAAGCTAATGTCGGCTTCGACGAATTCATCTTCTTGTGCCACAGGAATTGTGGTAACAGTAGAGGGGATTCCTCGGGCGGATGATTTCATGACGACGATACGTCCGACGCCGCCAACTTTCGCAATAAAACGTACATTGGTAACTTTGGTCCAGCGTTGCCAGTAACTTGCCGGAAATGCGTTAAAGAAAGTGCACAATGAGACGTGCTGACCTGCTGCCAACTCAATTGAAGTTCGAGACTTAATTAAAACTGATCCCGCGGGAAGCTCTGTTTTACTTGCTTCTTGTGCTGAAAAGATCCCATTCCTGAGGGTCCCCGAGAGCTGTCGTTTACTTAAACTTGAGAAAGCGACTTTTTCCAGAGATTCTCGGGCATCAAATAGAGCTGGATCTGGGTGCGACGGTGTCCAATTGACAACGTAGAGAGGAAGCGTGCTTTCCGCGTCTGTAGTTGGGAAAACAATTCTATTAACTGCTTCCCATTCTTGGTTTTCTTCTAGTGCAGACATAACATTAGTATACGTTCTTGTTTTTCCTCCAGAGCATTCTGGCTGCCGTTTCCTTTTTATGGCACTCGATTAAACCAGTTTTCGCTGAGATATCCTTTTCCTGCGGTCTGGTCATACTGGACCAGACGATAATCCTCCAGTAGATGTTTTGCTTCTGATGATAGAGTCTTCTTTTTTATTAACTGTCCAGAAGAATCCAGATAGCTAGTTGACCCAGTACCCCAATCGGCATCGGTCGAGGCGAATCTGCTGACTGCTGGTACAGATTGATGTACTTCTGTAAGCAGAGCTAGGAAAGGCGTGACTTTCGCATCCATGTGTTCTGCGGCGCTAGCCATAAAGAAGTTCGAAGACGAGTAATCGCTTTCTTCGGGTGATAGCTTTGAACCAGCGCTCGAAGAAGAAGAGTTAGACCATATGAAATAATCGCTTTCGTGTAAAGTGAGTTGATTTTCTTTGTACTTTGCTGCTGATGCGTAGATGCCAGGAAGATGGTCTCCGTAGAAAATGACAGTAATTGGCTGTTCTATCATATTTAGTTGATCGAGGAATGTGGCCGTGGCCTGATCGGTATAACTGATGCCTTTTGCATAAGTATCAATCTGAACTTCTTCGTTTTCATCGAGACCTGTTGAAGTATCTGCCTCTTTAAATTCATTGTTGGTGTAGTAGTCCCCGTATGGCAAATGGTTTTGCATGGTTACCAACTGAATAAACTGGGATTCTCCGTCAGATTGATTAAGCTGGTCGATCACATTTTGATATGCCGATGCGTCGCTAACATAGCCAGCGTCAATGTGATCCTGATATTTCAACGCCGGTTTGCTGTCGATTGTACGGAAGTATTTGAAACCGAATTTTTTATAATTCGAATCTCGAAGATAAAAATTCTTCAAATAGGGATGAAAAGCGTATGAGCATTGCACCTGGCATGCATCATTCCAAATTTGATTGAAGGTGTATACGTTTTTTTGACTGGGCACAAGTTGTTGATAAGGAGAAATAAGCTGATCGTTAAAATTAGCGAGATTCATTCCAGTTAGAGACTGGTACTCGATGTTAGCTGTGCCGCCACCATAGCCTGGCGATAGCATAAGTCCTGAGGTGGTGACATCTTTCAAAGCTCGAATGTTAGGCATCGGATCGATATCAAAGGAGATGCCAGGAACACGCAGGGGATCAGAAAAAGACTCGGATAAAATGAGAATCACAGTGCTATCTGTGAGGATGTTTGCCCGTGATGTATTAATTTTATTTGCTTCTTTAGTATAGCGAGCGGCTATCTCTTCCATAGTTTTTTTACTGTACCCGCTCGGCTTATCCATTGCCTTAACTCTTACGAGACTTTGAAATGTAGTGGCTGGGCCGTTTGATTTGGCATCTTCATAGGTATTCCACGGGATAGGCTTGTATCCTAAGTTGGTTGCCAGAGTATAGGACCAAGCTCCAGGAATATTGAGATTCCATGTGTAGGAAACCAGAAGAACGACGCTGAGAATTGCAGCAAGTGCGCGAGATGATGTCCCAATTATATTTTTAGCATTCGAAGAGGGGTGTTTCCAAGAGCAGTGAATAAAGCGGCGTCTTCCATCAAGAACGAAAAGAAGAAGACAAGCACAGGAGAACCAGATTAATACGGTGATTGCTCCATTAACGAGAGCTTGCTGGTCTTTCGGTATGAAAGAAAGGAGGTTTCCGCCATTGCCATTTGATACAAAGCTAAGATCTGAAGGGAGAATAGGTTCGTTACGAAGTCCCATCTTGATGCTATTCGCTACGCCGTAGGCAGTCATAGCGGCACCGAAAATAACGGTCGCTATCCAAAAGCGATTTAATACAAAAACTAATGCAAGGTAAATAAGCCCTATGCCAATGAAATTAAGGAGAAACTGATACTTTTGTTCAAGCCAAATCTGGCTGACAAATTTGGTGACTTGCCCTGCGACACTGTTCAGGATTTTAGTTGTCTGATCAACTTCATCGCCTTTATCGTACGTTGGTTCGCTATACACTCCCCACTGAAGGAAGATGACTTCGGCAGAAGTCAATAGGGTGAACACGATGGCGTAGAACGCATAGGAGAACCTCATGCGCTTCTTCCACGGGCCATATGCTTTCCTAAAGAATTTGATGATGAGTTGAACGGCTTTGAAATTGGTGAAAGTGTGCCATGCGGTCTTTACTGCTGTGACGGCGACATGGATGGCGTGGCCGGTGGTTTTGGCGGCTTTCGCAACTGCGTGACCTGCGGTGGAAAGTGTTTTTGCTGTTGTGTGTGCTGCTTGCTTGCAAACTTCAACAGCCTGCATCAGAGGATATTCGTCAGTCTGCGCGAGTTGAATTTCAGTAGACGGGGGGGCTGAATGGATATTGTCATTCGCCGCTTCGTCAACTGCTTCGTTGACGGACTTGTTATCAGCCGTTTCTGGCAGATGGTGCGCGTCGACGTTGGGGATGAAAACGCTTGTGTTGTCGGAGACGGCGTGAATTGCCGACCTCTGCGTATACAGCTTTGAACTGTGGTGACCTGAAAGGGTGAATGGAGTACAGGCGTTGCTGTCTTCGTTGTCCGCAAGAGGGCGATATGTTCCACCCGCAATCGGCTGCTTAGTAAGTTTTACGTATGAAGGTGCACAAGCGTGACGGTCAGGCGAGAAAATAGGCATCGTCGCATCCTTCAAAAAGCAGCCCCTTGTAATTAGGGGCTCTGTACAATTAAACCGGATATATTCTAGTGTTCAGCTGTGGACGAACGGGTACCTAGCGGATGTCTGAAGGGTAGTTGGACGGTTAACTGGGTGATGGGCAGCAAACAGATGTGTTCAAGGTGGACAACATATGCGCGCGCAAGTGTTGGGCGTCATTCGCTGGTAGTGCACCAAAAAGCGCTGTCTGCGTGAAGCCTTCTACAGCAGTCCCGCCATGTAGATCGGCAGCTTGACCACATCATTTTTCACGACCAGCGGTTTCGGATGCAGCACGTATCTGGTGCCGACCTTCTTGTCGAATTTCGTCTTGAACTTGTCCAACGAGACCGTGCGGTAGTGTTTCGATGACTTGACCTCGATGGGACTGACCCTGTACTTCATCGCCGCGTTCTCGTACGGTTCAACGATGAGGAAGTCGATCTCCATGCGGTTCGACGGGTCGTCGCGGTCGCTGCGCGGGTCGACGAAGTAGCCCAGCACATCATCGGGGGCTTTCGAGAAGTCGACGAGCATATACGACGCATAGTTCCGTCGTCCGAATTCCTCCGCGATGGTGCTTTTCCCGACGCGTCGTGCGCCCTCGATGAGCAGGGCTGTGCTTCCTCGGGAAGAATCCTTCCAGAAAGCCAGTTTTTCGTACGCTTTTCGTTCGAAAGCCTCCATGTCTCACCGCCGTAAATACACCAAATCAAGGGTAGTGGAATGGTGGTTTGTTGATCGGCTTGAATTAGATTTCTGACAGGTGGTCGCTATCTCGCTTATATATGGCATTGCTTTGAGGTCGAATGAGATTTCTCGTGGCCTCATCTGCGACGAAGGTGGTAGAAGAGAGTCACGTTGGCTGTTGAGGGATCGGGATGGGGTTGACGAAAAAACAAAGAAAACAAAGTTGGAAACTGAACCGCACCCCGATTGTTGGACTGAAGAAATTCAGATTAGATGATTGGAGGTGCGGTTTCATTGTGTGCGCCGACCGCAGGAAGCACTACGACGACGAGTTCAGGCGCGAAGGTCCTGAAGCTCATCAAGACTGGTAGGGGAGGCGACTCGCTCGCCCGCAGGCTCGCCATGCCGGTTGCAGACCCGCGAGACAATGGGCCCTGCTGTATGGCCCCTATTGCGTTTCCTGGTGTGGAGCAGCCGACAACTTTTGTTTAATGGCAGTCGTTGCCGAGCCTCTAAGAGACGTGAGGACGCAGCATGTCCCGGATGCGCGTGTTCCATAACTCGATGAGGTTGCTCATGGGCGGGATCGGCTCCGCGTACCCGTCCGGCGGGTCGAGGAACGCGAACAACTGCCCCTCCCGTATCCGACTGCGACCTATTCCGGACACACATTTTGGCCGCTGACCCTGGTTTGAAGTAGCATGTATCCTCGTGAAGGGGAAGAAGCTTTTTCAATGGATGCCGGCGTTGGTGGCGCTATGCGTGTTGGTTGAAGGGCTTTTCTTTATAGGCGTTACGCTTCCAGGACATGTCCCCGATATCTGGGCACATGTTTACCGTGTCGACGCCATTCTTAATGGTGATGTTGTCGCAAGGCCGGTTTCTTCGCGCAGTATGTTGCACAACACAGAAAATGGCGTAGTCGGTGGTGCTGTCAACAGAGAGTGGATGCGGTATTCGCTTGAACAATACGATGGCTATGACCCTGCCGTTGTGATTCCTGAATCCGTGAAAGACGATTCAAACTCAACTGTTGATCTTCCGTTCAATAATACCGCGATAAATTCTCCTGTGGTTTACGCTCCTCAACTGGTTGGTTTTGCGGCAGGCCGTGTACTGAGCTTGAGTGCTGGAATTACCTATCATCTCGCGGAAGTGTGCATGCTGAGCGTGTATGTGCTTCTCATGTATTGTTCGGTGCGAGCGTTGCCTAAGTGGCGCATTCCGGTCGGTTTGTTACTATGCCTCCCACAAATGGTTCGACTGGCTTCGTTCTCAATTTCTGCGGACTCTGTCACTCAAGGGATGGCTATACTGCTTAGTTGTCTGTTGTTCCGTGAAATTGTAAGCAAGCGATCTGTTTCGAGCGCCGTTCGGTTAGCCGTCGTCAGTGTGATACTAGCGATGTGCAAGTTCATATATCTACCACTGGTTTTGCTCTCGATTCCGACAATATTTGACTCCGCGAATAAGGCGTTAGATGGTAGGATGCGGCTGCGTATAAATCGTGGCCGCGCTATACCAATTTTGATCGGAACGTTCATTTCTGGCGTATGGGTTCTGTTATGGCTGAAAATCAATGCTTGGTACACAAACTGTCCCATGATGGTTCCATATGAGCAGATGACTGCGCGAAAACGTGCTTTGCTGACAGATCCCGACGTGTGCGTTGACGCAATAAGGAACATCGTGTGGGCGATAGTACACGCCCAATCCAACATGAATGTGAAGATCTCCAGCGTCTATATTGCGCTCTGTTGGTTGGCGATCCTGATAGTTTTGATACTGCTATTCTTCGTAAGTATTCGAGCGGCAGACCTTAACAAGCGAAAGCCATCTGCGGTTGTCGGCGCATGTTTGGACGGAAGCCATGGACGGAGACTAACCTATGTTCTTCCGTTGCCTTATGCATGGCTGATAGTGTTGCTTTGCATAGGAGATATTCTGCTAATATATCTAGCTCTGTGGCTGCAATACAATCCATCCGGGACAGTGGGTGTTGATGGTATGCAGTACAGGTATTTCCTGCCGCTCTCTGCTTTGTTTGTTATAGTTGCGTCCGAAAGTATATTCCGTTTGTTCAGCTTTCGCCACGAAAAAGATTAAGCATGTTTGCGCCGGATATGGTAAATCGACAGAGGCATTGGACATGGGTAATGCAATGACGGTGCTGGCACAAACGTCCTTAGGTCCGATTGTCGGTTATGACTGTTTCACATGCAAATATGAAATCCTGTAACAGGTTGAGAGTTACCGTGCTGGGCAGTTGAAAACTTATACGCTCGACGAGGTGGAATAGCGTCTTGGCTTAGAGGATTGAGCTTTTGGATTGTTTAGGTGAGTTGTTGAGCAAACTTGACGAAAAAAGACAACAAGTGATGAAAATAAAACGAGTCCGAAGTCTGCTACCTCGCACAGGACTAGTAGTGCGCGTGGCTTGGCGTGCCGATACGAGTCCATTGAGTGTAAAAGCCTCTTTTGATGAGGCCGAAATTTTAGGGTGGTGGTTCGTCAAGCAATTCGGTGCGGGACTCGATCTGAAGGATGACGAAATGACCGACTACGTGTCGCAGTTCGACGACTGAGCCTCGGCGGAATAACATGACCAAACCAGTTGCTCTTTTGGACGCCAACGTATTCCCGCTCATATGGTTGCTGTGGCTGACTGATCCTGACGGCGAATGGGAGACGAGAATCGGGCGTATGCTTTGACTGCTGGGCCGACAATTGTTGTGGGCTATGCTTACGAAGTAAGGCCAACTCCGCTAGGGAAATGGAAGTGAGAGCCTGGCATCCTGGGTGTCTTAGGCGGGGGCTGGCTCTCGCGTTATGCCCCCAATTTAGTCGCTATTTCGCCTATGTATGGCAGATTTCGGGGTTCGCCCGGAGGCATCTCGCTTATATATGGCAGTCTGTTTTTGAAATAAGCCATTTAGGGGTAATTGTGTACCCTCTAACTACGGTCTTTCTGGAATGAACTGCCATACATAGGCGAGATGCCTCCGGTCAGTCTTCCGAATTTGCCATATATAAGCCAGTTTGTGGAGTCGCTTTATGGCTATGCAATCCTGCCGGTACCCTGAAATTGTGAGTAGTGAGATTTTCAAGCCGCGCAACATCATCGTGACCGGCGGATGTGGGTTTATCGGAGCCAATTTCGTGCGCTATGTGGCACGTAACCATCCTGACGTGCGCATAACCGTGCTCGACAAGCTGACATATGCAGGAAATCCGCAAAATATCGCCGGTCTCCCGCAGTCACAAGTAGAACTCGTGCAAGGCGACATTTGCGATGTTGCATTACTGGAACGTATCGTACCGGATCATGACGCGATCGTGCATTTCGCAGCCGAATCGCACAACGACAATTCCATCGCCAATCCCGAACCCTTCATCACAACAAACGTGGAAGGCACGTTCCATTTGCTTGAAGCGGCACGCAAGCATGACGTGCGATTCCACCACATCAGCACCGACGAAGTGTACGGCGACCTCGCGCTCGACGATCCACACAAATTCACCGAAAGCACGCCGTATAAGCCGTCGAGTCCATATAGTGCGTCGAAAGCGGCGTCCGACCAGCTGGTGCGCGCATGGGTGCGCACGTACGGTCTACGCGCCACGATTTCCAACTGTTCCAACAATTACGGGCCATACCAGCATGTGGAAAAGTTCATTCCGCGGCAGGTCACATCCATCATGGAGGGTGTGCGGCCGAAACTGTATGGCACTGGTGAGAACGTGCGCGACTGGATTCATACGGAAGACCACTCTTCCGCGGTATGGGAAATTCTTACGCGCGGGCGAATCGGCGAAACGTACCTGATTGGCGCGGACGGCGAAATGAGCAACATTGCCGTAATGCGTATGATTCTGCGGCTCATGGGGTGTGCGGAGGACGCATTCGACTGGGTGCGTGACCGTCCTGGGCATGATCGACGTTACGCGATCGATTCCAATAAGCTGCGTACCGAACTCGGCTGGCGGCCTGTGCACACCGATTTCGAAGCCGGTTTGCAAGCGACCATCGCTTGGTATGCGGACAACCGCGCCTGGTGGGAGCCCGCCAAAGCCGCCACCGAAGCCCGCTACCGCGCCCAAGGCCAGTAAGAATTCGGTTCGTGTGGCGCAAGCCGGACAATTGAAGTTCGGTAAGCGGTGATCGAGGAGACGCGTTGCAGGCGAGTCAACCTCGCCGGGGAATGGATGTGTGGTTTGGCGTACATTTTGTTCGCTAGCCTTAGTTGCAGATCCAGGTTTGGTGAAGGATGAAAAACGGCCGCACCTCGAAGGTGCGGCCCCTATTGCGTCTCCTGGTGCGTGGCAACTGACAACTTTTGTCAAATGGAAGGTGTTGTCAAGCCTCTAAGCGACGCGAGGTCGCGCCTGCACGGCATAGATGCGTAATTCATGGGCATATCTCGCTTATGTATGGCAGATTTTGGGGTTTGTACGGAGGCATCTCGCCTATGTATGGCAGTCTGTTTTTGAAACAAGCTAGTTAGGGGGTAATTTTGTACCCTCTAACTGCGGTCTTTCCGGAATGACCTGCCATATATAAGCGAAATGTCTCCGGGCGACCTGTCGAATCTGCCATATATAAGCCCGATGTGGTGCGAAAATGCTTGTAATGGGGGCGAAGTTGCAGACTTGGATGACTTTGGCCCCGTTAAACGTAGGGTTTGGCGCTGACGTCGGCGCCAACCGTCGGGGCGGCTTACCTGACTTACTTGGCGGACTCGAGTTTGAGTTCTTGGCTGGCGACCACCGACTTGGCGGCCGCGTCGAGTTCGTTGGTGATGTTGCGCAGGTTGTCGGCGTATTTGCGAATGTCGTCCGTCGCTTTGGTGAAGTCGCTGGCATTGCCGCTTGCGGGGCATGCTGGCGCGCTTTCCACGGCTTTGGCCAGTGTGATCGCATCCTTCAGGGTTTCGAGCGTGGTGCCGTCCGCCACGTCATTCACGGTGAGTTTCGCTGCTTCTTCAGCTTCTTGTTGCGCTTCTTCAAAGCTCTCCTGATGCGTGGCGAGCGCCTTCGCATTCAACGCGCAGGTGTCGCTGGCGGCTTGTGTCATTTCGCGCTTGTTGGAGACTGCGATGATGGCGACGGCTGCGAGCGCGATGGCAGCTACTGCGATCATGGCGATGATGGCGATGGTCTTGCGCTGTTTCACATTGTTTTTCTGCATGGTTGGCTGCATGGTGGTTCCTCTCTTCTCGTGTGGCTCTCATTTCAGACAAAACGTTGCGAGTATACAAAAAACACTTCCGAGAAACGATTTACCGCTGGAAATAATGCGGATTATTTTGCTGTGAAAGGAATTTGTTTGTGATTGCGATGCTGGGCGCGTCAGGATCGCATGGCATTTATGCTGGAGGGAGAAACGTTTTAAGGGGGTTTGATGGCGTATCGTGCGACACTGAAGGATGTGGCCGCTGCCGCGGGGGTGTCTGTGACGACGGTTTCGCTGGTGTTGAATAATCGGCCGGCTCGCGTGTCCGAGGAGAAGCGCAAGGCCATTGCCGACGCGGCGAAGAAGCTGAATTACGTGCCGAATCAGAGCGCGCGAAGCTTGGTGACCAAGCAGTCCCAGCTGGTTGCGCTGATCGTGCCTGATATTGAGAACTTGTTTTTCGCGGCGCTTGCCAAGTGCGTGGAGGATGAGTGCGCCGCGCAGGGGTATTCGCTGATTGTGGCCAATTCCGATGATTCGCGTGCTGCGGAGCATGAGTTGTTGCAGCGCCTTCCGGCTCGTGGGGTGGACGGTGTGATGCTGATTCCGGCGCGCGAGTCCTGCGCTGGCGATGCTGCTGAGCGGTTGCGTGAGGATGTGGCGCTTGTGTCGTGCCCTGTGGTGTTGATTGATCGTTTGACGCAGTGCGGTTGGTGCGATGCCGTTGGTTTTGACAATTATCTTGGCGGTCGTTTGGCTGCCCGTTATCTGTTGGAGGGTGGTCATACTCGTATTGGCATTGTGACTGGCGATACTGCGGAGTCGAGTGCTGCGGAGCGTCGTCGTGGGTTTGTGGATGCCGTCGAGCAGGCGGGGGAGTGTTTCGATTCGTCGCTATGCGTTGAGGGGGATTACCGTTTCGGTAGTGGCTATCATGCTGCGGATCAGATTATTGATGGCGGTGCGACGGCCGTGTTCTGCTGCAACGATGTGATGGCGCTTGGTTTCCGTCAGCGTATGGCGGAACGTGGGTTGCGCGTTACTGAGGATATGCAGGTGATTGGTTACGACAATATTCTCAAACGATTCGGGCTTGGTTGGCGTATGACCACCGTTGAGCAGAGCGTGACTGATCTGGCCGCCGCCTGTTGGGATATGTTGCGTGGGCGGATTGATGTTGCGATTCATGCCAAGTCCGGTACGGAATCAGGGGATGCCCGTCCGTGGCTTTCCGATCCGCAGGTTGAAGTGCTTACGCCGAAACTGGTGCAGGCGGCCTGCGCGTAGGATTGAGGATTTTTAGATACCTGCGGATCATGATGAGACGGGTGGCGCTGATAAATCTTGATTAAAGTGCCGTCGGAGTTTCTTATAAGGTTAAATTGTTGGAAATAAAAGCAACACGCCGTATGGTAGTGCCGAATTTGCGTTCTTGATAAAACGCTTTATCATAAATCTTGTCAACACACAACATAAATGAGAAAGTGTTCGATACATAACTGACGATGCACCCGTATGGTGGCGGACCGTCGTCAGGCCCGTCAAAGAGGAAAGGCACACACATGAAAAAGATGATTCTTGATCTTGATACCGGCGTTGATGACGCGCTTGCCATTTCGTATGCTCTGGGAAGCCCGGAGATTGAACTGATCGGCATCACCGGCACCTACGGCAACGTGCTCGTCGAGCAGGGTGCGCGCAACGCACTGGCCGTGACCGACCTGCTCGGCCATCCGGAAGTCAAGGTGTATCAGGGTTTGTCGCACTCCAGCACCACTGACCATTTCGAAGTACTGCCAATCTCCGCGTTCATCCACGGCGACAACGGCATCGGCGACGTGGAAATCCCTGATTCCAACCGCTCCGTCGAAACCGAATCCGCGGTAGACTTCATCATCGACGCAGTGAAGACCTATGGCAAGGATCTCGTCTACGTGCCGACCGGCCCGATGACCAACATCGAAGCCGCACTGAAGAAGGCTCCGGAAATCAAAGACGAAATCGGCCAGATCGTGCTCATGGGTGGCGCACTGACCGTGCCCGGTAACTGCAACGCCTGCATGGAAGCCAACATTTCGCAGGATCCGGAAGCCGCCGACTACCTGTTCCGTTCCGGCGCTCCGACCACTATGATCGGCCTCGACGTGACCCTGCAGACCCTGCTCACCTACAAGGAAACTCAGCAGTGGCGCGATCTCGGCACCAAGGCCGGCAAGTTCCTGGCCGACATGACCGACTTCTACATCAAGGCCTACGAGACTACGTCCCCGCACCTGGGCGGCTGCGGTCTGCATGATCCGCTCGCCGTCGGCGTGGCGGTGGACCCGACCCTCGTCACCACCCTTGACATCAACATGAAGGTCGACGTGGAAGGTCCGACCCGTGGACGCACCATCGGCGACGAAACTCGCCTGAACGACCCTGTCAAGACCATGAAGGTGGCCGTCGGCGTTGACGTGCCGCGCTTCCTGAACGAATTCATGACCCGCATCTCCGGCCTCGCAGCCAAGGCTGAATAAGCGTAACCGGCCAAGCAATCGCGTCTCGCATATTACGTATCGCATATCGCGCAATTCGAGAGAATCAAGGATTTTTATTATGTCTAACAACACAACCGCTGTGACCGGCACCGCATCCGCCGATCCATTCGACGATCCGGTGACCAGCAACAAGATGGCCATCCGCGCCCTGATTCCGCTGCTGATCACCTTCGTGCTCGGCACCCTGTGCCTGCAGGGCTTCAACCTGGTGTTCCAGCAGGTCGGCGCCGACGTCGGCGCACCGAACCAGGCGTCCCTGATCACCGCATTTCCGAGCATCGTGCTCGGCATCGTGTGCTTCATCTACGGTTCCCTGGGCGATTTCGTCTCCCTGCGTAAGCTTGTGACCGTCGGTCTCGTGACGCTGTTCGTCGGCTCCATCTTCGGTTTCGTGGCAAACTACTTCTTCGCTGCAAACCTGTGGACCGTGATCATCGCACGCGTGCTGCAGACCGCAGGCGAACAGGTGGCAGGCTCCGCCTTCCTCGTGGTGGCCACCAAATACCTGCGCAACGACCTGAAGGTCATCTTCTTCGGCCTGTTCACCGCCGCATACCAGCTGTCCGCCTCCATCGGCGTGTTCGCGGCCGGCATGCTCAGCTCCATCGCGTGGCAGTTCCTGTTCCTGATCCCGTCCGTCACCATCCTGTTCCTGCCGATCCTGCTCAAGACCCTCCCGTCCAAGAGCGGCAACGGCCAGAAGGTCGACGCGTTCGGCTTCGTGATCTTCGGCTTCGCCACCGCGTTCCTGACCCTGTTCTTCTCCTACATGTCCTGGTGGATGCTCGCGGTGTCCGTGGCCCTGTTCGTGGCCTTCGGCTTCTACATCAACAAGGCCTCCAACCCGTTCATCACCCCGGCGTTCTTCAAGAACACCCGTTGGCTGCGCGCCATCTGCCTGATCCTCGTGTTCTACTTCGTGAACTACGCACTGAGCCCGATCTTCAACGCCATCGGCACCAACATCTACGGCATGACCACCACCCAGGTCTCCCTGCACATTGTGTGGGCCTTCGTGGTCGCCGCTGTGGTGGGCACCTGCTCCGGCATGATCATCCGCAAGATCGGCATCAAGGCCGGCATCGTGACCGCAGGCACCCTCATGTTCCTCGGCTGGACCGGTGCGGCATTCTGCGTGGACTCCGGTTTTGTGGTGCTGACCCTGTGCGCATGCGTGTTCTACGCGGGCTGTGGCCTTATGTACTCTCCAGTCGTTTCCACCGTGCTGGGCACCATTGAAAAGGACGAATCCGGCCGTGGCGTCGGCATGAACGATCTGGCCATGAACGTGTCTCCGTCCATCGGCATTGCCATCATCGGCAGCCTGCTCGGCTCCAACGCCCTCGCAGGCAGTTCCATCACCGGTGCTACCGGTGACGCTGCCAACTATTCCAACCTGCTGCTGATCGCCGCCGGTACCGCACTGCTTGGTCTGATCGTGTTCTTCGTCTTCAAGAAAAAGATCTACGAAGGCAACCATGCGTTGGAAACCGAGGAATCGGCTAAATAATCGCACATAACATCCTCAATATAAACAATGGAGATTTGCGATAATTGCGAATACTGAAAAACAATATTCCGCAAATCTCCTTTTTATTTAATTAATGTAAGGAAGTCAAAGATGAGTGCGACTGAAGTTCTCTCTGCATTGGACCGCATCCACGGCACAGTGTCCGTAATCGGCTCGATGAATGCGGATTACACCGTCACCGCACAGCGTCTGCCAGGGCCGGGGGAGACCATCACCGGCGGTCCGCTGCAGCTGCTGCCCGGCGGCAAATCCGGCAACCAGGCCGCGGCGGCCGCACGCAT
>OKSH01000184.1_pt1 | contig 65339 bp, 67 predicted proteins | sample 1601231 | NCBI WGS metagenome assembly OKSH01 (sample SAMEA3541596, study PRJEB24748) | human gut metagenome | biome: human gut; feature: human-associated habitat; material: faeces | place: China | collected 2012
TACAGTTATGTATTTTATATCGCAAAGAAAAAATAGTAGTTAAGTTTAACCCTAGGGTTAAATGATGAATATGTTGAGGGCATTTTTGTTTCTGGTGAAATGCAATCGCAGGGTCTAGGTAAAATTCTGCTGAATTATGCAAAGGATAAAAGGAATAAGTTGTACTTGAACGTATACCAAAAGAACGCACGGGCAATATCTTTTTATAAGAGAGAAGAATTTGAGATTCAGCATAGTGGCTTAGATGAGGCTACCGGAGAAAAAGATTATGTAATGACATGGCAACACAAATAGAAATTCAAGTTTGTAGAATTAAGAAAATCGGAATTTGAGGTGATGAAACTATGGCTGAAATACAAATTGCATGGTTAGAATTGATGACAGTTGGAGGTCTTGGTGTAATATTAGTTCTACTAGGAGTTACTTTCAATATCATTGTAAAAAGACAGAATAAATTGTGTACAAAAAAGACAGACGGTATTGTTAAACAATATGGGTTTCCTGGAAATGGAAGAGTGTACCCAATCGTTGAGTACTTTGTGAATGGAACTTGTTATAAAGCAAAGAAAAAATTTCGAGGAATTATAACAACGCAACTATCAGGAGTACCTGTACCGATGAAATCAGAAGTCTATGAAGATGAAAAAGGATGGCTACATGTAAAAACTGGAACTATTGCAAATTTGCGTCAATTTGCGGAGCAGTTGTGGCCTATCAACAGTAAGATGACAGTTTATTATAATCCAAACAATCCTAAAAAGTGTTATGTTGATAGACCAATTTCAAAAAGTTTTACTTCCATGATGTTTATCATAATGGGGACAGTAACAATACTCTCGAGTGTACTGGTATTCTTTTTGATGCAGTTATAAATTGCAAAAGATAATTGCTAATCAGACAACTTCCAGTTTTTTAAACTAAAGAATTTATAATTTTGAGGGAAATAATGATTTCGTTACTTAATTGTCATTTTGGGGGATAGATTTGTTATTTGGAGCGATTCCGTCATTTGTTCTTATGCTATGCGGGGTATCGAAGAAGCAGCTATGAGAAGAAATGGAATAAATGCGATAACAAAGGTAATTTCTGGTGTTACAGATGACATGCTTTCAGCCATGAATAGTATGGGTATAATCAGGAGGAGAGAATGTGCAAAAAAGAGATGTATCCATATGCGACTTGGATGAGATATTTTTTTGAAGGGAAGATGAGATAAATGGAGCTGAAAAAGAAATCTAATATATTGGATGAAGAAGAACCAAAATACATAATATCGTTAAAGAAAGGATATAGAATTCTGCATATCATAATGTCGATATTCTTCTTGTCATGTACGCTGTATTTGGGAATGATATCATTTCGTGCAGGTACAGATACGATGGTTTTTGATATTGGATTTACAGGGATTGTTTTTGTGTTTTTTATTTATACATTGAACGGTATGACAAAAAGATGTGAAAGATACAAAGGAAAAGTTGTATACACCTGTCTTTTTACAAAGAGAGAATATAACTTGTCAGACATTGCATCCTCCAATGAAAAAATTGAAGAATTCTATAAGGATTATGGCGATGGCAATGTAACTAGTAGCTGGGATAAGGTCACTACTTTCTATAATAAGCAAGGTAAAAAGATATTTAAATTCGGTCTGGCTTATGATAATGTTCAGTTGTTGGTGAAAGAAGTAAAAAATACGCAAAAAAGTATTTCAAATCAGAAAAGGAAGAAATAGAACAATCGGAATTTGTGAAATTCACATATTTTAAGAAGGAGCCTTCGCTTATGCGAAAGCTCCTTCTTTGCACACCTTACTTTTTCAGCTTCAAGCCGTCGCAGAACGCTTCACCCACGCGCTCGGTGACCTTGTAATAGCCATGGGTGTAGGGGTCAAAGGCGATGGCATTGACTTTAGACATATCAATTTTTCCGTCCACCATAACGCTCTCATCGGCAGTGACATTGACTACCTTACCGATGACGCCGCAGCCATACTCATTGTTCTGATACTCGATGAACTTGCACTCCAGACAAATCGGGAACTCGTTGATGACCGGCGCATCGACGGCTTCGGATTTGCTTGCGGTCAGACCGCTGCGGGCAAATTTGTCGCCTACTTTATTGCCGGACTCCACGCCGAAATAATCCGCCTCGACCATGTGGGCGGCATCGGCAATGCTGACGGTAAAAGCGCCTCGCGCCTTGATGTTCTGCACAGTTTTGTGGGTCTCGGTGAGGTTCAGCGCAACGGTGTCCCGTTCCTGCATGGTGCCCCATGCGGCGTTCATGACATTCACACTGCCGTCCTCGTTGTAAGTTGCAACCATCAGAACCGGCATGGGGAAAATGCCTTCGGTAATTTTCAATTTTGTTCTCATGATAACTCCTCCTTGTGATCATATTGACAGGACTGATTTTCCTGCTTATAATTATACGCAGGAAAATCAGAAATTCAAGTACTGGTAATTATGACAGGTACTATCTTTGGAGAAAGCAAATGATAAAGAACTATATTGAGAACGCCAATTTTGAGGACACCGGCTTTGCCTACACGCTGTCGCTGATCTCAGGCAAGCACAAGATGGTCATTCTCTATTGTCTGATGGAGTTTGAAACCGTGCGGTTCAATGAGCTGAAACGGTATCTGAAAACCATTTCCGACAAGACCCTCAGCATGAATCTCAAGGAGCTGGAAGCAGACAAACTGATCGTCCGCACCGAGTATCCGCAGATTCCGCCGAAGGTGGAATATACGCTTTCGGAACGAGGAAAATCGCTGATGACTGTGCTGGATCAGCTCTGTGTCTGGGGCGAGGAGAATCGACTGACAGAGTGACAACTTCCATTTGTAGAATTAAGAAAATCGAAACTTACACAATTCTTGAACTCAACACAAACTGCCGTCAGTGTTGTTCCGTTACTCGTTCTTTGCTGGTATCATAGAACCATCAAATGAAGGAGGCAACAAGCCATGAATACAGATAAAATCTATGCAGAACAACTCGCAAACGAATATGCACCCAAGGACACCTCCAAGGTGGTCGCTCTTCGCAAGCTGGATGCAAAAGCCAAGCTTCCCGCAAACGTTTTTACCTACACCTTTGGTATTATCACAGCGTTGGTAGCCGGTGTCGGGATGTGCCTTTCCATGAAGGTTATCGGCAACGGTAGTACTGCTATGCTTGTTCTCGGCGTGATTGTCGGCATTATCGGGCTGCTGGGTATGGGCGTTAATTACCCCATCTACAAAAAAATGCTGGCTCAGGGCAAGCAGAAATACGCTTTTGAAATCATGGAACTGGCAAAAGAAATCAGTGAGAAGTAAACAAAAACACGAAAGAAGGTGGGAATGATTGAATAGATCAGAAAGCAGATATTTTGCTACTGCAGCCAGAATGGACGAAGCCTTTCTGACACTTCTGGCAAAAAAAGATTTTGAGTATATTACAGTCAAAGAAATCTGTGAAGTAGCAGAGGTCAATCGTTCCACCTTCTATCTTCACTATGAAACGATGTCAGACTTGCTCTCGGAGAGTGTCAGTCGTATGAACGAGCAATTTCTTGCTTGCATGGAGAAAGATTCAGATGCCTTTTCTGCAAAGCTGCGGAATTGCCCGAGAGATGAATTATATCTAATTACGCCGGATTATTTAACACCTTACCTCTGCTACATTAAGAACAACAAGCGACTGTTCCGCACAGCAACAGAAAATGCGGCGGTGTTGGGGATGGATAAAAGCTATGATAAGATGTTCCGTTATGTGTTTACGCCAATTCTCGACCGTTACGGTGTACTACCACAGGATCGACCTTATATCATGGCCTTTTATATTCGGGGATTGATGGCGATTATCTCAGAATGGCTCAAGAACGACTGTGCCGATTCCATTACGTATGTTACAGGTGTGATTCAGCAGTGTGTAAAAATGCCACAAAGCGAAACAACGAACGCTGTTTGACAACTTCAAGTTTGTTGAACTGAATCCGAAAAGCATTAGGGCGCAGAGGAGATAGAATCCTTTGCGTAAAAGACTAACGAACATATTTAATGAAACATCGGAACCATCTTCTTTTTGTTGTTTACCTATAATAACGATTGGAGTAGTCGATTATAAACACTGCAATAAAAAAATCTGAAAATATATTTATCAACATTACATAAAAGTGTGTAGATGCACATAAAATGGGAATACATATTGAAATTCAGGTCGTTCTGTGATAGAATCTCATTACTAAAAAGTGTGTAGGTGCACGGAAATGGGGAGTGTAACGATGGAGATTAAAAGAGACGCTTACCTACAGCAGCTGATCGAGCGAAAAGATAATGGAATGATAAAGGTGATTACCGGCATTCGTAGATGTGGCAAATCCTTTTTGCTGTTTACCATCTTTAAGAGATACTTACTGGAGAACGGCGTTGATGTTGATCATATTATTGAAATTGCATTGGATGGTATTGAGAACGAGGAATTAAGAGATCCCAAGGTATGCTTCAAGTACATCAAGGATGCCATGAAAGACGACGGGAAGTATTATCTCCTTTTGGATGAAGTGCAGTTCATGCCACGATTTGAGGAAGTGCTGAACAGCCTGCTCCGCATGAGCAATATTGATGTGTATGTCACCGGAAGTAATTCCAAGTTCCTGTCCAGCGACATTGTGACCGAATTCCGTGGCAGAGGTGATGAGATTAGAATCTACCCTCTCTCCTTTGCAGAGTTTTATTCTGTCTATGACGGCGATTATGATGATGCCTGGGATGACTACATGATCTACGGAGGATTGCCGCAGATCGTAAGTTTCCAGAGCGAACAACAGAAAGCGGACTATCTGAAGAACATCTTTGCAAATGTCTATCTGAAGGATGTTATTGAAAGAAATAAGATTCAGAACGTGGATGAGATTGGGATTCTGGTTGATGTGCTTGCATCTGCAATCGGCGCACCGACCAACCCTTCGAAGATTGCCAATACCTTTGCCAGTGAGCGCCAGATGACTTATGCTAATAAAACCATCTCCAAGCATATCGACCATTTGACAGATGCCTTTTTGATTTCCAAGGCAAGCCGATACGATATTAAAGGCAGAAAGTATATCGGTGCAAATCTGAAATACTACTTTACTGATCTGGGACTGAGAAATGCACGTCTGAATTTCAGACAGCAGGAGCCTACTCATATTATGGAGAACATTGTTTATAACGAGCTGCTGATCCGTGGCTACAATGTTGATGTGGGTGTCGTGGATATCTTCGATAAGGATAAAGAGGGCAAACGTGTTCGTAAGCAGTTGGAGGTTGACTTTGTGGTGAATCAAGGAAACCAGAGATACTATATCCAGGTTGCATATGACATGACTTCGGAAGAAAAACAGACGCAGGAGTTCAATTCTCTGCGTAATATCCCGGACTCTTTCAAGAAGATCGTCATTGTAAATGGCAGCAAAAAGCCTTGGAGAAATGATGAGGGATTTGTCATCATGGGAATGAAGTATTTCCTTTTGGACGCAGATAGTTTAGAGTTTTGACATTGGATATAGATAAATTAAATCGGAAGTCATGGAGATAGTTTTATTATGATTTTGTGCTTTTTAGGACATTGACAAGCATCTATGCGTATGGTAATTTGATGTATAGATGATTATCTATGTGAGGCGGCGAAAATGGAAGCAAAGGATATGATACTAATATGTAAAGCATTATCAGATACAAATAGACTGGAGATTGTTCAGATGCTGTCAGACGGAGAAAAATGCGGATGTAAGATTCTGGATAAATTCAATATCACGCAGCCTACTTTATCACATCACATGAAAATATTGGTTAACTGTGGGATTGTAAATGACCGTAAGGAAGGCAAGTGGCATTATTATTCTCTGAACAAAAAAGTAATAAGAGCGGCAAGTTCATTTGTTGAAGCTTTGGGAAGGTAGGAAATGAAAGAAGAATGCAAAAGGCAGAATACCGTTATTATGAAATTTCTCAGGATCTTCCTGTTATGGCATTAAGTGGTAAAAAATGGGAATATTTATTTGTGGATGTGGAAGAAATTTTAAAAGAGGTTTTGTAAATGTTCCAGAAAAATATATTTATGTTGAACAGAATCTATCGAAGAAAATAAGTGTTTTGGAGAATGCTGGAAGTACGAAGGCTGCGGCACTTATGCAGATGATAATAGAAGAAATACAGCTGAGACAAGCAAATTATAGATATACTGTTTCAACGCTTGCGTTTAATCTTGTGCTGTTTTTTGATCGTTTAGATAATGAAAACATAAAGTTTCAGAATAATTCCCGGGAAACTTCAGATTATACACGTAAAATTATAAGTTATATAGAATTACATTATATGGAGGACATCGGGGGAAAGGATTTTGCAAGGGCATGTAATCTGAGTGAGACACATATGCGGAGGATCTTTATAGAGTCTGCTAATATTACACCATCAGAATATCTAAATCTGGTTCGGATTAAGAAGGCCTGTGAAATGCTCGCAAAAGAAAAATGTTCCATAGAGAAAGTGTCTAATTCTGTAGGATACCCGGTGATATCTACATTTATGCGTAATTTTAAGAAAATAACGGGAATTTCACCAAATGCATGGCGGAGAAAAGCGTTGGAGAATCCGGAAAATGTGGCAGCTTACCAAGTATCAGTGTTTAAGGGGTGGTAAAATATATAGGGTGCCACCAGGAACAGTAAAAAAACAGTTGCCAAAAGGACAAACAGTCACAATCCCTGTATTTTCAGCTAGGTTTTACCATGTATGAGGAAGAAGAAAACCGCTGGCGGTGTTCCTTCCGATCTGATGGAAAATGGATTAATGTAAATGAACTTCTGCAGGCGTTTGGCGGAGGTGGACATGCTGCGGCAGCAGGCGTGCGTAAGCGTACAAATGACGTAGATAAATTCAGGCAGGAAATACTTGAGCGGATTGTTATGATGAGAAAGATTTCCGGTCAGAATAAAGAATTAGAAACGAAACACAGGAGAACCAGGAGGTGTAGAATGATGGAAAAGGAAAGAACCTATATCGCAATCGATCTTAAGTCATTCTATGCGTCTGTGGAATGTAAAGAACGAAATCGGGATCCTTTGACGACCAATCTTGTGGTTGCGGATAAAAGCAGAACAGAAAAAACAATCTGTCTTGCGGTATCTCCAGCTTTAAAGTGTTATGGGATACCCGGAAGGGCTCGTTTATTTGAGGTTGTTCAAAAAGTAAAAGAAGCCAACAGCGCCCGCAGGTGGAAAGCACCGAACAGAACATTTATTGGTTCTTCTGATGACAGTACAGAATTAAATATCAATTCTGCACTGGAGATTGATTATATTGTTGCTCCTCCCCGGATGGCTCTCTATCTGGAATACAGCACCAGAATTTACAGCATTTATCTGAAATATATTGCGCCGGAAGATATTTTCCCTTATTCGATCGACGAAGTATTTATGGATGTAACGGATTATCTGCATACCTATAATATGACAGCAAGAGAACTTGCCATGACCATGATACAGGACGTGCTGAAGACAACAGGTATAACAGCAACTGCAGGAATTGGAACAAATATGTATCTGTGTAAGATTGCGATGGATATCGTGGCAAAGCACATTAAAGAAGATAAAGATGGTGTACGAATTGCGGAACTGGATGAAATGTCATACCGAAGGAAACTCTGGGGTCACAGACCACTTACTGATTTTTGGAGAGTAGGAAAAGGATACGCAAAGAAGCTGGAAGAATACGGGCTTTATACAATGGGTGATATTGCAAGATGTTCCATCGGAAAAGCGAATGAATTATACAATGAAGATCTGTTATATAGGCTGTTTGGCGTTAATGCAGAGCTGTTGATCGATCATGCCTGGGGGTACGAGCCCTGTACCATGGAAATGGTTAAGGCCTATAAACCGGAAATGAACAGTGTTTGTTCCGGACAGGTACTTCATTGTCCTTATGATTTTGAAAAAGCAAAACTGGTTGTAAAAGAGATGACGGACCAGATGGTTTTGGATTTGGTGGACAAGAAGCTGGTCACAGACCAGATCGTGTTGACAGTTGGTTATGATATTGAGAATCTGAGCAACACCGACAGGAGAAAACAATATCATGGAAAGGTTACGATCGATCGTTATGGAAGAAAAATCCCGAAACACGCACATGGAACGACCAATCTGAAAAGGCAGACTTCCTCAACAAAAATGATAACGGATGCAGTAATAGAGCTATATGACAGGATCGTTGACAGAAACCTGCTTATCAGAAGAATCAATATCACAGCGAACAGGCTTGTGGATGAAAGTTCTGTAAAGAAAGAAGAAGTGTATGAGCAGCTGGATCTTTTTACGGATTATGAGGCGAAAAGGAAAAAGAAGGAAGAGGAAGAAGCCGCGCTGGATCGCGAAAAACGTATGCAGGAAGCCATGCTCAGTATCAAAAAGAAGTTTGGAAAAAACGCTGTACTGAAGGGGATGAATCTTCAGGAAGGCGCAACCGCTAAGGATAGAAATGAACAAATTGGCGGACATAAGGCGTAAAGGAGTTGGAAGAGGATGAAAAATAATTCTTATGACGATATCATCAATTTACCCCATCCGGTCTCTAAGAATCATCCGCAAATGCCGCTTCAGGATCGGGCAGCGCAATTTGCTCCTTTTGCAGCCCTGACTGGACATGATGCTGCGATAAAAGAGACGGCAAGATTAACCGATGAACGATTGGAACTGAGTGAGGAAGCGATTGCTCAGCTGAACGAAAAAATTAATATAATCAGAAATAATATTGGCATAGAACAGAAAGTATCGATAACTTATTTTATTCCCGATGCAAAAAAAGCCGGCGGAGCCTATGTTACGTGCTCTGGTATTGTAAAAAAGATAGACGAATACGAGCATACCATCATCATGACAGATCAAACGGTCATTCCAATCGAGCAGATAAGTGATATTAAATGTGAAGAGTGGCAAATCTGAGAGTTTAAGCCAAAGAATATGAATAGTGCTTATCTATTGCTATTTCGAAACTTCCCAGGGGTGGTATTATAATACTTATGAAAAAGTTCACAAAAATAACTGCTATTTGAAAAACCGCAGGTATATGCTATCTCAGTAACAGACATTGTAGTATTTTGAAGAAGAAAAACAGATTTTTCCAAACGATAGCGATTTAGATATACCATTGGGGAAGTATTCAAATATTTCTGAAAAAGGGAAGTGCATTTTGTCTTGCAGCAATTTCCTGAGGATGAAATATCTTTAAGCATAATTTTTTGGGGATAATTTTTCTGCACATATCCGATCATTGTAGTAAGAGCCAGAGTATCCTCTGTATCTTTATCATAATCTGGAAAATAGTTCATATTTTCAGCAAGGAGGCGAAAAATATGAACGGTTTTTTCCAGCGTAATAAATGGCTGTATTTCATCCACATTTTTTTTGTAAAGCATTTCAAGGTCACGAAGAATAGAATTCTGCCACAGGATAGACGGATTCAGTGGCTGATAGGGAAAATGAATATTCTGTATCAGGGGATTTAGACATTTTTCCACAAAATAAGTATTTACAGAAAGCAACTGCGGAGATAACAGAATACAGATAAAGAGACATTCTGTATGAGTATCGGAATAGCCATAATGAAAGCAGCGGCTGTTTACAAAAATTCCTTCACCTGCTTGCAAAGAAATCTTCTGACCATTCACATCATAAAACATTTGTCCCTCTAAAATCAGAATAAATTCCAGATCGTCATGCCAATGACTGACTGCACGAAAATCAGGATAGCGTGAAAGCTGTCCCTTTTTTATATATGCAGGAAAGTCTGGATTGTTATAGGCAACATTTTCAGATGCATCTGAATTTAAAACAATGCTTGTACATACTTCCATCAAAATAATCTCCTTTTCGAACGTTTGTTATATTATTATGGCTGATTATGGTATAAAAATCAATAAAATTGGTTTATTTTTATATTGTGCACAGAAAGGAAAAATTGTAGATGGGAAACGAATTCACAAATAAGATTTTGAAACTTGCTCTGCCCATTACAGCACAACAATTTATGTTAGCACTTGTAAGTGCATGCGATGCTTTTATGTTGGGAGGATTAAATCAGAACTCTCTGTCAGCAGTTTCGCTGGCTTCGCAGATCACCTTTGTTTTTAATTTGATTTTAACAGCACTTACAATAGGGGAAAATATGTTTGTTGCACAGTATTATGGAAAAAGAGATTTTGATGGATTACGGACATCAGCAGGACTTGTATTAAGATATGTATTCATAATTTCCATTCTCTTTCTGCTTGCAGCATTCTTTATTCCTGAAACGCTCATGCGACTGTTTACAAACGATACTATACTGATTGATTATGGTATTAAGTATTTGAAAGTGATTGGATTATCCTATATCTTTTCAGGAATTCTGCAGGTTTTGCAGGGAATCTTGAAAAATTGTGGTTATGCAGGTAGATGTACCATAATAAGTGCAGTTGTTGTCTGTGTTAATATTATACTGAATGTTATTCTGATTTACGGATACATGGGCTTTCCAAGAATGGAGATTGCAGGTGCGGCACTGGCTACTGTCATTGCAAATGGACTTGGTCTGGTTATTACGATTTATATTTTGCACCTGAAAAAGGAATTTTGGATTGGAGTAAAAGACATAAAAAACAGGGAAGTCCATATAACGAGGAAATTCTGGAAACATGTTTATCCGGTACTTTTTAATGAACTTGCCTGGGGCGGTGGATTTACGATGTATTCTGTCATACTTGGACATCTTGGTTCCGATGCTATCGCAGCCAATTCTATTGCAAATATAACCAAGAATCTTTTAATCTGTGGTTGTACCGGCTTTGGATATGGGGGAAGTATTATTGTTGGAAATCTGCTTGGTAAAGGGAACTTATCTGAAGCAAAGAAAAACGGAAATATTTTATGCAAAACTTCGGTATTTTTGGGCGTGGTGACGGGTGGAGTGATTTTTCTTGCGACACCTGTAATCCTGCATTTTACGAATCTGACTGATATAGCAACAGGATATTTAAAGAATATGCTGTTTATAAGCAGCTATTATGTAATAGGAAAATCGATCAATTCTATGACAATAGGTGGTATTTTTCCTGCAGGGGGAGATACAAAATTTGGATTAATATGTGATGTGGTTACTATGTGGTGCTTTGCAGTTCCACTGGGATGTATCGCAGCATTTGTATTTAAATTGCCGGTAATGATGGTGTATTTTGTCTTAAATCTGGATGAACTGGTAAAACTTCCGGCAGTATTTAAACATTATAAACAATATAAATGGTTAAAAAATTTAACAGAAATGGAGAATTAAATTATGGATATGAAAAAAAGAAGAGATATGCAGCTTGCTTACATTTCAGATGAAGCGGTTATGGAAGAACAGAGGATAGGTAGAAAAATTCTGCAAAAACTTAATTTTGCAGATCGGTCGGATTTTGATGGGATTGCAGAAATAGTAAAAGAACTTTTGGGAAAATCGGAAGGTGCATGGATTAACCCACCTTTTTACTGCGATTATGGTTCGCATATAGAAGTAGGTAAAAATTTCTTTGCAAATTATAACTGTACAATTATAGATGTGGCAAAGGTAAAAATCGGTGATAACTGTCAGATGGCACCCAATGTATCTATTTATACGGCAGGACATCCAATTTATCCAGATACGCGCAATTCTGCTTTTGAATACGGAAAAGAGGTTACCATCGGGGATAATGTATGGTTGGGAGGAAATACAGTAGTGTGTCCTGGAGTACATATTGGAGACAATGTGGTAATTGGTGCAGGAAGTGTTGTAACAAAAGACATTCCGGACTGGTCCATTGCAGCTGGAAATCCATGTCGTGTGATTAGAAAAATAACAGATGAGGACAGGAGAAAATTGTTTCACAATGAAGAAATTGATGATGAAGCATGGGATATGATATGTGCACAGGCGGAAAAATAATGCATCTTAATCCAGTTCATCGGAATGTGAAATCCTGCGTCAGATATCTTTGCCGTGCGTCAAATCGAGCAGGAAGCCCCCACTTCAAAATCGTAAGATTTAAGTGGTGGGAGCATGTCACGACCACCATATTCAAAGGATAGGATTCATAAAGCAACAGAACGAATTATTGAAGAACAAAAAGAACAATCAAAGGATTCATAGAATGAGATTTAAGAGAAAAAGCCTCATGACCATGAGGAAAAATGAAAGGGAAATACGTTAGCTGATAAAGTGTATAGGTTCAAAAGGGAAAGTGCCCTTTTGGACCTTATTTTGTGTTATTCCGCAAAAAAATGAATCACTCACAATTGGATGAGTGTTAGAAGGAAAAGAAGATGTTATCAGTATTATTTACTATTTGTATGATTTGGTTTGTTGGAAAATTTTTTATATTTGGTTTAAAAGCATTCTGGGGAATCATGAAATTACTTTGTACTGTTATTTTCTTTCCAGTGATATTGAAAAAGAAAAAAGAGAAGCAATTGAAGCTCAGATCGTTTTATGATGTAATATTATTACTAAAAAGTGTGCAGAAGCATGGAATTGAGGGATATAATGATAGAAATACAGTTTATGCCACGATTTGAGGAAGTGCTGAACAGTTTGTTACGCATGAGCAACATTGATGTGGTCACTGATGACGGACGTGTGCAGAGAAATGGCGGAATCAGTGTCCAGATGAAGACTTTTACTGACCGTACTTATCCCATCTGGCTGCATCTTGGTAAAAAAGAGGTTTTCAAACATATAAAGACTATTGAAAACAATTGGTTAACTGTTATAAAAGGATAATAAACAAATCGAAATCAGCAGGAGGATCATTATGAGATTTTATAACATATTTTTCAGTCCGACAGGGGGCACAGAGAAAGTAGCAGATATTGTTGCGAAAGGGACGAAGCTGGATACTGAAGAAATCGACCTAATTAAAGAACCAGATAAACTCATGAAGGTGAAATTTGAAAAAAAGGATCTATGTTTGGTTGCTGTACCGTCTTACGGTGGACGCATTCCATCAGTTGTGACGGATATGTTCCGCAAAGTAAAGGCAGATGGTACGAAGACAATTCTTGTGGCAGTATTTGGAAACCGTATGATTGACGATACCTTATTGGAACTGCAGGATGTTCTGGAGGCATCGGGCTTTGTATGTATCGCAGGAATGGAGGCTGTCGCAGAGCATTCCCTGATGCACCAATTTGGAACCGGACGCCCGGATCAGCAGGATGAAAAGGAATTGCTGGAGTTTGCCGCAAAGATTATGCAAAACAGCGAAACACAAAGGACACCTGTATTTCCGGGAAACAGACCATATCGAGAATATGGTGGTGTTCCGCTCAAACCTGTTGCAAATGGAAAATGCACTTCCTGCGGTCTGTGCGCAAAAGAATGCCCGGCAGGTGCCATTCCGTTGGACAATCCGAAGATGACCGATAAGGATAAGTGCATTTCTTGTATGCACTGTGTAGCAGTCTGTCCGAAGAAAGCAAGAAATTACAGTAAGCTTGTCAGTTTTATCGCCGGTCGGAAAATGAAGAAGGTTTGTTCTGGTAGGAAGGAAAACAAATTGTATTTATAATAGGGCGAGCAATACAATGGGAAACATGTAAAATCAAGTTTGCAGAATTAAGAAAATTGAAATTGTGAGGTTAACGAAATATGATAAATAAAACGGAATGGAACAGAATGATGGAGGGTAAATTATATAATCCATATAAAGTTGGTGATAATTCGTTTGAAAACGTTCATGCAGCTCAAAAAAAGTTTAATGAATCAGAATACTGGAACGATAAAAGTGCTTTTGAAGAATTGAAAAAATGCTTTAAAGTAGCTCCTGTGGATATGGTACTAACGCCTCCGGTCTATTTTGATCATGGCGATAGAATATCATTTGGAAAACATTTTTATGCTAATACAGATTTGACTATATTAGATGAAAATTATGTTACGTTTGGGGATAATGTATTTCTGGCTCCCCACGTAAGTATATATACAGCAGGTCACCCAATTGATAAGGATGTACGCAACTTGGAACTGGAATATGCCAAGGCTGTAACAATAGGCGATAATGTTTGGATCGGTGGAAATGTTGTAATCAATCCCGGTGTCACAATTGGAAGTGATGTAGTCATTGCTTCTGGTTCAGTTGTGGTAAAAGATATCCCAAGCCATGTTGTTGCAGGAGGTAATCCGTGCCATGTAATTAGACAAATAACAGATAAAGATAAAAATAATTGGCGCACTCAACTAAAAGAATATGAAGATGATATTGAATCGTTCGGAGAGTAAATATTTTTCCACTGCCGTCCGTATGGATGAGGTATTTTTGGAGCTTTTGGAAAAGAAATATTACGGTGAAATGAGTTGCGAATATTTCATCCTTTATTAGTTAAATTTCATCTGCAGCGTTGTCGTTAATCGTCGCAGCCACCGCTACGCATCATTCCTCTGCCTTGCAGATAAAGAAATCATCCTGCGGCAATATAGCAGAAACTTAATTTTTGCTGTACTAATTACATCGAATGAAAACTGATATAGGAATTGTTTTTTAAAATTGTGGACAATGTCAGAAATAGCTGTTAAAATCTTATAGAAAAACTTTAATATGGTAAAGTGATAATCATAAGCCGTTTATCAGAAAAAAAACGAGGAGAAAGAATAGTCTAATCGGTCGTATTGTAGAACCGGAAGAAATCGCAAAGGCTGTTTATTTTATGGCAATCGATCTTTCAAGTACTATTACAGGTGATATCATGAAAATTACTTACATTAACCACAGTGGATTTTTGGTTGAAACCAGAGATTGCTACTATATTTTTGATTATTTCAAGGGTGAATTACCGTATCTTGACAAGAAAAAAGAGGTAATCATCTTTTGCAGTCACTTCCATGAGGATCATTTTAACCCACAGATCTTTGGGATTCTTGATGATATGGGGATGACATATCAGGCAGTTCTGGCGAATGATATACGAAAAAGGAATCATTTGTCGGATATGAAGATTACATATGTTTATCATGATCAAACTTATAATCTGGATAATGATACCAAAGTCGATACATTGCTATCTAACGATAGTGGTGTAGCATTTATTGTCAAAACAAAAGAAGGCACCATTTATCATGCCGGTGACTTAAACGACTGGTATTGGGATGGCGAGCCGAAAGCTGACAACCAGAGACTTACTTCAGCATATCGTGCAGAGATCAGGAAAATCAAAGGTATGCATTTTGATGCTGCATTTATCCCCCTAGATCCGAGACAGGGAGATCACTATGCCGACGGGATCTTGTATTTCCTTAAAAATATAGATTGTAATGTCATTTTTCCAATGCATTACTGGAATGATGCCAATGTAATTAAGCGGTTTATTACTGAATATCCGCAATATAAGTCACGCATTAAAAACACAGAATGTACAAAAGGAGAAGAATTATGAAATTTAAGATGATTCATGAAAACTACAATGTATCAGATCTGGACCGATCTATTAAATTTTACAACGAGGCCCTTGATCTGCACGAAGTGAGAAGAACGACTACCGATGATTTTATCATTGTGTATCTGAGCAATAATGCAAGTGATTTTGAGTTAGAACTTACCTGGCTTAAAGATCATCCACAGCCATATAATCTGGGTGAATGCGAATTCCACCTGGCATTTCAGGCAGAGGATTACGAAGCAGCGCACAAAAAGCACGAAGAGATGGGATGTATTTGTTTCGAAAATGAAGCAATGGGAATCTATTTCATTGTAGATCCAGATGGCTACTGGCTTGAGATCCTGCCATAAATTTGGTTGGAAAATCTAATAAAACGAATGTTTATTGGTAATTTTAAAATCACCTTCAGGCTATAATAAACAAAATAGCCTGAAGGTGATTCTTCTACAAAACACAGTTTACTGTTTATAGTATTTCGCAACATCGTTTTTGAATTTTTCAAAAAGAGGATAATAAATATTTATAATATCCTGAAATTTCTCTGCGGCGAAAGTACCATCGTAATCATGAGACAAATGATTTCTGGATTTCAGCATTTGCAGCCAGGTGTCATCATCAATAATACCATTGGTAAATGCCTGTTGCAGAGTTTCGCGTGGAGAGCCAACTGCAAAATTAAGAATTCCCATTTTTTTAATCAGAATATCTTTCATAACTTTCCAGGAGATGTCGAAAGTAAGACTGAAATTGAGAACAGTTCCCTCGAGAACAAAATCGGTCTTGGGGTCGGCTGTTTTGCTTTTTGCAAGATTGGAGAGGCTTTTACAGAAAGTGTTATAGCGGTTAATAAATTTGTTTTCCATATTTTTTTATATCCTCCAATAAATACTCATTTTTTATACTGTCAAAGTCAAAAATATCAATTTTCCTTAGCGTTTCAATCTGCAGAAGATCATCTTCTAACTGCATTAGATCATCACAGCCGTATACTACAAAATCAATATCGCTGGTGGGGGTCGCAGTGCCTGTGGCGAAGGAACCGAATAAATCAAGGCGCTTTACGTTATTTTTTTTGCAAATCATGGTTACTTTTTCGATGATTTCGGAAATTGGCATTACGTTCATGATTCACGCATGTCCTCCTTTACTTGGAAAATTCTGATAAAAATATGATAGCAGTTTCTATAGATTAATTCAACTTTAAAGATACTGACTGCGGTTGGTGTTATTCTATAGTCGTAATCCTTTCGTGGCATTATGAATTATTTTAATTTTTCTTTCTCGGCATTTAAGAGTTCAAGATTGAGCCTTTGTTCTCCAGATGTTTTATCTACCCAAAGATTCAGGGAGTCTATGGCTAAAGAAATTTCATCAAGTTTTTTACTGATATAAGCAAAATCTTTCATTTCATCATCGCTGATCTTACTGTCACGGGCAATCTGGATCAGACGACCGGTAAGAGGATTGATTTCAAGTCATGAACCACCAGTTGAACTGGTGGTTCATGACTTAAAGAATGGAATACGAAACCGATTTCTACAGAAAATGGTAAAGTAGAGAAGAAATCGTAGAAGAGTTCCAGAATATTTGGAACAGTGAGTATGCATTGCCTTACGATGATTTTTATGAAGTCTACAAAGAACGCTACGATATCATAAAACACCAGCGGGAAATCGCGAAAAGCGAAGAAATTCCGTCTCCGGAAAAATATCGATTAAAGCCAAACTCCATGCAGGAGAGATTTATTGCGAATTTGTGAAAGATTCTGGAGCAGGGAGAAGAGAGAACACTTTTAATTTCCGCCACGGGAGCACATGTTATATTAATGACAGGACGAAAAGCTGAAAATCAAGGGTTTCGAGCCTGTTTTTTCTATTTTATAAAAAATATGGGCAAAAATATGATGAGAGGTGGGATATAGTGGATTGACAACATAGCATATATCGGGTACCATTAAGTAACGCAATGCGTTATTTGAGCAGGAGAGTTAAATCATGAATAGAGGGAAAGAAGTAAAAGAGTTAAGAGAAAAAATGGGAATGAACAGACGTGAGTTCAGCGATTACTATGGTATTCCGTATCGTACAGTTCAGGATTGGGAAGCAGAGAAAAGAGAGCCTCCGGATTATCTGTTACGTTTATTAAAGTATAGAGCAGAGATAGAATGTCGAATCGAAAGGGTAGATAAGAATAGAGTAACTGATGGCTGTTCGTAATCAGTTGCGATGTAATAGTTTATTTTTTTACTTTCAACATAACGTAATGTGTCTGTTTTGGAGAAGGCAAGAAAATTACAAAGGAAAACATAATGTTGATGCAAAATACGGTTGGTACAGATTTACTACAAGATTTGCACTTCCTGTTTATGATAGTAATACTGGGGAACTTGAAAGGTTTAATATTTTTAGGATAGAAATGTTGATTAGGCATGCAGCAGATGGCAACCTATATTTGTATGATATGGTGAATATAAAAAAAGAAACGAGCACCCCGCTTGAGCAATAGCTGTACGGTAACAAACCCATTTCTTGTTTCTAATGATATATTGAAAAGGAAAGAATGTCAATAAAAAGAAATAATCCAGAAAAACTTTTAAATGATGTTATTGGTGAAAAAGAATACACAATGTTGTGGCAGCAGAAATAGAAAGCGGATTTTTGGGAGGATTTTATATGGAGTTTAACAATAAAGTAGTGATTGTGACGGGAGGCGCGCAGGGCATTGGAAAGACCATTGCAGAGGAATTTCAGAAGCAGGGTGCCCTTGTGTGCAGCATTGATAAGCAGCCAGGAGTATACTTTACCGGTGATCTTGCACAGCAGGATACATTGGAGAAATTTGCTCAAAAAGTGATTACTGAATATGGTCATGTGGATTATCTTATCAATAACGCATTACCGTTGATGAAAGGAATTGACAACTGCTCTTATGAAGAATTCAATTATGCATTAAAAGTAGGTGTTACGGCACCATTTTATCTGGCAAAATTATTTCAGTCATATTTTTCTGAAGGAGCTGCCATTGTCAATATTTCATCTTCCCGTGACCGCATGAGTCAGCCGCAAACAGAAAGTTACACCGCAGCAAAAGGCGGAATTTCAGCATTGACGCATGCATTGGCAGTCAGTCTTGCAGGAAAAGTACGAGTTAATTCCATCTCTCCGGGATGGATAGATACTGACTTTACTGAATATACAGGAGCAGATGCAGTACAGCAGCCGGTTCATCGTGTCGGAAATCCCCTGGATATAGCTAATATGGTACTGTTTCTTTGCTCTGAAAAAGCAGGCTTTATCACAGGTGAAAACATCTGTATTGACGGTGGTATGACAAAACAAATGATTTATCATGGTGATTATGGTTGGAGATTTGAAGGATGATAATATTCTTGTGTAGCAGGAATATTTTTTTACACTTGAAAATTGTGCATAATATACAAAACACGGGTGCGGTTATTGTGAAAAACAATGGTTTGAGATTTTTTTGCACAATTACGACAAATGTCGTTTTTGAAAGAACCGTGAATTTATATAATCAAAGAGCATTAAGCCAAACGTCTTTATGAAAAAACACAAATATAATGACAACACCTAAAAGAAAGGAAGAAGTAATTATGTATGAAAAATTGATGACATGCCTGGAAAGCGTGAAAAAGAAAATTGATTTCAAACCAGAAGTTGCACTGATCCTTGGATCCGGACTTGGAGATTTTGCAGATGGAATTCAGATTGAACAGACCATCGACTATACGGATATAGAGGGATTTCCGGTTTCTACTGTAAAAGGGCATAAGGGACGTTTTGTGTTTGGGTATGTGGAGAAAACACCGGTTGTAATTATGCAGGGACGTGTTCATTATTATGAAGGATACGCAATGTCAGATGTTGTTCTTCCAACGCGTCTTATGGGAATGCTTGGTGCGAAAAAAATCCTTCTCACCAATGCTGCAGGAGGAGCTAATCCTTCCTATGAACCGGGAGATTTCATGATGATCACAGATCACATTACAACGGGAGTTCCAAGCCCTCTGATAGGACCGAACATGGATGAGCTGGGAACCAGATTTCCGGATATGAGTGAGGTATACAGCCGCCGTCTTCAGGATGTGATTCGCAAATGTGCAAAAGAATGTGATATCAAACTTCAGGAAGGTGTTTATGTACAGTTTACAGGACCAAATTATGAGACTCCTGCAGAAGTAAGACTTGCACAGAGATGGGGTGGAGATGCAGTTGGAATGAGCACCGCATGCGAAGCTATGGTTGCCCGACACATGGGAATGGAAATCTGTGGAATTTCCTGCATCACAAATATGGCAGCAGGAATTTCCCAAAAAGAGCTTAACCATAAAGAAGTGCAGGAAACAGCAGACCGCGTAGCGAAATCCTTCAAGGAACTAGTAACAAAAGTTGTTGTAAATATGTAAGACCCATAAGTAAGACAGCAGAAAGGAGACAAAAAATTATGAAGAAATATAAGAGAATATTTACTATTGTAATAGACTCCTTTGGGGCAGGAGCAATGCCGGATGCAGCCCGGTATGGGGATGAAGGAACAGATACTATGGGACATATTTCCCAGAATGTAGATGAATTTACGATTCCAAACCTTCAGAAGCTTGGAATTGCAAATCTTCATCCATTGAAACAGGTTGCAGCAGTGGAACGGCCAATGGGTTATTATACATTTTTAGAAGAAGCCAGTACCGGAAAAGATACTATGACAGGACACTGGGAAATGATGGGACTTCACATCACAAAACCGTTTAAGACTTTTACAGAGACCGGATTTCCAAAAGAGCTGATCGATGAGCTTGAGAAGAGAACGGGACATAAAGTAATCGGAAACAAGAGCTCCAGCGGAACAGAGATCCTGGATGAACTGGCTGAGGAAGAAATCGCTACCGGTCATATGATCGTTTACACATCTGCTGATTCTGTATTGCAGATCTGCGGAAACGAGGAGACTTTCGGACTGGATGAACTGTATCGCTGCTGTGAGATCGCTCGTGATATCACCATGAGGGATGAGTGGAAAGTCGGACGTGTTATTGCAAGACCTTACCTTGGCAGGAAAAAAGGTGAGTTCAAACGTACCAGCAACCGTCATGATTATGCACTGAAGCCCTACGGAAAAACTGCGCTTAATGCATTGAAGGATGCAGGTTATGATGTGATCTCAGTTGGAAAGATTTTTGATATTTTTGACGGTGAGGGACTGACAGAGTCCAATAAGTCAAAAAGCTCTGTTCATGGAATGGAACAGACAATTGACATTGCGAAAAGAGAGTTTGAGGGGCTTTGTTTTGTAAATCTTGTAGATTTCGATGCTCTTTGGGGACATCGACGCAATGTAAAGGGATATGCAGAGGAACTTGAAAGATTTGATGTAAAACTTGGTGAACTTCTTGATGAGCTTCGCGAGGATGATCTCCTGATCATTACAGCTGACCACGGAAATGATCCGACACATACAGGAACTGATCACACAAGAGAAAAAGTACCATTTTTTGCTTATTCCCCATCTATGGAGGGATATGGAAAACTGGAAGATCAGAATACTTTTGCAGTAATCGGTGCAACAATCGCGGATAATTTTGGAGTTAAGATGCCGGAGGGAACAATTGGAAGTTCTCTTCTGGATGAGCTGAAGTAAAAGGAAGATTCGTTCCTCAATTATTTCCTGAAATACTATGAGACAGATATCCGTAAATATTTTTCGGAAAAGTCTCTCAACCCTGTATTTTCAGAGGTGGCATATACTATATTCTGTGAAGGCGTACCGGCAGGAATTTTTCTAGGAAAAAAAGAGGCCGATGGAGTACTTTCTGTAAATATGGATTATACAACACCTGTTTACAGAGACTGTTCTGTGGGAAGATTTCTATATTCCAGATTAAAGGAAGAAGGATTTAAAAAGGTAATCTGCAGTGAAGTACATGAAGCACATAAATCTTATATTGGGAAAATGGGATTTTGTGAAGAAAACGGTGTGTATGTAAAAGAACTATAAAAACACGCTCTAGGTAATCGATATAAAATGATTTATGTGAATCAATAACTAAAAGACAGGTTTAGATACATTGAAATAATTTCAGTGTATCCAGACCTGTTTTTTTACAGCTTCAGGTAGTTCAGATGCAATACAGATTTTTCTCTTTCTGAGAATGGATTTCATTTTTGACCACAGTTTTTTCAATAGTGTTTAAATCCAGACTGTTTTATGTTTACTTTATACAGTGCTACTTCTGATTGCACTGATTTTTTCGACATAGAAGAAACAGCATAAATAATAGAATTACCGGAAAAATAAGTCCGCATCCCATGCCAATCCGAATATTATTTCCAGCACTCTGGGTAATACGACCAACGATTCCAGGTCCAATACTGCCGCCTAAATCTCCCGCCATGGCAAGAAGAGAGAACATAGCCGTTCCGCCTGTTGGAAAAGTTTTTGAGGAAATACTGATTGTTCCAGGCCACATGATTCCAACTGAAAATCCACATGCAATACAACCGATAAGTCCGATAATCGGGCTGGATGACAAAGCGGCAAGTAGATAACAGACAACGCATAATATGCCTGAACCACTCATAAACTTCATTAAATCTAACTGTTCTCCATATTTCCCAAAAATTATACGGCTGATTCCCATTGTTACTGCAAACATACATGGACCTGCTAAATCTCCCAGGGCTTTTGACAATCCCAGTGCAGCTTCTGCATAAGCAGATGCCCATTGAGCCATTGCAAGCTCAGAAGCTCCGGAACAGATCATCAGACATATTGCAACCCAGAAAAATGGTCTGGAAAACAGATTCTTAATTCCCATTCCAGAACCATTGTCAACCAGAGGTTCAATAGGACAGGTCATGAAGTTATAAGTATTAACTGCAGGAATGATTGCCCATATTGCGGCGAGCCATTTCCAGTTGTCTATTCCAAATATCAGGAAAAATAAGCTGGAAATCAAAATTGTCCCAACAGCTCCCCAACAGTAAAAGGAATGGAGCAGACTCATAGTTGCTTCTTTGTTTTCAAATGGACAGGCCTCGATAATAGGGCTGCAAAGTACTTCTATTAAACCACTTCCGATGGCATAAACAATAACACTACATATAATTCCAATAAAAGGATCAGGTAAAAAATCAGGTAAAAATGCCAGTCCAAGCAGACCCAGTGCAGCAAATATTTCTGATGCAACAATGCACACACGATATCCGATATGATCTACGAATTTGGCACAGAACAGGTCAACCAGAAGCTGTGTGAAAAAGAAGAAAGTGGATATCAGAGCAATGTTACCGAGAGAAATATGGTAGTCACTGTGAAATTTCAAAAAAAGAAGCGGTGAGAAGTTTGCCGCAATAGCCTGTGTGATAAAGCCCATATAACAGGCAATTTTTGTCTTATGGTAGTTAGTTTTTTTAATAGCATTCATTTTTTATTTTCCACTCCGAATGTTTTTAACAGTTTTATGTTCGATAGAAAGATGCTCATAACAACATTTTGCCTAGTGACTGACATCTGCCATTACCATTACAGAAGCAGAATCATAGGTCTCTTTAAAATCATGAGATACTTTTACTTTAAGGATAAAGTCTCCCTCAATTTCATTCATCCGTTTAAAAATCATAAGAATACCTCTTCCCTTTTTTCGCTTGATTATATAGCAAATATTAGATATATACATTGAATTAAATTGCATAAATACTGTATAATATCGTAAAAAAGAAAGAATGTGATATGGGAATGGATTATAACAAAACATATAATAAAATACTTACAGACGAGGAGTTCATGGAAACTAAACAGCATGGAAGCAGTGATTATCCATTCCAGTATTATTATGATAATCTGGAATTGTTTGATTTTCATTGTATTGAGTGGCATTGGCACAGAGAATTTGAGTTTTTATATGTGGAGTCCGGAGAAGTTACATGCGGAATAGGAGAAAAACAGATTATATTGTCAGAAGGAGAAGCAATTTTTATTAATTCTAAAATATTGCACCGCTTTTACGCATCATCAGGTGGTATCATTCCTAACTTTGTATGTATGCCGGAATTTATTGCACCGGAGAACAGCCTGATCTATAAGAAATATATCTTGCCAATCATTTCATCGAATATATATTTCCAGCGTTTTCAGACTGATGAACTATGGCAGACAAAGATTATACAAACTATGATAAAAATAATGGAAATACAGGGGAATGAGAAAATAAGAGAACTTGCTACTTTGGCTTTGATGCAGGATTTATGGCTGACTTTTTATGAAAATGTAAAGTTATCTGATAAAGGAGATGTACAGACAGTTGATGAAGTTGCACAGAAAAGAGTACAGTTAATCATGCAATATATACATGAAAATTATAATCATAATTTGTCTCTGGATGAAATTGCTTCACATATAGGAATCAGCAAAAGTACTGCACTTAATTTGTTCCACCGGTTTTTACATACTACACCGGTTAATTATCTGATAGGATATCGACTTCAGGCAGCTTCCTGGTTATTGAAAAATACGAATAAAAAAGTAAAAACGATCGCCTATGAAAGTGGATTTCATAACGTTGATTATTTTTGCAGATTGTTTAAAAAACGTTATCATTTAACCCCATCAGAATATCGTTGCACATGTTTAAAATTGTTGTCGGCAGATCCGAGTCTTCGGACCCATAAATAAAGCCGATGCGGGATTTTTGAATCCTGTATCGGCTTTGTTAATTTGCGAAGATTTTGAAAAATTTATTTTACTGGTTCATTAGTGCTTTGATGTCTTCTTCCGGTGTGGTGATAGGTGCAATACCATAATTTTCCACCAGATAGTTTAGAATATTAGGAGACAGGAACGCTGGAAGAGAAGGACCAAGACGGATGTTTTTGATACCTAAGTGTAAAAGTGTCAGCAGGATGCAGACTGCCTTCTGTTCATACCAGGAGAGAACGAAGGAAAGCGGAAGCTCATTTACAGAACATCCAAATGCATCTGCAAGTGCCACAGCAACCTGGATTGCACCATAAGCATCATTACACTGTCCCATATCCATCAGTCGTGGCAGACCACCGATCTCTCCCAGATCGAGATCATTGAAACGGAATTTTCCACATGCCAGGGTGAGAACGATACTGTCAGAAGGTGTCTGCTTTACAAATTCCGTATAATAGTTTCGACCTGGCTTGGCACCATCACAGCCGGCAACCAGGAAGAAATGGCGGATTGCGCCTGATTTTACGGCTTCTACCACAGTACCTGCATGGGACAGGATGGCTGCATGACCAAAACCGGTTGTCACTTTTTTACCGCCGTTGATACCGGAGAACGTCTGATCCTCTTTGTAACCACCCAGCTCCAGTGCTTTTTCAATAAGCGGTGTGAAATCTTTCTTCTCGTCAATATGGACAGCTCCCGGGAAGGCAACCACTTCTGTTGTAAATACTCTGTCAGCGTAGCTGCTTTTTGGAGGCATCAGACAGTTGGTAGTGTAGAGGATCGGGGCCGGAAGATGGTCAAACTCTTTCTGCTGATTCTGCCATGCAGTTCCGAAATTGCCTTTCAGGTGAGCGTATTTTTTTAAGAATGGATAGGCATGGGCAGGAAGCATTTCACCATGCGTATAGATATTGATTCCTTTTCCTTCAGTCTGTTCAAGCAAAAGCTGCAGATCTTTCAGATCATGTCCGGTCACGACAATAAAAGGCCCTTTTTCTACTGTAAGTGTAACATCAGTTGGTTCTGGTGTTCCATAGGTTTCCGTATTTGCTTTATCAAGAAGTGCCATGCACTTCAGATTGATCTCTCCTGTTTTGAGTACTGTAGAAAGCAGTGATTCTGTGCTTTCTTCATAACCGATCTTAGATAATGCCTCGCAGAAGAACTGATTCACTTCGGCATCTTCATAATTCAGAACATTTGCATGATAGGCATAGGCAGCCATTCCGCGGATACCAAAGAGAATAAGAGACTTCAAAGAGCGGATATCTTCGTTGGCATTCCACAGCTGCTGAAGATCATATTCCTCTGTTCTGCAGTCAGGAGCCAGTCTTTCTTTTTCAGCTCTGACTTTTTGTATCATATTTTCGATTGCTGCATTGTCAAAACTTACATTTGTAACTGTAGTAAACAGTCCTTCGATTATGATTTGTCCGGTTCTTTTTGAAATAGTTTCCGTGCCGTCGACAGCATTTGCCAGACTGATCAATGCACCTGTCAGCTCGTCCTGTAATTTCGCTGTATCTGCTTTTTTTCCGCAGACACCGGCATTTCCCGTGCAGCCGGTACAACCGACTGTCTGTTCACACTGAAAACAAAACATTTTTTTATCCATTATTGTATTCTCCTTTTATTCTGTGATTTTTTGAATGATCTTTCTTATTATTTTATCCTCGGCCGGTAATATTTATCCTTGGTTTCTGTTAGGAGTATAGTATAATAATTACAACGTGTATGTTTGATTTCCAACAGGAGGATTAATTTTGAAAAAATATTTACCCATTTTAAGAACCAGTCCTTTCTTTAAAGGTCTTACTGATAATGAGATATTATCCATACTGCACTGTGTAAATGCAGCAACAATCTCCAGAAAACGGGATTCTTATATTTTCAGAGCCGGAGATTCTACCGAAGTAATGGGACTTGTGGTGGCAGGCTGTGTTCTTGTTATTCAGGAAGACCTCTGGGGACATCGGAATATTCTGTCAAAATGTCATGCAGGAGATTTTTTCGGTGAACCATATGCAGCAAGTCCGGGAGCTGTTCTGAATGTCAGTGTGGTAGCAGATGAAGATTGTGAGATTATTTTATTAAATGTTCAAAGACTTCTGGTTTCCTGTCCAACAGTATGTGATCATCATCAGAAGCTGATCCGTAACCTGGTCGGTGTCCTGGCAAATAAGATCCTGATCCTCAACGATAAGATCACACATGTGGGCAAACGAACGACCAGGGATAAGCTGTTGTCCTATTTGTCGGCGGTATCCATCAGACAGGCATCTTTATCCTTTGACATTCCTTTTGACAGGCAGCAGCTGGCAGATTATCTTTGTATTGATCGTGCGGCAATGTCTGCGGAGATATCAAAGCTGCAAAAAGAAGGACTTATAAAAACAAACAGAAACCATTTTGAGCTGACTGTCTGTAATGATACGGATTCAGGAATAAAAATGTGACATACATCACGGAAAACAGTTATTGAAAAACAGGGAGGAAAAAATGATCATCAGAAAAGCAGAAGAAAAAGATATTCCGAGGATCCTGGAATTGTTAGGACAGGTGCTGCAGATCCACGCAGATATAAGGCCTGATATCTTTATTCCGGACACAACAAAATATACGGCAGATGAATTGACAGAGCTTTTGAAAGATGAAGAAAAGCCGATATATGCTGCAGTGGATGAGACTGATGTTTGTGTGGGGTATGCATTCTGTCAATTACAGGAGCAGCCTTTTTCAAACAATATGGTGCCGTTTAAGTCTCTTTTTATAGATGATCTGTGTGTCGATCAGGAGGCACGAGGCCAGCATATTGGGGAAAGTCTGTTTGAATATATAAAAAATAAAGCAGAGCAGCTGGGATGTTATGAAGTGACATTGAATGTGTGGGCAGGAAATACTTCAGCAGAAAAATTTTATGAGAAAATGGGAATGCGGACAAAAGAAAGACAGATGGAATACATATTATAAGATGGTTGAACCGCCCAGAGAAAAAACAGTCGGCTAAGACACAGACTGAGAAGTCCGTATCTTAGCCGGAAAATTTATCACTGTAATGAACATGCATGGCTTCCCAGTCCATAAACACTACATAAAATACTCTTCCGTATTGCTGGCTGTCCACGATCCTTCCGTGATCAAGAACAGAAAGGTAAGAGCCGTCCGCTTTTCGAAGATGAAAGTGGATGTAATAATCATTTTTATTGCCGGCATCGATCTGTTTCCAGATGCTTGCTTCTATCTGCTGCTGTTCATTCTCACGGATCAGGTTGTGGAAGCTTTTATTTGTGAGGCTGAAGAGTTCATCTATATTTTTATATCCGGTCATTTGAAGGAACTCGTGGTTTGCATACAGGAGTTCATCATCATCTTTGTCCGCTCTGTATATGATAAATGCACCCGGAAGGTGTTCAGAGATATCCTTGAATGCAAATCCGAGCTGTTTGCGGATTCCTGACCGGAGCCCATCCCTGTAAGCCATACATCCATTTTTTCCGTGAAGCTTTATTTCATAAAGTGCTGCATCTGCACAGCGCATAAGCTGTGAACGGTTGGAGGCAAAGGTTGGATATTCTGCATATCCGAGAGAAATAAAAAACGGATATTCTTTTCCCTTACATGAAAATGTCTTTGGAAGCTTGGTAAATTGCAGCAACAGTTCTTCCGCTTCTTTATAGGTATGATCCGGCAGAAGAATGCAGAACTCATCACCACCGTTTCTTCCCAGCAATGTGTTTTTTGGGAAAAAAGCCTTCATGCTATCTGTAAGACTCTTTAATGCCTTGTCTCCATAGACATGTCCGTAAATATCATTAATAAACTTAAAGTCATCAATATCAAGGAGTGCGGCCACAAAATGCGCTTTTGGATTTTTAGTGATCATCCTTTCGGCTGATTCATCAAATCCATAGCGGTTGTAAATATCGGTGAGAGAATCTGTGTGCGCCAGTATTTGAAATTTGTTTTTATTTTCTTTCGATACTAACCACACCCGGGTAAGACCTGAGAGAAGTAAAACGACAGCAGTAAACATTCCGCCGACGGTTACCAGTAATCTAAGGTTTCTCCACCCGCTTTCAGGAGCTACTTCTAATTTCCAGTTTTCTTCCCCTATCGTAAAATCATAAGAAACAGCATGAGTAAATTGGTCATCTGACTGATAAACAACTTTATAAGTGTCGATCCAGGGAGTATCTGTTTTTGAAAGCCTGTATTCATATCCGAAATCCGAAAGTGCACTGATCGCATCTGAAAAAATGTCGGGAACACGCAGGATAACAATGGTAAATCCCCAGAAATATTCCTGGTTGTTTTTATCTTTCAGGTAGACTGGATTGCGGACAGCAATTCCACAGCCGCCCTGTTTTAAATCGAAAGGACCTTGTGTAATGATCACGTGATTGTCTCTTGCGTAACAGGAAATTTTGCTGCGATCTTTATCCTGGAGCAGATTGACTTTACACGCTTCCGTTCCCTCAGAAGGATAAACATCTGTCACAATACCATCCGGAGCAAGCTGTATGCTTTCAATAACGTCAGACATAATATTTTCCGCAATTGTGTCAAACTGACTGATCTTTCCGTTTTCACTGATCAGGATCTGCTTTAGCGCATCTGTGACCGCAATTCCATTTGTAATCTCATTTTTTATACGTTCGCCGTAGGTTGTTGCATTTAATTGTGCTGTTATGTGTTGTTGGTCAGTTTCATGTGAGTCTGTTTTGTATACAATTAAACCAACAAGGCATATGCCCAGTAAAAAAACGATAAGAGGTACAATTGTTTTTTTCTTCACCTGGTTCACCTCGTTTTATTAGTTTCACAATAAAACATTATATCATAGAAGTAAAAAAATAGAATGATTTTTTGCGTTAAAGTGATATTGTTTTTTTGGTGTACAATGGAAATATGACCAGGGGGCGAAATATAGTATACAATTAAGGAATATATTGGAAAGAATACTGAAAAAGACTCGCGGTTTTGCAGGGTATATGATATACTGTCCTTTATAAGTAAATATCTTATCGGAATTCACTGAAGACCGGATCGGTGCTGCAAAATCGGTCCTGAGCAGATGAGAATTCCCTTCCACTTAATGACAGGATGGAGCTGTATTTTGAGGATTTCTATATAGACAGATTGCTTGCAAAATATGAGAAAGACAGGCATTTTGCCAGATATGCCACAGGTTTATAAATTCTAAGAACTAAGGAAGAACTGTTGTATGTTAAATAAAAAAGATTTCTTGAAATATGCATCAAAATTAGCATTTCCGATCATGATCCAAAATCTGATCGGAACATTAGTAAATGTTGCGGATACTGTAATGCTGGGATATGTAAGCCAGACTGCCATGTCGGCTTCATCTCTTGCCAACCAGTATACATTTATTCTTTTCTGTTTGTATTATGGCATGGCTACAGGTACTTCGGTTTTATGTGCCCAGTATTGGGGAAAGGGTGATAAAAAGACAGTAGAAAAGATTCTCGGCCTGGCGGAGCGGATCTCACTGATCGTTTCTCTTGTATTTTTCATTATCTCCTTTTCCATGCCGACTACGATCATGAAGATTTTTACAAACAGTCCGGATACGATTGCTGCCGGCAGCGAATACTTGAAGGTGATCTCATTTTCCTTTATGTTTATGGGCTTCTCTCAGATTTTCATGAGTGCCCTCCGAAGTGTCGGAAAAATAATGCTGCCTTCTGTTACATATATTGTATCGCTTTGTGTCAATGTACTTTGTAATGCCACTTTTATCTTTGGCCTGTTTGGACTTCCAAAGCTTGGTGTTACCGGTGTTGCCCTTGGTACTGTTATTGCCAGGATCGCAGAGGTATTGATCTGTCTTATCTACTCATTAAACAGCTCCGATGTCAGATTCCGAATAAAATATTTCTGTGCAAAATCCGGTATTCTGTTCAGGGACTTTATGAAAATTGCTTCTCCGGCTGTGATAAATGATGTTGTCTGGAGCTTTGCCGGTTCAGCATTCGCAGCGATCCTTGGTCACATTGGCGATGATATGGTTGCCGCAAATGCCGTTGCTGTTATGGTGGTAAACATTGGTGCCATCGCCTGCCGCGGTTTTGCCAACGCTACTACCATCATTATCAGTCAGGAGCTTGGTAAAGATCACAAGGATACAGCCAGAGAATATGGGAAACGTATGCTGAGAATAACAATTATCGTAAGTCTCATCGGATGTGCCATTATTTTGGCAGTCCGCCCTATGATACTGGACTTCTACCGGGATAAACTGACAGAGACAGCCATGTATTATCTTGGTATATTTATAATTATGACAACCTGGCGTCTTGTAGGAGAGGGCATCAATACCTGTCTTATATGCGGCTGCTTCAGAGGTGGTGGTGATTCCAGGTTCGGAATGATCGTGGATTCCATATTTATGTGGCTTGTTGCAGTTCCTCTGACCTTTCTTGCCGCATATGTTTTAAAACTGCCGCCTGTCTGGGTATACTTTATAATGACCCTGGATGAATTCGAAAAAATGCCTGTGGTGTTCATCCACTATTTCAGAAATAAATGGCTTACGAACATTACCAGAGATTTTGACTGATTATGTAACTAAGCAGGAGGTTTTTATAGAAATGAAATACTTTGAGGCAAAAATGTCTTATCCTCAATTTTTAAAATATCTGGTCCCATCGGTACTGACTATGATCTTTTTGTCATTTTATACAACGATAGATGGATTTTTTGTATCCCGGTATGCAGGCTCTGACGCGCTTGCAGGAATTAATATTGTTATTCCGATCACCTGTGTTATTTTCGGAACATCTGTCATGCTTGCAACGGGATCAGGTGCCATTATAGGAGAGAGGATGGGACAAAAAAGAGAACAGGAAGCAAATGAGATATTTACTTTTATCACGATCGTGCTGTTCGTACTTTCGGTTGCTTTTACAGTTGTGGGAATCCTTTTCCTGAAACCGATCTGTATTTTTTTAGGAAGCAGTGAGCGCCTGATGGAGCATGTGGTGCCATACGCATTTGTCATATTTTTAGGATCGGTTCCGATGTCATTCAAGCTATTTTTCGAATATCTTGTGAGGACGGATGGGAAATCGTACATCGGAATGATCATGTCTCTGACCGGTCTGGCTTTTAATATTGTTTTCGACTATATTTTTGTGGCTATATTCGGACTGGGAACGCTTGGAGCTGCATGGGGAACATTTCTCTCCATTACAGTAAGCATGTTGATCGGCTTTATCTATTTTCTGAAATACAGCCATATAAGGTTTTGCAGACCGAAGACCGACATGAGTGTTCTTCTGAAATCCTGCACCAATGGAAGCAGTGAAATGCTGACGGAGATGTCTACCGGGATCACTACATTTTTATTTAATCTTATTATCATGCAATATTTTGGTGAAGATGGAGTTGCGGCTGTGACGATCATTATGTATATTTACTATTTTTTCATCGCTTTTTATATGGGAATTGCCGTTGCAGCGGCTCCGATCATAAGCTATAATTATGGCTCTGAAAATCATGACAAGATCAGAGAAATAACACGATATAGTTTTATTACGATTGCAATCAGTTCAGTATTGATCCTCACAGTATCACTTGTATTTGGAAAACAGATCATCCATTTATTCGTCGGGAATGGAAATGTATTTACATTGACATGGGATGGCCTGAAGCTGTTTAGTCCGGTTTTCCTGTTTATTGGTTTAAATGTATTTCTTTCCGGATACTTTACTGCCCTGGGAAATGGTTTTATTTCGGCATTGATCTCATCAATGCGTTCTTTGATCCTAGTGGCCGTGTTCATACTGATCCTTCCGAGGCTTATAGGTGTGGCCGGTGTCTGGATGACGATGCCGCTGGCGGAAGCCGTGACTATTTTTATAGCTGTTTATCTGTATCGAACATACGGGAAAAGTTTCATGCAGGAAAATTCCAGAGCCACGTCTTAATGATATTTTGCAAAACTCTAACGAAAAAGAGGCCGTCAAGTACGACCTCTTTTTTCGTTATGGCTTTATCATGTCATGGGAGTATTTATAACTCCTGTGGAGATATTTCCAGATATTCATAGGATGGCTGGAAATCATGGCTGTCACACTGACGGTAATATTGGGTAAAAATACGTTCTATGATATCAGGGATATGCGTTTCATCAGGTTCAAACAGTATGATGAGATACTGCAGGGAACTGTAGCGTGTACAGATATCCACACGGCGGATATTTTGCCGGATGGCCTGCTCCATATATTCCAGAGTCTGCTCAATGGATTCGATATCAGGAACTGTATCCACAAGTGTCTCGATGGTGATCATCGCCAGATAACATCTGCACTGGCTGCGTGTGACAAGCTGACTCATGTATTCATACTGTCGTGCGAAATCCCGGTAATTCAGATCAAGAGCACCTACATAGATGCCGCTTTTCTGAAGGGACTCTGCCACAAGCTCCAGATCTTTTCCGGAACCGGATGCCGCAAGAGTGCTGCGGTCGATCTGATGGTAGAAAAAGAACTGGTTTTTGCCGTTTTGTTTTACGTAATACAGAGCTTTATCTGCTTTGGAATAGCAGTCCTCAAAGGAATCATCGGTGCTGCACAGACACAGGCCTGCGGACAGTGTGGCAAACCGGAGTTCCGGATCATCGGTAGTGATGGTGTGAAATTTCTGGAACAGATCGTCCATCTGCAGAGACAGGGAATCAGGATCTGTGTCCGGAAGGAACATCAGGAATTCATCGCCTCCAAGTCTGCAGGAAATTCCCTGATCTGCCCGTTTCTGAAGCAGCTTTCCAAGACATTTCAGCGCACGGTCGCCGGCTTTGTGGCCATAGATGTCGTTGATCTTTTTCAGGTTGTCCATATCAAGGAATATCAGACATCCATCATGCGTCTGCATAAATTCTGCGGTAAGACGTTCGCCCAGGTTGCGCATGGGAAGACCGGTAAGGAAATCATAGCTTTTTGCATCTTCCTGGCTTTTTATGGTGGCCATTATGTCAGAGATGAATTTGCTGACGGTAAGCTGCATATCCGGAAGGTTATAGGTGTCCGGTTCTTCCTGGGAAGGATCCCACTGAGGCAGTCGCTTTTCATTGAGCAGTTTCAGAAAAATGTCGGTGATCTTCGGGTCGAACTGTGTACCACGGTTTTTACGGAATTCTTCGTAAACAACTTCCGGTGGAAGCGCATTACGGTAGATTCGACGGGAGTTCATGGCATCGTAGCAATCTGCAACAGCCACAATGCGGGCATGGATGGGGATCTCTGTTCCGGCCAGTCCGTCCGGATAGCCTTTTCCGTCATAACGCTCATGGTGACTTCTTGCGATTTCTGCCGCATGAGGGATCAGGGTTATGTCCTTCAGGATCTCGGCACCGATAACGGTGTGTTTTTTTATAAGGTTGTATTCATCATCAGTCAGCTGTGCAGGTTTGTTCAGGAACGGATCCGGGATACCGATCTTACCGATATCGTGAAGGTGAGTAGCACGTTTCAGATTCAGGATTTCCTCCGGCGTCCAGCCCAGCTCTTCTGCGATCATGGCTGCATATTGTGCAACCCGGTAGGAATGGCCGCGGGTGTACGCGTCCTTTGCCTCAATGGTGGTGGAAAGGGTCTGTATCATCTGCAGAGACATTTTTTCATTCTGTTCCTGATTTTTGCGGATTTCGCTCTGCTGGCGTTTCAGTTCTATATCCTGGATATTTTTGATGGCTCTTACAATATTGACAAAAAGCAGGATCAACATGCCGGCGCCCACAAACAGTCCGGACATCAATGTGACAAAGTATGCAGAGGTTGCTTCAACGGCAATACACAGGATCGCTGTCAGCAGACCAACGAGCAAAAGCCGGTCGGCCTTGTTTTTTTCGGTGCGTATATATTGGAAAAGGTGTACAAATATTGTGGCAACGGTAATCGCCAGGATTCCGTGACTTACAGGCATGGTTTCGATATAATCTGCGATACCGGCAGCGGTGAGGATCGTACAGACCGCAAAATTTACCATTGCGATGCTTCCAAGACAGACATAAAATCTGTGATGCAGCCCTTTCTGGAGACTGTCCGCAAAAAACAGGATCGGGAGCGGACACAAAAGGATCATAACGAAGCACAGAGATCCGAGAGCGGAAGCGTTGGGGACCAGGAACTGACGGAGCTTGGACTCACCCAGCATCCAGACTGCGCCCATAACCATGCACCATCCAAGATATTCCATGTCAAATCGTGTATGATAGACCAGTCCCAGAGCGAAACTGAACAGGATCGTGACGATTCCGGAAAACAGGATAAAAAAAGCAATGTAGGTTTCCAGTCCGTATCTGCTGAAAATATATATCCAGATATCTGCCTTGTCTCCGCAGTAAACAGGATTGACAACTCCGGTGTAATTGGAGGTGTAGGTGGTCAGTTCAATACGGAGCTCTTTGCCGGCATCGGAAGCATAAACCGGGCAGAAAACATAACGGCTGGCGGAGTTTTTGCCCACAAGCCTTGTTTTATGCGTGGAGTAGCTGGTCCTGAGGTTGTCCCCTACATAAAAATCCACATCCTGCAGAGAAGAACGGATGGCAAAGCAGGTATCTGTAAGATCAGCGGGAAGCTGGATGGTGAGGACCATCGTGTCACCGACGGGAACCTTGTAGGTGCCCGGAACGGAGATTTCCTGGGTGGATCCATCCGGTTTCTGCCAGGTAACGGTACCGGAATAGATCACAGAGGCTGCTGAAGCGTCGGAAGAACGTTCATCTGCACCAAAAATCTGCATAAAAATGAACCAGCCAAGGATGGTGAACATCAGAATATAAAAGAAATATCTTTTTCCCTTGTTAAAGGTTTCTGTTTTTTCTTTCATGGCAATATGTCTCCTTATAATGGGAAAGGATTAGTTTGTAAATTGAAAAACTCCTATAGATTGATTATACCAGACCGGAGCGGAAAAATCAGTATAAACAGACATACTGCGCGGATTTATGTGATCAGCATAAATTCTGTGCATCGCGAAGCGTGTTGGTGAGAACGGAGTGAGCAGTAACAACATATCCGATGCATCTGCGCGCAGGATATGGTACAATGGGTGAATATGGAGTATGATATATGCAGGATAAAGGATCAGAATAAAGAATGAGAGTAAAGCGACAGGAGGAAGAATCATGAGTAAGATCGTAAATATCACATCAAAAGAGGATAAAGATCAGAAACTGCAGGATATAGCAAATTCACTGGAGGAGCTGAAGGATGTAATGGCTGAAGTGATAGAAGCCTATGAGGAAGAAAATGCGGACAGCCGGAAGATGGACACGTTGACAGAGGCACTGGATGCGCTTGAGGACGCTTATGAGGCCGTTAACGATGTGCTGCTGGAGGAAATCTGATCATGCAGTATAAGGTTCTGAAGATAGAAGAAGACATGGATTTCGGCTGTGAAGAGCGACAACCGGGTGAAGCACTTATGTCAATAGTGCTGATAGAAGATGAAAATGGAAATGAAACAAGTCTGCGGCATGATGACGGCCTCCTGTATGAAAGAGATATCAATGAGGGAGATCTTGTTACCATGGACGGGCAGCATCAGCTGTGGAAATTGTAAAAATACCGGATGGAAAAAGTTTTATCTTATTTTTGGAATGTGTGATGAGTCATTTACTGTGAACTGCACGGTAGATCCACCGGAAGGAAAGGAACCGCCGGCTGTGATCACCTATCTGGGAAAAGTGCTGCCCTGTGCAGTGATCGGATTGCTGGTGGTATTTTGCCTGAAGGATGTGCCGGAAAGTACTTATTATGGACTGCCGGAGCTGATCGCAATACTGTTTATTGTGGCATTACATAAATGGAAGAAGAGTACATTACTCAGCATAGGAGGGGGAACGGTGTTTTATATGGTGCTGGTGCAGACCATATTTAGTTAGGCAGAAATATATGAAAAACAGAAAATGAAAAGCCAAGGCAGGATACGATAACCGTATCCTGTTTTTTTGACTGCAGCAGTAATTTATGAAAATGCTGTAGAACAAAAGTATAATAAGTCGTGAAAAGAAGCGGGCGATCGCGAAAATGAGCGTGTCCGCAGAGCAAGCACAGATGTATTTCTTTGCTCCTGGAAAATATAGAGAAAATACGTCGGAATCAGCGGGATCTGTAATCTGCTCACTTATCTGTGAATCTGATCGCACAGGTTTAAAAGCCTCAGCGTAACTGGAAGTAATAAGCAGTGTGTGTGGATTGGTGTGTTATGAAAATAACAAAAATGAGTAACTTTTGCTCTCGTAATGGAATGAAAAACGACAAGACACTATGCGATTTTATGGCTGTAAATGCATGTGTTTCAAGAGTTTATATAAGAAACACGAAATGCCATGAAATGTGAATAAATTAACACATAATTTTGAAAAATATACTCAAAATATAACCATGCTATATTGACAAAATTTAAAATAAATGATAATATGTGACCATAACAAAACGAGAATGACTAAAATTTTTATGAAGTTAAGAATAAAAAGATAAGCACGAAAGGAGTATCTTAAAATGGCTGAGATCAAAAAAATGGGTTACTGTGTAAACGGTGAGTGGAAAGAGTCAAAGGCAGAGAAATACATGGATATTACAGATTCCAGTACAGGTGAGGTGATCGCGCAGGTTCCCTGCTGTACATCGGATGAGGTAGAAGAGGCGATCGCTTCCGCACAGGCTGCATTCCCGGAATGGTCCTCACTTTCTCTTGCAAAGAGACAGCAGTATATGTTCAGATGGAGAGATGTTCTTTATGCTCATAAGGAAGAGCTTTCCGTGCTTTGTGCAAAAGAGCTCGGAAAGAACATCAAAGAGGCAAGAGGAGATGTCCAGAAAGCAATTGAGCCTACAGAAGAGGCATGTGCACTTCCGACAATGATCCAGGGCGATGCTGCAATGCAGGTAACTACAGGATATGATACGGCTACATATCGCAAACCACTTGGAGTAACTGCTGGTATTGTTCCGATGAACTTCCCGGCAATGATCCCATGGGGCTGGATGGTTCCGCTTTCCATTGCATGTGGAAATACAGTAGTACTGAAAGCAAGCTCTCAGACACCACTTACAGCTATGAGGATCATGGAGCTTTTCTACACAGAGGGCGGATTCCCGAAGGGTGTTGTAAACCTTGTGACCTGCAGCCGTGTAGAGGCTGATATCCTTCTTACAGATGAGAGAGTAAAGGCTGTTACATTTGTAGGTACAACAGGTGTTGGTAAACAGGTATATTCCAAAGCCGCAGCTCATGGCAAACGAGTTCAGGCACAGTGTGAGGCAAAGAACCATGCACTTGTACTTGAGGACTGCAACCTTGAGGCTACTGTTAATGCGATCATCAACTCCACATACGGATGCGCAGGTATGAGATGTATGGCTCTTCCGGTTGTATGCGTACAGGAGAGTATCGCAGACGAATTTGTTTCACTTCTTAAGAAAAAAGCAGAGGCTATGAAGCTTGGCTGTGCATATGATGAAGATACTGATCTCGGACCGGTTGTAAATGCAGGCCACAAGGAGAAGATCTGCAACTGGATCCAGAAGGGTATCGATGAGGGTGCAGAGCTTGTACTTGACGGACGTAATGCAGTAGTTCCGGGATATGAGAACGGATTCTTCGTAGGACCGACAATTCTTGATCATGTAACACCTGAGATGACAGTTGGAAACCGTGAGATCTTCGGACCGGTAACCTGTATCAAACGAGTAAAGGATTACGAGGAAGGCATCGCAGTCATGAATGCCAATCCGTTTGCAAACGGTTCCTGTATCTTTACACAGAGCGGATATTACAGCCGTAAATTCGCCATGGAGACAGATGGCGGTATGGTAGGAATCAATGTAGGTATCCCGGTTCCGACAGCATACTTCCCATTCTCCGGAAACAAGGATTCCTTCTTTGGTGATCTGCACGTTCTCGGAAAAGACGGCTATCGTTTCTTCACAAGAGCAAAAACGGTTACAACACACTGGTTCGATGAAGCTGCCGGAAAGAGAAAGGTCGGCACATGGGAAGGAAGTACTGAGGCTTAAGAAAGCTTCATAAATAAATTTATGACACTGTAAGGCAGATTGGGCAAGATCTGCCTTTCAGATAAAATCCTCTAATGAAATGAGCATATTCAAAAACGGTGCATCTGCTGGATTTCCGGCAGATGCACCGTTTTTTTGGGCTAATATCCGATTTAATCGATCGTCATAACACGGATTCCGTGCTCCTGGCAGAAGCTGTCGTATTCTTCAGGAAGTGACTGGTCGGTTACGATGGCGTCAAGCTTTTCCATTGAAGAATAGGTCATAAGCGAGATCCGGCCGAATTTGGAATGGTCTGCAAGAAGGATCATGCTGTTGGCATTCTCTGCAATGGCTTTTTTGGTGATGTATTCCTCGGCGCTGGCATTGGTAAGTCCGCTCTTCATGGTTACACCTGTGCAGGCCATAAAAGCCATGGAAATGTTGTAAGTCTGCAGATAATCATTGATATCCGGTCCTGTGAAGGACAGGGTTTTGCGGTTCAGTTTTCCGGGAACGGAAATGATATCCAGGTTCGGATAGGATGCTGCCTTGTTGAAGATAAGCAGGCTGTTGGTCAGGATCGTACAGTGCTTATCTGCAATAAAATCAACCAGGTTCAGGCAGGTTGTACCTGTATCGATATAGATGGTATCGTCTTCTGCCACAAGCTCTGCGGCACGGCGGCAGATTTCTTTCTTTTCTTCAGGAAAACGTCCGCCACGCTCTTCGTAAGACAGAAGGGGAAGAGTCTGTGGAGTTTCGAGTGCTGCGACACCGCCATATACTTTCATGATACTGCCACGTTTCAGAAGGATATCGACATCTCTTCTGATGGTGTTTTTGGATACGTTGAATTTCTCACATAATGTATCGAGAGAAGCGTTCTTATGCTCCAGCACATATTCTTCGATCATGTCCAGTCGCTGTGATTTCATAGAGGTCTACCTTCTTTCTATTGGTTAAGTCTTGGTTATATTTTATCATAAAAGAAGGTAGAGATAAAGTGCTTTTATAAGAACATACCAAAAATTATTTCCCTTCAAAAATATCTTGACGAAATTCTTATTTGAATGTAATATGAAAACGGTTTTCAAATTCAAATCTGCCATGTAAGGTGCAGTTGATAGAAGAGAGTAGGAAATATAATGGAAGAAAAAATGAAATACAGCACCAGGCAGCAGAAAATAATTCTGGAATGCCTGCAGGAATATGGAGATACATTTTATACCATAGATCAGTTTATGGAGCTCCTTCGTGGAAAAGAGATCCAGATCGGAAGGACAACGGTATACAGAGGACTGGAGCGGCTGCAGAAGGAGGGAGCGGTGCTGAAGGTTCCGTCTGTGGAGGGAGCGCCTGCCCAGTATCGTTTTATACGTGATGAGGAGCGGAAGAATTACGGTAAACTTGTGTGCCTGGAATGTGGGCATACGATTCCTCTGCAGTGTGGATGTATCGATCATTTTGTGGGACATGTGCTGGATGAACACGGATTTGAGATCGATCAGAGCCGGACGATCTTTTATGGATATTGTGACAGCTGCAGGAGGCTTAAAAAATGAATGTTAACAGAGGGAAGATGACAGCGGCAGCAGTTCTGGCGGTGACGCTTCTTGTTGTGGGCGGTGTGACCGGATATGGTTTGCACAGGGCCGGAACGGTGGGACAGCCATTTGTGGAGGATGGCCGACTGAAGGTGATGGCCAGCTTTTATCCCATGTATGATTTTGCCCGGAAGGTAGGGGGCGACAGGATCCAGGTAAAGGATATGGTTCCGGCGGGAACGGAGCCTCATGACTGGGAGCCGGCGGCAACGGATATCCGGAATCTTGAGGATGCAGATGTGTTTGTCTATAATGGTGCGGATCTGGAGCACTGGGCGGAGGATGTACTGGATACTCTGGAGAATCAGGATCTGGTTGTGTCTGAGGCATCGGATGGTGTGGAGCTTCTGGATGGAGGACATGATCATGCTCATGGTGATGAAGGAAAAGATCCTCATGTCTGGCTTGATCCTATGCGTGCAAAGCAGGAAATGAAGAATATCAGGGATGCTTTGGTAAAGGCTGATCCTGGGAACGGTGATTATTATGAAGCAAATTATGAGAAATATGCCGGTGAATTTGATGAGCTGGATCAGGAGTTCAGAGATGGTCTGAAAGGTACGAAGAGCCGGGATATTATAGTGGCGCATGAGGCTTTTGGATATCTGTGCAATGCCTATGATCTGAAGCAGCTGGCTATCGAAGGGCTGACACCGGATTCAGAGCCTGATCCTGCCAAGATGCAGGAAGTGATCGAGTATGCGAAAAAATACGACATCCATACCATATTTTTTGAGGAGCTGGCAAGTCCCAAGGTGGCGAAGACAGTGGCGAAGGAAGTGGATGCGGTGACTGCAGTGTTGAATCCGATCGAGGGATTAAGTGAGGAGGATATCGAGGCCGGAGAGGATTATTTTTCTGTGATGAGGAAGAATCTGGAGGCACTCAGGAAGGCATTGAACTGAAGGTGCAGGACAGTAGCTGTAACAAAAAAGGAGAAATTATGGGAATTTTGATAGAAAATCTTTCGTTTCATTATACAGGGACACCTGTGCTGGATCAGGTGAACCTGGAGGTGAAGGATGGCGATTATGCCATCCTTACCGGTGAAAACGGAAGTGGAAAAAGTACATTTCTGAAGCTTCTTTTGGGCGAACTGAAGGCGCAGGAGGGAAGTATCACCGTAAATGGAAAAGATATTTCTGCCACATTCGGAAAAGGAGATCTGGGATATGTTCCACAGAACAGTATCAGCAGAAACCAGAATTTTCCGGCGACTGTGGAAGAGATCATGATGACAGGCGTGTATTCCTCTTCCTGGAAAGCACGTTTCCGGGCAAAAAAAGAGATCCCGCGTTTGAAAGCCGCACTTGCGGAGATGGAAATGGAAGAGTTCTGGAAAAGAAGGATCGGAGATCTTTCCGGAGGACAGCAGCAGAGGGTTATGCTGGCACGTGCACTGGCAGGAAAACCGAAGATCCTGATCCTGGATGAGCCTACCACAGGAATGGATATGGTTTCTGTGAAAACACTTGCAGAAGTTCTGAGGAAGCGGAATGAGGAACAGGGGCTGACGATCCTTATGGTTACTCATGGAAATTCCGGTGAGTTTAAAGGAGCAAACCGGTTCTTTAAAGCGGAAGAGGGGAGGATCGACGAAGTATGAGTATTTTACAGTATGGATTTATGCAGAGGGCTTTTCTGGTGGGAATCCTTCTGGCTGTGATCACGCCCTGCATCGGGATCACCATTGTTCTGAAACGGATGTCCATGATCGGAGATGCGCTTTCCCATTCTTCACTGGCCGGTGTTGTGCTGGGACTGATACTTGGAGTGAATCCGGTAGCCGGTGCAGTAGTGATGTGCATCGTAGCTGCTCTTGGAATTGAGGCTATCCGCAAAAAAATCCCGCGTTATTCGGAGGTGGCGATCTCCATCGTCATGTCTGCCGGGATCGGACTGGCCGGTGTGCTGTCCGGCTTTGTGGAAAACGGTGCCAGTCTGAACAGCTTTTTGTTCGGAAGTATTGTGTCCATCAGTGAAGGAGAGCTGGCGCTGGTAGTTGTGATCAGTGTGCTGGTACTGGCAGCAGTGCTGTTTTTTTACAGGGAACTGTTTTATATCGGATTTGATGAAAATGCGGCAAGGATCTCCGGTGTTTCCGTGCGGAATATTAATTTTCTTTTTACTATTCTGACGGCTCTGACAGTTTCCATTGCGTCCCGAACAGTAGGAACCCTGATCGTTTCCTCCATGCTGGTAGTTCCGGTGGCGTGTGGGATGCAGATGGCAAAAAGCTATAAGGGTACACTGATCTGTGCCATTATCGTGGCGGTATGTACCACCATTGCCGGACTGTTTCTTTCCTATTATGCCGGACTGAAACCAGGTGGAATGATCGTTCTTCTTGAGGTTGCGTGGTTTGTAGTTGTGATGACAGTGAAAAGTTTTAACAAATAAAACACATTTTTCCCACAAAGTAAACACAATTAACCCATATACTTTGAAGCATCAAAAGGAAACAGAGAAGAATTTTTTCCCAGGGAGGACTTAACCATGAACAACAACAGAAAATTAAAAATAAAGAAAATGATGAAAAAGGGTGCAACCATCAGCCTGTGTGCAGTACTTGCCGGCGGCATTGGAGTTGGTGCATATGAAGGTATAAATTATTTCTCCGGTGCACAGTCCGTACAGGCGGCAACCGATAGCTCCGAGAATCTGACTCTTATGAAGTCTGATAAAAAATCAAATAAAGACAGCGAAGATACAGAGGCTACAAAATCCTCCGATACAAAGGGCAGTCTGGATGTATCAGATGTTGCTGAGAAGGCAATGCCTTCTGTAGTTGCCATCACAACCAAGTCCGTTCAGGAGGTTCAGGATTATTACAGCATGTTTGGTTCCCAGTATGCGCCGAGCCAGGAGCAGGAAGTTGAAGGAAGCGGTTCCGGTATTATCATCGGAAAAACAGATTCTGAGCTGCTGATCGCCACAAACTATCATGTTGTGGATGGTGCCGATACCTTGTCAGTTGCCTTTGCAGATGGTAATGCTTATGAGGCTACGGTAAAGGGCTTTGATGAAAGCGAGGATCTTGCAGTTGTTTCTGTTGCAACGAAGGATGTTTCGGATGATACAATGGATGCAATTTCTGTTGCAAAGATCGGAAGCTCTGATGATCTGAAGATCGGTGAGCAGGTTGTTGCCATCGGTAATGCACTTGGCTATGGCCAGTCCGTTACTACTGGTATTGTCAGTGCTAAGAACCGTAAGACAGATGCATCAGGACAGATCGAGGGTGATTCTACAGATAACAGCAGCAGTATCAACAAAGGCGTGAACCTGATCCAGACAGATGCGGCTATCAATCCCGGTAACAGTGGCGGTGCGCTTCTGAATATGGATGGTGAGGTTGTTGGTATTAACTCTTCCAAGCTTGCTTCTACTGAGGTTGAAGGTATGGGGTATGCCATTGCAATTTCTGATGTTGCGGATTCTCTTGAGAACATGATGAATGCCAAGGCAAGAGATAAAGTGGATAATCATGGTATCCTTGGTATCATAGGCAGTACAGTAAGTACGGAGGCAGTACAGATTTATGGTATCCCGCAGGGTGTATTTGTTTCGAAGGTAACCGAGGGCGGCCCTGCCGATGATGCAGGTATTACCAAGAATATGGTCATTACAGAATTTGATGGTAAAACGATCACCAGTATCGATCAGCTGGTTGAGCTGCTTCAGTATTATGAGCCGAAGGAAAAAATCGATGTGACGGTTGCAGTTCTGGATGGCAATGAGTATAAGACGAAGACACTTACTGTAAAACTTGGTAAGGATGACAGTTCCAACAAGGATAGCAAGGACAGCTCTGAGGATAGCCAGGATTCCCAGGATGCAGATATCCAGGGAGGACAGGATGACTCCGATCAGGAGGATGCAGATGCATTTGCTGATGATGGAGAAGCCAGCCTGTTCAGAGATTTTGAGCAGAATGGCTTGCATGACTGATCATACAGGGTCTTTTTCATCCCTGTCGTTTGAAAAGAACACCCCGGGCAAGTGGGATATCGCCTGGGGTGTTCTTTTTTTATACAGAGAACCGTTTGATCAATGTGGTGGATACTTCGATTTTTACGGAGTGGGGGACGGGGGTTTTGATCTCCCGGATCAGCTGGGCGGCGGCTGTCTGTCCCATAAATTTTCGGGGGACGTCGATGGTGGTGAGGGCGGGGTCTATGACGCGGCCTTCGGAGATGTTGTCGAAGCCTGCGATGGTGATATCTTCGGGAATCTTGTAGCCGCGGAGTTTCAGGGCCTTGATGGCGCCGATGGCGATGAGGTCGTTGTCTGCGAAGTATGCGCCGGCAAGAGGGGTTCCGCTGTCTATGATCTCCAGCATGTCAGAGAAGGCTCCTTCGATGGAGGGGGAGAGTTCGTGAATGATGGATTTGGCAGTGGACATTCCGTGTTCGCGTACTGCCCGGTGAAAACCGTGTGTCCGTTCGCGGAAGTTAGTGATCCTGTAGGAAGAGCAGAGGTGTCCCGGCTGGCGGCCACAGCGGTCGATGAGGTAGCTGGTGGCCAGGTAGGCTCCCTGTGCGTTGTTGATGAGTACGCAGCTGCAGTCGGCAGAGTCAAAGTAAGAGTCCAGAAGAATGACAGGGACGGAGAGCTGGAGGAATTCATGACATACGGAAGCAGAGACTTCGGTTCCCAGAAGGATGACACCTGCACACTGGGAAATGCGGAGTTCTTCGATATATTTCTGGAGATCATCGATTTTTTCATAAAGCTGGAAGGTTTTTAGATGGTATCCGTTTTTTCGGCATTCTTGTTCGATGCCGTCGGTAAGTTCTGAAAAAATAGGTGTGTAATTTAAGATCGCGTTGTGTGCCCGGCAGATGATGCAGTAGATATCTCCGGACGCATTTTTTTTCATGGAAAGTCGGCTGAAGTCATAGCCGGCTTTTTCTGCTTCCCGGATGACCATGGCTCTGGTTTCTGTGCTGACGCCAGGTTTTCCGTTCAGTGCCATGGAGACAGCTGTGGCTGAGAGGTTCAGTCTGGCGGCCAGTTCTTTTGCTGTGATTCCCATAATATAGTTCTCCTTTATCCACGGTAGTGTGTCCTTGAAATTGTTTCAATTATAATCTTTTCCACATGTATTTACAATAATAAAGTGGAAAATAAAGTATAAATAACTTTATTATGTGTATAAATAAAGTGGATTTCAAGATATCATGCAGATAACAAAAGAGAACAGAGCAAATGGATCATATAAGAATAAACGCAAACCAGTAAACCTGGATTCACGAAAGGAGTTCAAAAATGGACAAGATCAAAATTGGTTACGCACCAACCAGAAGAAGTATTTTCAGCGCACCGGATGCAGTAAAATATCGCGGACTTACTGCTAAGAGACTTGAGGAGCTTGGCGTTGATTTCGTAGATATCACAGACATTAATGATGAGGGTCTTCTTTACAATGATGAGGGTCTTGAGAAGATCATCGCCAAATTCAAAAAAGAGAAGGTTGACGGACTTTTCCTTCCACACTGCAACTTCGGTACAGAGTATGAGTGTGCAAGACTTGCAAAAGCGCTTGATGTTCCGGTCCTTCTGTGGGGACCTCTGGATGAGAGACCTGAGCCGGACGGAACAAGACTTCGTGATACACAGTGCGGACTTTTTGCAACAGGTAAAGTTTTAAGAAGATTCCGTGTTCCATTTACATACATGACAAACTGCAGACTGAATGACCCGGTATTCGAAAGAGGGATCAAAGATTTCCTTGCTGTCTGTAATGTAGTAAAAACATTTAAAAATATCCGTATCCTTCAGATTTCTACAAGACCGTTCGATTTCTGGACAACCATGTGCAACGAGGGCGAGCTCCTTGAGAAATTCAATATTCAGCTTGCACCGATCCCGATGCCGGAGCTTACTGATGAAGTAAAGAAAGCAAAAGCAGAGCAGACAGAGGTTCAGGAGGTTATGCAGTATTGCCGCGACAACATGGAAATCTGCATCAAAGAGAATGAACTTGAGAATGTAGCTGCTCTTAAGGTTGCCATGAAGCATCTGGCAGAGAAATACGGCTGCAAAGCAATTGCGATCCAGTGCTGGAATCAGCTTCAGAGCGAGCTTGGAATCATGCCATGTGCAGCAAACTCCCTGTTAAATGACGAGGGTATCCCGACTGTATGTGAGACAGATATCCACGGTGCGATCACAGCTCTTATGGTAGAGGCAGCAGGTATGGGTGAAACAAGAAGCTTCTTCGCTGACTGGACCATCCGCCATCCTGATGTAGAAAACGGCGAGCTTCTTCAGCATTGCGGACCATGGCCGATCTCCATTGCAAAAGAGACACCGAAGCTTACTTACCCGCTGGCATTCGAGCATCCGGGAAGCATCACAGCGGAGGCAAAACACGGCGACGTTTCCCTGGTTCGCTTTGACGGAGACAACGGAGAGTATTCTCTTCTTCTTGGAAATGCAAAAGGTATCGACGGACCGAAAGGTATGGGAACTTACCTCTGGGTTGAGGTTGAGAATATCAAACGTCTTGAGGCTAAACTGGTTGAGGGACCATACATCCATCACTGTGTCGGTATCCACAAGAACGTTGTTCCGGTACTTTACGAGGCATGCAAATATATCGGCGTAACACCGGATCTGTATGACCCGATCGAGGAAGATGTAAAAGCTTATCTTCGCGGAGAATGATATAGATAAAAAACAGCAGCATATTTTTCCGGACAGGGAAAATCCCCGATATAAAGGAAAAATATGCGTGAAGCTGTGAGACATATAAACTGAAAAAAGAAAGGACAGGAATCAGCATGGATTTTAGAGAATTAAGCAAACTTGCGTATGATCTCAGAAAAGACACCGTAGATATGATCGTTGCCGGTAAAGGCGGACATATCGGTGGTGATATGAGTGTTATGGAGACTCTGGTCACACTGTATTTTGATCAGATGAATATTTCCCCGGAGAATATGAATGATCCGGACAGAGATCTTTTTGTTATGAGTAAAGGACATTCCGTAGAAGCTTACTATGCAGTACTTGCAAAGAAAGGATTCCTTGATATCAAAGAAGTAAACGAGAAATTCAGTAAATTTGGAACACAGTATATCGGACATCCAAACAACAAGCTTCCGGGAATCGAGATGAACTCCGGTTCTCTGGGACATGGACTTCCGGTTTGCGTAGGTATGGCACTTGCAGGAAAAATGAACAAGAAAGACTACCGTGTATACACAGTAATGGGTGATGGTGAGCTTGCAGAGGGTTCTGTATGGGAAGCAGCTATGGCAGGACATCAGTATAAACTGGATAACCTCTGCGCGATCGTTGACCGCAACAGACTCCAGATCTCCGGAAATACAGAGGACGTTATGGGACATGACGATCTTCATGAGAGATTCAAGAGCTTTGGATGGCATGTGATCGATGTTGCTGACGGAAACAGCATTGAGCAGCTTCATGCGGCATTTGAGGAAGCGAAACAGACAAAGGGCCAGCCCACAGTTCTGATCGCAAATACTGTTAAAGGTAAAGGCTCCGCAGTTATGGAAGACAAAGCATCCTGGCATCATCATGTACCGAGTCAGGAAGAGTATGAGCAGATCATGAAGGATTTTGAAGAGAGAAAGGAGCAGCTGTAATTATGAATAAGATCCCAAACCGTAAAGCAATTTGTGACGTACTTTTGAAAGAAGCGGAAACAGATAAAGATATCGTTGTTCTCTGCAGTGACTCCAGAGGATCTGCATCCCTGGCACCTTTTGCAGAGGCGTATCCGGAGCAGTTCGTTGAGATGGGAATCGCTGAGCAGGACCTTGTCAGTGTGTCCGCCGGTCTTGCACACTGCGGCAAAAAAGCTTTTGCAGCTTCTCCTGCATGCTTCCTTTCCACAAGAAGCTATGAGCAGTGCAAGATCGATGTTGCATACTCCAACACAAATGTAAAACTGATCGGAATCAGTGGTGGAATCAGCTATGGTGCCCTTGGAATGAGCCATCATTCCGCACAGGATATCGCAGCTATGTCCGCAATCCCGAACATGAGAGTTTACCTTCCAAGCGACCGTTTCCAGACTGCAAAGCTGATCGAGGCGCTTCTGAAGGATGAGAAACCGGCATATATCCGTGTAGGAAGAAATCCGGTTGAGGATATCTATACAGAGGACAACTGCCCGTTCGAAATGGATAAGGCAACTGTTCTTGCAGAAGGAACAGACGCAGCGATCATTGCATGTGGCGAAATGGTACGCCCGGCTTACGAGGCTGCCAAACTTCTTGAGAAAGACGGCATCCACGCAACAGTTCTTGATATGTATTGTGTAAAACCTCTGGATAAAGAAGCAATCGTAAAAGCTGCATCCAATGCAAAGGTTGTTGTAACTGCTGAGGAGCATGCGCCGTTTGGCGGACTTGGTTCTATGGTAAGTCAGGTTGTTGGTGCTGAGTGCCCACGCAAAGTCCTGAATATCGCACTTCCGGATGCTCCGGTTGTAAGCGGAACCTCCCAGGAAGTATTTGACTACTACGGAATGAACGCAGAAGGAATCGCAAAAACTGTAAAAGACGCGCTGAAATAAGGTGAAAATTATGGAAAAAAAATATGTTCTTGCGGTTGATCAGAGTACCCAGGGAACAAAGGCGATCCTGTTCGATGTGAACGGTGATCTGGTCTGCAGGACAGACCTTCCTCATAGACAGCTGATCAACGAAAAAGGATGGGTTTCCCATGATCTTTCCGAGATCTACAGCAATACGATCCAGGTTGTAAAAAATCTCGTAGAGAAGGCCGGAATCCAGAAAGAAGAGATTGCGTGTCTTGGAATCAGTAATCAGAGAGAGACATCCGCAGCGTGGAGCCGCAGCACAGGTGAGCCTCTGGCACCTGCCATTGTATGGCAGTGCTCCAGAGCTTCCGAAATCTGTGAGCGGATCAAGACAAACGTGATGATCGATCCGGACCGTGAGCAGAAGAAAAACGGCGGTGTGGCAGAGATCATCCGTCAGAAGACAGGAATGCACCTTTCCCCATATTTCCCGGCAGCGAAGTTTGCATGGCTTCAGGAAAATGTGGAGGAAGTAAAACAGGCAAAAAGAGACAATGATCTCTGCCTGGGAACCATCGACACCTGGCTTCTGTTTAAACTGACAAAAGGCGAGGTTTATGCAACGGATTATTCCAATGCATCCAGAACCCAGCTTTTCAATATCCACAACCTGAAATGGGATAAAGAGATCTGTACCTGGTTTGGCATTAATGCAGATATGCTTCCGGAAGTATGCGATTCCAGCATGCAGTACGGAACAACTGATTTTGAGGGATATTTCCAGACACCGATCCCAATCTGTGGTGTGATCGGAGATTCCCAGGGTGCACTGTTCGGACAGGGCTGCATCGAAAAAGGAATGGTCAAAGCTACATACGGAACCGGTTCCTCCGTTATGATGAACGCAGGAACAGAACCGATCATGTCAGATCTTGGTCTTGTGACTTCTCTTGCATGGGGACTTAACGGCAAAGTTACCTATGTACTGGAAGGAAATATCAACTACACAGGTGCAGTGATCACATGGCTGAAGGATGACATGGGACTGATCACGTCTCCGGGAGAGACTCAGGAAATGTCAGAGCAGGCAAATAAGAACGATACTACCTATCTGGTTCCTGCATTTTCCGGTCTGGGAGCACCTTACTGGAAATCCGATGCAAAAGCCATTATCTATGGAATGAGCAGAACAACCGGAAAGAAAGAGATTGTAAAAGCAGCCCTGGAATCTATTGCTTATCAGATCACAGATATCGTTGAGATGATGAAGGCAGAAGATGGAATGACTGTAAAAGAACTCTGTGTAGATGGTGGCCCTACAAGAAACCAGTATCTGATGAAGTTCCAGAGTGATATCTTAGGAACAACAGTAAGCCTTCCGAGATGTGAGGAGTCTTCCGCATTCGGAGCTGGCCTGATGGCCGGATTAAGCTGTGGACTTTATAAGATGAAAAGCATCTTTGAGGTGAAGAACCGCAATCAGTTCATCCCTTCCATGAATCTGCAGGAAAGAAACCGGAAATACATCGGATGGAAAAACGCAGTAGAAAAAGTTCTTGTATAAGCATAAAAATTTCTCAATATAAAAATGTGTTGCTGATCGCGGAGTGAGCAGCAACAAAACGGGAGCTTCAGGCAGCGGCAATTGCTTGACCCCATGTGTATGTCAGATTATAATAAAATAACAGGCATTTCCGGATGCACTCCAGATGTATCGGAAATGACGGAAAGCCGGTCTTTGCCAGTATCATGTGCAGAGGCCGGCAAAAGTTATATTCAGAGATAAATGATTATCCATTTGCAGTAGCCGTGCAGTGGCATCCGGAGATGATGTATGATTCTTCAGAGCAGATGAAGCTTATCCGGGCATTTGCGGAGGCAGCAGGGAAGGAGACAGGATTATGAATATTTGTATATATGGAGCGTCCAGTGCAGAACTGAAAAAGATCTATTATGAGAAAACGGAAGAACTGGGACGGCTGATGGGAAAGCGAGGACACGGCCTTGTTTTCGGAGGTGGAAAAGAGGGGCTGATGGGTGCGGCAGCCCGGGGTGTTGACAGAGAAAAAGGCTATATCCTGGGTATCGCGCCGAGATTTTTTGACCAGCCGGGAGTGTTGTATGAGCATTGTACAGAGTTTATTTTTACTGAAAATATGCGTGAGAGGAAGCACCTGCTGGAAAGCCGTTCGGATGCGACTATCGTGGTACCTGGGGGAATTGGTACTTATGAGGAGTTTTTTGAGATCCTGACATTGAAGAGTCTGGGACGGATTGACAGGCCGATCGTTCTTTATAATATTCAGGGATATTATGACAGCATGCAGGCGCTCCTGGAATACACAGCCGGGGAAAAATTTATGTCCAGAGATGTTGTGGGTATGTGCCGGTTCATGAAAGACCCGGAGGAGATCCTGGATTATATTGAGAATTACCGGAATTATGGGGGAAGGCTATAAAGAAAATAAAGTGAGAAAATTCATAGTCAGGCGGATACTTTCCTGATTCGGGTAAATGATCGAGGGGAACCAGCGATTTACATATAAAAAAGACGCGGCCTTTTATCGGAGGATAAAAAGGTTCGCGTCTTTTTGGGGCATTATGGGTTTATGTGTGTTTACATTTGATTACGATATTTGGGATCAGAATTCGTAATTTTTATGTCTTTTGAAGAAATCTTTAGTTTCTTTTACGACCACACCGCTCAGGGCAAGAAGAGCGATCAGGTTTGGGAATGCCATCAGGGCATTGAAGATATCTGCGATGTTCCATACAGCTGCTACAGTCATATATGGTCCGATGAATACGCAGATGATGTACAGCCAGCGGTATGTTGTAACTGCGGCTTTGTTTCTGTTGAACAGGTATTCCAGACATCTTTCACCGTAGTAATCCCATCCGAGGATTGTAGTGAATGCGAAGAATACCAGGCACAGCATCAGTGCGAAGGATGCTACAAACGGCGGGAAAGGAAGACCTTTCTGGAAAGCTGCTGTTGTGATGGCAACACCCTCAAGACCGGTGTTCCATGTCTCTGTGATGACGATGGAAAGACCTGTCATGGTGCAGATTACGATAGTATCAATGAATGTACCTGTCATGGATACAAGACCCTGACGTACCGGCTCCTTTGTCTGAGCTGCGGCAGCTGCGATCGGGGCACTACCAAGACCGGACTCATTGGAGAAGATACCGCGGGCGATACCCTTCTGCATAGCTACGACCATGGTTCCCATTGCGCCACCTGCAAGTGCGCTTCCTGTGAAAGCAGATTTTACGATAGTTACGATCGCTGCAGGTACTGCGGTGATGTTTGTGATCACGATGATCAGCGCCAGCGCAACATAGAGAACTGCCATAAACGGTACAACGACCTGTGATACCTTTGCGATTCTCTGGATTCCGCCGAGAACGACAAGTCCTACACATACGGTAAGTATCAGACATGCAACTACAGTTGCCCAGGAATATGTATTTCCGAAAAGTGCTACTGTATGTGCTTTATCCGGGTCAAAGAAATTGGTAACTGCAGATGCGATACCGTTTACCTGTGTGAAGGTTCCGATACCGAAAAGTCCTACACCTGCTCCGAAAAATGCGAAGATCTTGGCAAGCCATCTCCACTGTTTTCCCATACCGTTTTCGATGTAGTAGAATGGTCCGCCGAGAACGTGGCCTTCTTTGTCAATGGTACGGTACTTGATCGCCAGAAGTCCTTCTGCATATTTGGTTGCCATTCCGAAGAATGCGGCTACGATCATCCAGAAAAGTGCTCCTGGTCCGCCGGCTGCGATAGCAGTTGCGACACCTACGATATTTCCGGTTCCGATGGTTGCTGAAAGTGCAGTACACAGAGCTCCGAAGCTTGTGACCTCACCATCGCCGCCTTCTTCATTTTTTACCATGAATTTCAGTGCCTTTCCGAGGTGCCTTACCTGTAAAAGACCTAACCGAGTGGTTAACAGAATTCCTGTGAACAGGATCAGAATGATCAGCGGAAGTCCCCAAACGACTCCGTCAAACCATGTGATAAAGTTGTTGATTTGTGTAAACATTACTCTTTCCTCCATCCTTTTGCCTGAGAGATTTACAGCATTTTGTGTGCTGCGTACACCTTCGGCGCTCTTCCCTTTTGATTTGAAGAGACTCTCCTGAGTTTTTTTATTTTTGAATGCTGCCAGAACCTTTTTGTGTGCGGTACTGACGGTCATTCGTTCTGTGTAGAAATACACTGTAACACAGGTTATCACATGAATTGATGGATTTCAATGGGTTTTTTAAAAAAAATGCATTTATTAGAAAAACTAATCGACATATAATTGGGAGTTTGGGGGATTTTTTATGCCTGCCTGATCTGCCAGTTGTTTTTTTGTTGTTTTTTGAGGTTTTGCGTTTTACAGGGAGTGGTTGGGTGTGATAGAATGAAAGAGCTGTTACAGAGTGATCGTTTGGGATCGTGCTCTGTGTAGTGAGGGCGGATGGTGTATTCGTCTGATATATTTTTCAGAGAGAATGAGGTATTGGTGTTATGGGGGATTATTTAAGAAACATCAACTGGAAGCATGTTCTGATCATGTGTATCGGTAACATTCTGGCGGGCATGGGAATCGCGATCTTTAAGCTGGCCGGGCTGGGAACAGATCCGTTCAGTGGGATGAATATGGCTGTTGCGGCTAAGCTTGGTATGGCTTATGGTAATTTTCAGCTGCTGGTGAATGTTGTATTGCTGGTTGTGCAGATTGCGTTCGGACGGAAGTTTCTGGGAATCGGTACGGTTGTGAATGCGGTGTTCCTGGCTTATATCTGTACGTTTTTTTATTATATTTTTACGGGGGTTATGGGGCTGGAACTGGTGGCTATGCCGGTGAAACTTGTGGCATTGTGCGTTGGCGTTGCGATTATCTGTCTGGGATTGTCGATGTATCAGATGCCGGATGAGGGTGTTGCGCCTTATGACAGTTTGTCATTGATCATGACGGACAAATGGCCGAAAATTCCTTATTTCTGGCACAGGATGTCCAATGATGTGGTTTGTGCGCTGATTTGTTATTTTTCCGGTGGTGTGATTGGAATTGGTACGCTGGTGACGGCTTTTGGGCTGGGGCCGGTGATTCATTTCTTTAACCGGCATTTTACCGGGAAGCTGCTTGCCTGGGTTGATGGTGAGTGAGTTTGTAGTTGTATGGGTTGAGCTGAACTGGCTGCGGGATGTGGCTGGTTCAGTTTTTTTTTGTGAAAAGGGACGCCCGCCAGGCGTGTGCTGCCTGTCACCGGGGCTTCGTCGGGGGCTGGCTTCTAGGCTGCCGGAATTCTGCTAAAAGCGTTTTCCAAAAGTCCGAACTCGCGTCTTGTAGCCGCTCAGACAGCGGACTTTTGTAAAACAACGCAGATTTCCGGCAGCCAAGAATCAGCTCCCCTCCTGCAGAGTCCGGTGACAGGCAGCACACGCCTGGCGGGCTGGCTTTTCAGGGTGGTAGGGTAGAGTGGCTGCTTGGGAGTTGGATGGGCTATCAGCGCTTCGCTGGATAGCTGGGATGATAGGTTAGGTTTTTATGTAATGAGATATGAGGAAACGATATGAAGAAGCAGAATTGTAATGTTCGTGGTTATGTAAAAAGTGCATATTGCTTTTTGACGGTATTACAGAACTGCTATGATGTGTTAAAATATAAACAATGTTAATATAATACAGTTACATTATTCATTTTATAACTATTTATAAATGTGTTATGATATCCTCTGATGAGAGATATATAATGAACACAGTCGTATGAAATGAGAGTGTTCATGAATAGCTGGCTGTCCGGGTTGCCGGGGCTTATGTGATGAAGGAGAGGATACGATTATGGAATTTAATCATGGCGTTTTGTTTTCAGATACATATCAGAAGAAGCTGAAATCTCAGTTTTATTATGCAGATAAGGATCCGCAGTATGGCGCGAGACTTTTCTTTGAGAACTCCGGTGGTTCTCTGCGGCTTAAGAAGGCGGTTGAGGCCAAGGCTGCTATCGAGGAATTTCCGGATTGCCCGGAGCGTGCTCGTGGCAGAGGTTTTGATCTGGCGGATTATGTTAAGAATGGTACTCGGGAGATCCTGGAGGTTATTTTTGGTGCAAAGAGTGGTGCTCTTATCACTGAGCTGACTGCTTCCCAGACCATGTTCCATGCGGTTGGTACGATCATGGAAGGTGTTGACTGGGGTAAGAACGCAGTTACTTCTGCTCTGGAACATCCGTCTGCTCATGATGCGGTTGAGTATTACTGTAAAAAAACCGGCAGGGAGTTCCGTGAGGTTCCGGCTAATAAGGTGACTGGTGGCCTTGATCCGGATGAGATCATGAAGTATGTAGATAAGGATACGGTTCTTCTCAGTATTATGGCTGCTTCCAATATTTCCGGTAATATCATGGATATCAAGGAGATCGCACGTCGTGCAAAAGAGATCAACCCGGATATCTACATTGTAAGTGATGCAGTTCAGCATGCGCCTCATGCAGTGATCGATGTTGAGGACTGGGATGTGGATGTCTGCAACTTTGCACCGTATAAGTTCTTTGGTGTTCGTGGCTGCGGTTATGCTTATGTTTCTGACCGTGTTGCTGTGATGCCGCATATCAAGCTGACCTGCAAGGATGATAATGTATGGGCTCTTGGTACTCCGGCTCCGGCTAACTTTGCGGCTATGATGGCGGTTATTGATTATGTTTGCAGTATCGGGAAGCATTTCCTGGGTGATTCTGCACAGAAATATAATAAGCGTGAGCTTTTTGTTGAGGGTATGAATCACATTCATCTTCAGGAGAGAGCGCTTCTGTACCGTATGCTGGAAGGTACCGACAAGGTTCCGGGGCTTCGTCATATTCCGGGGGTTCAGGTTTATGTGGATATGGAGGATCTTACGTACAAAGATCTCATTGTTGCGATGGGTATCGAGGGTATTGAGTATGCAGAGTGTGCAAGAAGATATCTTGAGCACGGTGTTACTCTGTTCGAGCGTGTAAAGAGCAGCCCGTATTCCAAACGTATTGTTGAGACTCTTGGTCTTGAAGGTGCGCTTCGTGTTTCTCCGCTCCACTGCCACGGAACAGATGATATCGATAAATTCCTGAAGATCACTAAGGATATTGCTGAAGGTAAATAAAAACAGTTTTTGTAAAAAAATGAAACAGGAACCGCCCTTTTTTCATGTTTTGGCATGGAAGAAAAGGGCGGTTTTTTATGTTATAGGAAATTACTTCGTAATGTTCCTATAACATAAAAAAGTCCTCCGGGCAGGATCGCACTGCGACGGAGAGGAATAATGTCGCTGAAGCGACCCGTCGCAGGCGGAGAATCCTGCAAGCAGGATTCTTTCTTATAAGGATATTGGGGATTTTTCAGGCAAGTGATACTGATGTGGGATAAATGATAATTATATTGAATAAATGATATTCTGTGCAGGAAATTTCTGCTAAGATAGGATTATCAAAACATACAGTGGGAGGCAGAGATGAGAGAAATTCTTTTTGGTGCGGCATACTACGACGAATACATGCCGTATGACAGACTTGATAAAGATATAGATATGATGAAAAAAGCCGGGATCAATACGGTGCGTATTGCGGAATCTACGTGGAGCACCTGCGAGCCCCAGGATGGGGTGTTTGACTTTTCACATGTGGAGCGTGTGATGGATGCCATGGAGGAAGCCGGAATCAATGTGATCATCGGAACGCCTACGTACGCAGTGCCTGCGTGGATGGTGAAAGCTCACCCGGATGTGATCGCTACAACGAAAAAAGGCGCAGGGATCTATGGTGCAAGACAGATCATGGACATTACCAATCCGGTATATCTTTTTTATGCGGAGCGTGTGATCCGCAGGCTGATGGAGATCAGTGCCCACAGGAAATGTGTTATAGGTTTCCAGGTGGATAATGAGACAAAATATTACGGCACAGCAGGTAAGAATGTACAGCTGGCTTTTGTGAAATATTTAAGAGAAAAATTTCATGATAATCTGGATGCCATGAATTATGAATTCGGGCTGGATTACTGGAGCAATCGGATTGATGCCTGGGAGGATTTTCCGGATGTGAGAGGAACCATCAACGGCAGCCTGGGAGCAGAGTTTGAGAAATTTCAGAGGACTCTGGTGGATAGATTCTTAAGCTGGCAGGCCGGGATCGTCAGTGAGTATAAGAGAGAAGACCAGTTTATTACTCACAATATGGATTTTGAGTGGAGAGGTTATTCTTACGGAGTGCAGCCGGATGTGAACCATCTGCATGTTTCGGAAGCTCTGACCATTGCCGGAACCGATATTTATCATCCCTCCCAGGATGAGCTGACCGGTACGGAGATCGCTTTTGGTGGGGATATGATCCGTAGTCTGAAGCATGATAATTATCTGGTGCTGGAGACGGAAGCGCAGGGATTTCCATGCTGGACGCCGTATAAGGGACAGCTTCGGCTTTGTGCTTACAGCCATCTTGCGTCCGGGGCCAACAGTGTGATGTACTGGCACTGGCATTCTATCCATAATTCATTTGAGACATACTGGAAGGGGCTTCTCAGCCATGATCTTGCGGAGAATGATACTTACCGGGAGGCTTGCATCATTGGAAAGGAATTTCGGGAAAAAGGCAGTCATATGGTAAATCTCAAGAAGAAAAATGATGTGGCTGTGATGGTGAGTAATGAGGCTCTGACTGCACTGAACTGGTTTGGTATCCAGGCGACTTCCGGGGATAATGGAGAGATCCGATACAATGATGTGGTGCGTTGGATCTACGATGCACTGTACCGGATGAATGTGGAGTGTGATTTCGTCTGGCCGGAATCTGAGGATCTTTCTCAGTATAAGGCGATTTTTGTACCGGCGCTTTATGCTGCACCTGACAGCACTTTAGAGAGGCTGAATCAGTATGTGAAAGACGGTGGCACGTTGGTCGTGACATTTAAAAGCGGTTTTGCCAATGAGAATGTGAAGGTTCATGCAGATGCACAGCCGCATATCCTTAAAGATGCTCTGGGTATCAGCTATGATCAGTTTACCTTTCCGCGCAATGTGAAGCTGTCAGGAAAATTGTATGGTGCGGAAAGTTTGGATGATTTTGCAAGGAGGGCAGATGCAGATATAAATTCTGATGATGCGGATTCGGCAGAGGTTGGAGAAGCCAGGGTCTTTATGGAACTTCTCAAACCGGAAGGCGCAGAGGTGCTTGCAGGATATGAACATTATAACTGGAAAGGATATGCTGCAATAACAAGAAACAAGTATGGAATGGGTATGGCATACTATCTGGGATGCATGACAGATAATGCCACACTTCAGAATGTGATAAAAGCTGTTCTTGGCGATGCAGGGGTAAAGTTATCCGGTTATGAATATCCGGTGATCGTTCGTGAAGGAACGAATGATTTTGGAAAAACTGTCCGGTATTTTCTGAATTATTCTGCAAAGGAACAGTCTGTTGCGTATAAATACAGTGATGGAGAAGACGTACTTACCGGTGAGACGATCAAAGCTGAGTCACTGCTGATCATTCCTGCGTGGGATGTACGGATTGTTGAAGCCTGAGAGACTTTTCTTTACCTTGACATCTTCCGCGAGAGCATGCACAATAAAGGTATCATAAACTTGCCGGACAGAAATACATTATGAAACAAGGGGTGACAAACATGCAGAACATTCTCATTGTAGTAGACATGCAAAATGATTTCATCGACGGTGCACTTGGCACGAAGGAGGCAGCTGCCATTGTTCCGAAGGTGGAGGAGAAGATCCGGAATTTTGACGGAAAGGTATTTTTCACAAGGGATACCCATGAAACGTATTATCTGGAGACACAGGAGGGGAAAAACCTTCCGGTTCCTCACTGTATCCGGGGCACAGATGGATGGCAGATTCGGGAAGAGCTGGACGCCTTAAGGAAAGCAGAACCCATTGACAAAGAAACCTTCGGCTCCACCGATCTGGCGGGAGAACTGGTTGCACTCAATGAGGATGAAGAAATCGGAAGCATTACTCTTGTGGGACTTTGCACAGATATCTGTGTGATCTCCAATGCCCTTCTGATCAAGGCATCCCTTCCGGAAGTGCCGATCTGTGTTGATGCCACATGCTGCGCAGGTGTAACACCGAAGAGTCATGAGAATGCACTGAAAGCCATGGAGGCGTGCCAGATCAGGATTATCCGGTAAGAAGGATGAAACCGCAGGAAAGGAGAACACTATGAAAAAGAAGCTTCTGAAAAAATTAATGGTCCTTGCGCTGTCCGCAGTAACTGCCTTCAGTGCGGTGCCGGCGGCAATGGTAACAGCTGCCGGTAATCCCTATCCTACAACACAGGATGTGGATCGAGATGGCTTATATGAGATCCCCTGCACACGCTTTGCATGGCAGTGCGTGTATGACAGACAGGGAATAGCGCTGCCTGCATGGGGAAATGCGGTAAACTGGTGGCAAAATGCTATCAATCAGGGATATGCAGTAGGAAATGAGCCTGTTCCAGGTTCTATTGCTGTATGGAGCGGAGATTATTACGGACATGTTGCTTATGTAACAGCCAATCTTGGAAACAACAGATTTACGGTAGATGAGGGAGGAAGAACGGACAAAGATCAGACATCCTCTCATGGAGTTGCATATGGATATACACTGACCAATGCAGTCGGAGGAAGGCGTCCTTATGATTCCAATAAGGTGCTGCTTGGCTTTATCTATCCGGGTGTTCGTGTACCGGGCAAGCCATATGTGAGCGTGAATCCGGGAAAAGCGAATCAGACCACAACGTTTTCCTGGAATGCAACAAGCTATGCCAGATATTATGATGTATATGTGTATAAAGCAGGAGAATCCAATGCGACGCAAGTTAAGTATGGAGTGAATGGAACAAGCTGGTCCTGCACACTGCCGGCGGGGAATTACAGGGTAGCGGTGGCATCTGTGAATCATGCACAGTATGCATATACATTTTCGGATTCTGTGAATTTCACTGTCCAGGCAGCTCCGGTCACACATACACATAGCTATCAGAGAGTAACAGTAAAGGCCACCACCACTGCCAACGGATATACACAGGAGCAGTGCAGCTGCGGAAGTATACAGAATAAACAGATCATCTATTATCCGAAAAAGATACAGCTTTCCAGAACAAGCTATACTTATAATGGAAAAGTAAAAAAGCCAACGGTAAAGGTTACAGACAGCAACAATAAGGTGATCAGTGCAGATAACTATACAGTTACCTATTCTGCCGGAAGAAAATATGTTGGAACCTATCGGGTAACAGTTCGGTTTAAAGGCAATTACTCGGGAACCGTTACAAAAACCTTTAAGATCACCGGAAAGGCTCATAAACACAGCTACAAAAAACAGGTAAAGAAAGCAACTACATCCAGAAACGGATATGTTCAGTATCTTTGCTCCTGCGGTGCGGTGACCGGAAAGAAAACCATCTATTATCCGGAGACAATAAAGCTTTCCGCCACAAGCTATACATACGACGGAAAAGTAAAAACACCGAAGGTAAAAGTAACCGATGCGAATAAAAAAACCATCAGTTCCGGTAATTACAAGGTGTCATATTCCCAGGGAAGAAAAAATGTTGGTACTTATAAGGTAACGGTGAAGTTTAAGGGAAATTACAGTGGAACCGTAACAAAGACTTTTAAGATCAAGGCGAAACCTAAAAACTGGGTTTATGTGGATACGCTTCCAAAGAATATCACTTCCGATAAATATACGATCCAGTATAAACACACCTATCAGAAAACAACCTCCAGCTATGTCAATGATGGTGGTGTTTATGAGTCTGTAAGGCCACTGGAGACATCTGCTTCCAGACAGCTGGTGGGCTATTATTACTATCATTTCTGCGGACCGAATACCGGAAAGAATGTAAACTTTGCACAGACGGGCTCTTATGTACATTTTGACAGTGTGGCAGCCAGTCAGGTAACCGTAGCTGCTTCCGGCGCAGATGGAGATGACCCGAGCATTACCTATTATCTGCTGAACTGGAAAGGAAACGGCAGCCGGGTATGGTGCTCCAGCGGAACTACCTGCAACGGCGCCTACGGAAGCCACGGAGCCAGAGGCCAGGCCTGGTACCGCATGAACCAGTACCAGAACAAAAAACTCCAGACTCAGACGACAACCTCCGAAAGTGATTGGACAACCAGTAAAGACAGCACAGCAGTAAAAACCGTTTACCGTTATAAAGCAAAATAGATCATAGATCAGTCATAAATCAGAAACTCCCTCATGTATCAGAAAAAACTGATATGTGAGGGAGTTTTTTGATAAATGTGAAGGAGCTTATTTCAAAACGGATCGAAATTTTGCAGTAAGCAACCGACAAAGTTTTACATATATTGTACAATTTGTGAAATACAGGAAAAAATGACGGGATATCTGCAGCTTGCACCGAAGGTGGGCGGTGACAATATTGCCTGTGTATCCATGTTTGGCTTCCAGGAGAAGATGAATAAACAGGCTCCGGAGGCAGGGGAAAGGATTGAAAAAGAACTGCTGAAGTAAACTGAATATTCTTGTATAAGCTGTCGCATTAATGTGCTACAGCTTATTTTTTTGAAAAATACCGATAAAAATATGGACAAAACCGAAAATAATGGTTAATATATACACATGCCTAAAAAACAAAAAATGAAAATTATACGAAATATATAATATAAACCCGGCACAGAAAAAAATATATAGACATATTTACAAAGCGACATCGTGGATATCAATACCGGGGGAAGTGGGAAAATAACGGGAGGAAGAGAATATGTTGAAATTTTTTAAAGGAAAAGATAAAGGAAATTTAATTTATGCACCCTGCAGAGGAAGAGTGGTTCCCCTTGCAGAGGTTCCGGACCCTGTCTTTGCGGATAAGGTACTGGGTGACGGTTTTGCAGTGATCCCGGCAGACGGCAGGATATATGCTCCGGCAGACGGTGAGGTGGCAATGGTATTTGATACTCTTCATGCAGTTACGCTGACAAGCACTCAGGGAGCGGAAATACTGATACATATCGGACTGGATACAGTCACACTTAAGGGCGAACCCTTTAAAGCGCACGTTGCAGCAGGTGACAAGGTTAAAAAGGGTGATCTTCTGATAGAGGCTGATCTGGACAAAATCGAGAAAGCCGGTTTAAATACAATTATCCCGGTTCTGATCTGCAACACAGATGATTACGGAAAGATAAGCCTCCAGAAGGAGGGGGATGTTTCGGCGGATGAAGCCGTCCTCAAGCTTTCATGATCATCTTCATGCAGCTGACAGGCTTATAACAGCCCGGAGATAGTAGTAATTTTCGGGGTGTTATAACCGGAGTGATCCGGTCAAATATATTTATTTTAAGGGAGGGGAAATATATGAAATTTCTTCAAAAACTGGGAAAAGCGTTAATGCTTCCAGTGGCAGTACTGCCAATCTGTGGTATCCTCATGGGTATCGGATACAGGTTATGTCCGGCAACCATGCAGGGTGGAGACATTCACGGCGCAGCCAATCTGATCGGTCTGTTTTTGGTTAAGGCAGGCGGAGCGCTGATCGACAACATGGCGATCCTTTTTGCTATCGGTGTTGGTGTCGGTATGTCAGAAAAGAATGACGGAACCGGCGGAATTGCTGCACTTGCATCCTGGCTGATGCTCACAACACTTCTTTCTACAGGATTTGTTACAACCATCATTCCATCAATCGCTGACAGTGCAACAAAAACTCTTGCATTTGACAAAATTGCGAATCCTTTTATCGGAATCCTTGCCGGTATCATCGGATCTACATGCTATAACAAATTCAAGAGCACCAAGCTTCCTGACTGGCTGTCATTCTTCAGCGGCAAGCGTTGCGTAGCGATCATCGCAGGAGTGGTTTCCATTATCGTATCTGTTGTATTACTGTTTGTATGGCCATTACTTTTCAGCGCACTTGTAGCATTAGGAAAAGCGGTTGCAGGTATGGATGTTGTTGGTGCAGGTATCTATGCATTCCTGAACCGTCTGCTGATTCCTACCGGATTACATCACGCACTGAACAATGTATTCTGGTTTGATACCATTGGACTTGGTGATCTTCAGCGCTTCTGGGCAGGTGAAACCTCTGCAGATGTATCCTGGAGCCTTGGAATGTACATGTCCGGATTCTTCCCATGTATGATGTTTGGTATTCCTGGTGCAGCACTTGCAATGGTTAAATGTGCGAAACCTGCAAAGAAAAAAATCGCGATCGGTCTTGTTGCATCTGCAGCAATCTGTGCATTTATCTGTGGTGTAACTGAGCCGTTCGAGTTTGGATTTATGTTCCTTGCTCCTGGCCTCTATGTGATCTATGCATTACTTTACGGTATCTTTACCATGATCACAGTTGCTCTTGGATTCCGTGCAGGCTTCAGCTTCTCCGCTGGTGCGATGGATTTACTTTTCTCATCCTCACTTCCGGCAGCACAGAAGACATGGCTCATCCTTCCTCTTGGAATTGCAGCATTCATCGTATTCTATGTTGTATTCCTTTTTGCCATCAAGAAATTTGATCTGAAGACTCCGGGAAGAGAAGACGATGACGATCTTGAGGCAGAGAAGAATATTGAGCTTGCAAATGATGATTATACTGCTATTGCCGCAAAAATCCTTGAAGGCTGTGGCGGAAAAGAGAACATCACAAGCATTGATAACTGCATCACAAGACTGAGACTTGAGGTTAAGGATATTACAGCTGTAAATGATAAAGTGATCAAATCTGCAGGTGTTGCAGGCGTGATCAAACCTGGAAAAACTTCTGTACAGGTTATCATCGGAACCAAGGTTCAGTTTGTTGCGGATGCATTTTCTGAGCTTTGTAAATAATGGCTTTTTTGGAGTCAGGTATTTGTTAAAATAATTATGGGGCAGCAGCAGAATTGTGAAAACGGTTCTGCTGCTGTTTTTTTGTATACCTTATATTGACCGATACTTTCAAAAAGCGTACAATGTTACTTCGATAAAAAGCAATAGGTCATTGCGTTTACGATTGCAATATTTCTACAGGGGGAATGAAGTTAATGAAATCCTGCGTATTTCACAAAAAATATCTTTTAGCCGGCATATATATTATTTTTGTTCTGTTTACCTGCTGTAATTCCCGATTTTATCATACACCGCTGGCAAAAATATGTTCTGTAACAGAAAAACAGACTCTGAGCAGAGAAGGAACCAGGGGCTCAAAAGAATATTACTATACTCAGAATATTACAGCACGGATATTAAACGGTTCGCATAAAGGGGAAAAAATAACGGTCTCTAATGAATATACATCTTCTCAGATTCAGACTAAGAAATATCATAAAGGAGACACTGTTCTTTTAAGCGGTTCAAAGGAAAGCCCCGGAAAAACGATACGTTCTGTAAAAAGGGATGGGTATCTGGCCTTATTAGCAGGAGGATTATTTTTTCTCCTGATCTGCATTACAGGAAAGCAGGGATTTTACACGATCATATCACTGATACTGAATACAGTCATATTTGCGTATGGATTTCAGGCTTTTACAGAGGGGAAAAATATTTTAAATATCTGTAATGTCATCGCAGTTCTTTTTTCACTGACTACATTGATCTGCTTAAATGGAATTCACAGAAAAACATTTTCCTCAGTTCTTTCGACACTGTGTGTTCTGTTTCTGATCATGGCATTGTTTGAATTTTCTATTTATATGTACGGAGATCTGGATTATTCCAATCTGGAATACCTTGGAAGTACAGGCAATTCTGCGGATATATTCTGGGCAGATATTATGCTGACAGGACTTGGTGCAATTATGGATGTGACGGTGACGATCAGCGCAGCAGTAGGAGAAATCGTGCGGAAAAATCCATCGGTTTCTCTGAGAAAACTGATACATTCTGGTCGTGAAATTGGATATGATATTATGGGAACCATGATAAATGTACTGTTGTTTGTTCTGGCAAGTGGCATGATTTCCATGTTCATACTTAAGATGAATAATGATGTAAGCTTTATAACGATCGTGAGATATCACATTCCATATGATATCTGTCGTTTTCTGATAGAAAGTATTGGAATTGTACTGGCAATACCGGTATCTGTTTTTATTGCTTCAGCGATTATGAAAATACCATCACGGAAAAGGAGTGTCAGAGAATGATCATTTTTCTTGCATTGATTTTAATTTTTCTGGTGATCTTGATTGGCGGAGAGCGTGGAGCCATGTCAATTATGACACTGGCAGGAAATATTGTAATTTTGTTTTTTTCAATTATACTGATGTCTGCCGGATTCCCTGTACTGCTCCTGATATTGGTGGCAGGCGCAGGTATCTGCTATAATTCTCTGTTTTATCAAAATGGAAATAATCCAAAGACGCGGGCGGCTTTTCTGGCTACACTGCTGGTAATGTTATTTTTGTTTATTCCGATTTATATTATCACATGGAGATCAGGAAGTTACGGGTTAAATGAGCTGCAGATTTCGGAAGATGATTTTATGTATTATTACAGTACGGACCTTCATATTAATATGCTTCATGTAGGAATATTTGTAACTGTTTTCAGTACTCTTGGGGCTGTTATCGATACAGCATTATCTGTAACATCTTCTGTATATGAAGTCTGGATTCATAAAAACGGTCTGACAGCGAAAGAACTTACAGCTTCCGGCTATCAGGTTGGAAAAGAGATTATCGGAACAACAGTAAATACGTTGCTGTTTGCCTATCTTGGAGGAACTATTTTATTATTCTCATACATTCAGACACAGCAATATACCGTGGAGATCATCCTTAATTCCCAGTTTCTATTCCAGGATGTTGCAGTCATGCTATCTGGTGCGGTAGCCTGCCTTATTACCGTTCCGGTATCGATCGGATGTATTATTCGACAGATTCACCGTACTGATTCGGAAGAAAAATCTGAAGTTATATAATAGCGTTAAAAAACAGTCAGACCTGTGGAGAAGAATGTGAAAATGTGAAGAGGTTGAATGAAAAAGTAACTGCCACCATGTACCAATATGGATAAGAAAAGGGATT
>OKSH01000185.1_pt1 | contig 65250 bp, 47 predicted proteins | sample 1601231 | NCBI WGS metagenome assembly OKSH01 (sample SAMEA3541596, study PRJEB24748) | human gut metagenome | biome: human gut; feature: human-associated habitat; material: faeces | place: China | collected 2012
GTCTTTTTTGTTGTCTTACTCCACAAATGTGATATAATATTAATTGTAAAGGAAGTGGGTAGCAATGCGGATCGACATCAAACATTATTTGGAAGTTAACCACTTGACCATTTATCAAGTTTCCAAGCGTTCCGGTTACGGCTACACGACTTTACACAAATCGTTTAACAAACCACAGTCTAGTTCGACCTCGCTTAACCTGCGTGATCTTGATGCCTTGGCTCGTGCTCAGGACAAGAGCATGTGGAAGGTCCTTAAAGAACTAGAAGAGCATTACCTCGAATGAGATTGTGGCTTTGCTGTAGCCACAGGAAGTTAAATGCGTTAACTTTTAACTTCTAGAATACTTAGACTACGAAACTTAGAAAACAAAATATTATATTTAATTGAGGAGGGATTGCATATGGCTCAAAACCCAATGAATCCATTTGACAACGACATGAATGACATCTTTAATCAATTAATGGGTGGCATGAATGGTTTCAATTCTGATAATCGGCGTTACCTAATCAATGGTCGTGAAGTAACACCAGAAGAATTTGCTGAATATCGTAGAACTGGTCAATTGCCAGGCGGTGCAAATCCTCAACAAGGTGGGCAACCTGGCCCTCAACCTAACGCAGGTAAGGACAGTATCTTACACAAGTTAGGTCGAAACTTAACTCAAGAAGCTCGTGAACATGAACTTGACCCTGTTATTGGTCGGAACAAGGAAATCCAAGAAACAGCTGAAATTTTAAGTCGGCGGACAAAGAACAACCCTGTATTAGTTGGGGACGCTGGTGTTGGTAAAACTGCTGTTGTTGAAGGATTAGCACAAGCAATTGTTTCCGGTGATGTACCAGCTGCTATCAAGGACAAGGAAATTATCAGTATCGATATTTCTGGCCTTGAAGCAGGTACTCAATACCGTGGTAGCTTTGAAGAAAACATGCAAAAGTTGGTTGATGAAGTCAAGAAGGCTGGAAATATCATCCTCTTCTTCGATGAAATTCACCAAATTATCGGTGCCGGTTCAACTGGTGATTCTAGTGGTTCCAAGGGTATGTCTGACATTATTAAGCCAGCATTATCCCGTGGTGAACTAACGGTTATCGGTGCAACTACTCAAGATGAATACCGGAACACTATTATGAAGGATGCTGCATTAGCACGGCGGTTCAATTCTGTTACGGTTAATGCTCCAAGCAAAGCTGATACAGTAGCCATCCTTAAAGGTATCCGTGACTTGTACGAACGTCACCACAATGTAAAGTTACCAGATGACGTTCTTCAAGCTGCTGTTGATTACTCTGTTCAATACATGCCACAACGCGCATTACCTGACAAGGCTATCGACTTAATCGATATGACCGCTGCTCACTTAGCAGCAAAGCACCCAGCACGTGATGCTAAGGCAATTGAAAAAGATATCGAAGCAGAAGAAAAGAAGCAAAAAGCGGCTGCTAAGAAAGAAGATTACAAGGCTGCCCAAGATGCTAAGGAAAAGATTGCTGACTTGAAGAAGCAATTGAGTGAAAACTCTGAATCTGAAAAGGTTACTGCTACTCCAGAAGACGTTGCTAAGGCTGTAGAACAAATGACTGGTATTCCAGTTTCCAAGATTGGTGCTAGTGACGTTGAACGTTTAAAGGACATGGACAAGCGGCTTGAAGGTAAGGTTATTGGCCAAGACAAAGCTGTTGAAGCAGTTGCTCGTGCTATTCGTCGTAATCGTGCTGGATTTGACGAAGGCGATTCACCAATTGGTAGTTTCCTCTTCGTTGGACCTACTGGTGTTGGTAAGACTGAACTTGCTAAGCAACTAGCCCTTGATATGTTTGGTAGCAAGGATGACATTATTCGGTTAGATATGTCTGAATACTCTGACCGGACAGCCGTATCTAAGATGATCGGTGCTACTGCTGGTTATGTTGGTTACGAAGACAACGGTAATACCTTGACTGAAAAGGTTCGTCGTCACCCTTATTCAATTATTCTTCTTGATGAAATTGAAAAGGCTAACCCACAAGTTATCACCCTCTTGCTTCAAGTACTTGATGATGGTCGGCTAACTGATGGACAAGGTAACACTATTGACTTTAAGAATACTGTTATCATTGCTACATCAAATGCCGGCTACTCCAACGATGCTCCAGTTAAGATGGGTCGGAACGAAGATGAAGAAGACTTAATTAAGAAGTTGACTACTTACTTCCGTCCTGAATTCTTGAACCGGTTCAACGCTATTGTTGAATTCCACAGCTTGACTAAGGAAGACTTGAAGCAAATCGTTGACTTAATGCTTGCTGAAGTTAACCGGACATTGGCTAAGAAGGGCATGGATGTTAGGGTTACTGATACTGCAAAGCAATACCTTATTGATGAAGGTTACGATGAAGCCATGGGTGCTCGTCCTCTTCGTCGGGTTATCGAACGTGAAATCCGTGATAAGGTAACTGATTACTATCTTGACCACCTCGATGCAAAGAACCTTGTTGCTGAAATGAAGGATGGTCAACTCGTAATTGTTGATGCTAAGGATGCCGCAAAAGACGATAGTAAAGAATATACTTCACCATCTGAAAAGAAGGATGAAGAAAAAGACGATAAGAAGGAAGAAGACAAGAAGTCTGACGAAGATAAGAAAGACGAAAAATAATTCTCCTTCATTAAATTAATAAAAAACGCATGGATTAACTCAACGGGGTTAGTTCGTGCGTTTTTTACATTTAAAAACTTGTTTCTTCTATAGAGTAACGGTGAATAGTGCTCCAGTTTAATTCATAGCCAATACCAGGGATAGTTGGCACATTGAGTTTGCCATCGTTTAATTTAATTTCAGGATTAATAATGTCGTGAGCGAAGTAGCGCTGTGAGGCAGAAATATCATTTGGTAGGGTATAACCTGGAAGTGTAGCTGCCGCAATATCAACTGCACGCGCGACTCCTGATCCGAGCATTCCTCCGCACCAGCAGGCTATTTGATGAGCTTGCGCGAATGATTGAATTTTTTTAGCAATAGTTAGCCCACCAACCTTACTAATTTTGATATTTATTATTCGACCACTTCCTAACTGCTCCATCGCCTGTGCATCAGCAAGACTATTGATGCTCTCATCCAAACAAATAGGAGTAATTAGCTGTTGTTGGAGTTGTGCATGATGGAGGAGATCATCGGCTTCGAGAGGTTGTTCAATCATTAAGAGGTTAAGTTCATCGAGACGTTTTAAGCAGTCAATATCTCTTAAACGATAAGCTGAATTAGCATCAGCCATTAACATTAGATGAGGAAATTCATTACGGACTGATTTCAGATATTGGTAATCGGCACCAGGTTTAATTTTGACTTTTACACGCTGATAACCAGCTTTCACTGCCTGACGTACTTTAGTAACTAAAAGCTCGGGAGAAGGTTGGATTCCGATACTAATGCCTGCCAGTATCTCTTTTTTATTCCCACCAATTGATTTTGCGAGTGACTGATGGTTTCTTTTGGCGTATAAGTCCCACATAGCAGTATCGATTGCCGCTTTTGCCATATTATTTCTCCTAATACTCGTAAAGAGATCCTTCAATTCGGCAGGAGAAGTGAGTTCCTGATTAAGGATCATTGGAATAAGAGTGTTTTTGAGTAAAAGATAAGCACTATCTCTGAATTCTTCCGTATAAAAAGGAAAACTAAATGCGGAACATTCTCCGTATCCAGAATAACCATCTTCATCATTTAATACTAATAAGGTGAAATCTTTAGTTATCATTTGGCCGAAACTCGTTATAAATGGAGTCTGGAGTGGCAGATTTATCTTATAAAGGTGAGCAGTAGTGATTCTCACTTAGAGTCAGCTCCTTAAATAGTTTTTACTCCCTAGTTTGGAGTAAAGGGTAGGAATTGTAAATAGTAATATGCATAAAATGCTCGTAAAAGTAGGTGGAGGATTTAAAGTAAAAATAGGCAAAAAAACTCCTAAAATAGGGTAAAAAAATGGTTAGTGATAAAGTTGACTTATCATCTTATCTAAACATATGAAAAATGGAGTCGATTAAAGGATGCTCTTGTTAAATATAAGTGTTTTAAGTGTTGTTATATCAAAGGTTTAATAAATTACCACTTGTTAAATAATGGGACGAAAAGGACGCAAAAAGCTTAAAAATAGTTGTTGCATCTTCTGACGAATGTCTTTTTTTGCAACATTTGTATCAAAGTGTAAGGCGGAAATTGAAGATATTTAGGTGTTTGGGGTGATAAATAAAAGGCGATTTAATGATCTATAATTATCACAGGAACGGTTTTAAAATTTTTTAAGTTTTTTTGGAACTAAACGGGGTATTTAAATAACTGAAAAAGGCTTTGATAAAATTGTTGGTTGACTGATTGTGTGATTAGTTCATTATCGTTGATAAATAAGGGTTTCTTCTCGATATATAATTCTATTCGAGTGATTAATGAACAGTTGTTTCGTTGATAAGCAGAGCTACTTAACGGGTGAATAGTTAAAATGTGAAAATAACCGTTTGGAATTTCAAGTCGCTTGTAATCCCTAGAAACCTTGATATAGTAGGAACTGTTAAGTCATTAAGCAATAAACCTTGCATGAATAATTTATTTTCTTTTGAATATTTTTTCATAAACGGGGGTTTATTAAAATGAGAAATTCGAATACAAATAATTGGCGTTCAACTGCTTTGATTGCGGGGGCAATCTTGACAGCAGGTGTCGTTACCACCACTTCAACGACAGATGTACACGCTGATAATAGTCAAAACAATGCACAAGTAAGTAATGACCAAGTTACTTACGACCAAGTTCGAGCAACTGCTGATCAGCAACTTGCACAATTGCAATCAGCTAATGATAGTAAAGAAGCTCAACAAGCTACGGCCAACGAGCAATCAAATGCTGCGGATCTTGCACAAACCAACGCACAAATTGATCAATTAAAAGCTAGTCATGCTGCTCTAGAACAAGAACAAGCCGGTGCTATTGCACAAGCACAAGCTTCTACTGCTGCTTCTATTGAAGCACAAACTTCAGCTGCTAATGCTGAATACCAACAACAAATTAACGCACAACAACAAAACGAAGCCACTCAACGTGCAGCAAATGATCAACAGTACGCACAAGCTGTTAGTCAAGCTGCTGAAAATCAACAAGCTGTTGCTGATATCAATGCACAATATCAACAAGCTTTAAGTGATGCAGCTAATACGCAGACAAGCCAAGCACAGGCTGCTGCTAATAATTACAACTCAGCTGTTGCTAAGGAAAATGATACTTACCAAGGTAAGCTATCTGCTCAAAAAGCAACTAATGCAGAAAATATTAAAAATGCTGAAGCATCTCTTGCATCCGTAACTGCTAATGCTAACAAGCCATATGAAGTCGCAACTACTAATGATGTTGCCGTTACTGGTCGAGTTGCTAAACCACAAACAGATGTTAAAGTTCCTGCTTATGTAACAAAATATGGAATTCATCTAGAAGTTCGTGGTTATAATGGTGCTATTCCTGTATCTGATTATACTTATCCTGAATTTGCTAATACTTATTATGGTGAATACCCTGATAGTGCTGTAATCACAAACAAGGCTGCTGAATCAACTCCACATGATATTTCAGAAATGCCATTAGACTTCCAACCAGGTCTATTAAGCTATGATGCTAAAAATGACCATTCAGAAAAAGTTTCTGCTGATGGTTTAACGGCTGACCAAGTTCAAGTATTACGGGCATTAGCTCTTTCATGGGAAAATGGTTTCCGTAACAATGTTTTCAAAAACTACCGTGAATTTTACAATGTGGTTAATAAGAATGATGGTTTTGTAAACGTTGCTCCAGTTGATTTAGTAAGTACTGACTTTACTGATAACATTGCAAATCAAGTTGTTGCTAACCGGACAAAGTACAATGTTGATAATAATAGCCATACTGTTAAAGACAGTGGAATGCCTACCGAAGCAACTTATAGTAGCATTATTAATAATGCCACCCAAAACTTGAAAAAGAATTTAACAAGTGAATTCAATGGTAAAACAGTTTACACTGACGTTAACGAAAACTTAACTACTATGCAAGCTGGAACGCCAACCCTTCTTAATTACGCTATTAATCTCTACAACTCAATGCAGGGTATGTACTATGGTGAATTAGTAAACCCAACACACATCGGTGGACATGCAGTTAACCTTCTTCGTGCTGGTATTCGAACTGTGGGAATTGGCTTCCAAAAGTTAACTGATGAAATGACTGCTAAGAATGGATCAGGTGTTTCTGATCGCAAGAACCCATCATATGCTGTAACGTTTGATCATGTCGGATTTAACATTGATCATGATGCTAACTTAACTAAAGAAGTTCAAAACCGTAATGTATGGGGTACTTCAACTGTTGATGCACAATTAAATACTATTAAGACTGCTCAATATCACGTTAATAAGGTACCAGGCACAAAGACAGTTACGCCAACTGCTACTGATGTGCAAAAAGCTACTGCTAGCGAACAACAAAAATTAGCTGATGTTAAGGCACAAGCACAACAATCCCTTGATGCGTTAGCTAGTGCCCACCAAGCTAGCTTAAATAAGCTTGAACAACAATATAATGATGCGAAGGCTCAAGTAAAGGCTAACTATGATGTTGCAGTTACTAAGGCAGCTAGTGTTCGTGATGCTGCCCTTAAGGCTACTGGAGTTGTTGATCTTCAAGCTTACAAGGCTCAATTAGACAGTGCTTACCAAAACTTAGTAAAGGCAGACCAAGTAGCTGCTCAAAAACTTGCTGCTGATCGTGACGCTAAGATCGCTAATATCAAGAAAACTGAAAATGCAAAGCTTGATGCTAAGATTAATGAACTTGTTCCAAGCATTGACCCACAAATCAAGCAATTGCAAGATCAACACCAAGCAGTTATTGCCCATGGTGATGCTGTTCTTGCTGAACTAAAGGCTGAAAACAAGGCTGCTTATAACAAACTTGCTGAACAATTCAACGTTCAATTAGCAGCTATTCAACAACGTGAAGATGCTAAGAGAGCTAATGAAGTTCGGTTAGCAAATAATACTGTTGTTCTTCCTTCAGCAGTGGAAGCAGCTAATGACGGCAATGTTGATACTGTTGCTTTCCCAACGGCTACAAACCGTCTACAAGCTGAAACTACTGGACGCATTCAACCAGTTTCAGCACCATCGATTGTAAAGACAGCTACGCAAACGCCAATTGCAGTTGCACCAGTTGTCACTACAGGAAATCATGCTGCTGAAAACACTGTTAAGAGTAATGAAAGTTCAGCTCCAGTTGTAACACAAACAGCTGCAGTTGCTGCTGCTACAAATAGTGGTACACAAACACCGGTTGCTTCTACTGCTGATAATAAAGCCACTAAAGCAGACAACAATGAGAAGTCAGTTGTAAAAGCTGACACTGTTGCTAAGAAGCAAGCATCTGCTAAGAAGAGTGAATCATCACAAAAGGTAAATCAATCTTCTATGTCAATTGTTGCTTTAGCTGCCACTGCATTACTTGGTACACTTGGTATCACTTACAGCTCAAAGAAGCGCCACAACTAATCCAAAACGGTTAATAAATACAAAAAGAGGCTGGGAACTCCCCAACCTCTTTATTGTTTTAAACTGTCATTTTTTTGTGCGTCCTATAGCTTATCAATCAATGGTTGCATAAAATTATTATTGATTCGAGTAAGCTTATGATGGCTTCCTAAGTTTAGTTCATAGGCTAATCGCTCGGGATCATTTTGGTCATTAACTTTAATCATTCCTCGTCTTTTAAAGTTGAAATTTTCGACAATGTGCTGCATCGCTTTATTATTGCGGTGAGTGTCAACCCGAAAATTCTTAATTCCTTGCATTTGACCAACTGTTAGCAAGTTAGAAAAGAGCAACTTACTAAGTCCTTGTCCGCGATAATTACTGCTGATGGCGACCCGGTGAATGGTAGCGTAAGGTTCATCTGGTTGTTGCCACTTTCCCTGTGTAATGTTACGGTAGGTCGGTTCTGGGGTAAGCTGAAGAGTCGCAGTTGCCGCTACTTTATTACCATTAATTAATACCCAGTTTGTTTGCGTTGCAATATCTTGAGCAAAAGTTTCTCGATTTGGATAATCGTTTTGCCATTGCGGACTGCCATTTTTCTTTAGAAGGTCCTTTGCATCATCAATTATCTTCATGATCGCCGCTAAATCTTGGCTCTGGGCGCGGCGTAAATATATTTCTGCCATTAGTATCCTCCCTTGATTAATAATATTTCTATTGTACGCCATTTAGCCTTATTCAGCGGAGAAAATAGGCGAGATTATATTTCAGAAAGAAGTAGTTTGCGTTAGAATGAAAAGCAATGAGATGAATGGAGGATAAGCGATGGCATTAACGTGGACAATTATTTGGTGGTGTTTGCTACTAGTTATTCTCGTCAATGAAATTGCAGCCATTTATACTGTTTTCCGTGAAAAACGAGACATTGCTGCAACTTGGGCATGGCTGTTGGTGTTAATGCTGATTCCTGGGTTTGGTTTTATTTTATATGCTTTCTTTGGGCGAAAATTACCGCATAAACAATTAGCCAGAATAAAATCACAAACGCAGCTAAAATTAAAACAAGCACTAGAAAAGCAAAAGCAGCAATTCATCAATATGCCGAAGCCTAAAGATCAAACCGTCCAGATTTATCGACGGACCATCATGCTTTTTCAAAGTATTGATGATTCGTTTTTGACGCGGCACAATACTGTTGATATTTTCACAAATGGTAATGTGCTTTTTAAGCAAATGTTTGATGATATTGCAGCAGCGAAAAAGAGTATCCATATTGAGTTTTATACAATTTATAATGATCAAATTGGTAATGAATTACGGACTCTGCTTGAACAAAAGGCGGCTGAAGGAGTAGAAGTGCGAGTTCTTTACGATTCTTGGGGCTCGATGGGAGTCTGGCCAAGTTTCTATGATCATTTACGGGAAGTCGGTGGGTATGCAGCCCCATTCCTGATGTCCCGAAGTAATTTCTTTGATTTTCGGATAAACTACCGGGACCACCGGAAAATTGTTGTTATTGATGGTGAGATTGGGTATGTTGGTGGTTTTAATGTTGGGGACCAATACTTAGGACGCGTTCCTAAATTTGGTCCATGGCGTGATACCCACCTTCGAATTGTCGGCGGTGGCGTTTATGGCCTTCAGCGACGGTTTATCGGCGACTGGAATGCATCAATGAAAAAGGGTAAAGATAAGATTGTGCATTACCATCCTTACTTCCAACCAATTAGAGTTCATGGGGATGTTGCATTGCAGACTGTCTCTAGCGGTCCGGAAGCGCCATTGGAAAAAATTAAAATGGGATATTTACGTCTAATTAATGCAGCGCAAGATCATATTTGGATTCAAACTCCCTACTTGATCCCCGACGATAGTATTTTGGATGCGTTAAAAGTAGCGGCTCATTCAGGAATTGATGTACGGATAATGATTCCTTCAATGCCTGACCATGCCTTTGTATATCGGGCAACGCAATATTATGCTCGTGAGCTTGCTAATCATGGTGTAACAATTTATTACTATCAAAAGGGTTTCCTTCACGCTAAGACAATGATGATTGATGGTCGAATGGCTTCTGTCGGCTCTGCTAACCTTGACTTTCGGAGTTTTAAATTAAACTTCGAAATTAATGCCTTTATTTATAATCAAAATACAGTAGACGATCTTGAGCGGATTTTTGTTAATGATATTCGTGAATGCCGGGTAATTACATCTGCAATGTTTGCTGAGCAACCGCGCTGGTTAAGAGTTAAGCAAACGGTGTCACGTCTGCTGTCCCCAATTTTATAATGATAGAACGAGTAGGAATGAAATGCATGCCTACTCGTTTTTAGTTAAAGAATATACGTTCGTTTTATGATAAAATTAGAGGAGTAATTTAGGCGATAGAAAGGATTAAAGATTATGGGAACCCTGGGATTTGTTTTAGGAACAGCAGCGATGGATCATCAGCAAGTGTTGATTGATCAATTAGTTGACCAGATAAAGAATGCATCGGCTGATGAGAGCTTTTATTATTTGGTGCCTAACCATATTAAGTTTGAAACTGAAATTAATGTCCTTGCTGGTCTTCGTGATCGTCAAGGGCTTAGCGGAAGTGACAGGTTCGCCTCTTCACGCGTACAGGTACTTTCGTTTAGCCGGCTTGCTTGGTACCTTTTACGAGATACTCCAGCATTTCAAAAACAACACCTTTCTAAAATTGGGATGGCGATGCTAACTTCCCAAGTTGTTCAAGAACAGGCAAGTGAGCTCCGTTTATATGCGAGCGAAGTAAAACAAGCTGGATTTATTCAAAAGATGACAGCCCAGCTTGAAGAATTAAAAAATGCCAACATAACCGCTGGTGACTTAACCGATATTATTTCCCGGGTGAAGTCAGCGAATGATCCAGCAGCTAATCAGGCGTGGCTCGCTAAAATGCATGATGTTGAAATTATATATCATGCTTATGAAGACCGGTTACGGGACCAGTACATTGGTAATAGTGAGTTATACCGGCAATTAGTGTCTTACCTTCAAAAATCACCAGAAGTTGCTAAGATGCACTTCTTTATTGACCGTTTTGCTCAGTTTACTGCAAATGAGCAACAGGTAGTAGATGCATTAATTACGAATGCCGCATCGACAACTATTTCTTTAACTCTTGATCGTGGATATCCAGATCAGAACCATCCAAATCCCCAAGAACTTCCTCCTAAAAATAACCTGTTTTATTCCTCAGCGATGCAATTTCACCGTTTGTGGAAATTTGGTCAAATGCATCAAAAAGAAGTAAAGGTTTTACAAAATGTAGCGTTTGCGACGACTCCTCGTGTTGGTGCGGAATTACAACAAGTTGATTCGTATTTTAAGCGTTATGCAAGCGAGCCAATTGGCCCCAGCGAGCGGGAAGAGCTTTCTTGTCCCCAAAATATTCAATTTATGATAACTACCAATCGGATGACTGAATTGAATAATGTGGCCACCCAGATTCGCCAATTAGTTGCTAGTGGTAAATATCGTTATCGTGACTTTCTTATTCTTAGTCGCCATCTTGACGGTTATCAGACAATGATTGAACCAGTTTTTGCGGCACATAATATTCCAGTTTTTAATGACCATGAACGCTTGATGGATAACCATCCGCTAGTAACGCTTCTTACGACATTATTAGAATTACCGCAGCGGGGCTATCGAACAGCAGATATCATCCAATTGCTGAAGACATGGTTACTTGTTCCACGGGCAGGTACTGGCGATCTGATGGGGCTAAGTGATTTCCAAGCAGCTGTTTTCGCCACTGAGAATTGGTGCCTTAAGCAGGCAATTGAAGGAAAAAGTGCTTGGACAACTAATGATTCAGAAAAGATTAAGCAATTATGGCAGGCGCCAGGAACGAACCTGACAGATCCAAAATATGAACAGTCACGTTTAAAAAAATTAAATGACCAATTAGCCCTTGTAAAAGATTTTGTTGCAAACCACTTACTGCCAGTTTTCGACCAGTTTAAACAAGCACAAACAGGACAAGAACTTGCCACTGCGTTATACCAGTTCTTGGCTGCCGTGGGAGTTACAGACCGGTTATATGCTTGGCAGCAGTACCAAAGTACCCGAGATTTAGACCTCGCGCGCCAACCACAACAAGTCTGGGCTACCTTTTGCCAAATTCTCCAAGAATATGTGGAAATCTTGGGCCAACAAGAACTACGGGATGGAACTAGTGAGGTCCTTGCAGATTTTAGTGAATTACTCCAGGCAGGGTTTGCGGCGGCCCAGTATTCCCAGATTCCGGCAACGTTAGATCAAGTGGTAGTCTCTGAAACGGGAATTGTCCAAAGCGAAAATCGAAAAGTAGTTTTTATGATTGGATCGACTGATGATGTGATGCCAGAAATGCAAGAAAGTGATAGTTTGCTAACGGACCAAGATAAGGATATTTTGAGTGCTTATCTTGATGAAGATTTCCAATACCTTCCTGGAACGGCAATTGACCAACTGATTGACGAGCCATTTGTTCACTATATTGGTTTTATGAATGCTAAGGAACAGTTGATTTTCTCGGCACCGCAAACTGATAGTGATGATAAGGAACTCAGTATATCGCCATATATGTATGATATGGCTCGTTACTTTGGTCAACCGGTTCGTGAATATCCATTAGCTACTAGCAAGGTCGGACAAGAGAATGCTATTGATTTTGTTAGTGCCCCGCTTGCGACAATAAACCGGTTAGTTGAAGTTAGCCGGCAAATTCGTGATGAGCAAGGGGTTGGCATTGATCGGCAACCAGTCATGCCCGTTGGATGGCAAACAGTTGCTGAATCGTTGGTTAAGTTAGCTAAGCAATGGCAACAATCAGCGGATGCTAAGGTTCAAACAGAAGGGATATTACTAGGTCAGCGTCTATCTTTAGTTGCTGCTGGTTTCCATTATCAAAATAAGATTGATTCCCTGGGAAATAAATTGGCTCAGGCACTTTATCTCCGGGCAGCTCCAGATGATGAGCGCGGGCGGGTATTATATGCCTCGATTTCGCAGTTGCAAGATTTTTATATTAATCAGTACGAATATTTTCTTAAGTATGGCTTGAGGTTGCAAAAACGAGATGAGTTAACCCTATCTAATGACCGTATCGGCACCTTTTTCCATAAAGCGATGGAGACTTTTGTTACAACAATTCGAGAAAATAATTTGTCATTTGCAGATCTTGCCCACAAAGATAATCAGATGCAACGTGACCAGCTGATTGACCATGCATTAGTTACAGCTCAAGAGAATCAGCCAACTTTATTGCGTCTCATTAATTCTTCAGCCCAAGCCCAATTCCAATATCAGCAATTAACCGCAATTGTTAAAACAATGTTAATTACATTGTGCCGTCAAGCTGAATATACCGGCTCACAGCCAGTAAAAACCGAAGTTCAGTTTGGACGAATTGGTAACCAACAGCCGGGCAACCTTGGTTCTCTTGATTATCCGCTTAAAGATAATCATCATATTTATCTGCGGGGACGAATTGACCGAATCGATAATCTTAAGCAAGGAAACGATAATTTCTTGACGGTCGTTGACTATAAGTCGAGTAATCATCTTTTTGACCTCACTTCGGCTTATTATGGACTCTCTCTCCAACTTTTAACCTACCTTAACGGGTTACAGGCAAACTTAACTGAATTGGAAACGAGTAATCCACGACTGGCAGGGGCATTATATCTTCGTTTGAATAATCCGACAATTAAGGCTGCCGAGTTAAAGAAAAGTTCCCTTGATGATTTGAAATTAAAAGAGCACCAATACAAGGGAATCCTCTTGAATGATCCACAATTATTGCGGGAGTTAGATAAGAGCTTAGATAAACAAGCATTCTTATACCCACTTAAGGAATATAAGAATGGAAAAATCAAAGCTAATAAAGAAGCCCTTCTCGTTACGCCGCAACAACTTGATTGGCTGCAGAACATGAATAAAGAACTTGTGATTAATGCGGGTAATCAAATTTTGAGTGGTGACTTGAAACTAAATCCTTACCGGTTATTAACTGGAAGTAACCGCCGCACAGGACTTGATTATAGTGACTTTTTAGACGTATTTCAGTTTGATAATATGCTTGACCAGCAAAACTACCGCGACCTAAATCCTAATTTAGCAAAAGAAGCATTTGATAATGTAGTCCAAGACGATGATGAGGAGGATAAGAAGTAATGGCTGGATTTAAACCAACGCCTGCTCAATCCAAGGCGATTAATGACCGTGGCGAAAATATTCTAGTTTCAGCTTCCGCGGGATCAGGAAAAACGGCTGTGCTAGTAAATCGGACAATTGAATTAATTAAAGAAGGGCAAAGCATTGATCGAATGCTGCTCGTAACATTTACAGACGCCGCAGCAAAGAATATGCGGGATAAAATCAGGACGGCCTTGCAGAAAATAGTACAAGATTCCGCTAATCCCAAAGATTTACGTGACCGGATGAGTAATCAAATTAACCGGCTTGCGGCTGCAGATATCAGTACAATTCATGCTTTTTGTTTAAAGTTAATAAAGCGCTACTACTACTTGATTGACCTTGATCCACAATTTCGGCTCTTAACTGATGAAACGGAGCGATTGTTACTTCAAGAAGATGTCTGGCATGAAGTTAGCGAAGAACTATATAAAAATGCTGAAGAAAAAGTTCCAGGAAGAGCTTCCTTTAGCGAACTAGTTCTCAACTTTTCTAGTGACCGCGATGACCAAGGACTCGACGACTTGATTTTACGGTTATATGAAATTGCTAATGCCCAACCTGACCCCGAAAAGTGGCTCCAAAAATTACCAGATAATTATGATTTAGGGTCGGGCTCACTATTAGAATCTACTTTTTATCAACAACAGCTAAAACCCCTGGTTATCGAAAAGCTCAATCAGTTCATTCAAGATTATCGTGAATTAGCAACAAGAGCTAGTGACAACGGTCTAGACCAGGCAGCCGGAGTTATTAAAAGTGATGAAGAATTGATGCATCAACTTCTTTCTTCACTCGGGGGGATTACCGTCAATGATGTTTGTCAAGTGATGGCGCAGCAAAAGTTTGGTAGTTTTCGGGGACGACCAGCGGCAGATGATCCACGGATTAATGTATTTAAAGATATTCAAAAGCAGCGTAATCAGCTAAAGAAGCAGTGGGAACAAATGGTTAGTACTTACTTGGGAAAGCAGGAAGCACAGGAACCAATTGCAAAAGAAGAGCTGCTAACTGAGCTAACGACTTTCCGTGGTCAATTTACAGCCTTGTTAAGTAAAGCAACTGAAAGTCAATTAGACGCTAAAACTGTTGATTCATTGCAAAAAGACCAGCAGATGATGCAGGAACTTTTGGACTTATTGCAACCACCTACTTGGAATACTATTCGGGACTTATTTGCTAATGCTAAATTTGCACGAATGGGTGGTAAACCGAAAGATGATGAGCTAGCTGAGGAAGTATATAAATCACTGGGAAGTGCTCGCACAGGGATAAAAAAGCAATTTGATCAGTTAGTCGATCGCTTCTTTAATTACCGTGAAGACCAATTTCGATTAATTTCAACGCATGCTCAGGAACTTTTACGTGAATTGAGTGCGGTAACAATTAATTTCCGTCGGCGGTACCAACAAACTAAGCTGAATCGGCATGTCCTTGAATTTAGTGACTTGGAGCACTACGCGTACGCCATTTTAACGCCACCAGACGACCAGCCGAACTGGCAAACCCTTGTCAAAGATCTGCAAAATCATTATCAGGAAATTATGATCGATGAATATCAGGATACGAACCGCCTTCAGGAAAGTATTTTGATGAAATTGACATCTCCTGAACGCAAGAACCTATTTATGGTGGGGGATGTTAAGCAATCGATTTACCGATTCCGTGAAGCTGATCCAACATTATTTCTCGGGAAATATCAAAACTATCGTCAAGGAAACGACGGAGAGGCAATTGTTTTAGGGGAAAATTTCCGGTCGATGACTAATGTGACGAGCTTTACCAATATCCTTTTCGAACAACTGATGGATAGAGAAGTCGGTGAAATTGATTACGACGAAGATGCCCATTTAAAATATGCGGCCACTTATTACGAAGAAAATCAAGCTAATAAGGTTCAACCAACAGAAGTGTTGTTGTATGACGCCAATGCCCTTGATCCAGAAAAAGAAGATATTGAACACGAGGATGATAAATTAGCTGGAGAATTTCGGATGATTGGGATGCGAATTAAGCAGATGGTCGAAAATCAAGAGTTAATTTTTCATCCCGAAGATGGGCAGATGCATCCGATTCAGTACGGTGATATTGTTTTGCTTGAGCGGACAAAAGCAATTAATAATTCTTTGATGGAAGAGTTTAATAAACTTAATATTCCATTGACGGTTCATGATGTTGAAAGCTATTTCCAAGCTACTGAAGTGCGAGTAATGATGTCCTTGTTAAAGATAATTGATAATCCGCAACAAGATATCCCATTAGCTGCAGTTCTGCGGTCACCCATTGTCGGGTTAACTAACCAAGAATTAGCTTTTATCCGTCTTCAGAATCGCTCTGTTGATTACTACGCTGCCCTGCAATCATTTATGAGTAATTACCAGCGAAAGGCGCTTCGCCATCAATCGCTTCTTACTTCTGAACAGGTAAGTACCCTCTATGAAAAAGCAGATCACTTCTTAGGCTTGCTTCGTGTCTTTCGACAAACAGCCCAACAACAAACCCTTGTTGACTTGATTTGGCAGATCTATGACCAAACAGGTTACCTTGATTACGTTGGAGCAATGCCAGGAGGCCACCAACGGCAAGCAAATCTCCATGCCCTTTATCAACGTGCACACTCCTATGAACAAAGCAGTTTTAAGGGTCTTTATCAATTTATTCGCTTTATTGAGAAAATGCAGGAACATGATAAAGATTTAGGCGTAGCACCGACACAGTTAACTGCAAATACGGTTAATGTTATGACGATTCACGGAAGTAAGGGTCTGCAATTCCCTGTGGTATTTCTAATTGATGCCACACATGGCTTTAACAAAGGAGCAGCTCGTGAAAATGCAGTTGTGGATGCTGTTGCGGGGGTAGGAATTCGTTACATGGATGATCAACGGGTCATTTATGACACGCCGCAACGACAAGCAGTGATTGAAGAGATCCAGCGCGGAGAACGGGCAGAGGATCTTCGGGTTCTCTATGTTGCATTGACCCGCGCAGAACAGCGATTAGTTATTACGGGATCCTTTAATGAAGAAATGCGGACACAGAGTCTTGTTGGTTCATGGCAACGATGGCAGAAAGCATATCAGAGTAAGAATTTACTAATTGGCCCGCAGCCACGGATCACTGCAAATTCATTTATGGACTGGGTTGGCCTTGCGCTAGCTCGTTATCCAGAATTCAACGCACAACAATTGAGTCGTGGAAATGTCACGCTAGAAGAAAGCACACTTGCTGATACTAAAGTTACTGGTTTGGCGGCTGATCCTCACTTTATTGCAAAAATATATACCGCACTTGATGTTAGCGATGGATTGGCAAAAATTGGGCAAAATGCTAGTGCTAATGTAACGGAAAAGAACAATACAGTCGCAACTGATACTTCTGAACAAAAGATTGAGCAAATTTTGCGTTATCGTTACCCCCATCTTGTCGCTACTAAAACAACTGCTTACCAATCTGTTACAGATGTAAAACGAGTCTTTGAAGATCCTGATACACGTGATATGGCACGGTGGGATTATGATCAACAACAAAAGGTAAAGACGCAAGGGATTTACTTAAATAATAACTTTGATGTTCCGGCTTTCATCCAACAGACTACTCATGAACCAGTGGCAACAGAAATCGGAACAGCAACGCACCTTGTTTTTCAAAAACTTCCACTTGATGAAGGTCCAATTAATGTTGAATTTGTTGACCAAGAAATTCAAAAATTAGTAGGAGAAAAATTGATCAATCAGGTTGTGGCAGCACGAATCAATCGTGAGGGAATAGTGGCCTTTTATCAGACCGCTGTTGGTCAGAAGATCTTAAAGCATCCGGCAGATTATCATCGCGAAGTACCGTTCTCAATGATTATGAATGGTCATGAATTATTTAAAGGGGTAAATGTTAGCGATGATGAGCGTATTTTAATTCACGGAATCATTGATGGCTACTTAAGAACTGACGAGGGAATTATTCTAGTTGACTATAAGACCGATCACCTTAATAAAGATTACCGCGACTTTGATTTGGCACGGATAAAGGACCGATATCGGGGACAATTAGAGCTCTACAAAGAAGCTTTGAACCTAATGGAAGGGATTCCAGTTGTCCAAATGGGGCTTTACCTGTTAGAATTAGGAGAGTTCGTGTTATTTACAAAAGAGGGTGATTAGTTGGCGACAATTAAAGATATTGCACAAAAAGCAGGGGTATCGGTTTCGACTGCTTCTCGAGCTTTAAACCATAATCCACGAATTAGTGAAAAAACACGACAACGAATAGCGACGATTGCTAAAGAGTTGGGCTATCAACCAAATTACAATGCACAGAACCTAACACGGGGCGAATCGAACATGGTCGGAATTATTTTTCCAGTAACCAGTGATACTGCGCCTGCCAACCCGTTCCATATTGACTTATTACGGGGAATTAGCATGGCATTAAAGCCGATTCACTATGAAATGGTTGTGGCAATTGCGCCAACTACGACCGACCTTTTACAAAGCGTAAAATCGATGGTCGAACAGTCCAAGGTGCATAACTTTTTAGTACTTTATACGGTTAAAGATGACCCCATTACTAATTACCTGCGCCAAAATAACCTTAATTTTGTGGTAATCGGTCACCCGGATAAGGCCCAAGATCGGTTTGTCGATAATGATAACGTAGCGGCAGGGCAAGCGGCGACTGATTATCTGATGGATCATCAGGAGGTCAGCCATCCAGTCTTTCTTCAATCTGCAAGTAATTGGGTATTTGAACAGGATAGACATCAAGGTTATGAGCAGAGTATGCAAAATCATCAACTTCCTGCTCTTAGCTGGCGATATTCGCCAACCGGACTTGCAGTTAAAGATTTTATTAAACAACATCCGCAAATCGATTCAATTGTTTGTGTTGATGACTTGTTGCTGGTACGATTAATACGGCAACTACAAGAATTTAATTTACCAACTATTTGTTTTAACAATAGTCGGTTGATGGGGATGTTAATTAATCAAGAAGAGAAAGTTGACTTACAACCCCGCAAATTGGGTCAGCAAGCGGTCGAATTGCTTTTTAATTTAGAAGAGCAGTATCGGATTGTTGATTTTAAAATAAATAGTTGATAGAAAGGACCACGGAATTACTTGCCACGGTCCTCTCTTATTTTTACATGGAGGGAAATCGGAATGGAGAAGGTTTACATTGTTGCTGCTCAGCGAACACCAATCGGTAAGTTTAACGGTCAGTTAGCTTCAAAGTCTGCAGTTGAATTAGGAGCGATTGCAATTAAAGCAGCTGTTGAAAAGGCAAAGCTCAGTGGAAATGATATTGACCAAGTGTTAATGGGGAATGTTATCCAAGCAGGGACTGGACAAAATCCAGCGCGCCAAGCATCAATGGCCGCTGGATTAGGTGAGCAGGTTCCGGCAATAACGATTAATGACGTCTGTGCGTCGGGAATGTCCAGTGTTGACTTGGCAGCAAGTTTGATTCGCGCAGGGCAGGCTAATGTAATTGTTGCTGGAGGGATGGAAAGTATGTCCCAAGCCCCATATGTTCTTCCTAAAGCACGGAATGGTTATCGGTTTGGGAACGGGACCTTGCTTGATGCAATGCAAAGTGATGCTTTAAATGACGTTTATGGCGGTTATCCAATGGGAATTACTGCTGAAAATATCAATGATAAGTATCAGATTACTCGTCACCAACAAGACGAATTTGCTTTGATGAGCCACCAACATGCGGTAAAGGCTCAAAAAGCAGGCTATTTTGATTCAGAAATTGTACCAGTTGAAGTTAAGCAGAAACGAACCACCGTGACTGTAACTGTTGACGAAGCTCCACGACCAGATACTTCACTAGCGGCTTTAGCAAAATTAAAACCAGCTTTTAAATCTGACGGAAGTGTGACTGCAGGGAATGCCTCGGGAATTAATGATGGTGGAGCTGCCTTAGTTCTTGCTTCTGAAAGTGCAGTCAACCGATTAGGATTAACTCCATTGGCTGAGTGGCAAGGATCTGCACTGGTTGGTCTTGATCCAGCATTGATGGGTCTGGGACCATATTATGCAATCAATAAGCTCTTAAAAAACCAGCAGATGGCGGCAGATGACGTAGAAACTTACGAAATTAATGAAGCGTTTGCGACCCAAGCCCTTGTCTGTCAGAACTTGCTTCATCTTGATCCTAGTGCTGTCAATCCTTGGGGTGGGGCAATTGCATTAGGCCATCCTGTTGGGTGTTCAGGAGCACGAATTATCGTCACGATGATTAATGAAATGCATAGGGATAATCATGAACTCGGCATTGCTTCGCTGTGTGTCGGGGGCGGAATGGGGGAAGCGGTTCTGCTTAAGAAAATTTAGTACCAAGAATAACTTTCATCGTAAAAGGCAAGTAATTGAGGAAACTTGAAGTTTTTCTCTATTACTTGCCTTCTTTATTTTATTAAGCTGAATATGTTTTAAATAATTAACTATAACGGACCTGCTTTGCAGAAACTAAACAGTAAGAACTTTAAATTATAAAAATCTGCAACCGTTTTCTAAAATTTTGCGCAAGCGGTTGCGCAAAATTTTCAAATTTGATATTATTAATATTGCAATAATGTATGAAGCGCTTACAATAATCACAAGTGTCTTTTAGAACTATTTTATAAGTTAAGGAGTTGTTAGCAATGAGTCAAGAAAAGTCCACGGGGGCTGGATTACCTACTCTATCAAAGAGTACCATCTGGATGATCAACTTTGGATTCCTTGGTGTTCAGACAGCTTTTACTCTGCAGAGTTCTCAAATGAGTCGGATTTTCCAAACTATTGGGGCCGACCCTAACAACCTTGGCTGGTTCTTCATCTTACCACCATTAGCTGGTTTGATTGTTCAACCAATCATTGGTTATTATTCAGACCGTACATGGGCACCAAAGTTAGGTGGTCGGCGGTTGCCATACTTACTATTGGGAATGATTGTAGCTGTTATCGTTATGATTTTGCTTCCTAATTCAGGAAGTTTCGGTTTCGGGTATGGTTCGCTTGCTGCCCTTTGGTTCGGTGCAATTACTGTTGCTTTACTTGACCTTTCATCAAATGTGGCAATGCAGCCATTTAAGATGATGGTTGGTGATATGGTTAACGATGACCAAAAGAGTTATGCCTATGGGATTCAAAGTTTCTTATCTAACACAGGTGCTGTGTTAGCTGCCGTTTTCCCATTCATTTTAACTGCTTGGTTTGGGGTTCGTAACACTGCAAAACGAGGCGTTGTTCCAGATTCAGTTATTATCGCCTTCTACGTTGGGGCAGCCTTGTTAGTTGTTACTAGTTTATTTACAGTTTTCCGGGTTCATGAATATGACCCAGCAACTTACGCAAAGTACCATGGTATTTCTGAAGATGATAACAAAGAGGGTGGAAATTGGTTCACACTCTTAAAGCACGCACCAAAGGCATTCTGGACAGTTACCCTTGTTCAATTCTTCTGCTGGTTTGCATTCCAATACCTCTGGACATACTCAGCTGGGGCTATTGCCAAAAACGTTTGGAATACTGTTGATGCTACCTCTGCTGGTTATCAGGCTGCTGGTAACTGGTACGGTGTGCTTTCGGCTGTTCAATCAATCGCTGCGGTTATTTGGTCATACGTTTTAGCTAAGGTGCCAAACAAGTACCACAAGCTTGGTTACGGTGGTAGTTTACTTCTTGGTGCTCTTGGGTTCATTTCAGTGTTCTTTGTTCATGATCAATGGACGTTGATTGTTTCATACACCCTTGTCGGAATTGCTTGGGCTGCGATGAACACTTACCCATTAACAATTGTTACAAATGCATTGACTGGTAAGCACATGGGTACATACCTTGGATTATTCAACGGTTCAATTTGTTTACCACAGATTATTGCTTCATTATTGAGTTTTGCTTTATTCCCATTATTTGGACACTCACAAGCTCACATGTTTATCCTTGCTGGTATCGTAATGGCTCTTGGAGCTCTTTCAGTTGCCACAATCAAGGAAACTTATGCTGAATAGGAGTTATTTAATAAAACAAATTAATTAAGTTATAATAAAGGCAGGTTAAAAACTACCTTTATTTCAGATGAAAGGAATTGAGATTTCAATGAAACGTACATTTGATATTGCCCCTTGGCATGTTGCTACTCACAAATGGGACCCACAAGACAAGCGTTTACAAGAATCAATGACTAGTTTAGCCAATGAAAATCTTGGTATGCGTGGCTTCTTTGAAGAAGGTTACAGTGGTGACCATATGGAAGGTATTTACCTCGGGGGAGTTTGGTTCCCTGACAAGACTCGTGTTGGTTGGTGGAAGAATGGTTATCCTAAGTACTTTGGTAAGATGATCAACGCTGTCAACTTCATGAAGTTAATCATTAAGGTTAATGGTGAACAACTCGACTTAGCAAAGCAAACACCAAAAGACTTTAAGCTTGATCTTGACATGAAGCGTGGTGTCTTAGAACGGCGTTTTACTGTTGAAATTGGTGGTACTGAAATGTACTTCAATTTTGAACGTTTTGTTAGTGTTACCCAAAAAGAATTAGTTGGTCAACGTCTCCACATTAAGAACCGTGGCGACAGTGATGCTAAGGTTGAAATTACCAGCATGATTGATGCTGATGTATACAACGAAGACGCTAACTACGATGAACAATTCTGGAACGTTTTAGGCAAGTCTGCTGATGGCGAACATGCTGAATTAACTTCTATGACTAAGAAGAATGATTTTGGTACTCCACAATTCATCGTTGGGATGAAGACTACTTCAAAGACTAACCTTGACCACGTAGGTGACGGCACTGACGAAAAGCACGCTTACAACACATTTGCTGGTACTGTAGCTGCTGGTAAAGAAGTTAACTTTGAAAAGCGTAGTATCGTAATGACTTCTCGTGATTACGATTCCCAAGCAGATATTGAAAAGAACTTGGATGTATTGGGCGACCAACTTGATAATCAAAGTTTTGACGATTTACTCGATCCACATATTAAAGAATGGGCAGATCGTTGGGTTAAGTCTGATGTTGAAATTGAAGGTGACGAAGGAGCTCAACAGGGTATTCGTTTCAACCTCTTCCAACTTTTCTCTACTTACTACGGTCAAGATTACCGTCTTAACATCAGTCCAAAGGGATTCACTGGTGAAAAGTACGGTGGTGCTACTTACTGGGATACTGAAGCTTACTGTATTCCTGTTTATCTTGGGGTTGCAGACCCAGAAGTTGCTCGTAACTTATTAATGTACCGTTACAAGCAATTAGATGGTGCCTTTGTTAATGCTAAGCAACAAGGACTTGCTGGTGCATTATTCCCAATGGTTACTTTCAACGGTATCGAATGTCACAACGAATGGGAAATTACCTTTGAAGAAATTCACCGTAACGGGGACATTGCCTTTGCTATTTACCTTTACACTAAATACACCGGCGACAAGTCATACGTTCTTAACGAAGGGGCAGAAGTTCTTACTGAAATTTCTCGTTTCTGGGCTGACCGTGTTCACTACTCCCAAAACAAGAATAAGTACATGCTTCATGCCGTAACTGGTCCTGATGAATACGACAACAACGTAAACAACGACTGGTACACTAACCTCCTTTGTCGCTGGACTCTTCAATACACCCTTGACATCTTAGATCAAGTAGATGAAAAGGTAGCTAAGAAGCTTAATGTTTCAGAAGACGAAAAGCGTAAGTGGAAGGGTATTGTAGACAACATGTACCTTCCTTACGACAAGGAAAAGGACATCTTCCCAGAAAACGATGGCTTCATGGACAAGGACTTGACTCCAGTTTCTGAAATTCCAAGTGACCAATTACCACTTAACCAACACTGGTCATGGGATAAGATCTTACGTTCACCATACGTAAAACAAGGTGACGTTATCCAAGGTCTCTGGGACTTCATCGATGACTTTACTAAGGAAGAAAAGAAGAACAACTTTGACTTCTACGAACAATTTACTGTTCACGAATCAAGTCTTTCTGCTTCCGTTTACTCAATTATCGCTGCTGATATTGGTTACGAAGACAAGGCCGTTGAATTGTATGAACGTTCAGCACGTCTTGACCTTGATAACTACAACAACGATACTTCTGATGGACTTCACATCACTTCAATGACTGGTTCATGGCTTGATATTGTTCAAGGATTTGCTGGTATGCGTGTTCGTGATGGTCAATTGCACTATGCACCATTCTTACCTAAGAAGTGGGATTCATACCAATTCCGTCAAATGTTCCGTGGTCGGATCTTGAAGGTTAAGGTTGACAAGCATGGTACTAAGATTGACCTTGTATCAGGTGACCCAATTACCATCGACCTTGACGGTAAGAAGCTTGAATTAAAGTAATTCTTGGAGGCATTTGAGATGAAGTTTGAAGATTTGAAAGGTTTTGCATTTGACCTTGACGGTGTTATTGCTGACACTGCTCGTTTTCATGGTCAAGCATGGCATCAATTAGCTGACAAGGTTGGAACTGAATGGACTCCAGAATTGGCTGACGCATTAAAGGGTGTTAGTCGGATGGATTCTTTGGAATTAATCTTGAAGGCTGGCGGTCATGAAAATGACTATACTCAAGAAGAAAAAGAAGCTTTGGCAACTGAAAAGAATGATAACTATATTAAATTAGTTGAAACTCTAACACCTGCTGATATTCTTCCAGGAATGAAAGACTTCTTAGATGAATTGAAAGCTAACGGTTACCACATTGTATTAGCTTCTGCTTCTAAAAATGCGCCAAAGGTTCTTAAGTATTTGCAATTAACTGATTACTTTGAAGGAATCGTTAATCCAGCAAACTTAAGCCATGGTAAGCCAGATCCAGAAATTTACCAAGAAGCAGCTAAATTAATGGATCTTCCAGCTGACCAAGTAGCGGGACTTGAAGATGCCCAAGCCGGAATTGAATCAATTAACCGTGCTGGTGAATTATCAATTGGTTTTGGTGCTGATTTGAAGGATGCTGATGTTAAGTTCGATAAGACTGGCGACGTATCCTTAGCTGCTATTAAAGCGCAAATGAATTAAGATCCAATTTCTCTCTTTTAACAATTCGTAAAGACGTACTTAGAATAATCTAGGTGCGCCTTTTTTATGTGAAATTATGAAAAGAAAAGTAATTATAACAATCATTATTTTAATTAGTTGCTTATGGGTAGTAGTTGCGATTAACTTTAATCGGCCGTCCCTTCAGCCAGTTCAAGATGAAACACAGTCAAGTCAACAACCGCGGCCAAAATTTACCGACCAACAAATTGGGGTTTTGGCGGGATTGGCAATATCTCCCGACTGGTTGAAACAAAATATTGCTGCAAATCAACTCGTTTATGGAATTGTTAAACCCTCTGATACCGTTCCAGCAGGAGTAAATGATTATAGCTATTTAGTAGCCACTGATGATCAAGATGGAACGGTAATTTTCTTTAAAGCGGAAGGACAAACCGTGATCATAAAATATACTTCTCAGCGAAATACAAAACTAAAAACAAAGGACTTAACCTTATCGCAATTAAAAAAAGAATTCTACCAAACTAAGTCACAAAAAAAGCAAGTAGATAACTATGTAGCAGGATTGCGGACCGAGTAAAATTTAAGGCATCTTAAAAATGCTATTTTCAGGGTATTCTTTAGTGATGAGTACTGTATAATATTCAAATTAAAGGAGGAAACTGTGATGTCAATTTATGGCCCATATGAGCAGATTTTGTCAAATATTCTTTCCCTCACAACTGATCGGATCAAAGAACTAAATCAGCAAACAGTGCAGGATAAGCAACCAAAACTTTATGAACATTTAATTGCCCGGGTGAAGACTTCCGAGAGTATGGCAGAAAAATGCCAGCGAAAAGGCTATCCGGTCTCTACTGAATCGGCCTTACGAAAATGTCGCGATGCAGTTGGAATCAGAATTGTTTGTAATTTCATCGATGATATTGACCGTTGCCTTTACCAATTACGTCAAGCTGACTGGTGTGAGGTTATTAAGGAAAAAGATTATATTACAAATGCAAAGCCAAATGGGTATCGGAGCTATCACGTCATTATTGATGAAACAGTTCCATATCAAGATATTGAAGGAAATAACCCCGGACATTTTTATGTTGAAATTCAGTTACGAACGATCGCAATGGACTCATGGGCAAGCCTTGAACATGAGATGAAATATAAACATAATATTAAAAATCCAGAGCGAATTGGCCGTGAACTTAAACGTTGTGCTGACCAATTAGCATCGTGCGACGTTCAAATGCAAACAATCCGGCAATTAATTAATTCTAGTGAGGAAGGCGAATAAAATGCGAATCCTTGTAGCAGAAGATGAACAGCAGCTATCTCATGTATTAAGTTCAGCGATGACAGCGAGTGGTTATCAAGTTGATATTGCTAATAACGGCCAAGAAGCGGTTGAGCAGGCGAAAGAAAATGCTTATGATGTCATAATTTTAGACATCATGATGCCTGTTAAATCAGGATTGGAAGCATTAAAAGAAATTAGGGCAACTGGTAATCGCACATATATTATGATGTTAACGGCAATGGGTGAAGAAGATGATAAGGTAACTGGTCTTGATGCCGGTGCTGACGATTACTTGACTAAGCCCTTTTCGTTAAAAGAACTACTTGCTCGTTTGCGCTCCCGTCAACGCCGAGACGATTCTTACCAAGTAGATGTTCTTGAATTTGGTGATTTGACTCTTAATGGTAACGATCAATCGCTTGAAAGTCACAATTCGATTAGTTTAACGAATCGGGAAAATCGTTTACTTCAGTATTTTATTTTGAATGCCAATAAAGAACTATCAGTAAATGAACTTATCAGTCACGTTTGGGATGAGAATGACACCGTTGATCAAGAAGATCTCTGAATTAATATCTGTTATTTACGGCAAAAATTACAGGCAATTCAATCTCAAGTAACAATTAGTGGTGAAAAAACTGGACCGTTTATGATTGCAGGCTAGGGGGTCAAGGAATGATTCAACGTTTTCGCTATAAATTTATTGCAATCTCAACTGCTGCATTATTATTTGTGATTTTGACAATTGTTGGCAGTATTTGCACCCTCACTTACTATCAATCGCACCAAGAAATTGAACGGGTATTGACGATTTTGGTAAATAACGACGGCCAAATTCCCCGAAAAGGGATCCGGACTACTGACAATAGTCAACCTCAATTTTCACGTGAGGGCCTTCATCAATATCGTTATTTTGCTGTACTGGTCGATAATAAAAATCAAGTAACGGAAGTTCGAGATGATCATATTGCAACGGTTACGCCACAGGATGCCCGGGCAATGACAGACCGGCTTATAAGAAGAAAGGTGCATAGCGGACAGTTACTATATCATATCAAGGGGTAAATTATGCTTATAAGATTCGGAATAACGACGGTGAGAAAGTAATTGTCTTTCTTGATGAATCGCTTCTCATGGCCCGGACGCGCTCCCTAATGCATACGGGGTTGATCTTAGGGGTAATTGTTTTAGTTCTGTATACCATTGTTTTAACCCTTTACTCCCGTCGTGCAATTCGGCCAATTATTGAGGCAGAGCAGCGGCAAAAAGAATTTATAACTAATGCTAGTCACGAACTAAAAACACCATTGACAGTTATTTCAGCGAATAATGAAATGCAAGAGATTATCAATGGGGAGAATGAATGGACAGCAAGTACCAAGCAACAGGTTACCCGCTTGACAAAGTTAATTAATAACCTGGTGTCCCTTGCGCGTATGCAAGAACAACCGACATTAACGATGGTACCAGTAAATGTAAGTCAAATTGCTGGGGATGTGGCTAGTAGTTTCAAGAGTGTGATTTCAACCGACCAAAAACAGTTCCGTGTACAAATTGATGAAGGCTTGGTGGCAAACGCTGATGAAAATATGCTGCGGGAACTGTTGAATATTTTGCTTGATAATGCGAATAAGTATTGTGATCCTCAGGGTGAAATTGATTTTACAGTGGCCTCACCTAATCATAGCAAGAATATCGTTATTACGATTGCGAACAGCTATAAGGATGGTAAAAGTCTGGATGTTAAAAAATTCTTTAATCGTTTTTACCGGGTTGATGAATCGCATACTCAAGGAAAAAAGGCTGGCTTTGGGATTGGGCTTTCGATGGCTCAATATATTGTTAAACAATTTAAAGGGAAAATTACAGCGAAGTATACAAATGGTAAATTAGCTTTTATCGTGACGTTAAAAGAAGTAGGAAAGTAAGAATGAAATTTTGGCGACTTAAGATTGGAATATATGCAGTTGTTTGGAGCCTAATAATTGGTATACTGACAGCGGCGTATTTAAACTTAGTTAACTGGATAATTGATTTAGTTTGGCATCAATACCTTGATACGGCAGTTGGTGGTAAATGGTATCCGTTTTTAGTATGTATTCCATTGGGATTTTTGATTGGTTTCTTGAATGAGCGATGGGGTAATTACCCGCTAACGATTGAACAAGTGTTGACGCAAGTAAGGTTGAAGGGGCAATTAAATTATCATAATTGGTGGAAGTCTTTTATTCTTGGCTTATTGGCCCTCGGAGCAGGAGGAAGCATCGGGCCGGAAGCTTCTACAACAGTCTTAACTAGCAGCATGATTAATTGGCTTGGTGACCGTATGCGCTGGGCAACTTCAATGCGCCAGAAAGTTTCTCTTTGGTACGGTAAAATGCAAACGCAAGATTTAGCCCGTGCCCCTAGATTCAGTCAGCTTTTTAAAAATAAATATCAACGAGTCTTTGTTATTTCAGGATTAGTTGGAATTGGAATAATAGGCGCGGCGATTGTTTTTAAGCTTTTTCCTGAAGAAGGTGTTTTTGGGATTCATCACCGGATCATTAATTGGGAGTGGATCAATTTATTAACGAGTATTTCAACGCTTATCATTGGAATTGCTTTTGGGTGGCTGTTTGTTCACTTAGAAAATTGGGCTGCACTGATAATTAATGCAAAAATAAGTAAGATTTGGCAAGGTGGGATTTTTGGGCTAATTTTAGCGGTTAGCTCGTTGATCACAAGCGATATTATGTTTTCCGGTGAATTTAGAATTGTTCCTTTTACCCATGAAGCCTTTAACCATTCAATCACCTTCCTATTAGTTGTAGCGCTCGTAAAAGCCGTAATGAGTAATTTGGGGTTTGCAATGGGATGGCGGGGAGGAACGATTTTTCCGGCTATCTTTTCGAGTGTCGCGGTAGGAACTGCCTGTGCGATGATGTTGCCTGGAGACGTACGAGTAAATGCAATTGTTGTGATTGCGGCAAGCCTTACCTTTATTTTAGAAAAACCATTATTAACAATTATCCTACTGTTATTATTAGTGCCGATTGAACTAGTTCCTGTAATCATTCTTGTTTGCTTTTTAGTAGGAAGGATTATTAAACTTTATCCTGCTAGTGAATAGGAAATCTTTAATATCTTTTGTATAACAAGGAAGATCTTGTACTTGCTAAGCGTGAAAAATTATTTAAATTTCGTTTTATTAATATCTAGTTGTTTATATGAGAAAAGTCATGTATCTTTATTAAAAAACGATTAGAGAATGGGGCGATAATGTGTTTAGCAGAATTGGTCAATTAATATTCGATAATGAAGCTGTTGCAAAGACTTCTGATTTTACAATGGGTCTTGAGATTGAAATGCAACGAGTAGACGAAGATGGCAACCTAAGCCTTGAGCCATATCCGTCAGCGATTGGGGATGAGAAGACTAATCCATGGATTACCAATGATTTTTTAGAAACAATGGCTGAAATGGTAACTCCTTCTGCCCAACATTCTCTTGATGCAATGCATTATTTGTATGTTATCAATAATACATTGCGATCGGCTCTTGCTCCCGGTGAGTTATTATGGCCGCTATCCATGCCCCCACGACTTCCTAAAGATAAGACTAAATTGCGGTTAGCTAAAATGGGACCGAAAAAAGAAGCTTATTTGAAGGAATGGGCAAAACGTCATGGATACTCGCAAGGAACGCCTTGTGGAGCGCATATTAACTTGAGTATTGATCAGCACATTATTGAGCTAGTCCTTAATGCTTTCCCAGAACGCTTTAATAGTGAGCGTGAAGTGCGGAACTATTTATATACTATCTTGGCACAAGGTTTTGTTCGATATCGATGGCTTCTTACATATCTTTATGGTGCAAGCCCAATTGTTGAAGAAAATTATTTTGAACCGGGAAAAGAGTTGCCTCATCCGATTCGGAGCGTGCGGCAAAGTCAATACGGTTTTGGGACCAAATTTACCGGTGATTTTACTAATCTCGATCGTTACATTGCACGGATTGAAGAAGGAGTTAAAGCAGGGATTTTAACATCGGATTACGAATTTCATGGTCCGGTGAGGTTCAAAGGAAACACGGATTTAAAAAAGTTGCCTGAACATGGAATTGAGTATTTAGAATTACGAATGCTCGATTTAGATCCTAGCAGTTCAGTGGGAGTTCGGACTGGTACACTAAGATTTATTCGTTTATTAGCAAGTTACTTGATCATGCAGCCGCCATTAAAAGAAAACGAAGTAGAAGAAATGTTGGTGACTGCCGATAAAATGAATGAAGTTGTGGCCGAGGAAAATCCCCAAGCAACTTGTAGATATCAGGCCAAAGCTCGTGCTGTCCTCAAAAGTTTAGAGCGGTATGCCAATCAAATCCAACTCGGTCCAGAATATTCCGAAGTTCTGGAAGACTTAGAAGATCGGGTCGAGAATCCACTAACTACCCCGAGTGCTAAACTCTTAAACTATGTAAAGGATGGCTCACTCACCGAGTATGCGTTGCGTCGTGCCAAACGTTACCAACAAGCGGCACAGGAAACAATCAATCCTTTCAAAGGGTTTGAAGATGGACGAATCTATACTGCTGATGAGCTTCGAAAAGAATTAGCATTGTAACCTTTTCAACGAGAAGCTAGCTCCAGTAAGCAATAATAGGCCTCCAACGTTCGAGTTTACCGGGCGTTGGAGGCCTATTATTCTATGCTTTTTTGAAAGTAACTTAACTTATGTCACTGCCCCTCCACTATTTATTTAACCGCTTTTTTTGCTCTAGCAATTAAGTCAGCAAAAATAGCGCGTGAATAATCATAATGTTTAAACATGTTTTCTGGATGCCATTGAACTGCTAAGATTTGATCAGAGTTAATGGTTTCCACGGCTTCTGGCACCTGATCATCAGCCCATGCCGTTACATGAAGTGGTTCAGCAATCTGATTTAGTGATTGATGATGACGTGAATTAACATATGGTCTGGGTCCTACTAAGTTAAATAATCGACTTGCCTTGTCTGTATTAACGTGGTGGGAAGGAAAATTTCCTGGGGCATCTTGAGAATGCTTAAGTGTTTGATGGGGATTTTCCGAAAGATCTTGATATAAAGTCCCACCAAGTGCAACATTTAGTACCTGCATTCCACGACAGATCCCCATCATTGGTTTTCCGGCATTAAACGCAGCTGTAGCAAGACTAATTTCAAATTGATCTCGTTTAAGATATGTGGAACCTAATTTTTGGTGCGGTTCTTCGTTGAAAAAGGTTGGATCGACATCACTTCCTCCAGCAAAGATAATCCCATCAAAAAGATCAAGGTAGGATGGTGCTAGTGAAGCAGCAACACTAGGAAGAATAACGGGTAATCCTCCTGACTTGATAATGGCTTCTATTAATGGGCGAGGTGCGAAGGCAGCATTTCGCTCGTTAATGATGTTTGTAGCTTCAGTTAATGTATCTGCAGGAATAGCAATTCGTGGATGCATATAACCCCTCCTCATTTAGTTCTCATGATATTATAATCAAAGCATAATTCATTTGGAATAGCAATCAATATTTTTAATAAAAAAGATATAATAGAAGATGAAAGAAGGAATGTAAAGATGCTTGAATTAACTAATATTAACTCAACGTTCAACTTAAATAATGGGGTCAAGATTCCCTGCGTGGGATATGGTACATTTAGGACTCCGGCAGATGTAGCTGAACAGGCCGTGAAAGAAGCAATTGAAACTGGTTATCGACACATTGACACTGCGGCAGTTTACGGAAACGAAGAAGCAGTAGGGAAGGGTATTAAGGATTCAGGAATTAAGCGTGAAGACCTTTTTGTAACTAGCAAGTTATGGAATGCTAATCGTGGCTATGAACAAACGAAGAAGGCTTTTCAAGAGACGCTTGATCGTTTACAGATGGACTATTTAGACCTTTACTTAATTCACTGGCCCGCCAATGAAAAGCAGTTTGGCGATGATGCTGCCAAGATTAATGCTGAAACGTGGCGCGCAATGGAAGACCTTTACAATGAAGGCAAAATTCGGGCAATTGGGGTAAGCAATTTTATGCCTCACCATATTGCGGAATTAATGAAAACGGCCAAAGTAGCGCCAGCAGTTGATCAAATTGAAGTTCATCCGGGTTGGCCACATACAGAAGAAGTTAAATACTTACAAGCACACAATATCTTAGTTGAGGCATGGGCTCCTTTAGGTGGTCAAGGTGCTAAAGTATTAACTAATCCAACAATGATTCAAATCGCTGATAAGTATCAAAAGACGCCAGCGCAAGTCTGCTTACGTTGGGTTCTCCAACAGGGGATTCTTCCATTACCGAAATCTGTCCATAAAGAACGGATGATAAGTAACCAAAATATATTTAATTTCGAATTAACGGATGAGGATATGCGCAAGATTAGTTTATTGCCAAATCTTGGCGGTCAATGTGCTGATCCAGATGAGGTTGATTTTTAATGATAAGAAATATGAAATTGATGCAGTAGTATTGGGTATCCAGTCGAATTAAAATAGTATGCTAAAAAGTCTCGAACCTTCACGGAAGAGGCTTTTTTGATATAATTTCTTTTAGCTAATAACGAGGAGAATTTGAAAATGAAAAATGCTTATCGCGCTTTTCGCCAATACTCTTGCCAGTTCAGGAAAAATTGGCTTGAATATTTAATATTATTTGGCGGTCTTGATATTGTAAACCAGTTTCTGGTAATTCCCTTTTTTCGCTGGATAACTACCTTTGTCTTGCAGGCAGGAGAAATTCCGTTTATTTCATATCAAAATATTGTAATTATTCTGACCCACCATCCATTAGTTGTAGTGAGCCTTTTAATTGAATTAATATGCCTAATGGTAATCATTTATGGCGAATTTATGCTCTTGTTGACGGGCTTTCGTGAAATTGGCTTGCCAGAGTTTAGCTGGCGCCGAATGTTTAGGCAAACAAAAGAAACTTTATCGTTACTAAATTTTGGATCGTTAATTTTATTATTAGGTTACTTCTTACTTATTATTCCATTTACGGATATTATCTTTCGAACTCCCCTGCTGGCGAAAATTCAAGTTCCTCAGTTTATTGTTGATTATCTTACCCGTAATGCATGGTTTATTGGGGGATTGACCTTGTTCTATCTTTTAATGACAATGATCGGTATTCGTTTAATATTGACAATGCCATTAATGGCTTATCAACATTTACGGTTAAGAGCTGCTATGTCTCAAAGCTGGCAAATGACAAGTAAGCTAAGATGGTTGAAGTTTTTAATTCAAATTGTGCTGATGACAATAATTGTAGGTAGTATAACGGTTGTTTTTTACCTCATGATTTACATTCTTCAGGTTGTTTTGGATCTATTACCCGGGAAATTATCTTTGATTACTGCTATCTTTAACTTGTCGATCTTACAGCTTGGTGGTGAGGTATTAGCAGTATGGGCAGGAACGATTATCTTACTGGTAGTAGTCAACCCATTAACCAATATTAGTGAACTAGCGACAACTCCTGAACATCCATCAAGAGGTTTGCTTACCTCCTTTATGCTTGTTTTTCTTGTAATTGCTTTGGCGACTCTTGCAAATAATACTTTTTACATGATGGGAACGGGGATTAAACGCCCAATAACTATCTCGCATCGGGGAGTTGCTGAAAAAAACGGGGTGCAAAATACTATTCCAGCAATGGAAAAAACAAGTAAACTTAAGCCTGATTATATTGAAATGGATTTGCATGAAACAATGGATCACCAGTTTGTTGTGATGCATGATGAGAATCTTAAAGACCTAACAGGAGTAAACAAAACACCTCATGAACTAACATTGAAGCAATTAACACGACTAACTGCACGCGAAAATGGCTATCATGCTAAGGTTGCGAGTATTGATCAATATTTAGCAGCGGCTGAGAAACATCATCAGAAACTTCTGATTGAGATAAAAACAACACCACATGATTCAAAGCAGATGCTCCAGAATTTTAATCGCCGGTATGGGAAAAGGATTTTGCAAGATCATGACCAAGTTCACTCGCTCGACTACAGTGCTGTGACTAAGCTAAAAAAGATTAATCCACGGCTAACAGTTTTGTATATTCAACCCTATAATTTGGGTAATCCCCAGGGAGTTGCTGACGGGTTTTCGATGGAATATTCAACATTAAATCAGGACTTCATTACTCAAGCCCAGTGGCAACATAAACCAGTATATGCATGGACAGTTAATGACACAGATTTAATGAAACAGACTATGTATAACCATGCTGATGGGATAATTACCGATAATTTAGGGGAATTAAATGAGGCAATTAAAGATTTTACTGGTAGGCAAAGTTATGCTAATCGAATTTTAAACTATATCATTGTCGTTCCCACAAGTGGAGGAATTGAACCGTAAAAAAACACTCGAGAACTAATCGCCTTAGTGGCTTAGCTGTTCTCGAGTGTTTTTTATCCAACATGATGCTTCTTTAGTTGCCTAATAACAATTAACGCCACTATTCCACCGATCATTCCTTGGATAAAGTTTGAACCTAAACTCAACAAACCGGTGATTACATGGTACATAACGGTATTGCAGATAAAGTAGATTGCAATCATTACAATTGTTCCGGCTAAGACTGCGGTCCATTTGCCCCAGGTGGAGTTGCCATATTTTTTATAAATCCAGCCACTGATAAATCCTTCTAAACCATGAGCCGCAAAGGAAAATAAGGCATCTTGCGGAAAGCCGGAAATAAGGTCAAGGAACATTCCGCCAAAGCCGCCGACAATTGTTCCTGCTCCTGGTCCTAAGAGCATGGCAGCAATGAATACACCAGCATCACATAAGTTGACGTTACCATGTGTCCATGGAATAGGGATAAGAAAGAAGCGTCCGAGAACAAGAGTTAGTGCTAGTAACATTGCAGCAATAATTGAGCGGCGCAACCGAAAAGTAGATTCCATATTAAAACTCCTAACATAGTCAATTATGAGTAATTTTACAATAATTTTTAAAAAATTTCAGAGAAAAAGCATGTCGTTATTTATCTATTGATACAAACAAAAGATACCTTAACATCTTATGCAATAGTAATTGTATTTAAACGTTATGTAATAAAGATGATAATTGGTTTTCGCTTGATAATCAATATTCCTATTTTATATATTGATTAAATGAAAATTATGCGTATAATTAATTGTGAAAATCAGAACATGATATGAGGTGTGTGTTATGAAGGTTATTATTGTTGGTTGTACGCATGCAGGGACAATTACTGCCACTCAAATTTTACAAAATCATCCAGAAACAGAAGTCACAATTTATGAACGTAATGACAATGTTTCATTCCTCTCATGTGGGATTGCGGTTTACCTGAGTGGTGATGTTGGTGACCCAGATGCAATGTTCTACTCAAGTCCCGAACAACTTGCTGCCATGGGGGCAACAGTTCATATGCAACATAATGTAACTGATATTGATCCTAAGACTAAGACGGTTACAGTGACAAACCTTGTGACAGGTGAAACAAAGACTGACCATTATGACAAGTTAGTTGATACTACTGGTTCTTGGCCAGTAATCCCACCAATTGAAGGTGTAGATGGCCCTAATGTTTATTTGTGCAAGAACTACCACCATGCTAAAGAATTGTTCAACGTTGCTAAAGATGCGCAACGGATTGTTGTAATTGGTGGAGGCTATATTGGGGTTGAATTAGTAGAAGCTTATACTCGTCAAAACAAGGATGTTACATTGATTGATGGTTCGCCACGGATGCTTCATAAATACTTTGACCGCGAGTACACTGATCGGATTCAACAAGAATTTGTAGATCACGGAGCTAGTTTTGCCTTTGACCAACGAGTAACCGGATTTGAAAATCATGAAAATGGTGTAACCGTTAAGACAAATAAGGGCAACTATGAGGCAGATATTGCTATTCTTTGTGTTGGTTTCCGTCCGAATACTGACCTCTTAAAGGGTAAAGTGAAGATGCATGATAATGGGGCAATCATTACGAATGAATATATGCAATCATCTGACCCAGATATTTACGCTGCCGGTGATTCAACGGCTGTTCACTATAACCCAACTGGCGAGGATGCGTATATTCCATTAGCTACTAACGCTATTCGGCAAGGAACAATTGTTGGAACAAATCTCTTTGGCAATACGATGCGCGATATGGGAACCCAATCTAGTTCTGGATTAAACTTATACGGGACAACGATGGTATCATCTGGCTTAACTTTGGAGAATGCCAAAGAAGCGGGCTTTGATGCCGCCGCGGTAACAATTGAGGATAACTACCGTCCCGAATTTATGCCGACAACAACTCCTGTATTAATGACATTAGTTTGGGATAAGAAGACTCGGCAAATTCTTGGTGGACAGTTTATGAGTAAGCATGATGTTTCTCAATCTGCTAACATCATTTCCTTATGTATCCAGGATAAGCACACGATTGATTATTTAGCATTTGTTGATATGCTTTTCCAACCACACTTTGATCGTCCATTTAACTATGTAAATATTCTTGGCCAAGCGGCGGTAAAGAAGCAAGCTGAATTAGAAAAATAATAACTAAAAAGGTTAGAAGAGAGAAAGTTTTCTTCTAGCCTTCTTTTTTACGCTTATTTTTAAAAATCGCCGTTCATAATTGAATCTTTTACAATCATATAATCGACCTTCCGAATAGCTTCAAGGTCACGACCACCCGAGTAAGAGATGGATGATTGTAAGTCTTCCTGCATTTCAGTTAAGGTATCTTTGATGGAGCCACGGTAAGGAACGAGCATCTGCTTTCCTTCAACATTTCGATAAGCACCTTTTTGAACCTCAGATGCAGAACCCCAGTATTGTTTGTATTGTTTTCCATCAATGTTGATGACATGTCCTGGTGATTCGAGGTGACCGGCAAGCATTGAGCCAATCATCACCATTGAAGCGCCAAAACGGACAGACTTAGCAATGTCCCCATTATGTCTAATACCGCCGTCAGCGATGATTGGTTTCCGCGCGGCTTTAGCACACCAACGAATAGCGGATAATTGCCAACCGCCAGTACCGAAACCAGTCTTTAGCTTAGTGATGCAGGCTTTACCGGGGCCAACTCCAACCTTAGTCGCATCTGCCCCTGCATTTTCGAGGTCGCGAACAGCTTCGGGAGTTGCAACATTCCCCGCGGTTACAAAAGTGTCGGGAAGTTTTTCTTTGATGTATTGGATCATTTTGATCACAAAATCAGAATGACCATGGGCAACATCAATTGTAATATACTCTGGATTTAATTGTTCGGATTTTAGTTGATCAATAAACTTATACTCATCATCCTTAATCCCAACCGAAATCGAAGCAAATAATCCTTTTTCGTGCATCATTTTAACGAAAGCTGCTCGTGTCTCTGGATTAAAGCGGTGCATCACGTAATAATAGTCATTTTGGGCAAGCCAAATTGCTAAATCTTCATCGATGACGCTCTCCATATTTGCAGGTACAACAGGGATCTTGAATGTGTGAGGGCCAAACTTGACGCTTGTATCTGCATCCTTACGGCTCTTGATCACACATTTATTTGGGACCAACTGAATATCATCATAATCGAATGTTTTCATTAGGGCAGCTCCTTTTTAAAAATTTACCGTAATTATTATGCGCTAAAATATATGAAGCGTCAATGAAAATAGCGTACATTTGCTGAGTAATATCAAAAAATAGTTCGATAAACTGTTGACGACAAGGAATTAATCCGGTAAAATAGCGAAGTAAAAACGTTAATTTTAGAAAATATAACTATGAGGTGAAAATAAATGTCATCAGTTGTTATTGTTGGTAGTCAATGGGGCGATGAAGGAAAGGGTAAGATGACCGATTACCTAAGCCAAGAAGCGGACGTTGTTGTTCGTTCACAAGGTGGTAATAATGCAGGTCACACAATTGCATTTGATGGTAAGAAGTTTGCCCTCCGTCTAGTGCCATCTGGGATTTTTGCTAAAGACAAGTTAGCGGTGATTGGTAATGGAGTGGTTATTAATCCACCTGCATTATTAAAGGAATTGCATTATCTTCAAGACAACGGGATCGACATTTCTGGTTTACGGATTTCTAGTCGTTCACACATCACCTTCCCATACCATATTCTTCTTGATAAATGTCAAGAAGAGGCAAAGGGTGATCACAAGGTGGGAACGACCAAGAATGGGATCGGTCCTACCTACATGGATAAGGTATCTCGTGTTGGTATCCGGATGTGTGACTTACTTGAGAAAGACACCTTTAAGGAAAAGCTTGAACGTAACATCGCTGAAAAGAACGAATTATTCACTAAGTTATACCATGTTGACCCAATTAACTTTGACGATATTTTTGAAAGTTACTACGAATATGGTCAAGAATTAAAGCAATACGTTACTGATACAGCTCAAATTGTCAATGATGCCCTTGATCAAGATAAGAAGGTTCTCTTTGAAGGAGCACAAGGGGTTATGCTTGATGTTGATCAAGGAACCTACCCATACGTTACTGCTTCTAACCCAATTGCGGGAGGAGTATGTACTGGTGTTGGTGTTGGCCCTAATAAGATTGAAACTGTTGTTGGGATTTGCAAGGCTTACTCTACACGAGTTGGTGCTGGTCCATTCCCAACCGAATTAACTGATGAGATTGGTGATCAAATTCGTGAAACAGGTCATGAATACGGAACGGTTACGGGTCGGCCACGGCGCGTTGGTTGGTTTGATAGTGTCGCAATGCGTCATGCACGGCGGGTTTCAGGAATTAGTTGCCTTAGCCTTAACTTGCTTGATGTTTTGACTGGTTTGAAGACCGTTAAGATTTGTACCTCATACAAACTTGATGGTAAGCAAATTGATTACTATCCAGCTAGTTTAAAGGAACTTGAACGTTGCAAACCAGTTTATGAAGAACTTCCAGGATGGGATGAAGATATTACTGGTGCGAAGAAGTTTGAAGACTTACCAATTAATGCGCAGAACTACTTGAAGCGGGTAAGTGAATTATCAGAATCACCACTTGCAACTGTTTCCGTTGGTGCTGATCGGATTCAAACAATCATCGTTAAAGACCCTTGGGAATTAGCACATAAATAAATAGATGAAAGCTTCTAATGTTTGAATAATCTTTAAGCATTGGAAGCTTTTTATTTTCCTGGTTCCCGCTATGGTATAATCAAGGCAAATACACGTTATAGGAGGCAAGATGATGACCCAGCCAACACTAACAGTAGAAAAACATTATTTAAATTGGCCACTTAACCGTCCTTTAAATCAAACTGACATAATGCACGAGTTGGGTGTGCATGCATCCGATGAAAATGGCCAAGATTTAACGAGTAAGGTGATGATGAACCTAACTCAAGTGGATGTTAACAAAGCAGGGGAATACCCTGTGATGTTAAGTGTAATGGATAATAACGGACAAAGTGCCCAGGCAAGCATCACCCTAAATATTCAACCGATGCGGACACAGAATGCAACTAAGGAAACTACAACGTCCCCAAAGTCAAGACGGGGATGGTTATGGGTTATTATCTTAATCGTGGTTATCTTATGTGCATGGTGGGCGATCAGCTCTCATAACCGACAAGCGGCTAATCAAGCAGCAACTGATAGTCAGCAGAGCAGTCAAATAAGTAACAATTCAAGCAGTATCAGCGATTTAACAAAAGATAATCAACGGCTTGCTAACCAAGTTGCAGAACTTAAAGGGGCAACCCAACAATACCAGAAAGACCATGATCAACAAGCATTAGAAAGCCGACTTGATAAGATCCAAAGCCAAACCCAAGACTTGCAAAATCAAGTTCAAAGTAACAGCGTGAAGCAAGATTTAAACCAAGTTAATGAAACGGTTAATGAAGTACGGGAAAACCCAGATAATGGGACGAAAATTGTCAACAATCTAAAGAATAAAGGCGACTTTCAAGAAATTTGGGGAAATATTAGCCAAGAAGTCCAGAAGTGGTTAGACGAGTTTGCTAATTAGTGAGTTTGACAGCGGCAAGATAGACCCTTAAAATGGTAATAATAATTAGCGAGGTTTCCCGTTAAATTGTTAGGGAAAGACTCAAGTAAATGCTGGATCCTTCCTTAGATTAGCGGAGGGTCTTATTCTTTTGAAAGATTTTAAATTAATTAAGGAAGTGACATGATGGCTCATGAGATCTTAGACGGCTCAAGTATGCAACGTGCATTGACCCGGATTACTTATGAGATTATCGAACAAAATAAGGGTGTCGATAACTTAGTATTTGTTGGAATTAAGACGCGGGGGGTATATTTAGCAAAGCGCCTCGCCAAGCGACTAAATCAGTTGGAAAATGTAGAAATTCCTGTGGCAGCACTTGACGTCTCTCTTTACCGTGATGACCGTCATGTACCAGACTATACTCAAGAACCAACCGTAAAAACTGATCAATTAGATATTGATATTACTAACAAGCATGTTATTTTGGTTGATGATGTGCTCTTCACTGGACGGACAGTTCGGGCGGCCTTAGATGCTTTAATGGATATGGGACGGCCAAACCGAATTTCATTAGCAGTCCTTGTTGATCGGGGACACCGTGAATTACCAATTCGGCCAGATTTTGTCGGGAAGAATATTCCAACTGCAATGAATGAAACTGTCCATGTAGCAGTTGAAGAATATGATGGCCATGAAGATGTAACAATTGAGCATAATTAAAAGAAAGGGAGCCACGCAAAGCCCCCATAAGTAGCAACAGGCCTCCATCGTTCGGTTTTACCAGACGATGGAGGCCATTGATGTACTGCCCTGTTTATCTTATCTTTCGCCACCAATCCACCGTTGAATGCTCATTAAATACCCGGGTACCAAATTTTTTCTGAAACCACCGGACTTGTTTGGGAGTAAATCCTCGAAATACTAATGGTAAGTTTTTCCAGTGAGAATAAAGGGCATAGAGAAGAAGGATGTATTGTTCTTTACTAATATCATCTACTGGAATCTCACTAACCATGGTCATTGAAATTCCTGTCCCTAGTGCAGGAAATGTATCAAGACTAATCTTGTAGATTGGATGGTGACCGATATTGGTAGTAAATACTATTAATGCTTGTTTCTGTCGCGGACGATAAACTTTTTCAATCCGCTTATTGATCTTGTGAACTTGGCGCTTCGTTGGATTAAGAATTATATTTCGCATATAAAAGCCTCTAATCGAACATCTGTTTAAGGAACAGTATATCATACTTAGAAACAGAACAAACCATGTAAGTTTTTGCTGATATAATTTTATTTATCCTTTTCGTTGTAATTACACTATTTTTATTAATGCGGTATGATTGGATTAGTGAGGTTAGTATTAATCGTGCAGGACATTGGTTTGCAATTTTATTTTGGTTAACGTGGCGTGAGCGAGCTGAAAATAACGAACGAGTAAAATAGGAAAATAGAAAAACGCTCAATGACTGCACAAATCATTGAACGCATTAGTTTAGAGAATAATAGTAGCTGATATCGCACACTATCTGCTACTAGTAAATGTTAAGTCTAATTGAGGCGAATAACTAAAAAACAACTATTGGCACCACCCTAGAAGAAAGAACAATTTAACTTTGGGAGTTTATTAGGATTTTTGTCCTTATTAAAATGAGAAAAAGTTAAGGACACTTTAGAAGTCATTAAGTAATAAAATTGATCTCTTCACGAATTGCTTTTGATGTTAAAGCTTCAATTCATTGATATTTTATCAAGTAATTTATCAATAGTTAATAGTTTTACGAGATTATGCACTCACTGTGTACAAGTGATACCAAGAATATACTTTGTTCTAACAAGGGTGTTATTTTACTATATTTTTACTAATCGTTTATATTAAGATAATATAGTTTGGAGTTTATATAGGAGAAAAAAGATGGATATTCGTAAAATTAATACGTTAAATAGAATTAAGGAAGGATTTATTACTGTTTTAGATACTAAAAAGTTATCAGAATGTACTACTAATGATATTGTAAATAGTGCTGAAATCAGTAAGAAGACCTTCTACAATTATTATCAAAATAAGCAGGATCTTCTTCATGAAATTGAGAATGATCTATTGGAAGGCCTGAAAGAAGCGCTTGTAATTGATCGTGGAGAGCTAAAAGATGTCAAGCATTTACCAGGTACAGACGAAATTAAGGAATTAGCAGAAGTGGCATTTAATCATACGTTGGCTTTTTGTAATGAAAATAAGCATGCGTTGTCAAATTTGCTTTCCTCAAATGGAGATATGCAGTTTTATCAAATGATTGTTGAAGTAGCAAATAATGAATTCGATGCGCGAGTTCCATATTTGTTTGGGGATATAAATATTAAAGAAGCTAATGTGAAGTCGCCATTGCCATTCTCATTTATAAAAACCCTCTATATCAATACAATTGTTAATTTGTTAATGCTTTGGGGTGCCGCACCAGACTCTTTAAGCATTAACGAAATTAAGTCAATTGCAGGTTTGATTCAGACCAAGTCACCAGTTGAATTGATTCAAATTTATAAATCTTATTTAAACTAGAAAATGAGGAGCCGAAAATTTTTTCTCGGTCTCCTCATTTTTACTATCAAAAATTCTTTTTAAATTAATTGCCCTTCCAATACCGTGCCCGGGTAAGTAATTCCCGTGAACGCTGGTCAGCTGGTCGATAACCCTTAGTAAATAGGTGTCGGAAGTACATCATATTATAGAAAAAGCCAAAGAAAACAGAAGGCCATGGGAATTGGAGCAGGGCATTAAGTCCAAAGAAAAGGGCTACCAAAGCATAATCGAGGGTTAATACAATCATTAAAATGAAATTATAGTAATCCGCGCGAAAAAGTGCTGGCAGTGGCCCAAACCAAAGAGTTGTCCAAGAAAAGCCGACTTTGGCGATTCGGATATCCCCCTGGTCATTAACGATTTTAGCGTAATTTGGTGGGAGGGGGAGATTGTTTAAGTTAAACGGATTTTGGTTATCATTATTGTTATTACCAAATGGGTTTTGCATATCTCGTCCACTTCTTTCTATAAATAATAATATTAACACATTGAGTGAGGGATAGGAAACGTCTCTATCAGGCTTTCAAGGAATGTTAACAATTATATGGTAAACTCAAAGTGATAACCATGAAAGGGGAAATCAAGGATGCTTTTTTTCCTAAACGATAATATTCAACGAAACAAATCAGGAATTGAGCATGCGCAAATTAAGCGTCTGCATCTGTTTGAAAAATATCATCAACCAGCTAAAATTGTTACTCGGCAATATTCGAATGAATTACACTTGGTAACAGCGGAAGCAGGGATTGATGATCGTAACTTTATTAACTTGTTTGATTATTTTCAAGAGGCTTGTGAGGTTCCTCAAAAGAATATTCGGATTAAAGATATTCCAGTTAATCCCCACTGGGAACGCAAGGCTGATGGGATTAATTATAATTATTATCAAAACGGCAAACGTGTACTCTATATTCGCCGGCGCAGTGATAGTGATCGGCGGGTAATTAATATTCAATATTTTGACCATTACGGAAAACTGCTTAAGGTTAGTTGGTTTGATAGCCGCGGTTTTATCTCAGTTGAACAACTTTATGACTGGGATGGAAAAATGGCAACGGAAAATTATTACCGTCCAGATGGAACCTTAGCAATCCAGTTAGCCCACCAGCAGGATAAGCGGGGAAATGAAATTAAAACTTATCATCTCTTTAATTATCATGGTCATGACTACCAGTTTAGTGGATTCGACGAGTTAACCCGGTTCTTCCTTGATGAGCTGGTTGCTGATAAACAAATCTGTGGTGAAGGTCCGATTGGCTTTATCGTTGACCGGGTTTATGAATTAGGCTGGGCAGTTCTGCACATGAAGCACCGGGTCTTTCGGATTCTCCAATTGCATAATGACCATGTCAATAATCCTAATGATATGCTTCATTCTACCCTTAATTATAACTATGATTGGGGACTTAAGCACCTCCAAGATTGGGATGGGGTCATTGCCTTGACTCCGCAACAACAAAAAGATCTTCAGGACCGGTTTGGCAAGCTTGGTGTAAAGATCTACCGGATTCCTGGCCCGATTGTTCCGGCGGCAGTTATTAATAAGCGTCATGTTCCTTTTAAAAAGCGAACGAAAAAACAAGTTGTCATGGTTGCTCGCTTGTCTCCCGAAAAACAGCAAGATCACCTATTAAAAGCATGGCCACAAGTACTAGCAGCAGTTCCAGACGCCAAACTTGATTTTTGGGGTTATGCCAATGATGACTTTGACAAGACACTCAATAAAATTGTAAAAGAGGAAGGAATTAATAGTTCTGTGACCTTCCATGGGTATACGGATGACGTCAATTCGGTTTACGAAGATGCGCAATTACTTATTTTGCCAAGTCGAGCTGAAGGGTTACCACTATCTCTAGTTGAGGCCCAATCCCATGGTTTACCGATTATTGCTAATGACATAAAATATGGTCCTTCAGATGTCGTTATTGACCGACAGGATGGATTGTTGACTAAGAACGGTGATATTGATGGACTAGCTCAGGCGATCATTCGCTTATTGCAAGATCAAGAGCAATTAGCGAAGATGAGCGAAAATGCTTATGCTGATAGTGAACGTTATTCTGAGCCAAACGTGATGAAGTTATGGAATGAGTTGGTTGATGATATGAAGGAAAAGGGGGAAGAGTAAAGTGTACTTTTTTGTAAATCAATACTTATTAAGTAGCAATTCCAGTGTTGAACATGCTGAATTAAAACGACTAGCCCTATTTAAAAAGCATGGTGGGAAAGCTAAATTGGTGACCCGTGACTTTGACCTCGTTCTTCATGATACCATCAAAAAATTTGGCTTAACTAACGACCAAATTGTTAATATGTATGATTTTTTTGCAAATACGACTGATTACCAAGGCGAAAAGCTCCATACTGAGGATTTGCCTTTACCAATTAACTATCAAGTAGGAACCGGAAATAACTATCGCGAAGTAAAAGATGGTGACCGCCTTGTTTGCGAAGTTCACTTTGCGGCTGGAACGATTGGGCAAGTTAACCATGTTGATTACTTTGATCTTGCTGGTAATATGACTCTTCGCCAACAATATGATATTCGTGGCTTTAAGGCAGCTGACGAATTCTTTGGTGAAGATGGACAGGAATACTATGCACGTTATTACCGCCCCAATGGAGAAACGTATCTTGAACGGTATTTTGTAAAATCAGTTGAAAATACCCCGATCAATTCTCTGAATGTTTTACGTAATTATCAGGGACAGGATCGCTTCTTTGATTCTTTAGAGGACCTCTTTATCTTCTTTTTAGATGAATTGAATAAGGCGAATGGTGAGGACAATGTATTTATTGCTGATCGACCAGCAGTTGCGATCAAACCGGTTCAATCAATGATGACAAAAGCAAAGAAATTCTTGTGGCTTCCGATGAACCAGGTTAATGATGGCCAGGACTTAATAAATGGTCCCTTAAATGTTATGCTACAAGACCCTGTTACTACGGATGCGGACAAGTGGGATGGGGTAATCGTCATGACTGCTAAGCAAGCTGAGATTCTCCAGCAACAAATTCACAATACTGTGCCAATCTATGTGATTAATGGGGCCCCCGTTCTTGCTAACTATGCACGGATTAATGAAGCCGATCGGACACCAGGACAGTTGATTTATGTTGGGCGACTGGCAGAAGATAAGCAAACTAGTCAACTAATCAATATGTTTGCGCAGATTCATCATCAAGTTCCTGAAAGTAAGCTAACTTTCTATGGTTATGGCACTAGTGAAGATATGGACAACTATAAAAAGCAGGTTAAAAGCCTTGGATTAGATAAGGCGATTGAGTTTGCTGGTTACCAGATATCATTAGATGAGGCATATGATCAAGCTCAATTATTTGTCGATGCAAGTCGAATCGATGCACAGCCATTAGCGATGGGCGAGGCCTTGAATCATGGGGTACCGGTTGTTTCTTATGATTACCTTTATGGACCACGTGAAATGGTAATTTCAGGTAAAAATGGTGAGATCATTCCTTTGAATAATCAGGGACAGTTCATTCAAACCGTCGTCAAATTATTACAAGACCAAGATAAACTGCAAAGCTTGAGTACTGGTGCCTATGACAATCTAGATGAATTGGCAGAAGAAAAAACTTGGAAGCAATGGCAACAACTATCAGCTATTTAGTCAAAATTGGTTATAATATATTCAGAAGACGAAAAGCAGAAAATAATCAAATGTTTTTGAAGCCTTTGGTCGTTATCTATTGATAATCTATAGACGGAAAATGAGGGCGGAATGATGGATAATTATCAAGCAATGAATTTTTACTATGGACTTCTTAATTTACGTGCCGGTTTCTTTAAGGCTAACTTATGTGAAATACTAATGGCGATCGCACAAAGCGTACCTGATGAAAATCAACAATCAGCAACGGCATATCATACTGTGGACGAGGATCTAAGTCAAGACCATGAACAATTAAAGCATGATCAAGTTGAATTTGGATCATTTTATGAAGATGGTCATATTTTACATAATGTCAAAATTAATACCCAATCAGACTTTTTCCTCGATCCGACCCGGGAAGATACCGTCAAGTGGCGTGTTAGTTTTACGGTTGCTAAAGATGTCCGACCAGCCGATCAATTTACTGTTCAACTATCATCAAATTTGATGGTTGCGCCTAATGGTCATCCTAAAAAACCAGTTCCTGACTTTAGTGATCAAGATGGGGTTGTTATTGCGATGGGGGCCTATGACCGTGATAAGCACGAACTTGTCTATACTTTTACCAATTACGTAACCGAGCATCGACAAATAATTGGTGGATTAGAGGGAGAATTAGCAATTGATCCACTCACAACTCCAGAGAACGAATTTGGCTTGGAATGTTTTATAAGTGTTGATGATTACCGAAAAGACTTTACGATTGATATCGACTATCCAGACCTTGCTAACGATATGTTTCTCGGGATTTCTAGCCGGATGATGAATTTTGATGAGGATCAGCAGCTCTTTGAGGACATTATCTATGTTAATCCAGCACAAAAAGACCTTAATCATGCCTATATTGTCTTTAATACGAGTGACCTAGTGGAAGAATTATCTAATGCCATCGTCAAACCGTCAACAATGCGGGTTGAGATTTATCGTAATTCACGGGGATTAAAATTACCTCAATCATATGGGGTAAACCTTCAGCGACTGCGGGATATTACTAATCGATTCCCGGTAGTGGAAGGCGATCACCTTGTCGAGACACCTTATACAATGTCCTTTGCTGATAACAAGATGCGGTTGAATTTTGGCGCCGATCACACGAATGATTCCTATATTATTAGGGTAATTGGCCAATATAATGGTGAACTTGATGGAACAGTACGATTGCGGGCTCGTTTATTTGGGATGGATCAGCAAAATGTTTATATGAGTAATTCTACGGCTGCAACAGCTACTGGCACTTCGATGGTCGCAAGTGGTCATGCTATTTCTAAGGGGAAATTAGCAGAGGCGACAGCGGTCACAACAGAAGATTTGAAACAAGACGAACATTTTGTCAATGTGGAAGAATCTCTTGAATCTACAGCAGTTGAAGAAGCTGATATTCCATCTGCTTCTGATAATCAGGAACAGTTTACTAGTTCTCAAGCAGAAGAAGAGGAAATGTCTACCGAAGAAAACCAGGAAGATATCCCGATTAATGATGTTGGTGCAGAAGAGCAAGTTGAACCTCAAGAAGATTTCCCGCAAAGTGCAGTTTCAGTTCCAGATGATGCAGCCGTTGAAGAAGAATCTGACTCATCAGCTTATATAATTTCATTTAATTCAGATGATGAAGAAGAGGCGACTGCTGCTACTGAACAAGAAGAAAATCAGGCGGAATCCCCTACAGTCAGTGCAGCAGTTGGTGGGGATGAATTATCAATCTCCTTTGACATCACTCCGCAAGCGGCACCAGCAGAGACTAGAGAAGATCTAACAGAAGAAACTGAAGCTTCAAATGGGGAAGAGGAGACAAGCTCAGCACCATTACCAATGCCCGGACGACGACCACCTCGCCGGCACAGTCGTTTTCAAAATACAACCCGGTCGAGTCATTCGTTGCGTCATTTGCGGCGATTCTAATAGCAAAATAAAGTGTCAGGAGAGATTATCCTGGCATTTTATTTTTGCTAAAATGTAATCGTTTACATAAAATGCTTGCAATTAAAAATATAGGTGTTAATATTTAATTGAAGTTAAGTAAACGTTTACATTAATATTTAAAGTGAAAATTATAGTAGTTTTATGGAGAGAGGTTTTATTTTATGGAAAACAATCATTGGTGGAATAAATCGGTTGTTTATCAAATTTATCCAAAAAGTTTTCAAGATACCAATCATGATGGTGTCGGTGACCTTCGTGGAATAATTGATCGTCTCGATTACATTAAGGAATTAGGCGTCGATGTCATTTGGTTGAACCCCATTTATGAGTCACCACAAGTTGATAATGGTTATGATATTAGCAACTATGAAGCAATTAACCCGATTCTTGGCAACATGGATGATTTTAAAGAATTGATCGATTGCGTTCATGAACGTGGAATGAAATTGGTCATGGACTTAGTAGTTAACCATACTTCTGACCAACATGACTGGTTTAAGGAATCACGAAAGGGCAAAGACAATCCATATCGTGATTATTATATTTGGCGTGACGGTAAGGAGGGTGAAGAGCCAAATAATTGGGGTTCCTACTTCTCTGGCGCTGCTTGGAAATATGATGATGAATCCGGCCAATATTACCTTCATCTTTTTGCTCCAGAACAACCAGATCTAAATTGGGAAAATCCGAAAGTTCGGCACTCTGTTTATGACATGATGAACTGGTGGGCTGCCAAGGGTGTCGATGGTTTTCGGATGGACGTTATTAACCTAATTTCTAAGCCGGATGGATTGCCAGATGCTAACAAGAACGAAGACGAGAAATACGCCAATGTTGAACCGTTAGTATCAAATGGTCATCGCATTCATGAATTCTTACAAGAAATGAATAAGAATGTTATGAGTAAGCATAAGATGGTGACAGTTGGTGAAACACCAGGTGCGACACCAGAAGATGCCGAGAAGTATGCCAGCCTTGATAATAAAGAATTAAATATGATTTTCCAATTTGAACACATGGGCCTTGATAGCAACCCTAATCCAGCCCTTGGTAAGTGGGATGATCGCAAGACGAGCCTTAAAGATTTGCGGGCAAACTTAACGAAGTGGCAAGAAAAATTGTATGGCAAGGCTTGGAATTCACTTTATTGGAACAACCATGATCAGCCACGCGTTGTATCACGTTTTGGTAATGATCAGACGGAAGATTACCGGGTTAAATCTGCCAAGATGTTAGCGACTATGACCCACATGATGCAAGGAACACCATATATCTATGAAGGGGAAGAAATTGGCATGACTAACGCCTATTTCCCAAAGCTTGAAGATTACGTCGACCTTGAATCGATTAATGCCTACCACCAACTTGTTGATGACCAACATTTACTTGATGGCAAGACGATGATGAAGTACATTGCGATCCATTCACGTGATAATGCGCGGACACCAATGCAATGGGATGATAGCGAATATGCAGGATTTTCCGACCATACCCCATGGGAAAAGGTTAATCCAAATTACAAGCAGATTAATGTCAAAAACGCATTAGCTGATAAGAATTCGATTTTCTATTACTATCAAAAATTGATTGAACTACGACACACGATGCCAGTAATTACTAATGGGAAGTATGCATTAGTTCCTGGTAATGAAGAAGATGAACAGATCTTTGCATATACACGCCAAGATGATGACACTACTTTGTTGGTAATCTTGAACTATACTGACGAGACTGTTAACCGCCATTATAATGTGCCAGCTAATGCGAAGTTACTAATTAGTAATTATGAGGATGATCAAGATGATACTATCCGGCCATACGAAGCTAAGGTTTATCAATACTAGAGTGGGGATGAATAATCATGGATAAATCACTTTCGAATTCGAAACAAAAAGTTGAAACGAAGCAGGTTGATCTGGATACAGGGATGCCAGACTTGCCCAAAAAAGAGCTATTTGCGATTACATTTGCTTTTCTGGGAATAAACATGGCTTTCTCACTGCAGAGTTCTCAGATGAGTCGGATTTGTCAAACGATTGGGGCAAATCCTAACAACCTAGGTTTCTTCTTCATTTTTCCACCATTAATGGGGATGATTGTACAACCGATTATGGGGAAGATGTCAGATCGAACCTGGAATCGCTTTGGTCGCCGGTTGCCCTACCTATTATTTGGGACACCGATTGCGGCATTAGTTTTGATCATGTTACCATTCTCCGGTTCCCTTGGTTTCGGCTATGGTTCAATGGCTGCGATGATTTATGCTGCGACGGCGGTATGTTTGATGGACTTATTTAGTAATATTTGTATGCAGCCATCACGGATGATTGTTGGTGACATGGTTAATAACAAGCAGAAGAACTTTGCTTGGTCCTGGCAACAAGTCTTTTCCAATGGTGGAGGAATTTTAGCAACGATCTTACCATTTATCTTTACGATGTTCGGGATGTCAAATACTGCTAAACGAGGAGTTGTGCCAAACACTGTTATCTGGTCATACCTTTGTGCAGCGGCGGTTCTTCTATTTACGGGATTATGGACGGTCTTTAATGTTAAGGAATATGATCCGGAAACATATGCAAAATACCACCACATTGATCCAGAAGAGCAAAATAAATCAGTCAGCCTTTGGGAATTGATTAAGACGGCACCGCGCGCTTTCTGGGAAATCAACTTAGTTCAATTATTTAGTTGGTTTGCGATCATGTATGTTTGGACATACACAACTGGAACTTGTGCTCGTAATATTTGGCATACGTCTGATGTAACTTCTGCTGGTTATCAGGCTGCTGGTAACTGGTACGGTATTTTAACTGCCGTTTACAGTATTGCCGGCATTGTTTGGGGATTAATTTATGCTCATGCTAAGGCTGGTTCACGGAAGAAATGGTACACGTTTGGAATGATTGTTGGTGGCTTAGGATTAATTTGGATGACTTTTGTAACAACTAAGACAACTTCAATTATCGCAATGATTATGTTTGGGATTGGGAACTTTAGTATCAACACAATTCCATTTACCCTTCTTACCTCATCTTTGAACGGGAAAAATGAAGGGGCCTACCTCGGGCTCTTCAATGTTGGTATCTGTGTACCGCAAATTGTTGCCTCCCTATGCAGTTTCTTCCTCTTCCCACTCGTTGGTCACAATCAACCGATGATGCTTTTGCTTGGTGGCATCTCCCTCCTTATTGGGGCTTTAGCTGTCCAAGTAATTCATGAGGGGGTAACGGTTAAAGAAGTGTAGCGCTAATTAAATCTCTCCTTAATATAGAATAGTTAAAATAAAAGCGGGACTGGAAATTATCCGGCCTCGCTTTTATTAGCTATTTAATTGTGATGGCTTCCAAAGATTGATCTTCTTTAACGTGCAGCAACGCATTGACTGTATCAAGTGAAGTCATGAGGGGAACATTTTGCGCGATTGTACTTTGGCGGATCTGAAAACCAAGTGAATCTTGTTCGTAATCGTGGCGCATGGTGTTGATAACGAGGTCGATCTGCCCGGATTTTAAGAGGCGGTTGAGTTCATCGATATTGGATATTTCTTGATGGATGTGAATGCCGTTATCCTTAAAGTATGATGCTGTTTGCGGGGTAGTGAAAACTTGGTAGCCAATCTGAGCAAACCGTTTTGCTAGTGGGAGAACTTCTTTTTCATCCCCATTTTCAATCGTAAAGAGAATTTTGCCATTGTTAGGGACTTGAACGTGTGCGCCAGAAAAGGCTTTATGAAGTGCTTTTGCATAGGTGGTATCTGTCCCCATCACTTCGCCTGTCGATTTCATTTCTGGACTGAGGTAAGAATCAACATTCGCTAGCTTGTTAAAACTAAAGACGGGAGCTTTAACATGAATAGTTTGTGGCTCTGGGTAAAGCCCGTTAGTAAAGCCTTGATCAGCAAGGGACTGGCCAAGGATAACTCTGGTAGCAACTTGGGCCATTTCGATCCCTGTAATTTTGCTGAGGAATGGCACTGTTCGACTAGCGCGCGGATTAACTTCAAGGATGTACACCTCATGATTATGAACAATAAATTGGATGTTCATAATGCCGATACATTTAAGCGCAACTGCTAATTTTTCGGTGGCAGTAACGATTTGCTGTTTAATGTCATCATCAAAATGTTGTGGGGGATAAACTGCCATTGAATCTCCCGAGTGAACGCCCGCGTGTTCAATATGTTCCATTATTCCGGGGATAAGGACGTCCTTTCCATCACAAATTGCGTCTACTTCACATTCCCGTCCTTCAAGGTAGGCATCGATTAAAATGGGGTGATCAGCAGTAATGGAGGCGTTTTGTTGAAGGTATTGTTCCAGTTCTTCTTGATTATAAACAGTCTCCATGGCCTTGCCACCGAGAACATAACTTGGACGAACGAGAACGGGATAGCCGATTTTTTCAGCCGCTTTGATAACGGCAGAGTGAGTAGTCGCGGTTAAACCGATTGGCTGCTTAAGATTTAGATCAGTGATAACTTTATCGAATACTTCTCGATCTTCAGCGGCATCAAGGTCGTCAACGGTTGTTCCAAGAATATTAACCCCGTTTTTAACAAGACCTTCTGCTAAATTAATCGCCGTTTGTCCACCGAATTGAACAATCACGCCCACTGGTTGTTCGAGATCAACCACGTTTAGGACATCTTCAAGCGTGAGGGGCTCGAAATAGAGTTTATCGGAAACCGAGAAATCTGTTGAAACAGTTTCTGGATTAGAATTAATGACGATTGCTTCGTAGCCAGCCCGTTGAATTGCCTTAACGCTGTGGACGGTCGCGTAGTCAAATTCGACTCCTTGACCAATCCGGATTGGCCCTGAACCAAGAACAAGGATCGATGGTTTCTTTGTCCGTTGGCTTTCGTTTTCATGGTCATATGCGCTGTAGAAATAAGGGGTTGAAGAAGCAAATTCAGCAGCACAGGTATCGATCATCTTATATACGGGGACAATTTCATTCTGTTTTCGGAATTTCCGGACTTCTTGTAAGGAAGTATGCCAAAGGCGGGCGATTGTTACATCGCTAAAGCCATATTTTTTGCTGGTTATCAGTGTTTCCACATCAAATGGCTTGGTACTAAGATCGTCTTCAAGTTCCACCAAGTGTTTGACGATATCGAGGAAATAGGGAGAAATCTTAGTTAAGTCATGAGTTTGCTTAAGGGAATATCCACGCCGAAATGCTTCTGCTAAATAAAATAACCGATCATCTTGGGGATAACGTAACTTCTTTTCAAGCATATCTGTTGGCGCATGGTGAGCTTCTGCTGAAAAGAGGTCTTTTTCATCAATTTCAAGTGAGCGGACAGCCTTATGGAGGGCTTCTTCAGCCGTCCGACCAATTGCCATTACTTCTCCGGTGGCTTTCATCTGACTGCCTAGGTGTCGATCAGCCTGAGTAAACTTATCAAACGGCCAGCGGGGAATTTTGCAGACAACATAGTCAAGTGCCGGTTCAAATTCAGCAAAAGTTGTCTTGGTAACAGGATTCTTAATTTCATCAAGGGTAAGGCCAACCGCAATTTTAGCAGCCATTTTAGCGATTGGATAGCCAGTTGCCTTGGAAGCAAGGGCAGATGAACGGGAAACCCGCGGATTAACTTCGATAACGTTATAATGGAAACTTTGCGGATCAAGTGCCAGTTGGACGTTGCATCCCCCTTCGATTTTGAGGGCACGGATCAGCTTGAGTGCGCAGTCACGGAGCATCTGGTATTCGCGGTCGCTAAGGGTCTGATTAGGGGCAAATACGATGGAGTCACCGGTATGAATTCCTACTGGGTCAAAGTTTTCCATACAACAAACGACCATTACATTGTCAGCTGCATCCCGCATTACTTCAAACTCGATTTCCTTATAACCCGCGATTGACTTTTCAATTAAACATTGGGTGGCAGGGGATAGTTCCAAGCCATTCTTGGCAACAGTACGCATTTCTGCATCATTATGGCAGATCCCACCGCCTGTACCACCCATGGTAAATGCAGGACGGACGATTACTGGATATCCACATTGGTGTGCGAATTCGACTGCTTCATCAACAGTATTAACTGTCTGTGAGGCGGGAACAGGTTCACCAAGCTCATTCATTAATTCCTTAAATTTTTCTCGATCTTCTGCTTCATCAATCGAATCCAGTTTAGTTCCAAGAAGTTCAATCCCTAATTCGTCAAAGAGACCAGTTTTAGATAAGGAGACAGCTAAATTGAGTCCGATTTGTCCGCCAAGGGTTGGTAAAATTGCATCGGGATATTCTTGACGGATAATTCGAGAGAGGGATTCAACCGTTAATGGTTCGATGTAGACATGATCAGCAATTTCCTTATCAGTCATGATTGTTGCTGGATTAGAATTAACAAGGACGGTTTCGTATCCTTCTTCGCGGAGGGCAAGACAAGCCTGCGTGCCGGAATAATCAAATTCAGCTGCTTGGCCAATAATAATAGGGCCAGATCCGATGACGAGAATTTTATGAATATCAGTTCGTTTAGGCATAAGTGAGGACCTCCTTATTACTGTCAATTAATGCCATGAATTTATCAAAAAGCTGTTCAGCATCGTGGGGTCCTGGCGCAGCGTCTGGATGGAACTGAACGGAAAATGCAGGATACTTTGAATGCTGGAGTCCTTCAACCGTGCCATCGTTCACTTCAAGGTGGGTGATTTGGAGGTCGGTATCATCAATGGAGGATGGATCAACCGCAAAACCATGATTTTGGGAGGTAAATGCAATTTTTCCTGTTTGGAGGTTACGGACGGGATGGTTAAAACCACGGTGGCCAAATTTCATCTTATAAGTTTTGGCACCATTAGCTAGGGCAAAGATTTGATGGCCCATGCAAATGCCGAAAATGGGCACATGTTTTTCTAATTCCGCGACGGTTGCAGCTGCGTTTGTCATTTCAAGTGGATCACCAGGCCCGTTGGAAAGAAGGATACCGTCTGGATTGAATGCCATTATTTCGCTGATCGAGGCGTTATAAGGAAGGATGATCGCATTGCAGTTTCTTTTATTTAATTCACGGAGAATGCTATTTTTCATTCCGAAGTCAAGAACAACAACAGTTCGCTTTGTTCCCGGATTAGCGTAGGATTCTTTAGTAGATACTTTGCTAATAATGTTCTGGGTTGGTGAAGTTTGTTTTAACTGTTCAATCTTATCTTTAATATCGGTAACATTATCGGTCATAATTCCGCGCAATGTTCCATATTGACGAAGCTTACGGACTAGTTCACGTGTATCAATTCCTTGGAGGCCAGGAATGTGGTGCTTTGCTAAGAAATTAGGGAGTGAGTCAGCCATGCGCCAGTTGCTGGGAACACGAGCAACATGATGACAAATTACGCCCTTGATTTGAGGATACAATGTTTCGTTATCTTCACTATTAATCCCATAGTTGCCAATGAGGGGATTGGTAAAGACTAAAATCTGATTGGCAAATGATTGATCGGTAATTGCTTCTTGATAGCCGACCATCCCTGTTGTGAAGACAACCTCACCAAGAGTTGCCTTGGTAGCGCCAAAACCCTCGCCGGTATAGACAGTACCATCTTCTAGAATTAAATATCGTTTCATGAGTTTCATCCTTTCTTGCAAAACCCTTCCACTGATCACATAAACTAGTTGCACGTTGTAAAAAAGTTTAATAAAAAACGCTTAAACCATTGGTAATGGGCTTAAGCGTATACGAAAAATTGAATATATATGTATGATTCAATGTTAGTAATACAACGCTGCCCTTGTTAGCCTCACGGGACCAAATTAAAGGATAATGATTGATACTAAACTACTGTAAATTTATACTTTTGTCAAGTTTTTAATGTATTTTTATGCAAAAATATGTTTATTATAAACGAAAAATTGCATAAAGACTTTTAGGTATTATAACAAATCTTATTTAAAATAAAAGTAGAGTCTGCAAATTTTGTCTGCAAACTCTACTTTTTTAGAATAATTAGGCTTGGTAAGTTTCCTTGATGAAGAGAACTGAAATTGCACCTAAGAGGGCAGAAATACCGGTAACAAGCATCATGTTGACTTGCGAACTACCAAGTAATGGGAAGAGACCAAAACTAAGTAGTGAGGCAACCATTTGTGGTACACAGATTGAACCATTAAATAGGCCAAGGTAAGTACCCATGTGTTTACCAGATAAGGCATTTGTAACCATTGTTAATGGATAGGTATTCATTGAAGCCCAGGCAATTCCAATCAAAACGAAGGAGAAGATAAGGGCATTTTGTGAATGGATAAAGAAGATTGATGTGTACCCAATAGCCCCGAGTAAAAGGCTGAAAGCATAGCCAGCTTTGTGGTGATTATTAGGAACTTTAGCCAAAACATATGACCATACAACTGCCGCAATTGATTGAACCGCAGTCATAACACCGTACCAGTTACCAGCAGCTTGGTAGGCAGCAGAAGAAGCATCCGTGGTTAACCAAACGTTCTTAGCGATGGCCCCAACCGCATAAGTTGAAAGGTATTGGAAAGAGAACCAGCAGAAGAATTGAACTAATGCGACATTCCAAAATACCCGTGGAGCATGCTTTAAGAGGGTAAACCAGTTTCCGCCTTTTTTATTATCTTCCTCTGAAATGCCATGGTAACGAGCATAAGTTGCGGGATCATATTCGTGAACCCGGAAGATAGTAAAGAGACAGGTGATGACTAAAATAACAGCGCCAACGTAGAACGAAATTACAACTGATTGAGGAACAACACCCTTTTTAGCAGTGTTTGATACACCCCACCATGTCAAAAGGAATGGGAAAATGGCTGCTAAAACGGCACCAGTATTACAAATTAAACTTTGAATCCCGTATGCATAACTCTTTTGGTCATCATTAACCATATCACCAACCATCATCTTAAATGGCTGCATCGCCATATTTGATGAAAGATCAAGGAAGGCAACGGTAATAGCCCCAAACCAGAGGGCTGCTAATGAACCGTATCCAAAGCCGAAACTTCCTGAATTAGGCAGTAAAATCATAACGATAACGGCAATGACCATCCCGATTAACAGGTAGGGAAGACGTCGACCACCAAGCTTGGGCGCCCATGTTCGGTCAGAATAATAACCGATGATTGGCTGCACGATCAATCCTGCAAGCGGTGGCAGTAAGAAGAACCATCCTAAATTATTAGGATTAGCACCAATTGTTTGGAAAATCCGGCTCATTTGCGAACCTTGTAACGTAAAGGCGATTTGAACACCAAGGAAACCAAAGTTAATCATCCAGATAGTACTCTTTGGTAAGATTGGTAATCCACTCGTCGAAGTTTTTTGGTCTTGGTTAAGTACAACAGACTCATCTTGACTCATGAACAACAACTCCTAACGAAAAATGTATAAAATAATTGCAACTCGAGCTGATGTAAGCTCTTACACGATTAATATAACAAACTTATTCTTTTTGTGCAACCGCTTGCAAAAAAGAATGGTAAAAAGTCGTGATCTGTTTCAATAAAAAGATCACGACTTTTTAATGCTCTAATGATTTTTCGCCTAGGAATCTTACGCTATTTCGCGGTGTGATATGGACTGGAATAAATTGCGAGTCATCATCATTCAATAGGCTCCTAACCGCGATTAACCCCATTTGATAAAAGTCCTGGGTTACGCTTGTAATGGTTGGAATGGTGATATCACAGAGAAAAGTCCCATCGATACTAATAAATGATAGGTCTTTCGGAATATCAAGGCCTAGTAAATGAGCCTCTCTGATCATGCCCACGGCCACCATATCACTAGCTGTGATGATCGCGTCAAGATCCTTATTCATTAGTGTTTTGAGCATGTTTTGTTGAGGACCAAAACTGTAATCGCCATATTCAACCCATTCCATATGAGGAATCAAGCCGTGTTCAGTCAGTGCCCGTTGGTAGCCATGAAGTCGCTGCTTCCCAGTTGAAGAACGATCAATGCCGGCTAATCCAATTCGGGAGTGTCCGCGTTCAATTAAATAGTTAGTGGCTGAATAACCAATTTCCTCGTTATTTGAACTTGTAAATTTAAATCCAGTATACCGGGGATCATCTTCATCATAGACCGATACTAACCGGCAAGGAGTATTACTTTCTCGTAAGGTGCGAGCGGCTTGTTCATCGAGGGAAGTTGCGACTAGCAGAATACCGGCAACGTGTCGTTCGAGGGCAACGCTAATTGCTTGATTAAGCAGTCGGGCATCGTGGTTCCCGGCGTAAAGAATAAACATTTGGTATCCTGCTTTATCCGTTTCTGCTTGAATAGCAGCGATGATATCATTTGAAAAATTCGTTTGAGTATTATTTAAGATGACGGCAATTAACATACTGCTGTTGGCAGCTAATTCAGCCGCTGCGAGGTTTTTCTTGTATCCTAGTTCTTTAGCGATTGCTTCAATCTTAGCCGCAGTTTCGGGACGGTAGGATTTCGCTTTTTTGGATAAAACACGAGAAACAGTGGCCGTTGAAACGTGGGCCCGTTGAGCAATATCTTTAATTGTTGGCTTCATAGGCGGGCTTCCTTTATTGTTTTCTTATTAAATCTATTATAATGAAATTGCGATTTTTTGTAAACGTTTTCAATCGAGGCTTGATCATTATTTAAAACAAAAATAGGCCGAAAGAAAAATTAGTTTTCTTCCAGCCTACATAGCTATTCCTTATTTCCGTTTCGCAATGATAATTTCACGACTGCTTCACAACGGGCCGTTTGGGGCATCATGTCAATTGGTTGAATGTAGTCAACGTGATAGACACTAGTTAACCGCCGTAAATTACGGGCAAGAGAAGCCATACCACATGAGACGTAGGCAAACTTTCGCGGCTTAACTTTTAAGATTTGCTTGATTAATTGGTCATCTAACCCAGTTCGTGGAGGGTCAACAACAAGGGCATCAAAGTTGAGTCCCTCTTTTTGCCAGCGGGGAAGAACTTCTTCTGCTTTGCCAACTTCATATTTAGCGTTAGTAATATTATTTAACTTGGCATTTTCGTTAGCATCAGCCACTGCTTCGGGGATGATTTCCATTCCGCGAACAGCTTTCACCCGCGATGCAAGTGAAAGGCCGATTGTCCCGATCCCGGCATATGCATCAATTAAGGTATCATCTTTGTCCAATTCAAGGGCTTTAGAAGCTTCTTCGTACAGCACTTCTGTTTGCTCAGGATTGAGTTGTAAGAATGAACGGGCTGAGAGTTTAAAATCAAGTCCCATCAAGCTTTCAAGGATTGAATCTTTTCCAGCGAGGTGGATCATTTTATCACCCCAAACTAAGGGTGTATCACCCGGGTTAACGTTTTGCATAACTGAAACAACTGCTGGTAGTTCTTTTTCAATGCGTTCAAGCAATTCGCGTTTGTGAGGAAGTTTAGCAGAATTAGTAATGAAGGTTAATTGGACTTCCCCAGTTGACCATGATTCACGGACTGCTAAGGTCTTGATGATACCGCTATTGTGCTTTTCATCATAAACTGGGATTTGCAAGTCTTCGATCATCTTTGTAACGGCGCGAACCGTCTCCATTGTGCGGGGCATTTGAACAGCACAAGTCTCCATGTCAACGAGGGTATGACTGTTTGGCTGGTAAAGACCAGCTGCTACTTTGCCATTGACCATTCGGATTTGAAACTGGGCCTTGTTACGGTAACCGTATTCTTCAGGGGCTGCAATAGTTGGGCGAACATCATAATTACGGTAGCCGTATGGTTGAAACTTTTCGAGACTATCAATGATTACTTGCCGTTTAAACTTTAATTGTTGTTGGTAAGCGAGGTTTTCAAGTTCAAAACCACCAGCGATATCAGCGTACTCATCTCGTGGCGTTACCCGATCCCGACTCTTTTTCCGGATCCGGTGAATTTTAGCTTCAAGATAGCGTGGGAGAACGCGTGTAACTTCCGCGACCACGACTTCATTTGGCAAGGCACCAGGGACAAAACATACCTTGTGCTTATAGTAGCCGATCCCGTGCCCGTTAACGCCTAGGCGACGAATTGTGAGAGGGAAGCGTTTCCCAACCCATACATCAACATCTTGTTCATGTTGTTTAGTTTGTGTCATATTATTTCTCCGTTCTATTAATTCAATGTGTTTAATATTTTAGCACATCTCCAAATACCACTGGACAAATATGTCAGAGATGAAAAATCGCGTAATTAATTTTCGGAATGATAACTTAGCCAAACTTATAATCAGTTATTATGGAAATAGTCAATTAAGTGTGCATATTACTAATAATATGTTTTTTGAGCGAGTAAAATATAGTAGAATAACAATGTGAAATGTTGCATAAATAACTTAAAGGAAGTGACACGTTTGAAAATTGCTGCAATTGCCGGGTCAAATGCTAATCATTCATACAACCGGATGTTATTAGAATTTATTGCCCGTCATTTTAGTGATGATGATATTGATGTGATTGATATTCGTCAAGTGCCAATGTTTAATGAAAATTATAAGGGAAAGATTCCTGAGGTTGTTGCTGATATTGATCGTCGTGTTTCAAGCGCCGATGCTGTTATTATTGCCAGCCCAGAATACAACCACTCTGTTACCTCTGCTTTGAAGAGTGTAATCGAATGGCTTTCCTATGAAGTTCACCCATTAGAAAATAAGCCAGTCATGATCATCGGGGCATCTACCCATGATCAAGGCTCATCCCGTTCCCAAGTTCAATTACGAGACATCTTAATTTCACCAGGTGTTAATGCTTATATTTTCCAAAACGAAGAGTTCTTTATGAGTGATGCCGCTCATATCATTGATAAAGATGGTGACATTACTAACGAAACGACTATTCATTTCTTAGAAAAATGTATGCGTGAATTCAAACACTACGCCAAGGCAATCAATCGTATGGTTGCTGAAAAGAAGGAGGCGAACAAGTAATGAAAATTCTTGCTTTAGTTGGAACTAATGCCAATTTCTCATATAACCGGATTTTGCTTAAATACATGAAAAAGCACTTCCGCCAAATGGCTGATATTGAAATTGCTGAAATTAGCCAATTACCGCCATTTAGCGTTGACACTCCTCTTTCTGAACAAACAGAGGTATGGAAGTTAAAGCAAAAAGTTAAGGCTGCAGACGGAGTTATTTTCTCAACTCCTGAATATGACCACGGAATTCCAGCGGCCTTAAAGAGTACAGTAGAATGGCTTTCTTACAAGACTGATGTATTAAAACACAAGCCCGTCATGGTTGTCGGGGTATCTTATGGACGCCAAGCTTCTGCAAGATCGCAAGTTCAAATGCGTCAGATTCTGGTTTCTCCTGATTGTGATGCTAACTTGTTACCAGGAAATGAAGTTTTGATTGGTAATGCTAGTCATTCCTTCTCCAAAGACGGTCGGTTAATTAATGCCGAAGCACGAGATAACCTTGAAGACTGCTTTACTCATTTTGTGGAATACATTCAAATCTTTGAAAATGCAAATAAGGAGGGACTGGATATGTCCGTTAAACAACCAACGATCAGTGAAGCTTACATTAATTTCCCTACTGGTCGGTTGACATTAAAAGAAGTTCAACAAATCTTCAGTACAATCCCATTTGAAATTGACTTAATCGACAGTACTGACCATTTCGCATGGTTCTCTGATAAGCCAAACCGGGAACACGTTCGTAATGTAGCTTCCCTTGGTGAAACTGTTCAAGAATGTCATCCACCATTGGCTGTACCTGCTGTAATGGGCATCATTAATAGTTTCCGCGAAGGTAAGAAAGATGTTGTTACCCGTCCATTATGGATGAATGGTCACCGTTCATTGATCCAATACTACGCTTTACGTGATGTTAATGGTCATTACCTTGGAACCATCGAATTTACTGGTAGTGTAGAATACATTCTTAACCTTTTCGAAAATGGAGCATGGAGTACTGATGGTAACACTGGTGCATCTAAGCATGAAGATGCTAGCGACAACAGTGAAGAAGCTGACAGTGTTGACGCATCAACTGGTGCTTCAGAATCAAGTGATGATGATAATACTGATAATGCTAGTGAAGTGGTTGCGACCCCAGCACCAGCAGTAAATGACGATACTGATGCGGACGCTACAACAGGCGCATCCGATGCAGGCAGCGTAGACGCAAATGATGATGAGGCAGATGCTACAACAGGTGCATCCGAAAACTAATTATGAATAATGAATTGATGGCGCAACGGCATGTGATGACTCATCACGCTCTTGGAACTCGCATAAATTTAACGATTTTTGGTAACGAATATTTTTCGTTGTTAAAGAAATCAATGGACCTAATTGACCACTATGAGGATCAATTAACGGTTAACCGTAATGAATCAGAAGTAATGTCGGTAAATCATGGTGCAGGGAAAACCCCGAAAATGGTATCGCCAACGACTTTTGACCTCATTGAACTGGCAGTGAAATATAGTCGTGAAAACTTTGGCTTTAACGCGTTGATTGGCCCGTTAGTAAAACTATGGAAAATCGGCTTTGCAGGGGCGCACGTGCCAAGTGATGCTGAGATCAAAGAGCGGTTGAAGTTGATCGACCCTTATAAAGTATTGCTGAACCGAGAAGCACGGACGGTATATTTAGAAGAGCCGGGGATGGAATTAGACCTTGGCGGAATTGCGAAGGGCTATATTGCGGACCGTATTCGGGATCTTTGGATTGAAGCTGGAGTTCCCGCGGGAATTATCGACTTAGGGGGAAATCTCTTATTTGTTGGTAAGTCGCCACGGCGGGATGATGGGCAGTGGATCATCGGTGTGCAGGATCCGCAATTACATCGTGGTGAAAATCTGGCAACTGTTCGCGAGCCTGCTTGTTCGGCAGTTACATCTGGGATTTATGAACGATTTTTGATCAAAAATGGTCGTCGTTATCACCATTTACTAGATCCTCGGACTGGATACCCGTTAGAGACTGATTTGAGCAGCGTGACTGTTTTTACCGATCAATCGGTAATGGGTGAAATTGAGGCTAAGCGACTTTTCTTCAATGGCGAACCAATTGCGGGCTGGGAAACGCGTCCTGACAACCGTGGTGCTATCTTTATTCATAATGATGAATCAATGGTAAATGTTGGTTTTGAATAAAATTTAATTTCATTTAATTAGGGCTAAGCGAATCGCTTAGTCCTATTTTTTTATTTAACATATGATCATCTCTTCATACGTATAAATATTTTTGTGAATTCGCCAACTTACTCTCACAACAGATTGCAAGTTTTACTTACTAGATGTAAGTACTGCAGGAAATAAGCCAGCCACGGTTGTGGTAACTTACCCAGACGGTTCGAAGGACGAAGTTCCCGTAACAGTACACGTCACGAACCCAGCAACTGATGCCGACAAGTACACTCCAGAAGGTCAAGATGTAAACACCAAGATCGGCATTGTCCCAGACCCAGCAGAAGGCATCAAGAACAAGGGCGACTTACCAGATGGAACTAAGTACACCTGGAAAGACACACCAGATGTAACTACTGCAGGAAACAAGCCAGCCACAGTTGTAGTAACTTACCCAGATGGCTCAAAGGATGAAGTCCCAGTAACCATCCGCGTAACAAACCCAGCAACTGATGCAGACAAGTACACTCCAGAAGGTCAAGATGTAAACACTAAGACCGGTGTTGTCCCAGATCCAGCAGAAGGCATCAAGAACAAGAGTGACTTACCAGATGGTACGAAGTACACTTGGAAAGACACGCCAGATGTAACGACGGCTGGTGACAAACCAGCCACGATTGTGGTAACATACCCAGACGGTTCGAAGGATGAAGTTCCAGTAACCATCCACGTCACTAATCCAGCAACAGATGCGGATAAGTACACGCCGGAAGGTCAAGATGTAAACACCAAGACTGGTGAATTACCAAATCCAGCCGACGGAATTAAGAACAAGGGTGACTTGCCAGAAGGAACTAAGTACACTTGGAAAGACACGCCAGATGTAACGACAGCCGGTGACAAGCCAGCCACGATTGTGGTAACTTACCCAGATGGCTCAAAGGATGAAGTTCCCGTAACTATCCACGTAACCAACCCAGCAACCGATGCCGATAAGTACACGCCAGAAACACAACCGATTACTACTCCAGAAGGTAAGGTTCCAGACGCATCAGATGGTATTAAGAACAAGACTGATCTCCCTAACGACACGAAGTACACTTGGACAAACCCAGACCAAGTAGCACAAGATGTTAAGACGCCAGGTTCTCACACCGAAACAATTACTGTTCGTTATCCAGACGGTTCAGAAGATACGGTTACAGTAACTGTTAATGTTCCCGCACCTGAGGGACAAAATATTACAACTGATCAAGGTCAACTCCCTAACCCTGCAGATGCAATTAAGAACAAAGATCAGATGCCAGCTGGAACAACTTACACTTGGAAGCAAGAGCCTGATGTTTCTACTCCTGGTGATCACACTGGTGTAGTTGAAGTCCACTTCCCAGACGGAACTACCTATGAAGTAACCGTTGATGTTCATGTAGATGCTGTAAACCCTAATAATGGCAGAAACATGAATTCCGGTAATGGTTCAATTGATCATCAAAACGGTACTGAAATTAATAACAGTTCAGTAATCGAAAACGTAACTGGTCAAACACAAAATAGTGCAACTAACAGTACTAGCCAGCAACCAGCGAAGACATTGCCACAAACTGGTAATGATTCTTCTAAGTTCAGTGCATTAGCTGGCTTGAGTCTTGCTGCTTTCGCAAGTCTCTTCGGCTTCGCGGGTCACGATAAGAAACGCAAAGCTGATAAATAATTAAGATAACATCATTTCTCTCCCTGAAAGACATAACTTAATTAAAAGCGCTGAACTAAAGAAGTGCGAATACTCATCAAGAATGGTGGGTGTTCGCACTTCTTTGCGTTATTTATAAAATGATAAAACGATTAGTGGTAGATAGGGGATGGAGGATACATTAAAAAGAAAAGAGACTGGATTTATAAAAAATAGTTCTTAAAGTGTTTGATAGAATAGGCTTGAGATGGTTGATGTGATTTTTATTAGCGATAAATAAAAATGAATAATTCGCCTTTGTGATCGAATGAAATTTTCTTCATATCTTCTTAAAATGTTTAACAAAAAGTCTGATTTTTTTCAAAAAGATAAACGTTGATATATCAAGG
>OKSH01000189.1_pt1 | contig 64672 bp, 57 predicted proteins | sample 1601231 | NCBI WGS metagenome assembly OKSH01 (sample SAMEA3541596, study PRJEB24748) | human gut metagenome | biome: human gut; feature: human-associated habitat; material: faeces | place: China | collected 2012
CAATGCTTACAAGATCCTTAGTCTTGCTCGTCTGCCAGTTCCGACACTTCCGCATAAAAGGCTTTTCTCGATTGCCCGAAGATTATATTACTACACTTTCAGGAAAAAAGCAACAACAATTTTTGCTTTTTTTCATCTTTTTTGTTCTTTTGCGAATTGTTTTGATTTCGTTCTTTCCTTCTTTCATTTGGATTGGCAATATCGAGCAAAACACTTGACGTGAGTACGAAATCGGACTACACTGTAATAAGTACGAAATCAGACTTGAGGAGAAAAAACAATGGAGTCGAAACAAAAAACACTATACATGAGCCGTCAGCTCATAGAGTTTAATCACATTTATAAAGAGTTTAATGATGTATACCGTGAGGCTGCGACAAAGGTAGGACTGTCATTAAGCGGATTTGATATTCTATACGCCATTTGTGAGATGGGGGATGGATGTTTGCAGCGCGATATCAGTCAGATGTGCTGTATTCCAAAGCAGACAGTGAATTCATCGATCCGTAAGCTGGAACAGGACAGATATCTGATACTGGAAAAAGGAAAAGGCCGTGATATGCATATTCATCTGACGGAAAAGGGACAGAAACTTATGGAAGAGAAGATTTATCCGGTGATAGAGGCAGAGAATCAGGCATTTTCTGGTATGAGTAAGGAAGAATGCAAGAAGATGCTGGAACTTTACGAAAAGTATAATATGGAATTGAAAGCGAATATCCAGAAGCTTCAAATGTCTTAAGTATAGTTGAGGATTTTATAGAAACAGAAGTTATTGCACTTCTGATATAAAAGGTATATAAAGAGGAGTAGATTTTTTATGGAAATTCAGTTATCAGATCATTTTACTTATAAAAAATTAATAAAATTTGTATTGCCGTCTATTGTGATGATGATCTTTACATCGATCTACGGTGTTGTAGACGGTCTGTTTGTGTCGAATTTTGCCGGAAAGACGGCATTTGCAGCAATCAATTTAATTATGCCGATTCTGATGGGACTTTCAGCTCTTGGGTTTATGATCGGTACCGGAGGCAGCGCGATTGTAGCAACAACTCTGGGAGAAGGAAAAAAAGAAAAGGCAAATGAATATTTTTCCATGTTAGTCTATGTTACGATCATTGGTGGCATAGCAGTTAGTCTTCTTGGAATGATTTTGATTCGTCCGATAGCAGTGATGCTTGGCGCAGCTGGTGAACTGCTTTCAGACTGTGTGTTGTACGGGCGCATCACATTTATTTCTTTTCCAGCTTTTATGCTGCAGAATGTGTTTCAGAGCTTTTTTGTTGCAGCACAGAAACCAAAACTTGGGTTAAAAGTTATCATTGTGGCGGGTGTGACCAACATGGTTTTGGATTATTTGTTTGTGGGATGTCTTGGATTTGGAATTGCAGGGGCAGCAGTTGCGACAGTATGCGGAGAATTTATTGGCGGATTGTTCCCGATTTTTTATTTTGCACGAAAAAATTCAAGTCTTCTGAAACTTGGAAGACCTAGTTTTGACAGCAGAATTTTATTAAAGACATGCAGCAATGGTGCATCCGAGTTTATGACGAATCTGTCCAGTTCAGTTGTAAATTCTCTTTATAATCTGCAGCTTATGAAAGTAGCCGGTGAAAATGGAGTAGCGGCTTATGGATCTATTATGTATGCGAACTTTATATTTATTGCTATTTTTATCGGATATTCTATTGGAAGTGCGCCGATCGTCAGCTATCATTATGGTGCCGGCAATCACAGTGAGCTGAAAAATATGTTCAAAAAGAGCCTGCGACTGATTGGAATATGGGGGATTGGACTTTTCGTGTTCTCTCAGGTGATTACAACACCGCTTGCAAAATTGTTTGTGGGATATGACGCAGAATTATTTGAGATGACAAGACACGGATTCAGGATATATTTTATCAGTTTTCTGATCAATGGATTCAATATTTATGGATCAGCATTCTTTACAGCATTGAACAATGGAATGATTTCGGCTGCGATCTCATTTCTTCGAACATTATTATTCCAGATGGCGGCAGTTCTGATACTGCCTGTATTCTTTGGAGTGAACGGAATCTGGAGTGCCGTTACAGTGGCAGAGCTTTGTACACTTTTTATGACAGCTGCATTTTTTATCAGACAGCGAAAGAAATATCATTATATGTAAAAATACATCAATCAGGTATTCTTGAATCTGTAAGAAAATATAATATGAAAAACAGTACCAGCAGACGGAATTGTATTGTATAATGAAAGTATGATTATACAAGTGTGAAGAGGGAGTGTGATTCTATGACGATTCGGGAGCAGATGGAAGAAAGAGAATTGGAGTATTTAAGTCCTTATGCGACATTGAGTAAGAATTCAAAAGGCAGAAAGATCAAGGAAGAGGAATGTGATATTCGTCCGGTCTTCCAGCGTGATCGTGACCGAATCGTACACTGCAAGGCCTTCCGCAGACTGAAGCAGAAGACCCAGGTGTTTCTTCTTCCGAAAGGAGATCATTACCGTACAAGGCTGACACATACACTGGAGGTGTCACAAAATGCAAGAACAATTGCGAAAGCGCTCAGGCTTAATGAGGAGCTGGTAGAAGCAATTGCCCTGGGGCACGATCTGGGACATACACCTTTCGGGCATGCAGGGGAGCGTGCGCTCAATGAACTTCGCCCAGGAGGTTTCAAACACAATGAGCAGAGTGTGCGAGTGGTGGAATCTATAGAAAAGGAAGGACGGGGACTGAATCTTACATGGGAAGTCATTGACGGGATCAGGAATCACAAAACAAGCGGACGCCCGTCAACACTGGAAGGGCAGATCGTGCGTCTGTCAGATAAGATTGCCTATATTAATCATGATATTGATGATGCAATCCGTGGCGGTATTTTAAGAGAAGAAGATATTCCGAAGAAATATACGGACGTTTTGGGAACTTCGGTGAAAGGACGTCTGAACACACTCGTACATAATGTTATTATCAACAGTGTGGATCGGCCGGTGATTCAGATGTCTGAGGAAGTTCATGAGGCCATGCAGGGTCTTCGTATATTTATGTTTGAAAATGTTTACCGTAACCCAGTTGCCAAGAAGGAAGAGGGCAAAGCAATCCATATGATTACCAATCTATATGAATTCTATATAAAGAATCCGGAGTTTCTTCCGGAACAATCACAGAATATGTTAAAAAAGGGAGAAGAGCTGTCACAGGTCGTGTGCGATTATATCGCAGGAATGACGGATACTTATGCAGTGAAGAAATTTACGGAATTTTTTATCCCAGAATCTTGGAAAAATTAAAGGAAATATAAAGTTTGTGTCGAATATTAATAATAGGAACATTTCTTCTTCTGGATTTGAGGAAGAGATGATGAAAAATGAAAGGACGCAGATATGTATTATCCAGAGGAATTAGTGGAAGAAATCCGGTCAAAAAATGATATCGTAGATGTAATTTCCAGTTATGTGAGACTTCAGAAAAAAGGAAGCTCCTACTTTGGATTATGTCCATTTCATAATGAAAAATCCCCGTCATTTTCAGTCAGCAGACAGAAGCAGATGTATTATTGCTTTGGCTGTGGTGCTGGAGGAAATGTATTCACATTTCTGATGGAATATGAAAATTATTCTTTTGTAGAGGCATTGAAATATCTGGCGGATCGTGCAGGCGTGGAACTTCCGGAACCGGAATACTTTGGGGAGGCGAAAAAGCGCGCAGATACAAAAGCCATATTACTGGAAATTAATAAGGCAGCAGCACAGTACTTTTATGTACAGCTTCTAAGGCCGCAAGGGGGACATGCCCTTACATACTTAAAAGATCGAAAGCTGAGTGATGATACGATCAAAGCATTTGGTCTGGGATATTCGAACAAGTACAGTGATGATTTGTACAAGTATCTGAAATCAAAAGGCTACAAAGACGATATGATCTCACAGGCAGGTCTGATTAGTATTGATGAAAAATACGGAGTTCACGATAAGTTCTGGAACAGGGTCATGTTTCCGATTATGGATGCAAACAGCCGTGTTATTGGATTTGGCGGCCGTGTTATGGGTGATGCAAAGCCAAAGTATCTGAACTCACCGGAGACGATCATTTTTGACAAAAGCCGGAACCTGTATGGATTGAATCGTGCAAGAAAGTCGAGAAAACCTTATTTTCTGCTTTGTGAGGGCTATATGGATGTGATTTCCCTGCATCAGGCTGGATTTACCAATGCAGTAGCGTCACTTGGAACAGCCTTGACACCGGGACATGCAGCGCTTATCAAACGATATGTCAATGAAGTCTACCTGACGTATGACAGTGACGAGGCAGGAACGAAAGCAGCTCTGAGGGCGGGACCGATTCTGCGTGAAGTTGGGATTACGGCGAAGATCATTCGGATGGAACCGTATAAAGATCCAGATGAATTTATTAAAAATCTCGGCGCAGAAGCCTTTGAAGAACGGATCCAGAAGGCAAGAAATGGATTTATGTTCAGTCTTGAAATTCTGGAACGGGATTATGATATGACGTCGCCGGAAGGCAGAACGGACTTTATGAAGGAAGCTGCCAGAAAGCTTACAGAGTTTGATGAAGAGATAGAGCGCAATAACTACATTGATGCAGTTGCAGGGACTTATCATGTCGGCAGTGAAGATCTGAAAAAACTGGTCGGACGAATGGCAGTTCAGACCGGACTTGCAAAGCCGGTGGAAAGACCGAGATCTACAAGGAGTCAGAACCTGGATAAGGAAGATGGTACACGAAAGTCACAGAAGATTCTGCTGACATGGATGGCATCGGATGAGAATGTATTTGCACAGATCCAGAAGTATATCCATCCGGAAGATTTTCAGGAAGGGATATATCGGACTGTAGCTGAGCTTTTATATGCGCAGCACGAACAGGGAAAGCTCAATCCGGCGCAGATCATGAATCATTTTACAGATGAAGAGGAACATCGTGAGGTGGCAGCGCTTTTTAATACAAGAATCCGGGAAATTAAAACAGCACATGAACAGGAAAAGGCATTAAAAGAGACAATTATCCGGGTAAAGAAGAATAGTATTGAAGAACACTCAGCAAAGCTTGATCCGACCGATATACAGGGATTGCAGAAGCTGATGGAAGCAAAACGGGCGTTGCAGGACCTTGAAAAATTGCATATTTCTATTAATTAAGGATAAAATAAAAACATATAATGGAGGATGGACACCACATGGAAGAAAACATAGCGAAATTTGGGGAAAAGTTAAAACAACTGGTTGCTCATGGAAAGAAGAATAAGAGTATCCTGGAACTTCAGGAAATCAATGATTTTTTCTCAGATATGGAGCTTGATGCAGAACAGATGGAGAAAGTTTATGAGTATCTGGAGGCCAATCATATTGATGTGCTTCGTGTAAGCGGAGATGGGGATGGAATTGAGGAATTAGATGATGTTGATGATTCCGATATTGTTCTGACAGATGAAGACGATGTTGATATGGAGAAAATCGACTTGTCTGTGCCGGATGGAATCAGTATAGAGGATCCGGTCCGTATGTATCTGAAAGAGATTGGAAAGGTACCGCTTCTTTCAGCAGATGAAGAAGTAGAGCTTGCAAAGCGTATGGCAGAGGGAGATGAGGATGCTAAGAAGCGTCTGGCAGAAGCAAACCTTCGTCTTGTTGTCAGTATTGCTAAGAGATATGTGGGACGTGGAATGCTGTTTCTGGATCTGATTCAGGAAGGCAATTTGGGTCTAATTAAAGCGGTTGAGAAGTTTGACTATCATAAAGGATTCAAATTCAGTACTTATGCAACATGGTGGATCCGCCAGGCAATTACAAGAGCAATTGCTGATCAGGCCAGAACTATCCGTATTCCGGTTCATATGGTAGAGACGATCAATAAACTGATCCGTGTTTCCAGACAATTACTGCAGGAGCTAGGACGTGAACCTACGCCGGAGGAAATTGCAGCAGAATTAGATATGCCAGTGGAACGTGTCCGTGAAATCTTAAAGATTTCTCAGGAACCGGTATCACTGGAGACACCAATTGGTGAAGAGGAAGACAGTCACCTGGGAGATTTTATTCAGGACGACAATGTTCCGGTACCTGCTGAAGCCGCAGCTCAGACACTTTTAAAAGAGCAGTTAGATGAAGTGTTAGATACTCTGACAGAGAGAGAGCAGAAAGTTTTAAGACTTCGTTTTGGTATGGATGATGGACGTGCACGTACACTGGAAGAGGTTGGTAAGGAGTTTGATGTAACGCGTGAGCGTATTCGTCAGATCGAGGCAAAAGCACTTAGAAAGCTTCGTCATCCGAGCCGCAGTAGAAAATTAAGAGATTATCTGGATTAAGAAAGAGGCGCCTATGGAACTATCAAAGAGACTTACTGCAGTAGCAGGTCTTGTGACAGAGGGCGCCTCTGTCGCAGATATAGGAACAGATCACGGATATATACCGATTCATTTGATAGAACAGAACTTATCACCGAAAGTGATAGCGATGGATATCAATAAGGGACCGCTGGAACGTGCGAGAATTCACATAGCAGGCTATGGAATGAGTGACCGGATTGAGACAAGGCTGTCGGATGGACTGGCAGCAGTAAAGCCGAAAGAAGTGGAGGAGATGATCGTTGCCGGAATGGGCGGCGGTCTTGTGATTCACATTCTGGAAGAAGGAAAACAAATCGTCAGTACATTAAAAGGCTGCATCTTACAGCCTCAGTCTGAGATACAGAAAGTACGGGAATATCTTGTAGAACATGGGTTTCGGTTCGAAGCAGAAGATATGGTAGAGGAAGACGGGAAATATTATCCTATGATGCGGGTGGTACCACCAGAATATTGTGAACATAAGACGGCCGACCGGCAGGAAGATTGTAAAAAAGAGGAATGGGAGTACCTTTATGGACCACTACTTTTAAAAAACAAAAATCCGATATTATATGAATATCTGAAGCGTGAAATCCGTATTCGTGAAGATATACTTCTCGGTCTTGCCGGAAAAGATGGTGAGCGGATAAAAGAGCGTATGACAGAAATTGAACATGAACTGGAAGTAGCAAAAAAAGCAATGTCTTATTATGAAGAGTAAGAAAAGCATTGTAAGAAAAACATTGTTGAATACTATGTGAATATTAGAGAGGAATGATTGCATGCTATGTAAAGATATTATCAAAATAATAGAACAGGACTATTCACCAAGATATGCTCTTTCCTGGGATAATGTCGGACTGCTGGCAGGAAGAGATGATAAAGAAGTTGCAAAAATATATGTGGCACTGGATGCTACAGATGAAGTGGTAGATGAGGCAATTTTGGCAGGTGCAGATATGCTGGTGACACATCATCCTTTGATTTTTAGCGGTATGAAACAAGTGAATAATCAGAATTTCATCGGCAGAAGATTAGTAAAACTGATCCAGCATGACATTTCTTATTATGCTATGCACACGAATTATGATGTCAAAGGTATGGCAGATCTGGCAGCAGATTATCTGAAACTTGAGAATTGTCAGATACTGGATGTCATCGGAGAAAATGAATCGGGAGAACCGGAAGGTATTGGCCGTGTCGGAGAAATACCATCTGCTTCTGATAATGATGAACAGAGAAATGAAATTTCACTGGCAGATTATTGTGAAGAAGTCAAGAAAGCATTTGCCCTTGATACAGTGAAAGTATTCGGCGATCTGAAGCAAAATGTTCACCGAGTAGCAATCTGTCCGGGGTCTGGTAAAAGTGATATTGATCAGGCGATTGCAGCAGGGGCTGATGTCTATGTGACCGGAGATATCGGTCATCATGAAGGGATTGACGCACTGGCAAGAGGACTTAATATCATCGATGCAGGACATTATGGGGTGGAGCACATATTTATCGGCGATATGGGGAATTATTTACGAGCACACCTTTTGGGAGTCGAGGTCATAGAAGCTCCAGTGAGTCATCCGTTTACAGTAATATAGGGAAAGCTTTATAGAAGCAGTCATGATATAGGGAGGATCGGAAGATGGAAGAGAAAAGAATGTATCATGTAAAAATTAAAAATGAAGTGAAAGAATATGAAGCTGGTATCACATATCACGACATTGCAAAAGAATACCAGAAAGATTATGAGCATGAGATTGTTCTGGTATTTGTAGATGGAAAACTTCAGGAACTGCACAAGCGTCTGAAAAAAGATTGTGAAATCAGTTTTGTTACAACAGCGGATCCCATTGGACATGAGGCATACAAACGAAGCATGAGTTTCCTTCTTGTAAAAGCAGTTTATGACGTGGCAGGACATAAGAATATTGACAAGGTTCGGATGCATTTTGCAATAGGACCGGGATATTATTGTACGATTACCGGCGAAACAAGAGTCGATGATGATTTTCTTGAGCGTGTCGAGTCGAGGATGCACGAACTTGTGGAGGCAGATCTATCAATCAAGAAAAGAACGGTTCATACAGATGAGGCAATCGGACTTTTTGGACAGTATGGAATGTATGATAAAGAAGAATTGTTCCGTTACCGCCGTGTATCCAAAGTAAACCTTTACAGCATCAATGAGTTTGAAGATTATTATTATGGATATATGCTTTACAGTACAGGGTATCTGAAATATTTTAAATTATATCGGTATGATGAAGGATTTGTACTTCAGATGCCAGAGATTGATAAGCCGGAGACCGTGCCACATTTTCAGGCGAGAACAAAGTTCTTTCAGGTCATGAAAGAATCTGTGAAATGGGGAGATATTCAGGAGATTGAGACGGTTGGCGGATTGAATCGCAATATTACCAGTGGAGATGTTCAGGAGACTGTGCTTGTGCAGGAAGCAATGCAGGAAAGAAGAATTGCAGAAATTGCACAGATGATTGCTTCCAGACCGGAAATCAGATTCGTATTGATTGCGGGACCGTCGTCTTCCGGAAAGACTACATTTTCACACAGACTGTCTGTACAGCTTCGTGCAAATGGAATGCGTCCTCATCCGATCGCAGTAGATAATTACTTTAAAGAAAGAGAAGAGACTCCGAAAGACGAGAAGGGAAATTATAATTTTGAAGGACTTTGTGCAGTGGATATTGATCTGTTCGAGAAACAAATGCAGGAACTGCTGGATGGAAAAGAAGTGATAATTCCAAATTTTGATTTTGTGAAGGGACATAAAGAATTTGTAGGAAGTCCATTGAAACTTGGAGAACACGATATTCTGGTTATTGAAGGCATTCACTGCCTGAATCCAAAGCTGACAAAAGCATTGGCAGATGAGAATAAGTTTAAAATTTATATCAGTGCACTGACACAGCTTAACATTGATGAGCATAACCGGATTCCAACCACAGATGGCCGGCTTCTTCGAAGAATTGTGCGAGATGCAAGAACAAGAGGTGCTTCTGCAAAAAAGACAATTCAGATGTGGCCTTCTGTACGGAAAGGCGAGGAAGAGAATATTTTCCCATTCCAGGAGGAAGCAGATGTCATGTTCAATTCTGCTCTGATCTATGAACTGGCAGTATTGAAACCATATGTAGAAGCTCAGTTATTCGGAGTTGAAAGAGAGTGCCCGGAATATATTGAGGCAAAGAGACTGCTTAAATTCCTGGATTACTTTGTTGGAATCGGAAGCGAAAAAGTACCGACGAACTCATTGCTTCGAGAATTTATCGGTGGTGGATGCTTCCGGGTTTAAAAAAATAAATCCAAACGATTCAAGATATCGTTTGGATTTATTTTTTTATGTAATAGGAAACTTCGTTTCCATTACATAAAAAAACGCTCCGCGAGAATCGCACTGCGGCGGATAAGAAACATATCGCATATTGCGACCCGCCGCAGGCGGAGAATCTCGCAGGCGAGATTCTTTTTTATTTGGATTTTACCTGACGCCATAATTCATTGTATATGGCATCATTTTCATCTCCCAGGAATTTGAACGTTTCGCAATTTTCCAGTGCTTTATCATCTGGAAATACAATTGGATTATTACGGTATTCCGGATCGAGGAGTTTTCTTCCTTCCTCATTCGGGATGGAATAGGTGATATAGTCGAAGTTCATCTTAGCAATGTCCGGACGGCACATGAAATTGATAAAAGCTTCTGCGTTTTCTTTATTCTTTGCGTTTTTCGGGATGACCCAGGAGTCAATCCACATGTTACTTCCTTCTTTTGGAATGACATATTCCAGGTCCGGATTTTCAAGCTGACAGGTGATAGCTTCTCCGGAGTAGATGACAGCGAGAGCAGCCTCATTTCCAATCATTTTATCACGGGCCTGATCGACAACATAGGCCTGGACAAGTGGCTTTTGTTCGATCAGTTTATTCTTAGCTTCAGTCAGTTCGTCCAGATCGGTTGAGTTCAGTGAGTAGCCAAGATATTTTAATGTGATGCCAAATGCATCACGGACACTATCCTGCATGAGGATACTATCTTTGTATTTTTCGTTCCACAGAATTCCCCAACTATCTACAGGATCGTCGACCATAGTTTTATTGTAAAGGATTCCTACAGTTCCCCAAAGGTGAGGAACAGAGTATTTATTCTCCGGGTCAAACTCTTTGGAATGCTCCATATAGGTGCTTCCAATATTCTTGATGTTCGGAATATTGTCAAAATTCAGTTCAGCCAGCAGATCATTTTCAATCATACGCTGGATCATGTAGTCGGACGGGCATACGACATCGTAGGCAATGGCGCCTGACTGTATTTTTGGATACATGATCTCGTTTGTTTCATATTCTTCGTAAACGACATTAATACCAGTTTCTTCTTCGAACATATCTAAAGTTTCCGGATCGATATATTCTCCCCAGTTATACACAATGACCTGTTTGTCACTGGAACTTTTTGAGCGGATACCATAGAAAATTCCACCTGCCAGAATGAGAATGACCATACAGACCGGAACCACTCTCGACATCATAACTTTGCGGAATTTGCGAAGCTTTGGATGCTGACTGGCAACTTTGGAAATTTTAGCATTTTTTGCACCGGCAGCTTTTTCATCTGGTTTCATGTTGATCAATAACAAAAGAATCATGACAACCAGGAACATCAATGTGGACAGTGCATACATGGAAGGATTGATTCCTTTTCGCACCTCACTGTAAATCTTGGTGGACAGAGTGTCGACACCAGGTCCTTTTGTAAAATGTGTGATGATAAAGTCATCTAAGGACATAGTAAATGCCAGTAGGAAACCGGAGGACACACCTGGCAGAATGTCCGGAAATACGACTTTGAAAAAAGCGTATAACGGAGAAGCGCCAAGATCCAGGGCGGCCTCATAAGTGCTGACGTTCGTTTGCCGCAGCTTTGGCAGAACACTCAGGATTACATAGGGAATGTTAAAGGTAATATGTGCAATCAGGATTGTCTTAAATCCAAGGGAAAATCTACATGCGATGAATAACAGCATAAGAGAGATTCCTGTCACAATATCGGCATTTAACATAGGAATATTGGTTACACCAGTCACGACAGTACGCATTTTCTTTCGCATTGCCTGAATACCGATAGCGGCAGCAGTACCGAGAATCGTAGCAATCAGTGCAGATAACAATGCGATGATCAGTGTCGTATAAAGTGCGTTCATAATGGAATTATTTTTAAATAATTCCACATACCATTTTGTTGTAAAACCTCCCCATTTGGAACGGGATTTTGAGGAGTTAAAGGATAATACCATAAGGGTGATGATCGGCGCGTACAAAATGACGCATATCAGCACCAGATAAAACCGTTTAAAAAAATTCTTGATCAAAATGTAGTTCCCTCCCCGTCTTTATCGTATTTTGCGATCAATGCCATACTGATCAAAATGAAGATCATCAGTACAAGGGACATACCGCTGCCAGAGTGCCAGTTACTTCCTTGTTTAAATTCCTGCTCAATAACATTACCGATCAGGAGAATCTTACTTCCACCTAAGAGGTCGGAGATGACAAAAGTTGTCAGTGACGGTACAAAGACCATGGTAATTCCGCTGATGATCCCTGGAACGCTCAGTGGCAGCAGGATTTTTGTAAATGTCTGCACACTGTTTGCACCAAGATCTCTGGCTGCTTCGATAACATTTGTGTCAATTTTGGACAGTACATTGTAAATTGGTAAGATCATAAATGGCAGAAAATCATAGACCATACCAAGTACGATGGCATATGGAGTGTTGATGATTTCCAGTGCCGGTAAATGGAAAAAATGAAGGAGACTGTTGATAACTCCGTTCTTTTCCAACAGGTTCTGCCATGCAATGATCCGAAGCAAAGAATTCATCCACATTGGCAGGATGAAAATCAGTACGATAAAGCTGGACTGATTGACGCCAAGTTCAGTCAGGATCATAGCCAGAGGGTATGCGAGAATCAGGCAGATAATCGTACTGACAAGGGATAACAAAAGTGCCAGTCCCAATGCCTTTAAATTCTCAGGTTCTGTGATCCTGGCAAGATTCATCAGGGTGAATCCACCGTCATTATTCGTCAGACCATAGTAGAAGACCATGATAAGAGGAATGATGATAAATGCTGCTGACCAGAGAAGATACGGACCGGCAAGCATCTGCTTTAATAATTTACTATTCTTCAATTGGTACCGCCTCCTCATCTTCAGATTCTGGTTTTTTCATAATCTGAATATCAAATGGATCTACGCGCAGTCCGACTTCTGCTCCGACTGGGAACATATCGGTGCTGTGCACGAGCCATTCGTAATTATTTGCCATGACTTCCATCTCATAGTGAACACCTTTGAAAATAACATGTGTAACAACGCCTCGGATAATTCCGTCTTCTGGTTTTACAAGGTCGATATCTTCCGGGCGGATCACTGCATCAACAGGCTTCTTCTGACCGAATCCTTCATCGACACACGGAAAGTTGGCGCCGAGGATATTGACGAGCCGGTCATGTACCATCGTGGCAGAAAGAATGTTACTGTCACCGATAAAGTCTGCAACGAACGCATTCTTCGGTTCATTATAAATATCTTCCGGTGTTCCTACCTGCTGGATATATCCCTGGTTCATAACGACGATCGTATCGGACATAGTCAGGGCTTCCTCCTGATCATGAGTGACGTAAATAAATGTAATGCCAAGCTCATTTTTTAAGCGGATCAGTTCGTACTGCATATCCTGGCGCAGCTTTAAGTCAAGAGCACCAAGAGGTTCGTCAAGAAGCAGGACTTTCGGTTCATTTACAATGGCTCTTGCAATAGCGATACGCTGCTGTTGTCCGCCGCTTAAGGAAGCAGGAGTACGGTTTTCGAAGCCTTCAAGATTAACAAGTTTTAACGCATAACGAATCTTATCATTGATGTAATTCTGAGATTTTCCTTTAATCTTTAGCCCGAATGCAATATTTTCTGCAATGGTCATATGGGTAAAAAGTGCATATTTCTGGAATACGGTATTTAACTGTCGTTTGTTTGGAGCCAGGTTCGTGATATCCTGACCATCGAAGATGATTTTTCCAGAGTCAGGAGTCTCGAATCCACCAAGAATACGAAGCAGTGTTGTTTTTCCGCAACCGCTTGGTCCCAGAAGAGTTAAAAATTCATTTTCCCGGATATAAAGATTCAGTTCGTCTAGTACGACATTTTCATCAAATGCTTTGGATATATTTACAATATCGATTAATTTATTAGACATGTTCATTGTCCTCCAAAAATGTAATTATAATTTAGAACTTAAGGCTGGCTATCAAGGAAGTCCTGATAGATAAGAAGTATGCTCAGCCTAAAAGTTCGGCGGGGTGCTGACCCATAAAATAACGGCACCGGATGTGCCAAAAGCTTCTATATAATGTTCAGAGTGAGGTGTGAAATAAAAAGATTCTCCTTTTTTCGCAGTGTAACTTTTATGTCCGATATGAATCTTGATACTTCCTTTTAATACATAACCAAATTCTTCACCTTCATGTGGAAGATCCCGGTAAGTTAATCCGCCAGGCTTTAGAGTCAGACGGATCGGTTCCATCATATTTTTCTGAGCGTTCGGTATGATCCATTCGGTCTTGCTGCCAAGTTCAGAATCAATTTTCTCAAAATAGTCTTCATTTCGAAATACAATCTGATCTTCCGGCTCTTCCTGAAAAAATTCTGAGACGGTTGTGCCCAGGCACTGCAAAATGTCCATCAATGTCGCAATGGACGGGGAGGTGAGATCCCGTTCCAGCTGGGAAATAAATCCCTTGGACAGTTCACTGCGGTCTGCCAGCTCTTCCTGGGTGAGCCCCTTGGCGACGCGGAGTTCCTTAATCTTTTTGCCGATATCCATCAAAAATCCACCTTTCTGAAAGAATCATTATGGATTCCTTGTGTTGATTTAAAGTAAACATGATAAAAGCCGTCACCAACAAAAATAAAATTAAACTCAAAGTTTAGTATTTGTTAACAAACGACCTGAAAATCATTATACAGGAAAAATACTAAAAATCAACAGTTTAAATGAAAATAATTGAAAAATGAATGTAAAATTTCAGAATGTAAAAATGAGCAAAAAAATGAGCAAAAATGCAGATGAAGGCAGTTTTTTATGGACATGATAAATCATGAATGCTATAATAACTTAGTTTGACAATATGTCAGCTGAGAGGTATGTCATGCAATTGCATGACGCGCACCTCGCAGCAAGAATGCCGAGGCATTCTTGAATTATTTATGAACATAAAGATAAGAATGAAAAGGAACTGGATATGAGAAAAAATCGAAAGAATAACTCCCATACCCATAGAAAAAGAATTTATTTTATGGCAGTTCTTCTGGCTGGCAGTCTTATGCTGGGAGGGTGTGGAGTAAAGAAAGAGAAAGCGGCAGACAACGGACTGCCGGAGATTGTTATTGGAATAGATTATTTTGAACCTTACAGTTATCAGGTGAGTAATGGTGAATATAAAGGTATTGATGTGGAACTTGCCAAGGAAGCATTTCAGAGGCTGGGATACCAGCCTAAGTTCGAGAATATAGTCTGGGAAGATAAAGACGAACTTCTGGCAGATGGAACAATCGACTGTCTGTGGAGCAGTTATTCCATGAATGGAAGAGAAGATAAATATCAGTGGGCAGGTCCGTATCTGTACAGTCGTCAGATGGTGGCTGTAAGAAAAGAGAGTGAAATCAATACTATTCAGGATCTGAAAGGAAAGAAGATTGCGGTTCAGGCGACCACAAAGGCAGAGGATCTTTTCCTTCATAAGATTGCATCAGATCTTCCGCAAATGGGGCAGGTAAACTGTTTTTCTACGACGAATGAACTTTATGCTGCACTTAGAAAAAATTATGTTGATGCGATTGCGGGTCATGAGGCGATGCTGGGCAGTCTGGTGAGAGATGGAGAGGATGCATACCGTATGCTGGACGAGAGTATCTATACTTCAGAACTTGGAATTGCTTTTAAAAAAGGAACCCACGAAGAAGTAGCACAAGAGCTTACAGAAACTCTCGAAGAGATGCAAAATGAGGGCATTACAGAAAAAATAATCAAAAAGTACGGATTGGATGCGGATGAGATCCTGCCAGGAGGAAAAAGCAAATGAGCAGACAGGTAAGAACGCAGATGCCGCAGACGCAGAAAAAAGATAAGAAGAGTAAAAGCAAAGGAAAGAAATTTGATAAAAATGCATGTTTATTGATGTTTATTCTGCTTTTTTCCGGAATCCTGATTTTTCTTCTGTTGACAGCGAGTGATAATAAAAAACTGAATAGTACGTTGAATGAGACATTTGACTTTGCAAAAACCAGGATTGAAAGGTATGAGAACTATAATACGAATGACCAGGTGAAAAGTCTGGTACGCCTGATGGACAAAACAACAGAATTAAGCCGGGTCATAGCACAAGAAGACAATCTCAGTGAGGAGATGCTGGATGAATATGCAAACGAACAACGTCTGACAGGAATCCTTGTGTTGGATCAGAACCAGAAAGTGACAGAACAGACTGCAAAAGATGGAGATGCTATGCTATTATGGCAAAAGCTGATTGAAAGTGATTATGTGTGTGATATTGCCAAGCATCCCCAAAAGACTTATACGACCCGTCTGAGAAATGAAGGAAAGCTCTATGATTTTGCGGCAGTGGCAAGACAGGATGCAGCAGGGATAGTGATCACATATATGCAGAAAGAGGAAGTAAGTGAGTTAAACGGAGACCTGACGATGAAATCGTTATTTGCGGATTTTCCTTTTGAAATGAATGGAAGCATAGTGATCTGTGATGATGACAAGGTTGTCAGTACCAATAAACAGGAGCTTCTTTCGAGTTCTGTAGAAGAATCAAAGTCATTGTATAAAAATGAATTTAAGGCAGGGGGGAATGGAATTGTCTGCCTTCATTCAAAGGATGGAAACTGGTATGGACGCAAGGAGAAAATCAAAGACTATGATGCATATATCTTTTTCCCGGAAAGCCAGGTTTACATTACACGAAATATTGTATGTGTGATTTATGTGTTACTTGCCTTACTTCTTTTCTCTCTTTATTGGGTGAGCAGGAACAGAACAGAAAAGAGAAGTATCCTTCAAGATCAGAAGAGACTTCGTGTGATCAATGCACTTGGCCATGCATATTCTTCTATTTCTCTTGTGAATATAAAAACAGAGAAAATCGAAATTGTAAAATCTTCAAGGAATATGAAGCCGGATCAGAAAGGGGATATTCTTTCCAAAGCGCACCTGGAAGAACTGATACAGCAGGTTATTACAGAGCCATTTCAGGAGAAATATCGTGAATTTATCAATATGAGTACGGTGGCACAGCGTCTGGAAGAACGTGAGACGTTGAGCTTTACAGCTCAGACAGTAGAAGGAAGGTGGCTGACAATAATCATTGTGCCGCAGGGATATGATAAAACTGGGAAATTAAGTACAGTTCTGGTTGCGAACCGTGATGTAACAGAGGAAAAAGAACGAGAGATAGATCGGGATAAGAATCTGAGAAATGCACTCGCAGCTGCGGAACATGCAAACAGGGCGAAAACAGCGTTCCTGAATAATATGTCCCATGATATCCGTACGCCGATGAATGCGATTATCGGATTTACAGCACTTGCGACAACGCATATTGGCAACACAGAACTTGTTCTGGATTATCTGAAAAAAATCCATACATCCAGTCAGCATTTGCTTAGCCTGATCAATGATGTGTTGGATATGAGCAGAATCGAGAGCGGTTCTGTTCGAATTGAATATACAACGGTACACCTGCCGGATATTTTGCATGATTTAAGAACAATCATTCAGGGATCTGTACATTCCAAACAGCAGGATCTTTATATTGATACACAGGATGTAATTCATGAAGATATCATTACCGACAAGCTGCGTCTGACACAGGTCCTTCTCAATATTTGCAGTAATGCTGTAAAATTCACACCGGTCGGCGGTATGATTAACATTCGTGTTTCGGAGAAGCCATGTAGAAGAGATGGATACATAACGGTCGTTTTCAGTGTGAAGGATAATGGAATCGGAATGTCTAGGGAGTTTAGAAAGCATGTGTTTGATTCTTTTTCAAGAGAGCATACTGTTACGGAGAATGGGATTGGAGGAACCGGTCTTGGAATGGCAATCACCAAAAACATTGTGGACATGATGGGCGGTACAATTCAGGTTGAAAGTGAAACCGGAAAAGGAACAGAATTTACAATTATGCTTGAATGCGAAACATCAGGAGAGACAGTGAAACGGGAACCTGTTCCAGAGCTAAAAGGTGCCAGAGCGCTTGTGGTGGATGATGATGCACAAACTTGTATGAGTGTGAGCAGAATGCTGCGTGAGATTGAAATGACGGCAGACTGGACAACTTCGGGAAAAGAAGCGGTACTTCGGGCAAAAGAAGCGTATGAACAGAATCAGGAATTTAAAGTGTATATCATTGACTGGCTGATGCCGGATATGAATGGAATCGAGACAGTACGCAGGATTCGTATGGTGGTTGGAGAGGAGTATCCGATTATTATCCTGACTGCCTATGACTGGTCAGATGTTGAACAGGAGGCAAGAGAGGCGGGAGTAACTGCATTTGTGTCGAAACCGTTGTTTCTTTCAGAGCTGCGGGAAGTTCTGATGAGTCAGGCGCAAAGAGAACTCCTTAAGAATGAAAAACAGAAGGCTCAGGCGAAAAACCGAAAGAGTTATGCAGGTAAAAAAGTCCTTCTTGTAGAGGATAATGAGTTGAACCGCGAGATTGCAACAGCAATCATGAAAGAAATTGGTCTGGAAGTGGATACAGCAGAGGATGGCACAGATGCTGTGAATATCATGTCATCAGCAGAAGGCAGGAAATATGATCTGATTTTTATGGATATTCAGATGCCGAAGATGGATGGCTATACTGCAACCCGGGAGATACGTACGCTGAACAATCACAAATGTGCGAATATCCCAATCATTGCGATGACTGCAAATGCTTTTGAGGAAGACCGTAAAAAGGCGGTCAAGGCTGGTATGAATGGTCACATTGCCAAACCAATCAGTGCAGATGTAATTCTGGAAAATCTGGATCAGATTTTTGAAGGATAAAGAAGAACAAAAACAGGTTTTGACAAATCACCTATATTTCCGTAAAATATAATTGGTTATTTATGCAAAATGGATTTTAAAATTTCTGAAAAATCAGGGAGAATGAAGAGAAATTATGATTAAGATCAAGAATTATAAAAAGGTAGAAAACCTGGAAGAAGCCTGGGAGCTGAACCAGAAGCGCACGAACCGGATTATTGGAGGTATGCTCTGGGTAAAGATGAGTGATGCTAATGTGCAGACTGCAATCGACCTGTCCGGACTTGGGCTGGATCAGATCGAAGAGACAGAAGAGGAGTTCAGGATCGGCTGCATGGTCACGCTTCGTCAGATGGAATTGCATGAAGGATTGTCTCATTATACAGAAGGCGCAGTGAAAGACGCATTTCGACATATTGTAGGAGTACAGTTCCGTAATCTTGCAACAGTCGGAGGAAGTCTGTTCGGCAGATTTGGATTCTCAGATGTGTTGACACTTCTACTTGCATTAGATTGTGATGTGGAGCTTTACAAAGGAGGAATCATGTCCATTCAGGAGTTTGCGAAACTTAAAAGAGACAATGACATTCTGGTTCACATTATAATAAAGAAGACGCCAGTTCATATTTGTTATCAGTCTGTGAGAAATACAGTGACAGATTTCCCGACACTTAACCTGACAGCAGCAATCTTTGCTGATAAGATGCGTATTAGTATCGGTGCCAGACCGGGAAAAGCTATGTTGTTCGAAGACGCGGCTGGATTGTTAAAAGGACTGACAGATGGAAGTGTTACAGAAGAAGAGATACACACATTTGCCAAAGAGATAAAAGAAAAGCTTCCGACTGGAAGTAATATGCGAGGAACTGCTGAGTATCGAAGCCATCTGGCAGAGGTTATGACCGTTCGCGCACTTCGTATACTGGGAGGTGACAGAAATGCAGATTAGTATCGTACTTAATGGAAAGAAAATTCAGGAAGAGATCGAACCGGACCTGCTTCTTATAGATTTTGTAAGAAAGCATGGATGTAAAAGTGTAAAACGTGGATGTGAGACTTCAGGTTGTGGACTTTGCACAGTATTTTTAGATGACAAGCCGGTACTATCCTGTTCTATTCTGGCAGCCAGAGTAGATGGACATAAAGTCACAACGCTTGAAGGGCTTAAGGAAGAAGCAGAAGAGTTTGGCGCATTCATTGCAGACCAGGGAGCAGAGCAGTGTGGTTTCTGTAATCCGGGCATGATTATGAATGCACTGGCATTATTCCGTGAAAATGAATTTCCGAATGAGGAAGAGATAAAAGAGTATCTGGCAGGAAATCTGTGCCGTTGTTCCGGGTATGAGGGACAGCTTCGTGGAATCCAGAATTTCCTTGTCTGGAAGAAAGAAAAAAGAGGGGAGGAAGTATCATGCAAATTGTAAATCAGCCAGTCAGAAAAAAAGATGCCATGCAGCTTGTGACCGGTCAGCCAGTATATATGGATGATATGATCCCGGAAGATTGTCTGATCGTGAAACTGCTCAGATCCCCTCATGCAAATGCGGTGGTGCAGGAGATTCAGACAGATAAGGCAATGAAAGTTCCTGGAATTGAGGCCATTTATACATGGAAGGATATCGACCAGAACGGACGAAGATTTACATGTGCAGGACAGACTTATCCAGAACCCAGTCCATATGACCGTCTGATTCTGGATCGTCATGTCAGATTTGTAGGAGATCCGGTTGCGATTGTGGCAGGAGAGACAGAAAAAGCGGTGGACAGAGCCATTTCCATGATCAAGGTACAGTACGAGGTGTTGGAACCGATCCTTGATTATCATAAAGCTTTGGATAATCCAATTCTGGTGCACCCGGAAGATAACTGGGAGGCGCTTTGTCCGGTAGGAGCAGATAATAGAAGAAATCTGTGCGCACATGAGGCGAGTGAACATGGAGATATTGATCAAGTACTGTCAGACTGTGACATTATCATCGACCAGGTATATCATACAAAAGCGTGCCAGCAGACGATGATGGAAACAATGCGTACATATTGTTCCATTGATACATATGGACGTCTGAATGTATTTAGCTCTACCCAGATTGTGTTTCACTGCAGAAGGATCATTGCAAATGCACTTCATATTCCAAAATCACAGGTACGTGTCAGCAAGCCGCGTATCGGAGGAGGTTTTGGAACAAAACAGACAGCGGTCTGTGAGGTCTATCCGGCATATGTGACCTGGATGACAAAGAAGCCGAGTAAGATTATTTTCACCCGTGAGGAATGTATGACAGCTTCTTCTCCGCGACATGAGATGGAAATGCATGTGAAACTTGGAGCTATGAAAGATGGAACTATCCGTGGAATTGATCTGTACACCATTTCTAACACAGGTGCCTATGGGGAACATGGACCGACAACAGTCGGACTGTCCGGGCACAAATCTATTCCGCTTTACGGAAAAGCAGAGGCATTCCGCTTTGTTTACGACGTGGTTTATACGAATGTTATGTCTTCTGGAGCTTATCGTGGATATGGTGCAACACAGGGACTTTTTGCCATTGAGACGGCAGTTAATGAACTGGCAGAAAAACTCCATATGGATCCGATGAAACTTCGTGAGATGAACATAGTAAAAGAAGGACAGGTCATGCCTGCATTTTACGGTGAGACAAATACAAGCTGTGCCTTGGACCGTTGTATTGCAAAGGTGAAAGAGATGAGTCACTGGGATGAGAATTATCCGGTCCGCGAACTAGGACATGGAAAAGTCCGTGCTCTTGGTATGGGACTTGCCATGCAGGGATCTTGTATCAGTGGATTAGATGTAGGCAGTGCAGCGCTGAAACTGAATGATGAAGGTTTCTACATTATGCGAATTGCAGCAGCAGACATGGGAACAGGTTGTGATACGATTCTTGCACAGATTGCAGCAGAAGTATTGGAGTGTCCACTTGATAAAGTAATTGTATTTGGAGCAGATACGGATGCATCACCATATGATTCAGGATCTTATGCATCCAGTACGACTTATGTAACCGGAAAGGCAACTGAGCTGTGTGCGAGAAAGCTTAGAGATAAGATTTGTCTTGTCGGAGCTAAGATGCTTGGATGTGATGAGAAAGAAGTAGAATTTGACGGTGATAAAGTCATCTATAGAGGCGAAAAGACTCTGGAAAAAACAGAAGTTTCCCTGTTTGATATTGCAACAGCGTCTATGGCGGGCAACAGTATTGCTCTGGAAGAGACTGTGACCATGAGCCAGCCAACTTCACCACCGCCATTTATGGCAGGCGTGGCAGATGTGGAAGTGGATCTTCTGACCGGACAGGCAAAAGTGATCGATTATTATACTGCTGTTGACTGTGGGACTCCGGTGAACCCAAACCTGGCAAGAGTTCAGGCTGAGGGCGGAATCCTTCAGGGAATCGGAATGGCACTGACGGAGAATATCACTTATGATGCAAAGGGAAGACTTTATGAAAATTCTCTCATGCAATATAAGATTCCGACAAGAGAAGATATCGGTCATATTCATGTAGAGTTTGAGAGCAGCTATGAAAAGTCTGGCCCATTTGGCGCAAAATCTATCGGTGAGGTCGTGATCAATACACCACTTCCGGCAATTGCTCATGCAATTTATAATGCAACCGGACACCGTTTCAGGGAACTCCCGATCATGCCGGAACAGATTGCTATGTGTGAAGAAAATCCGATGTGGAAAAAGTAAGATTTACAGTACAGATAAATGACTAAAAAGAGAAGTCCGTAAGGGTAAAAGCTTAGGACTTCTCTTTTTTTGGCGTTATTCTGTTTTACAGTAAAATGCTTCTAAGGCATCCATCTTTGCGGACATATTTATCATCATCTGATCTAAAATTGTAATCGCGGCCATAGATTCTACAACAACAACAGCCCTTGGTACAACAACCGGATCGTGACGTCCGGTAATGGCGATCGTTGTTTCTTCGAGAGCCGTATTGATGGTCTGCTGTTCCTTGTTGATGGAAGGAGTTGGTTTAAATGCAGCCCGCAAGATCAGCTCAGAACCATCACTCATACCTCCGAGGATTCCACCGGCATGGTTCGTCTTTTTTATTACGGAACCATTCTGACATGTAAATGCATCATTGTTGTTGCTGCCGTGGTTTTTAGAAGCTTCAAATCCGTCACCGATTTCCACGCCTTTGACAGCGCCGATGGAAACGACAGCTTTTGCGAGAGAAGCGTCAAGTTTATCAAAGACTGTCTCACCGATTCCGACCGGCATGCCTTTCACGCGGCATTCAACAATTCCACCGGAAGAATCCTGATTTTTCATGCATGATTCCAGATAATCGGAAGCTTTTTTTGCATAATCATTATTTGGCATATATAACATATTTTCAGCAATATCTTCATAATGATATTCCGTTTCAGGAATACAGATATCTCCAATAGAACGGGTAAAGGTAATCAGGTCGATTCCTAGTTGCTCCAGGATTTTTTTTGCAATTGCACCGGCTGCGACCCGGCCAATTGTTTCGCGGGCAGAAGAACGTCCGCCACCGCGGTAATCACGGATGCCGTATTTTGCATCAAATGTATAATCAGCATGTCCGGGACGGTAACAGTCTTTAATCTTGCCGTAATCTCTGGAACGCTGGTCCTGATTGTAGACAATGACAGAGATTGGTGTGCCGGTTGTCTTACCCTCGAAAACACCGGAGAGAATCTGGGCAGTATCGCTTTCATTTCTCTTTGTTGTAAATTTACTCTGACCAGGTTTTCTTCGGTCGAGCTGTTTTTGAATATCTTCCTCACTTAAGGAAAGTCCCGAAGGACACCCGTCGATTACAACACCGATTGCAGGTCCGTGAGATTCTCCCCATGTGGTGATACGGAACAATGTTCCATAAGTTGATCCAGCCATAATGTCAATTTCTCCTTTGATGTCATAGGTTTTATTATAGATTTCTTTTTATTATAAAACAATCTTAATAAATTCTTCAAGAAATTTTCGTGAATTAGCTCTGTACTTTTAGAAAAGTGCATATTATAATGATAGCGTGTGAACTAGAAAAGGGGAGTTTGACGAACATGTTTAGAAAAAAGAAGAAAAACGAGTACGAAGAAGTAGTAGAAGAAGGCAGAGATGAGTTTGACGTAGATTATAATGGCGATGAAGATTTCGAGACAGACTTTGTATCTCTGGACGAAGATGAAGATGAGAAACCAAAGAGAGGCGGCATTGGCAAGAAGGTAGGTATCACGTTTGGTGTGATCTTAGCAGTTCTGGTAGTTGCCTATGTTGGCATGGCGTTTTACTTTGACAGTCATTTTATGTTCAACACAACGATCAATGGCAATAATTTTGCATTGAAGAGTGTTGAACAGGTGGAAAAATATATGGAACAACAGGTTGCGGATTATACTTTGACACTTCAGGAATCTGACGGCGGCAGTGAACAGATTACTGGAAGCGAGATTTCTTTGGAATATGTGCCGGGAGATGAAGTTACAGAGCTTGCAAAGAAGCAGAACAAGTTTCTTTGGATTACATCTCTGTGGGAGAAGCCGATGATTGAGGCAAAGATTGGTGTGAAGTATGATGAGAATGCACTTGCAAGGCGCATTGAGAGTTTGAATTGCCTGAAAGAAGAGAATCAGGTGGCTTCTGTAGATGCACATCCGGAATTCCAGAATACAGAGTTTGTGATCGTGCCAGAGGTCATTGGTACGCAGATTGATACAGAGACATTTAATAAAGATATCAGAGAGTCGATAGAAGGATTCCAGGATACTTTGAATCTGACAGATACGAACTGCTATATCAAACCGAGATTTTTATCAGATTCCCAGGAAGTAGTGGCAGCAAAGGATGCCATGAACAGCTATCTTGGAGCGAATATTACATATGATTTTAATCCGAATACAGAAGTGGTAGATGCATCTGTCATTTCACAGTGGGTGATTGTGGATGCAGATATGAACGTTACATTTAACCAGGAAGCAGTAAAAGAGTATATTGCTGCTCTTGCAACAAAATATAATACAAAAGGAAAACCGCGTCAGTTTACAACTGCAACAGGCAATACTGTTACGGTTGAAGGTGGCGGTTATGGCTGGAAAATCGATCAGGATGCAGAGTATGATGCATTGATCGCCAATATCCAGAATGCTGAGACTGTAACAAGAGAGCCGGAATATTCCAGTCGTGCAGTCAACCATACTTCAATGGATATGGGAAACACATATGCAGAAGTCGATCTTACCACGCAGCATATGTGGTTTATTAAAGACGGACAGATTGCGCTGGAGACAGATATTGTAACAGGTAATCCGAACAAGGGAAATGCGACACCGCAGGGAACCTATTCTTTGACATACAAGTCAAGAAATAAGACACTTCGCGGAACAAAGAAACCAGATGGAACTTACGAGTACGAGACACCGGTTGCTTACTGGATGCCATTTAATGGAGGTATTGGATTCCATGATGCAACATGGCAGTCTTCATTTGGAGGCAGCAGATATTTAAGTCATGGTTCTCATGGCTGTGTTAATATGCCGAAAGATAAAGCAGCAGCACTTTATGACTTGATTCCGGATGGATGTCCGGTAGTATGTCATTATTAAAAAAGAAAAGAGAGGGAAAGATCATGTATGAATTATTAAAGACAGATGGTCTTGCCAAAAGAGGAAGATTACATACAGTACATGGGGTCATTGAGACCCCTGTATTTATGAATGTAGGAACTATTGCGGCAATCAAGGGTGCGGTGTCAACAACAGATCTGCAGGAGATTGGGACACAGGTTGAATTATCCAACACATATCATCTTCATGTAAGACCGGGAGATGAAGTCGTAAAGAAACTTGGAGGTCTTCACAAGTTTATGGTGTGGGACAAGCCGATTCTTACTGATTCCGGTGGATTTCAGGTGTTTTCGCTGGCAGGGCTCAGAAGAATAAAAGAAGAGGGAGTATACTTTAACTCTCATATCGATGGAAGAAAGATTTTTATGGGACCGGAGCAGAGTATGCAGATCCAGTCCAATCTGGCCTCCACCATTGCGATGGCATTTGACGAGTGTCCGTCCAGCGTTGCAGACCGGGATTATATGGAAAATTCTGTGAACCGTACGACCAGATGGCTTAAGAGATGTAAAGCAGAGATGGACAGACTGAACAGTCTGCCGGATACAATTAACAAGCATCAGATGTTATTCGGCATCAATCAGGGCGGCGTGTATGAGGATATCCGTGTGCGCCATGCACAGAAGATTTCAGAACTGGATCTGGATGGCTATGCAGTTGGCGGACTTGCAGTTGGAGAGAGTCATGAGGAGATGTACCGGATTCTGGATGCAGTTGTGCCGCATCTGCCACAAAATAAACCGACATATCTGATGGGAGTCGGAACACCGGCGAATATTCTGGAAGCTGTAGAACGTGGTGTTGACTTCTTTGACTGTGTATATCCAAGCAGAAACGGACGCCATGGGCATGTGTATACGAATCATGGAAAGATGAATCTGTTCAATGCCAAGTATGAGTTAGATACAAGACCAATTGAGGAAGGTTGTAACTGCCCGGTATGCAGAACGTATTCCAGAGCTTATGTGAGACATCTTCTGAAAGCAAAGGAGATGCTCGGCATGAGATTTTGTGTACTTCATAATCTATATTTCTATAATAAGATGATGGAAGAGATCCGCGAGGCAATTGAGGCAGGAAGATACAAAGAATATAAAGAAGAGAAGCTTCGCAGAATGGCAGAGGGCGAGTAGATCACAGGCAGATCAGAAAAATCGCAGCAAGAATGCCGAGGCATTCTTGAATTGGTACAGGAACGTGCAGAATTTTCAGGTGAGAATTGTAAAAATAGAAAATATTTATAAAATCACGTAGAAATGATGAAAATATCTTGATGAAAATGTCAAATTCCTGTATAGTAGAAACAGTGTTTAATGAAATTTAGGAGGGAATATTATGTACGCATTGGCAGCACAGAGTGCAGGAACAAACTGGGTAGTACTGATTTTAGTATATGTAGTAATATTCGGTGGATTTTATATGTTATTCATGCGCCCACAGAAAAAAGAGCAGAAGAGAATCCAGGAGATGATCGCAGAGATGGAAGTCGGTGATACCGTACTTACAACAAGCGGTTTCTACGGAGTAATCATCGACATTACAGATGATGATCTTATCGTAGAGTTTGGTAATAATAAGAACTGTAGAATCCCGATGCAGAAAGCAGCAATCGCACAGGTTGAGAAAGCATCTGCTGAATAGGAAGATGAGGAGTGAAGAAGAATCCCGGGACCGGGGTTCTTCTTTTTCTATATGGCAATCAATCATTCTATGAAGAAGATTTTAAAGGCACTGTCGTTTGACGGGATTGAGGTGGAGGCAGCCAGACATCTTGCCAGCCTCAAAGCGATAGACCCAATGAAAATCTTTCACAAAACAATCGATTACAAGATATATAACGGAGATTATGAAGTGCCGGTGCGTATTTATCTGCCGAGAGAAAAGGTGACGGAAGATCTTCCGGTCTTTTTGTTCTTCCACGGTGGCGGCTGGGTAACGGATTGTATTGATAATTATGAAAGAATCTGTGCAAGACTGGCATCCGCGACAGAACATATTGTGGTGTCGGTAGAATACAGACTGGCGCCGGAACATCCATTTCCAACAGGTTTTATGGACTGTTATGCAGTGGCCAAAGCCATTTATACAAATCGGTTTATTTTAAATGTGAATCCTCAACGCATTACATTGATCGGTGACAGTGCTGGCGGAAATCTTGCGGCAGCAGTTTCGCTGAAAGCAAGAGATGATGGGATTTTTAAGCCCCAAAGACAGATTTTAATCTATCCTGCAGTGAATAATGACTACAGTGATACTTCCAGGTTCCAGTCTGTAAAAGACTGTGGAAGTGATTATCTTCTGACAGCGGGAAAGATGCGTGATTATATTGATTTTTATGCGTCCAGAGAAGAAGATAAGAAGAATAAATATTTTGCACCACTGATGGAGACGGATTACAGAACTCAACCGGATACATTAATTCTGACAGCAGAGTTCGATCCACTTCGGGATGAAGGGGAAGAATATGGAAAGCGGCTAAAGGAAGCCGGTAATTACGTGGAGGTGCATCGGATCAAAGATGCGCTTCACGGATATTTTGCGCTTGGGATCCGGTATTTCCATGTGCAGGAAAGTTTTGAACTGATCAATCAGTTCTTGAGTAGGAGGGAATAAAAGTGTTCCAGCAAAGAAGAGCATATTGGCGGAATCTGGACAATGCGGCAAAAATGTTTTCTGCTGCCAGCAGCCCGAAAGATACAAGGGTATTTCGCTTTTACTGCGTATTAAAAGAAAAGATTGACGGAAGTATTCTTAAGATGGCATTGGATCAGACAATCCAGAAGTATCCGGTCTTTCTGTCAGTCATGCGAAAAGGACTTTTCTGGCATTATCTCGAGAAAAGTGATCTGCGGCCGGTCGTAAGGGAAGAGTACAAGGAACCGTGCAGCCATCTTTATATAAGAGATAAAAAAGAATTATTATTTGAAGTCACCTATTATAAGAACCGGATTAATTTTGAAGTGTTTCATGCACTGACAGACGGGACGGGAGCAACTGAATTTTTGCGTGAGCTTGTGAAGAACTATCTTTATCTGATGCATGAAAAGGATGGTCTGGAAAATGTGATTCTTACGGAGCAAGATCTGACAGTAAAAGATCAGGAGGAGGATGGTTTTGGCCGTTACTACAATCCAGATGAGCGTGGCACGAGAAAGAAAAAGAATCATGCTTATCAGATTCGCCGGGAGAGTAAGGAATATGAAGAACTTCAGATTGGCGAGACGACTGCCTCAGTAAAAGAACTTCTGGAAGTATCAAGAAAACATGGCGTATCCATGTCTGTATTTTTGACGGCAGCGATGATCTGTGCGATTCATGAAGAACAAAGTAAGATTCAGGAAAAGAAGCCTGTAATTTTAATGGTTCCAGTGAATTTGAGAAAAATTTTTCCATCTGATTCTATGCTGAATTTTTTTAGTTATATTGAACCGGGATATCGTTTCGGGGAAGGCAAAGATTCTTTTGATGATGTGCTGGAAGCGACAAAGCAGTATTTTGAAGAAAATCTGTCAAAAGAAAAAATTGCGGAACGTATGAACAATCTGATAGCCTATGAGAAACATAAAATTTTAAAATGGGCGCCACTGGAACTGAAGAACCGTTGTATCAAGATGGGAGCGAAGCTTGCAGAGCGGGAAGTGACAGCAGTATTGTCCAATATGAGTGTGGTGAAGATGCCGCCGGAATATGCAAAATATATTGAACGTTTCGGAGTTTACACAAGCACCATGCGTACAGAGCTTTGTGTATGCTCTTTTGGAGATACGTTGTCATTTGCATTTACTTCCAGATACGACAGCACGAATATTCAGCGTAATTTTTATCGTATATTGAAGGAACAGGGAATCTTCGTAAAAAAAGTAGAACCAGATTACCCAAAAGAGGTTAAACCCAATTATGAAGGGAAGAAAGTATTTCAGATTTTTAATTTCTGCTGTATAGCAGCAGTTGTTCTGTGTATCATGTTAAATCTGGTCCTGACACCAGATTTACACTGGTGGATATTTGCGGTAGCAGGAGGATTTAGTATGTGGCTTGCATTTGTAACCGGATACCTGAAGCGTTATAATTTGCTTAAGAATGCGATGTGGCAGCTGCTTATTGTGAGCATAGGAAGTATTTTGTGGGACGTTTTCACGGGGTGGCACAGGTGGTCGGTAGATCTGGTATTGCCGCTGGTCTGCCTGATCGTGGAGATATTGATGGAGTTGATTGCAAGGATCCAGTCACATCCACCAAAAGAATATATGATTTATTATGTAATGGCATCGGTCTACAGCATGGTACTGCCTCTGATTCTGATGGCGACAGGTGTGATCTTGTACCGTGCATTTGCAGTTATCTGTGTGGGCTTAAGCTTTTTATTCTTTATAAGACTACTTCTATTTAGAAAAAAAGAATTTAAAGAAGAAATGTATAAAAAGTTTCATGTGTAATGATGCGAAGGAGGTATGTCATATGATTAATTATTCAGAAGACAAAGACAGACAGTATCACGTACAACTGGAAGAAGGGGATGTTGGGAGATATGTGATCCTGACCGGAGATCCAAAGCGCTGTCAGAAGATTGCAGAACGTTTTGAAGATGCTCTGCCTGTAGCAGACAGTCGTGAATTTACAACTTATACCGGCTATCTGGAAGGGGAGAAAGTCAGTGTAACGTCGACCGGGATTGGAGGTCCGTCTGCGGCAATCGCACTGGAAGAACTGGCAAATGTAGGAGCCGATACATTTATCCGGGTGGGAACAAGTGGAGGTATGCAGTTAGAGGTAAAAAGTGGTGATCTTGTCATTGCTACAGGAGCAGTCCGCATGGAAGGAACAAGCAAAGAATATGCGCCAGTTGAGTTTCCGGCAGTATCGGATTTTCATATCACGAATGCGCTTGTAGAGGCAGCAGAAAATCTGAAAATTCCTTATCATGTGGGTGTGGTGGAATGTAAAGATTCTTTTTATGGGCAGCATGCACCACAGACGAAGCCTGTTGGATATGAACTGTTAAATAAATGGAATGCATGGGTTCAGTGTGGCTGCCTGGCCTCAGAGATGGAATCAGCAGCACTATTCGTTGTGGCAAGTTACAGGAAAGTACGGATTGGAACGGTTCTTCTTACAATGGCGAACCAGGAGCGGGCAAAGAAAGGACTGGATAATCCAGTCGTGCATGATACAGAGGCACCGATTCGTACAGCAGTAGAAGCACTTCGTATACTGATCAGAAAAGAGAGGAGATAATGCTATGGGAACACCACACAATGAAGCAGAAAAAGGAGAGGTTGCAAAACGAGTTCTGATGCCGGGAGATCCGCTTCGTGCAAAATATATTGCGGAACATTTTTTGAAAGATGCAGTATGTTTTAATACTGTGAGAAATATGCTCGGATACACGGGAACTTATAAAGGAGAGAAGATTTCTGTTATGGGAGGCGGTATGGGAGTTCCGTCGGTCGGAATCTATACTTATGAATTGTACCATGAATATGAAGTGGAAGAAATTATCCGCATCGGCTCGGCAGGAGCCCTTCAGGATGATGTGGATCTTCGGGATGTGGTCATTGCTGTAGGTGCCTGTACAGATTCGAATTATGCCGCACAGTATAATCTTCCGGGAACATTTGCACCGATTGCGGATTATGAATTACTGGAAAGTGCCGTAAACACGGTAAGAGAGAAAGGCCTGACAGTCCGTGCCGGAAATGTACTTACTTCCGATGTATTTTATAATGATGATCCAACTGTCAATGACCGTTGGCGCAAGATGGGAGTACTTGCAGTGGAAATGGAAGCAGCAGCACTTTATATGAATGCAGCAAGAGCAGGAAAAAAGGCACTCTGCATGCTTACAATTTCCGATCATTTATACAAAGATGAAAAATTATCTGCCAGGGAGCGGCAACTGGGATTTGATAATATGATACAAATTGCATTAGATATGTGATTTTGATGGAGTATTTGCTTATTTTCTAGGTGCCGGAGCAGTTTTTGATAGGTTTAGCGTATTAAAGTATTGAAATCTGTTAAAAAATAGGCTAATATAAAAAACATAGATTTTTTTGCAGCACTAGTCTAGGAAGGAAGATACATATGAATTTAAAAATTGGCGTGATCAAAGGGGACGGAATTGGCCCGGAAATCGTAACAGAGGCGATGAAAGTATTAGATAAAGTAGCCAAGCGTTACGGTCATAATATAGAGTACAGACAGTTACTGATGGGGGGAGCTTCCATCGATGTGCATGGTGTTCCTCTTACCGATGAGACAGTAGCAGAGGCAAAATCCTGCGATGCAGTTCTGATGGGATCTATCGGTGGAAACACAAGTACATCACCATGGTACAAATTAGAGCCATCTAAAAGACCGGAGGCAGGACTTCTCCGTATCCGTAAAGAGTTGAATCTTTTTGCAAACTTAAGACCGGCAATTCTTTACGATGAATTGAAAGGAGCATGTCCGTTAAAAGAAGAGATCACAGAAGGCGGATTTGATCTGATGATCATGAGAGAGCTTACCGGTGGACTTTACTTTGGAGAGAGAAAGACAGAAGAAGTCGACGGAGTGATGACTGCATTTGACAGTCTTACATATAACGAGAATGAAATCCGCAGAATTGCAAAGAGAGCATTTGACATTGCAATGAAGCGCAGAAAGAAAGTTACAAGTGTAGATAAAGCAAATGTTCTGGATTCTTCCAGACTTTGGAGAAAAGTAGTGGAAGAAGTTGCAAAGGATTACCCGGAAGTAACTTTGGAGCACATGCTTGTAGATAACAGTGCAATGCAGTTGGTAAAAGACCCGAAACAGTTCGATGTTATCCTGACAGAGAACATGTTCGGAGATATTCTTTCTGACGAGGCAAGTATGATCACAGGATCCATCGGAATGCTTGCAAGCGCAAGCCTGAACGAGACAAAATTTGGTCTTTATGAGCCAAGCGGCGGATCTGCACCGGATATTGCAGGACAAGGAATCGCAAACCCAATCGCAACAATTCTTTCCGTAGCAATGATGTTAAGATTTAGTTTTGACCTTGACAAAGAAGCAGACGCAATTGAGGCATCTGTGGCAAAAGTATTAAAAGATGGATATCGTACCATTGATATCATGTCTGAAGGAAAGACTCAGATCGGAACAGCCCGGATGGGTGATGAAATCGCAGCAAATATATAGAATACCAGTGTGGTATATACTACACGATATTCGAATATTGCGTGGGATTGTGAGAGCGTGAAACACGGAACAATCCGTGTGGTATGAAAGAATAATACAAAAAGGAGAACAAAAACATGAGAAGTGATACAGTAACAAAAGGAAAACAGCAGGCACCACATCGTTCCCTTTTTAATGCACTGGGAATGACACAGGAAGAGATGGACAGACCATTAGTTGGTATCGTAAGTTCTTATAATGAAATCGTTCCAGGACATATGAATTTGGATAAGATCGTAAATGCAGTAAAACAGGGTGTTGCAATGGCTGGCGGAACACCAGTTGTATTTCCTGCAATCGCAGTCTGTGATGGAATTGCGATGGGACATATTGGAATGAAGTATTCTCTTGTAACAAGAGATCTGATCGCAGACTCTACAGAGGCTATGGCAATGGCGCATCAGTTCGATGCACTTGTCATGGTTCCGAACTGCGATAAGAACGTACCGGGACTTCTGATGGCAGCAGCCAGAATTAATATTCCGACAATCTTTGTCAGCGGAGGACCGATGCTTGCAGGACATGTAAAAGGCCAGAAGAGAAGTCTTTCCAGCATGTTCGAGGCTGTTGGGGCGAATGCAGCAGGAATATTTTCTGATGAAGATCTGTGCGAATTTGAGAACAAAGTATGTCCAACATGCGGATCTTGTTCTGGTATGTATACAGCCAACAGTATGAACTGTCTGACTGAAGTGCTTGGAATGGGACTTCGTGGAAACGGAACAATCCCGGCTGTATATTCTGAGAGAATCCGTCTTGCAAAACATGCAGGTATGAAGGTTATGGAATTATTGGAGAAAAATATCCGTCCAAGAGATATTATGACAGAGGATGCAATCTTGAATGCACTGACGGTTGATATGGCACTTGGATGTTCTACAAACAGTATGCTTCACCTTCCGGCAATCGCACATGAGATTGGTATGGATTTTGAGATTGATTTCGCAAATGGAATCAGTGAAAAGACTCCAAACCTTTGCCACCTTGCGCCGGCAGGTCCAACTTATATGGAGGATCTCAATGAGGCAGGTGGTGTCTATGCGGTTATGGCTGAGCTGAACAAAAAAGGACTGCTTCATACAGACTGCATGACAGTTACAGGTAAGACAGTAGGCGAGAACATTGAAGGAGTGCAGAACAAAGATCCAGAGGTTATCCGTCCAATCGACAATCCGTACAGCCAGACAGGCGGACTTGCAGTATTAAAAGGAAATCTTGCACCGGACGGAAGTGTTGTAAAGCGTTCTGCAGTAGTAGATGAGATGCTTGTACATGAAGGACCGGCAAGAGTCTTCGAATGTGAGGAAGATGCAATCACAGCAATCAAAGGCGGCAAGATCAACCACGGTGATGTTGTTGTTATCCGTTATGAAGGACCAAAGGGTGGTCCTGGTATGAGAGAGATGTTGAACCCGACTTCTGCAATCGCAGGAATGGGACTTGGTTCCAGCGTTGCTCTGATTACAGACGGACGTTTCAGTGGAGCTTCCAGAGGAGCATCTATTGGACATGTTTCACCAGAGGCTGCAGTTGGCGGACCAATCGCACTTGTAGAAGAAGGAGACATCATCAAGATCGATATCCCGAACATGAAGCTTGAGTTAGATGTATCTGATGAAGAACTGGCTAAGAGAAAAGAAAAATGGCAGCCAAGAGAGCCGAAGGTTACAACCGGATACCTTGCAAGATATGCAGCTATGGTTACATCCGGAAACCGGGGAGCGATCCTGGAAGTACCGAAAGCTAAATAATGATAGAACAGGAGTTATAAAGTATGCAGTTGACAGGATCAGAAATCGTAATTGAATGTTTGAAAGAGCAAGGCGTGGATACTGTATTTGGGTATCCTGGCGGAGCAATTTTAAATGTGTACGATGAATTATATAAACATCAGAATGAAATCAAGCATATCCTGACTTCCCACGAACAGGGAGCAGCGCATGCAGCAGACGGATATGCGAGAGCAACAGGTAAAGTTGGTGTGTGTCTTGCAACGAGTGGACCGGGAGCTACGAATCTTGTAACAGGGATTGCTACGGCATATATGGATTCCATTCCGATTGTTGCAATCACATGTAATGTAGGAGTTTCTCTCCTTGGAAAAGACAGTTTCCAGGAGATTGATATTACAGGAATTACGTTACCAATTACAAAGCATAACTTTATTGTAAAGGATGTAAATAATCTGGCAGCGACGATCCGTAAGGCATTTGCCATTGCGAAAAAAGGTCGTCCGGGTCCGGTTCTGATTGATATTCCGAAAGATGTCACTGCAAATAAGGCAGAGTATGTAAAAGAAAAGCCTATAGCTGTAGAGCCATCACAGAATATCTGTGAAACACAGCTTGACACAGCAGTAGAGATGATAAAGGAGGCAAAGAAGCCTTATATCTTCGTTGGTGGAGGAGCAATTTTATCCGGAGCCAGCGAAGAACTTTATACATTTGCAAAAAAAGTGGATGCACCGGTAACAGATTCTCTTATGGGAAAGGGAGCATTTCCTGGAACAGACCCGTTATATACAGGAATGCTTGGAATGCATGGAACAAAAACTTCCAATTACGGTGTCAGTGAGTGTGATCTTCTGATTGTGATCGGAGCAAGATTCAGTGACCGTGTAACCGGAAATGCACAGAAATTTGCACAGAATGCAAAGATTATTCAGATTGATGTAGATGTTGCCGAGATGAACAAAAATGTGATGATTTCTGCAGGTGTTGTAGGAGACATAAAAGTCGTTCTTGACAGATTGAATGAGCGCCTGGAACAGCAGGATCATGCAGAATGGGTGACTAAAATTCAGGAATACAAAGAAAAATATCCACTAGTTTATCATAAAGATGTATTGAGTGGTCCGTTCGTAGTAGAAGAGATTTATCGCCAGACAAAGGGCGAGGCTATTATTTCTACAGAGGTCGGACAGCATCAGATGTGGGCAGCACAGTTTTATAAATATACAAAACCAAGAACATTCCTGACATCAGGAGGACTTGGAACCATGGGATATGGTCTTGGCGCAGCTCTTGGAGCGAAGAGTGGAAGAGAAGACAAAGTGGTTGTCAATATTGCAGGAGACGGTTGCTTTAGAATGAATATGAATGAGATCGCAACTGCAGTCCGCCACAATATTCCAGTGATTCAGGTAGTCATCAACAATCACGTTCTTGGTATGGTACGACAGTGGCAGAATCTGTTTTACGGACAGAGATACTCTGCGACAGTACTGAATGATGCAGTAGATTTTGTAAAACTTGCAGAAGCAATGGGTGCAGAAGGCATCCGCGCAACAACGCAGGAAGAATTTAAATCAGCTTTTGAAAAGGCAATGAATCTTGGAAGACCGGTTGTCATCGATTGTCAGATTGACAGTGATGATAAGGTATGGCCAATGGTTGCGCCTGGAGCGGCAATCAGTGAAGCGTTTGATGAAGCAGATTTGAAGAATAAATAATAAACAAATTAACAGCTCAAAAAGAGCAAGGGAAATGGAGGCAATACTATGAGTAGAGTGTACAATTTTTCAGCAGGTCCGGCAATGTTACCGGTGGAGGTCCTTAAAGAAGCAGCATCAGAGATGTTGGATTATCAGGGTTCAGGAATGTCCGTGATGGAAATGAGTCACCGCTCTCAGGTATTCCAGAATATTATCGATGAGGCAGAAGCAGATCTTAGAGACTTACTGAATATTCCGGACAATTATAAGGTACTGTTCTTGCAGGGAGGCGCATCCCAGCAGTTCGCTGCAGTTCCTATGAACTTGATGAAAAATGGTGTCGCAGATTATATTGTGACAGGCCAGTGGTCGAAAAAAGCAGCACAAGAGGCAGAAAAATACGGCAAGGTGAATGTCATTGCATCTTCCGCAGATAAGACATTTTCTTATATTCCGGATTGTTCCGATCTTCCGATTGATGACGATGCAGATTACGTATATATCTGTGAGAATAATACAATCTATGGAACGAAGTACAAAGAACTTCCGAATACGAAAGGCAAGACGCTGGTTGCAGATGTATCTTCCTGTTTCCTGTCAGAGCCTCACGATGTAGAAAAATACGGTGTTCTCTATGGTGGAGTACAGAAAAATATCGGACCTGCCGGAGTTGTGATTGCAATTATCCGTGAAGATTTGATCCGTGATGACGTACTTCCAGGCACACCGACTATGTTAAAATATAAAACACAGGCGGACAAAGGTTCTCTTTATAACACACCTCCGTGTTATGGAATTTATATTTGCGGCAAAGTCTTCAAATGGTTGAAAAAACAGGGCGGACTTGCTGCAATGAAAGAACACAATGAGAAAAAAGCAAAGATTCTGTATGATTACCTGGATCAGAGCAAGATGTTCAAAGGAACTGTTGTACCAAAAGACCGTTCTCTTATGAATGTTCCATTTGTAATTGGTGACAAAGATCTGGAGGCTAAATTCGTCAAAGAAGCAGATGCAGCCGGATTTGTAAACTTAAAAGGGCACCGTACTGTCGGAGGTATGCGTGCTAGTATTTACAACGCGATGCCAATCGAAGGCGTGGAAGCATTAGTCGAATTCATGAAGAAATTTGAAAAGGAGAACGCTTAATATGTACAAATATCATTGCTTAAATCCAATCGCAGATATTGGATTGAATAACTTTACAGAAGATTATACAAAGATTGAAACTGCAGAAGGTGCAGATGCGCTTCTCGTAAGAAGTGCAGTTATGCATGACATGGAGTTTGACAAAAACTTAAAGGCTATTGGAAGAGCAGGAGCAGGAGTTAATAACATTCCTCTGGATACATGTGCGGAGCAGGGAATCGTTGTATTCAACACACCGGGAGCAAATGCAAATGGTGTAAAAGAGCTTGTAATCGCAGGTATGCTTCTTGCGTCTCGTGATATCATAGGAGGAATCAACTGGGTCCAGGAGAATGAAGAAGACGGCAATATCTTAAAAGATGCCGAAAAGGCAAAGAAACAGTTTGCCGGCTGCGAAATCGAAGGTAAGAAGCTGGGAGTCATTGGACTTGGAGCCATTGGTGTTCTTGTTGCCAATGCAGCCGTACATCTTGGAATGGAAGTTTACGGATATGATCCATATCTGTCTGTGGATGCAGCATGGAGACTGTCCAGAAATATTCATCATGCAAAGACTGTTGATGAGCTTTATAAAGATTGTGATTATATTACGATCCATGTGCCGGCTATGGATAGTACAAAAGGTATGATTGACAAGAATGCGATTGGTCTTATGAAAGATGGTGTTGTTATTCTGAATTATGCAAGAAATGTCCTGGTTGATGAAGAGGCAGTAGTAGATGCACTTGTTTCCGGACATGTTAAGAACTATGTGACAGATTTCCCGACACCAATCGTGGCAGGAGTCAAAGGTGCAATTATCACACCACACCTTGGAGCTTCTACAGAAGAGTCTGAAGATAACTGTGCGAAGATGGCAGTTGCAGAAGTAAGAAATTATCTGGAAAATGGTAACATCCAGCATTCTGTAAACTATCCGGACTGCGACATGGGAGTCAAAGGTGAAAATACAAGAATTACATTACTTCACCATAATGTACCGAATATGATCGGACAATTCACGAAGATCCTTGCAGATGATAATATGAATATTGCAGATATGACGAATAAAAGCAAAGGTGAGTATGCATATACGATGATTGATATAGATTCTGATGTGACAGACAGTGTTATCGAGGATCTTACAAAAGTCAAAGATGTGTTAAGAGTATGTGTGATTCGTTAAGTAGTACAATTGTAGGTTGATCAAACATAATCAAAATATAAAGAGGAATAGTGATGGAAGAGATTCTTGTAACTATTCCTTTTTTGACGTTCAAAAGTTCATAGTCTTATTTCCAATCATGAAAAAATAGAACCGCCAGCTATTAACTGGCGGTCTAAAAAATGTACATATATCTGATTATGAGAAAAATCCTATAAATTTTTCTCTGCTAAATCTTTTCTGTGTCTTTCAAGAAGAGCGTGTAATCTGTCAGTCGGACTTAATACAGAACTGATAGATACATCGTGGTTCATGGAATCGATGATCAGCGCGATGAATTTACTCATATCTGCAACTGTGAAGTATTCTCTCTCATAGAATGCAGGTGGGAGGTAAGTCAGGTTCGTAGTGATCACGCGATCAATATAACCTTTCTCATGGAATTCGTCAAATTTCTCAAATCCATCTGTAAAAAGACCAAATGTTGTACATACAAATACCTGTTTTGCACCACGGTCTTTCATCTGTTTAGCTACGTCCAACATACTTTCGCCGGAAGAAATCATATCATCGATGATGATGACAGATTTTCCTTTGATATCAGAACCTAAAAACTCATGTGCTACAATTGGGTTCTTTCCATTTATGACTGTTGAATAATCACGTCTCTTGTAGAACATACCCATGTCAACTCCGATAACGTTGGAGAAGTATACGGCACGGGACATTGCACCTTCATCCGGACTAATGATCATCAGGTGATCAGGGTCAACAGAAAGGTTTGGCTCTGCGCGAAGCAGTGCTTTCATGAACTGATATGGCGGGTTGAAACTGTCGAATCCGTAAAGCGGGATTGCATTCTGTACACGCGGATCGTGGGCATCAAATGTGAAGATATTGTCTACGCCCATGTCAATCAGTTCCTGAAGTGCCAAAGCGCAGTCCAGAGACTCGCGTTTTGTACGTTTGTGCTGACGGCTCTCATACAAAAACGGCATAATAATGTTAAGGCGGTGTTCCTTACCATTAGCAGCGGAAATCAGACGTTTCAGATCCTGATAGTGATCGTCCGGTGACATGTGGTTCACATATCCGTTGACCGAATATGTCAGGCTGTAATTACATACATCTGTCATAATAAACAGGTCTTTTCCACGGACAGATTCGTTCAGGACACCTTTTGCTTCACCGCTTCCAAAACGTGGGCAATGTGCATCTACCAGATAATTGTCCTGAAGATAAGTTGCATACATTGGTGATTTTAATTCTTCACGGTAAGAGGACTGTCTAAAGTTGACAATATAGTCATTCACTTTCTGTCCCAGTTCTTTGCAGCCTTCCATAGCAATGATCTTCAGAGGGGCTCTTGGGAAAAGCTTTTCCATCTCCTTGATATCATTACTGTTACTGTTAATCGTAATGTTGTTCATAACGCTCTCCTGTTACATATAAATATTTCATTTTTTTTAATGATATTTTGTTCTAACATAACTCACATTACAGTTATATCATTTTTACCTATGTAAGGTCAATGGTATGTTTTCTATTTTATAAACTTTACAAGTTGAAGCAGATATTGTAAAATCAAGTGGATAAGATGAAAAATCGAATATTTACAGAAATGGAGATAAATATATGAGTAAACCAGTAGTAGCGATTGTGGGTAGACCGAATGTGGGTAAGTCCACACTTTTTAATGCGCTGGCAGGAGAGAAGATTTCAATTGTAAAAGACACACCGGGAGTTACCCGTGATCGAATCTACGCAGATGTCAGCTGGCTTGATAAAGATTTTACATTGATCGACACCGGTGGTATTGAACCGGAGAGCAAGGACATTATTCTGTCGCAGATGCGTGAACAGGCTCAGATTGCTATTGATACATCAGATGTTATTATTTTTATTACAGATGTAAAGCAGGGGCTTGTGGATTCCGATTCTAAAGTTGCAGATATGTTAAGAAGAAGCGGAAAGCCGGTCATTCTTGTTGTAAACAAAGTAGATAATTTTGATAAATATATGGCAGATACTTATGAGTTCTATAATCTTGGAATCGGTGATCCGGTGCCAATCTCTGCATCATCAAGACTCGGACTTGGAGATATGCTTGATAAGGTGATCGAACATTTCCCGGAGCATGCAGGAGAAGAGGAAGAGGACTCTCGTCCGCGTGTGGCAATTGTAGGAAAACCGAACGTAGGTAAGTCTTCTATTATTAACAAGCTTCTTGGAGAGCAGCGTGTGATCGTCAGTGACATTGCAGGAACAACAAGGGATGCCATTGATACGGAGATCGTGCACAATGGAAAAGAATATGTCTTTATTGATACAGCAGGGCTTCGCAGAAAGAATAAGATTAAAGAGGAACTGGAGCGATACAGTATTATCCGTACCGTAACAGCGGTAGAGCGTGCAGATGTGGTCCTTGTCGTAATTGATGCGACTCAGGGTGTGACAGAACAGGATGCCAAGGTGGCAGGAATTGCTCATGAGCGTGGAAAAGGTGTTATCATTGTGGTAAATAAGTGGGATGCTATTGAGAAAAATGATAAGACCATGCGTGAGTACGAGAAGGAAGTGCGCCGTGTCCTTTCATTTATGCCATACGCAGAGATTATGTACGTGTCTGCAGTGACAGGTCAGCGTCTTCCAAAAATGTTCGATATGATTGATATGGTCATTGAGAATCAGACACTGCGTGTTGCAACAGGGGTACTTAATGAGATTCTGATGGAAGCAACAGCAATGCAGCAGCCACCGTCAGACAAAGGAAAGCGTCTGAAGATCTATTACATGACGCAGGTAGCGGTAAAGCCGCCTTCATTTGTAATTTTTGTCAATGATAAAGAACTGATGCATTTCTCCTATCAGAGATATCTGGAGAATAAGATCAGAGAGTCCTTTGGCTTCAAGGGAACATCACTAAAATTCTTTGTGAGAGAAAGAAAAGAAAGGGATAATTAGAAAATGGAACGTTTTATATGTCTACTGATTGGGTATGCATTTGGACTGATCCAGACAGGATACATCTATGGTAAGATGAAAGGAGTCGATATCCGAAAAGAGGGAAGTGGCAATGCAGGAAGCACTAACGCTCTTCGCACGATGGGAATCAAAGCGGGACTTGTCACACTTCTTGGAGACTGCTTTAAATGTGTCTTTGCAGTTGTGACGGTTTACCTGATTTACGGAAAGACTTACGCAGACATTTTCCCACTCCTTGCCATGTATGCAGGGATGGGTGCGGTACTTGGGCACAACTATCCATTTTATCTGAACTTTAAAGGTGGAAAAGGAATCGCAGCGACAGCCGGACTGATCTTAAGTACGACAAATGTATGGATGGTTTTGATCTGTTTATTTGCATTTCTCGGAATCGTGGCAGTGACACGCTATGTGTCTCTTGGCTCCCTGGCAGTTGTGATCATTTATCTGATCGAAGTGGTTGTGTATGGCCAGATGGGCGGATTTGGTGTAAAACCGCCGTATCTTTATGAAATGTATGGAATTGCGGCATTTCTGATGTTATCCGCATTTTATAAACATAAGGCAAATATTGTAAGACTCATGAACGGTACGGAGAATAAGATCAGTATCGGAAAGAAATAATAAGGAGGAAGATTATGGCAAAGGTAAGTGTGATAGGGGCAGGAAGCTGGGGGACTGCACTAGCGCTTCTTCTGAGTAAAAACGGTCACGATGTGACTATGTGGTCAATTCTGGAAGATGAGATCCGGATGCTGGATAAAGAGCGTGAGCACAAATCAAAGCTTCCGGGCGTGAAGCTTCCGGATACAATGAAATTTACAACAGATCTTAAGGAAGCTGTAGAAGGAAAAGATTTCCTTGTACTGGCAGTGCCATCTACATTTACAAGAGGAACAGCGAAAAATATGTGCCCATATGTAGCGGAAGGTCAGATCATTGTTGATGTTGCGAAAGGAATCGAAGAGGCAACTCTGATGACACTATCTCAGCAGATCGAGGATGAAATTCCACAGGCTGATGTAGCAGTCCTGTCCGGACCAAGCCACGCTGAGGAAGTAGGAAGAGGACTTCCGACTACTGTTGTTGTGGGAGCAAAGACGGAAAAGACAGCCGAGTATCTGCAGCAGATGTTCGCAAGTGAAGTGTTCCGTGTATATACAAGCCCGGATATGCTTGGCATGGAACTTGGCGGTTCTTTGAAAAATGTCATCGCTTTGGCAGCAGGTATTGCTGACGGAATGGGATATGGAGATAATACAAAGGCTGCACTCATCACAAGAGGAATTGCAGAGATCGCAAGACTTGGTGTGAAAATGGGCGGCGCAGTTGAGACATTTTCCGGACTTACAGGAATTGGTGATCTGATAGTAACGTGTGCCAGTGTCCACAGCCGTAACCGCAAAGCAGGTTATCTCATGGGGCAGGGCAAATCCATGCAGGAAGCAATGGATGAGGTTCAGATGGTAGTAGAAGGAGTGTATTCTGCAAAAGCGGCAGTAAAACTTGGCGAAAAATATGGAGTATCACTTCCAATCATCAATAAAGTCAGCGAAGTATTGTTTGATGGAAAAGACCCGAAAGAAGCAGTTAATGAACTCATGCTCAGAGATAATAAGGCGGAGCATACAGCACTTCCGTGGGAAAAATAATTGTAAAAGATATTAAAACAGGACGAACAACAAGAACATAAAATAGGACGAACACCTGGTATATCGAATACACTTGCTTCATGTACGAAACATTCCAATGAGCCTCTAAGGCAGTCAATCTTATCTGCAAGGGCAGTTAAGATTGACAGAGTCTCATTTCCATCGTACATAAGGCGCGCGTGTTATTTGATATATCAGGTGTTCTGTATTTTTAAGAGTAAGTTTCATGCCTTCCTGCTTAAAAAGGTTCATCGGAATGTTCCTTGCAATGGAGCAAAACACACTACGATCCGTAAATCCATAAGCAGAAAATTCATACATGGTAAGCAGAATTCTATACATACTCGGAATGTTTCCTGCATAATCTGTTAACAGTAAAACAAGTTCATGCATGGGGGTATTTTGATGGATAGATTTCAGGTATACAAAGATATCGAAGCGAGGACGAATGGAGAAATCTACATTGGTGTTGTGGGACCGGTCCGGACGGGAAAGTCTACATTTATTAAAAGATTCATGGATGTGCTGGTGCTTCCGGAAATGAAAGATGAACATGCCAGAATGCGTACGCAGGATGAACTGCCGCAATCTGCTTCGGGACGCACGATTATGACAACGGAACCAAAGTTCGTGCCGAAGGAAGCAGCAAAAATCCGGCTTACTGATGACGTGGATGTGAAGGTACGTCTGATTGACTGCGTCGGTTATATGGTAGAAGGTGCTGCCGGTTATATGGACGGGGATTCCCAGAGACAGGTGAAAACACCGTGGTTTGCTTATGAAATCCCATTTGCAAAGGCTGCCGGGATTGGAACTAGAAAAGTAATTCATGATCATTCAACCATTGGAATTGTGATTACGACAGACGGTACCATCACAGACATTCCAAGAGAAAATTACAAAGATGCGGAGCGTATGACGATACAGGAATTAAATGGAATCGGAAAGCCGTTCATTGTACTTGTGAATTCAAAAGAGCCACAGGGAGAACGGGCGCAGAACACCGCGAAGAATCTGGAACAGGAATATGGAGTACGGGCGCTGCCGGTTAACTGTGAAAAACTTACCAGAGAGGATATCTGCCAGATTTTATCGGAAGTCCTTTTTGAGTTTCCGATATCTGAAATTCAGTTTTTTGTTCCGAAATGGGTGGAGATGCTTCCAAGAGACCACAAGATCAAACAAGATCTGATTGAACATGTGAAAGTGATTCTGGAACGACTTACCAAAATCCGGGATGCTCTTGGAAGCATAGATGTTTCTGAGAGTGAGTACATAGATTCCTGCAAAGTGGATCAGATTGGAATGGGTCAGGGCTGTGTGAATATCAACATTTCTATACCAGAAAGATATTATTACGAAATGTTAAGCGAGATGACGGGAACGAAGATTGCAGGACAATATGAGCTGGTTGCAACAATTCAGGAACTTGCGAAATTAAAGGAAGAATATGAAGGAGTCCGGGACGCATTTACAACTGTTCGAATGAAAGGATATGGGGTGGTCAGTCCGGTAAGAGATGAAATTACACTTTTGGAGCCGGAGCTTATCAAACAGGGAAATAAATATGGCGTGAAGATACATTCAAAGGCCCCGTCTATCCATCTGATTCGGGCGAATATCGAGACAGAGATTGCACCGATTGTCGGAACAGAAGATCAGGCGAAAGATCTTCTTACATTCATTAAGCAGGAAGCAGAAACCGAACATGGAATCTGGGAGACGAACATTTTCGGAAAATCTGTGGAAGAATTAGTGATGGATGGTATCCGGGGTAAGATTGCCATGATCGGGGATGAAAGCCAGGCAAAGCTTCAGGATACAATGCAGAAGATTGTCAATGACAGTAATGGAGGACTGGTGTGTATCATCATATAAAAATGATTTACCCCCTGCATAATTTGTGCTATACTATTTTATGAATGTCAAAAAGGAACTTAAGAAAAAAGATAAGATTTTGAATGAGATAGAAAAAATGTATGGAGGTACAATTTGATGAAAGTAGCGATTATTACTGCAAGTACAGCAGTTTATAAAGGAGAGCAGGAGGATGCAAGTGGAAAAGTAATCCGCAAGATGGTGGAGGAAGCAGGGCTTGACGTTGTGTTCATGAAGGCTCTCCCGACAGACAAAACTGTATTATCTACTGTTTTTCAGAGAATGGCAGACGGAAATCTTGCAGACCTGATCCTGACAACAGGCGGAGCAGGCTGCGGACCGGAAGACTGTACACCGGAGGCAACTATGGAAGTTGTAGACAGACCACTTCTTGGAATTCCGGAAGGTATGCGTGCACACATGCTTACACTGACAAAAAGAGCTATGTTGAACCGTGCAGCGGCAGGAATCCGTGGAAATGTTGTGATTGTAAATCTTCCTGGAAAAGCAGGAGCTGTAAAGGAATGTCTTGGATACATCTTGCCAGAGGTCATGCATGCAGTTGAAGTGGCACAGGGAATAAAATAATGATTAAAATTACTTACCTGGAACATAGCGGATTTGCTGTTGAGTGTGACGATTATGTATTGATTTTTGATTATTATAAAGGAAATCTGCCACAGTTTGATAAAGATAAAAAAATCTGTGTATTTGCAAGTCATGTGCACTACGATCATTTTAAAAAGAAAATATTTACGTGGGCAGAAGAATATGAGAATATCCACTATATTTTATCTGATGACATTGAGGCGGCAGGGCCAAAAGATCAGACGGAGCATATAGGTGCAGATGCAGATTTTAATATTTGGGATTTAAGGATTCATACACTGAAATCCACCGATGAAGGTGTGGCATTTCTTGTAAGGGTGAAAGAGAAAACATTTTTTCATGCAGGAGATCTGAACTGGTGGTACTGGGAAGACGAGGATGATGAAACCTGGAATGAACCGATGAGACAGGCATACCAGAAAGAGATTGCAAAAATCGAGGGTGAAGAAATTGATTATGCATTTTTCCCGCTTGATTCCAGACAGGGAGAAGAGTCTGTACTTGGTATCAATTATTTTATGCAGCATACGAATACAAAGATTGTATTCCCAATGCATATGTGGGGGTATGACATTTTAGATAAGTTTTTGAAAAATTCGGTGTCGGAGCCGTATAGAGAGCGGATCATGAAGGTGAAAGAACCGGGGCAGAGCTTTTATTTCGAGGAGGAAAGATAGATGCTGGTCAGTATATACACCGATGGAGCAGCCAGAGGAAACCCGGATGGACCGGGAGGATACGGAACCATTTTAGAGTACGTAGATTCAAAAGGCGAACTTCATATAAAGGAATTGTCAAAGGGATATGAGAAGACAACGAATAACCGCATGGAGTTGATGGCAGTCATAGCTGGACTGGAAGCATTGAACCGTCCGTGTGATGTGAAGTTGTATTCTGATTCAAAGTATGTGGTAGATGCATTCAATCAGAACTGGATCGGCGGGTGGCTGAAGAAAGGCTGGAAACGTGGAAAGAATGAGCCTGTAAAAAATGTGGATCTCTGGAAACGGCTTCTGGAAGCGAAAGAGCCACACAATGTGACATTTATCTGGGTGAAAGGACATGATGGACATCCTCAGAATGAGCGATGCGATGAACTCGCAACTTCTGCGGCAGATGCAATGAGGTAAAAAAGTTCTTTCTTTTTAGAAAAAATATGATATAATAAATACTTGCAAGTAAGACAGGTGATCGCGGCTGTAATTGCCGAAAGGCAGCAGGTGAGGAAAGTCCGGGCTTCGCAGGGCAGGGTGCCGGATAACGTCCGGTGGAGGCGACTCCAAGGCCAGTGCAACAGAAATGTACCGCCTGACAGACTCTTATGAGAATGGACAGGTAAGGGTGGAAGGGCAGTGTAAGAGACTACCGCCCGGCCGGTAACGACCGGGGCATATGTAAACCCCACTCGAAGCAAGACCGTGCAGAGACAATTTGGCGGCCCGTCAAGTCTCAGGTAGGTCGCTGGAACCTGATGGCAACATCAGGTCTAGATAGATGATCACTCAACGACATAACCCGGCTTATCGTCTTGCTTGCTTTTGTTTTATTCCAATATGGTAATAAAAAAGATTTTCAGCTTCGAAAATTGAAACTGAAAATCTTTTTTTATACATTTAATTCAATGTTTATCAGCAATTCATAAATAAAAGATAACTGTCTGCATAGTTAAAACAGGAAGTTTTATTTGCGTTTACCAAGTCTTCCCTGATATTTTTCTTCGCAGTATTTGCAACGGTATACTTCTTCGTCCGGATCGGTCAGTACGAAGACATGATCCAGTCCCTGCTCAATAGAAGTGATACAACGAGGATTTTTACAGCGGATCACATTGCGGATTTCGTGAGGAAGGTGAAGACATTTTTTTGCAACAACCTTCTCATTCTGGATAATGTTGACGGTAATGTTGTGATCAATGAAACCAAGGATGTCAAGATCCATAAAATCGATCGGACATTCGATTTTCATGATATCCTTTTTGCCCATACAGTTACTTTTTGCATTTTTGATAATTGCAACACAGCAGTCCAGTTGATCTAAGTGAAGATATTTGTAAATATCCATACTTCTTCCTGCCTGGATGTGATCCAGTACAAATCCTTCTGAGATTTGACCTACATTCAGTGTATTCTTAACCATAGTATATTCCTCCTTAGACTTCGATTTCCAGTAATGTCAGAATCAGAGCCATTCGAATGTATACTCCGTACTGAGCCTGAGCGAAATAAGCAGCTCTTGGGTCATCATCAACTTCAACAGCAATTTCATTTACTCTAGGAAGTGGGTGAAGTACATACATATCCTTTGGCGCAAGCTCCATCTTCTGAGCATCCAGTACATAAAAATCTTTCATACGGATATAGTCTTCTTCATTGAAGAAACGTTCTTTCTGTACACGGGTCATGTAGAGAATATCAAGCTTTGGAAGAGCATCTTCCAGACGAACGACCTCTTCGTACTGTGCATGTTCTTTATCGAGAACATCATTGCGGATATAACTTGGAACACGAAGTTCTTCTGGTGAGATCAGAATGAATTTTACATTTTTGTAACGCACCAGAGCGTGAATCAGAGAGTGAACGGTACGGCCAAATTTTAAATCTCCGCAAAGACCGATCGTGATATTATCAAGATGACCTTTTAAAGAACGGATCGTAAGCAGATCGGTCAGGGTCTGTGTCGGATGCTGATGTCCGCCGTCTCCTGCATTGATGACAGGGATTCTGGAATGCTCGCTGGCTACCAGCGCAGCTCCTTCTTTCGGATGTCTCATTGCACAGATATCCGCATAACAGGAAATCATACGAATCGTATCTGCAACAGTTTCCCCTTTTGTTGCAGAACTGGAATCGGCAGAAGAAAAACCAAGAACACTGCCTCCGAGATTAAGCATTGCTGCTTCATGACTGAGTCTAGTACGTGTACTTGGTTCAAAAAATAAAGTTGCTAATTTCTTTCCATCACATGCATGAGCATATTTCTTAGGGTTCTTTTCGATGTCCTGGGCTAAATCCATAAGATTGTCTAATTCTTCCACTGTGAAATCAAGTGGACTCATCAAGTGTCTCATAAAATCCTCCTTCGCGACGTTTACTTAAAAGTCTCTGTACATAATATAACAAACCTGTCAGATTTTCAATGTAAAAATAATTTTTTTTGAATGTAAAAAATAATTTTTTTGAATCTGTAATCAGGATAAGAATGTAAGGTGGATTTTAGATATGAAATGTATTATAATGCAATAGTGTCAGTATAGAGAGGCGAAGGATGCAAGTGATACTGACTATGGTATTTGTAAAGGAGACAAGATGGATGGCTACATTAGAAGAATTAAGAGGACAGTTAGATGTCGTAGATGATCAGATCGTGAAGTTATATGAAGAGCGAATGAAAATATGTGAACAGGTTGGAGAATATAAGGTCGAAGCAGGAAGAAAAGTATTTGACCGTGTAAGGGAGAAAGAAAAGCTTCAGAATGTGGCATCAAAAGTTTCTTCTGATTTTGATAAAAAAGGAATTCAGGAACTGTATCAGCAGCTTATGTCCATGAGCCGCAAGTTACAGTATCAGCAGCTTGTGAAGGCAGGAGCTCTTGGAAGACTTCCTTTTATAGAGATTGATTCACTTGGCGTGGAGAAAGCGAGAGTCGTATTTCAGGGCATGGAAGGTGCTTATGGACAGGCAGCTATGAAGACCTATTTCGGAGAGGACTGCAACAGTTATTCCGTCCGTACATTCCGGGATGCAATGGAAGCAATCGAGGAGGGCGCCGCAGATTATGCAGTGCTTCCAATCGAAAATTCTACAGCAGGTGCGGTAAACGAAGTCTATGACCTTCTGGTAGAATTTGAAAATTATATTGTAGGAGAAGTCATAATTCCAATCACGCATACACTGGCAGGACTTCCAGGGACACAGCTTTCTGAACTGAAGCGAGTGTATTCTAAAGCGGAAGCGCTGATGCAGACGACCAGGTTTTTGGAAGAACACAGTGACTGGCAGCAGATCAGCGTGGCAAATACAGCTATTGCAGCAAAGAAAATCCTGGATGACCAGGACCGGACTCAGGCGGCAGTCTGCAGTGCCTATGCGGCAAAGGTCTACGGACTGGAAGTGTTAGAAGACAACATTAATGATGAATCCGGAAACTGTACAAGATTTATTATTGTGACGAACCAGAAGGTGTTCTTGAAAGGGGCAAAGAAGATCAGTATTTGCTTTGAGGTTCCACATGAGAGTGGATCGCTGTATCATCTACTGTCACATTTTATTTATAATGATCTGAATATGTCAAAAATCGAGTCCAGACCAATTGAGGGAAGAAGCTGGGAGTACCGTTTCTTTGTAGATTTTGAAGGCAATCTGGAAGAACCAGGTGTGAAGAATGCACTTAGGGGCTTGCGGGAAGAGAGCAGAAGCCTGAAGATACTTGGAAATTACTAATACCAGTGTGGGAGTGCCGGACATAGAGTAATCCGTTAGAGGATTTGTATAATAGAAAAATATAAAATGACATAAAAAAGGAGACATCGAGGAAATGAGAACGAATGAATTGATTTTATATAAAGATATGGAAGACGGGGAACTTCTCCAGGACATGACATTTCTTATGGAGAACTATAATAATGAATATTACAATGAGGACGATATGAAGAGCCTTCTGTATTCTACTATTGGTGATCTGACAGAGTTATCAGTCAGTCACGGATTTGAAGGAAATCTGTGGCATACTTATCTGACTTACCTTATGGTCAGTCATGAGAATGCATACAGCACTTCCTGTGAGATTGTCGGACCGGTCGAAGGAAGTATTAATATTGCAGCACTGCATGATTTTAAGATTTTTAAAGAACTGTTTGACTATGATTTCCAAAATCTTGGAGAGGTACTTGGAGAAGACGGACTTGCCATGATCCGGGATTACAAGGGGGTCAATGGACATGGACAGGTCTTCAATGAGAGAATCCGTGACCGTATCTGTGACCTTGCAAAGGTACTTGATGGAACGAAATGTGCAGAAGAATTTAAAGAGAAAGTAACACAGTTCTACAAGGAATTTGGCGTTGGCAAACTGGGGCTTCACAAAGCATTTCGTATTGAGCATACCGAAGAAGGGGCAAGAATCGTGCCAATCACAAAGATTGCTCACGTGCACCTGGATGATCTGGTGGGATACGAGATGGCAAAGAAAAAACTGATCGACAATACAGAAGCATTTGTTATGGGAAGAAAATCTAATAACTGTCTGTTATTTGGAGATGCCGGAACCGGAAAATCTTCTTCTATCAAGGCAATCCTGAATCAGTATTATGATCAGGGCCTTCGTATGATCGAAGTCTATAAGCATCAATTCCAGGATCTCAATGATGTAATTGCGCAGATCAAGAACCGTAATTACAAGTTCATCATATACATGGATGATCTGTCATTCGAGGAATTTGAGATTGAATATAAATATCTGAAAGCGGTCATCGAGGGAGGACTTGAGAAAAAACCAGATAATGTGCTTATTTATGCAACATCTAACCGAAGACATCTGATCCGTGAGACATTTAAGGATAAAGAAGATAGAGATGAGGAATTACATACAAATGATACCGTACAGGAAAAGCTGTCACTGGTAGCAAGATTTGGTGTGACGATCTACTTTGGAAGACCACAGAAACGAGAGTTCCAGGAAATCGTGTGCCAGCTTGCCAAGAGAAATAATCTTAATCTAACGGAGGAGGAACTCCTGGCAGAGGCAAATAAATGGGAGTTAAGTCACGGAGGAATGTCAGGAAGAACTGCACAGCAGTTTATTGATTATCTGGCAGGAAAAGAGGCGTAATCATTGATCTGGAAGCATATGATTATTCGGAAAATAGTTCTTCCAGAATCCGTGCGACGGAAAAGACAGTGACCTGTAGAATTACGCCAAGAGTCAGAATCCGTGAGGATGAGCCTGTCGAATTGCCACATGTATTACTTTTGTGTGATGACAGAAGTGATGTTATGAAAATTATAAAAAAACACATTCCGATACAGAAAATGCAAATGCTCCGGCAAGATATGCGATGGTGGAGCTGGAAAATATTCACGACAAAGCGTTGGAATTTTCTCCGATTCATCGAATTGTTACAGAGACAGATGAAGAAGCATTATTGGATGAGCTTCAAAAAACATGTTGCGCCCCGAATGGATATCCAGTACAATGGTATACGAAAGAGCGCCAAGGTATTCTTTATTTAAATCCGAATAAAAGTAGGCTTGCAGTCGCAATTTTACAGAATTTTTTAGACGAATATCTGAAAAACCATAGAGGACAGATGGATTATATACATGGAGAAGAGGCATTAAAGAACTTGGCAGAGAAGGAAAATGCGGTTGGCTTTTTATTGCCTGCAATGGAGAAAAGAGAGTTGTTTCCTTACGTGACTGAAAGTGGAACACTTCCAAGAAAGACATTTTCCATGGGACATGCGACGGAGAAAAGATATTATTTGGAAGCAAGACAGATTCGCTGATATGACTAGAAAAGATAAAATCATAATAATGATATGGAGGTAAAAGGATGAAAACATCATTAGTTATTATGGCTGCCGGGATCGGTTCCAGATTTGGTGGAGGAATTAAGCAGTTAGAGCCGGTTGGAATGCATGGAGAGATCATTATGGACTATTCCATTCATGATGCAATCGAAGCTGGATTTAACAAGATTATATTTATTATCCGCAAGGACATAGAGGAAGCCTTCCGGGAGGTTATCGGAGAGAGAATCGAAGCTATCTGTAAACAATTAAACGTAGAGATTGACTATGCATTTCAGGCAATCGACGATCTTCCAAAAGGAGTAAAACTTCCAAAAGACCGTACAAAGCCATGGGGAACAGGTCAGGCAGTTCTGGCATGTAAGGGTCTTATAAAAGAGCCATTTGCGGTAATTAATGCAGATGACTATTATGGAAAAGAATCATTTTTTAAACTGCATGATTTTCTGGAGGAGTACACACCGGAGAAACCGACAGATTTTTGTGCGGCAGGGTTTATTCTGAAGAATACACTCAGTGAAAACGGCGGCGTTACAAGAGGTGTATGCCAGGTCAATGAGAATGGATACCTGACCGGAATTGACGAGACAAAGAACATTGTAAAAGTGGGAAATAAGGCAGCAGTCCAGAAAGAAGACGGACAGGAGCCAATTGATGAGAATTCCCATGTATCGATGAATATGTGGGGACTGACACCGGAGTTCGTAGAGACACTGGAAAAAGGATTCAAGGAATTTTTTGAAAAACCAGATGTGGATGTGCTAAAGGGAGAGTATCTGCTTCCGATTTACATTGATGAGTTACTTCAGAAAGGCGAAGTGACTGTAAAAGTCCTTGAAACACAGGATAAATGGTTCGGAGTTACTTACAAAGAAGATAAGGACTCAGTTGTAGAATCTTTCAAGAAGTTGATTGAAGAGGGCGTTTATAAAGAAAAGCTGTTTGATGATATTCTGTAATAAATGATAGAATAAGTGAAAATCGTAAGTACAATACGAAAAAGGTCGTGCGGGAATTAATCCTGCACGACTTTTATGTTGCTGATGTCAGAGTCAATAACGAGAGAGTAGTTTGTATAATAAACCACAAACCCGGGTTTTGCTCCGTTTGGTTTCTTGACATGCTTCTTTTCAATGTAGTCAATCTCTACTTTATCACTGCCGCGGTTCTTAGAATAATAAGCAGCCAGCCGTCCGGCTTCTTCAAAAGTACGGTCCGGAAGTTCATCGCCATTTGTCTTGACAATGACGTGGGATCCGGGAGCACCTTTTGCGTGAAACCACCAGTCACCGCCATTTGCAAAAGAGAAAGTCAGCTCATCGTTCTGGATATTATTTTTACCAACGTAAATGTCATATCCGTCACTGGAGATGTAGTGCATTGGTTTGTTAGTCAGTTTTACTTTTTTCTTTGTGAATTTTCTGCGCACATAGCCGCTGGCAGTCAATTCTTCTTTGATCTGTCCCAGATCCGCTTCGCTTAGAGCAATGTCCAGAGAGTTGCTGACGGATTCCAGATAGCGGATCTCATCAGCTGTCTCCTGGATCAGTTCGGACAGCGCCTCAAAAGTACGCTTCTGCTTATTGTATTTTGCAAAATATTTTTGTGCATTTTCCTGAGGAGTTTTCTGTGGATCCAATGGAATCGTAATATCTTCGTTCGTATAGTAATTCAGGCAGGTCAATGACTTTGCTTCCGGATCCAGGTTGTAACCATAAGTGTTGATCAGTTCTCCGTAAACTTTGTATTTTTCACGGCCTTCGGTTCCTTGTAGTTGTTTGGATTGTAAGTCATATTTTTTTCTTGCACGTTCCAGATTCGTCTGCACAACATGGCGCAGGTCTGCACTTTTCTGACGTATCCGTGTTACGGTGTTGCGAGTCGCATAATAAGTGCGAAGCACCCGTGAGATGGAATCGAAGCATTCTGCCCGGTAATTTCCATAATGAGAAAATGGAATGGCGGTGAATTCTTTTGGCACTTCGTTGCTATAGTAAATCACTGGGTGGAAATTTCCTTCCTTCAGGTCTTCGATATAGTAGGAAAACTGGCGGTACAGGTGAATGAGCATATCTTCGGAAATGTCGGAAGCCGGAATATCCGTATCCAGTCCGGACTCCGAGACGATATGTTCCGCTACTACAGGACTGATACCGGTAAAGCTTGTGTAAATTGCTTTTCCAAGGGCAGCAGGTTTTTCTCTCAGTGCCAGGACAAAGTTTTTAAAAGAAACTGTGAGCGGGTCCAGTTTAGACATCGTGTCCGGGATGAAATAGGTTCTTCCAGGAAGGACTTCCCGGACAGAACTCATTTGTGCGGAAACATGCTTAATGCTGTCCAGAATCTTATCTTTATCATCGCAGAAGATGATATTGCTGTGCTTGCCCATGATTTCTACGATCAGACGCTTACGGCAAAGGTCCCCCAGTTCATTTAAATGCTCAATATCAAAGAATAAAATACGTTCCAGACCAGGCTGTGAGATAGCTGTGATACGCCCATTCCCAACATATTTGCGAAGAAGCATACAAAAACCAGGTGCAGTCATAGGACTCGGTTTATTCTCATCAGTGAGATAAATCAATGGAAGAGATGCACTTGCAGAAATATATAGTTTGCGTTGTCCTTCGGGTGTTTTTATTGTGATCAACAGTTCGTCCGGTTCCGGCTGTGCAATTTTGTAGATGCGTCCGCCAAGGATAGAATCGGAAAGTTCTTTTCGGACTGCTGCGATTGTTGTTCCGTCAAATGCCATAATGAAGCACTCCTTTAAATATTCTTTCAAAATAATGTTTACTTTTCCTATCATACCATAGTTGACTGGAAAATCCAAATGAAGTATAATAAAACGTACGGTTAAAACCGTATTTATTACTGAAAAGAAGAGGTAATACACATGATCAAGAGTATGACCGGTTTCGGAAGATGTGAAATATCAGAGGGAGACCGCAAGTTTACCGTAGAGATGAAAGGTGTGAATCACCGCTATCTGGATATGAGTATCCGTATGCCGAAGAAACTGAATTTCTTCGAGACGGCAATCCGGACAGAGATCAAGAAAAGAATCCAGAGAGGAAAAGTAGACATCTTTATCAGCTATGAGGATTTATCTGACGGACAGGTTTCATTAAAGTATAATGAAAGTCTGGCAGCAGAATATCTTGAATATTTCAAGCAGATGGAAGAAAAATTTGGTATTGAGAATGATGTTCGTGTGTCTGCACTTTCCAGATATCCTGAGATATTTACAATGGAAGAGGGCAGTGAGGATACCGATGAACTTTGGAAGGGACTAAAAAAAGCGCTGGATGGGGCCATTGACGGATTTGTAACTACAAGGACTGCAGAGGGAGAACATCTGAGAGAAGATATTCTTGCAAAGCTTGATGGAATTCTTGAGATGGTGGCATTTATCGAGGAGCGTTCTCCGAAGATTGTTGCCGAGTATAGAGAAAAGCTGGAAGCCAAAGTTAAAGAACTTCTTGAAGATACGCAGATTGAGGAGAATCGTATTGCAGCAGAAGTTGTGATTTATGCAGATAAGATCTGTACAGACGAAGAGGTCGTACGACTGAAGAGTCATGTCGTACATATGAAAGAGACGCTTCAGTCAGATGAGGCAGGAATCGGACGCAAGCTTGATTTTATTGCACAAGAGATGAACCGTGAAGCGAACACGATCTTGTCAAAGGCAAATGACTTGGAAGTTTCCAATACAGGAATTGGGTTAAAGACAGAGATTGAGAAGGTCAGAGAACAGATCCAGAATATTGAATAAGAGGTATAGCTATGAATAAAGAGGGAATTCTTATTGTAGTATCCGGGTTTTCCGGTGCCGGCAAAGGTACGATTATGAAAGCACTTCTGGAGAGATATGATAATTATGCATTATCCATCTCTGCAACAACAAGAGACCCAAGACCGGGAGAAGAAGAAGGAAAGGCTTATTTTTTCAAAACAACTGAAGAATTTGAAAAAATGATTGCGAAAGATGATTTGATAGAGTATGCTATGTACGTGGGAAATTATTACGGAACACCGAAAGCATATGTGGAAGAGCAACTTTGTGCAGGGAAAGATGTAATCCTGGAGATTGAAATCCAGGGCGCATTGAAAGTCAAAGAAAAATTTCCGAATACATTATTACTGTTCGTAACACCTCCGAGCGCAGAAGAACTCAGAAAGCGTCTGGAAGGACGGGGGACTGAGACACAGGAAGTCATCGATGGGCGTATGAAGCGCGCTATTGAAGAGGCAGAATATATGGATCAGTATGATTATCTGGTCGTGAATGATGAATTAGATGTGTGCGTGGAAGAGATGCATCATCTGATTCAGGGAGAACATGAGAGATGTTTCCGTAATCAGACATTTATAGAGCATATGAAGAGAGAGTTGAAAGGAGAATAGTGTACATGTTACATCCATCTTACACAGACTTAATGAAGGTCGTTAATAAAGACGTTGAGGAAGGCGAGACAAAGGTTGTTAACAGCCGTTATTCTATCGTTATGGCTACAGCTAAAAGAGCACGAGAGATTATTGATGGTTCTATGCCATTAGTAGATACAAAGCCGGGTGAGAAGCCGCTTTCTATCGCGATCAGCGAGATGAATCAGGGAAAGATTACTATACTTGCTGAAGAAGAGGCTGCAAAACTTGCGGAACTGGAAGCAAAGCAGGCAGAGGAGAATGCAGAGGAAGATTTCTTGAATATTCAGGAAGAGGATTCAGAGAAAGACGCAGAAGCAGTAGAAGAGTCTGAAGATAACGAATAGAGAGATTATTACACGGTGTGCCGTGTGCCTGAGGCAGATACCGTCTGGTATCTGCTTTTTAAATAAGACATACAAGGAGAACTATATGAATATTTTATTTATATCCCTCGGCTGCGATAAGAACCTGGTGGATTCAGAGGTCATGCTTGGGCTTTTGGATAAAAAGGGATATCAGATCGTAGATTCAGAAGAAGACGCAGATATTATTGTTGTTAATACCTGCTGTTTTATTCATGATGCAAAGGAGGAAAGTATTCAGACCATTCTTGAGATGGCAGAGTACAAAAAAGAAGGGAAGCTGAAAGCTCTGATCGTGACCGGGTGTCTGGCACAGCGTTATCAGCAGGAGATTATTGACGAGATACCGGAAGTTGATGCAGTACTTGGAACTACTTCTTATGATCATATCGTAGAAGCGGTGGAAGAGGCTCTTGCGGGAAATGGACATGTTGTTCTGGAAGATGTGGATGCACTTCCAGATGTAAAAGAAAAGAGACTTGTAACAACAGGCGGGCATTATGCATACATGAAAATTGCCGAAGGCTGCGACAAGCATTGTACTTACTGTATCATCCCCAAACTTCGTGGTAACTACCGCAGTGTTCCGATGGAGAAGCTGCTGGCAGAAGCGAAAGACCTGGCTGATCAGGGAGTAAAAGAATTGATTCTTGTTGCACAGGAAACGACCGTATACGGAAAGGATTTATATGGAGAGAAATCTTTGCATAAATTGCTCCGCGAGCTTTGTAAAATATCCGGAATCCAGTGGATCCGAATTCTTTATTGTTATCCGGAGGAGATTTACGATGAACTGATTCGGACGATTAAAGAAGAAAATAAAGTCTGTCACTATCTGGATCTTCCGATTCAACATGCAAGTGACGCAGTGCTAAAAAGAATGGGAAGAAGAACTTCAAAAGCTCAGCTTGTAGAGATTATTGAAAAGCTTCGAAAAGAGATCCCGGATATCTCTCTTCGTACCACATTGATCACAGGATTTCCGGGTGAGACACAAGAACAGCATGAAGAGCTGAAGGATTTCGTAGATGAGATGGAATTTGACAGACTTGGAGTTTTTACTTACTCACCGGAGGAAGATACACCAGCTGCAACTATGACAGAGCAGATTCCGGAAGAAGTCAAGGAAGACCGCCAGGCAGAATTGATGGAACTTCAGCAGGAAATCGCATTTGATCTGGCAGAAGATATGGTCGGACGTGAAGTTCTCGTTATGATTGAAGGAAAAGTTGCAGATGAAAATGCATATGTAGGAAGAACTTATAAAGATGCACCGAATGTGGATGGCTTGATCTTTATCAATACAGACGAAGAATTGATGAGTGGAGATTTTGCAAGAGTCCGCGTGACCGGTGCACTGGAATATGATTTGATAGGAGAGCTGATATAATGAATTTACCAAATAAACTGACAGTATTACGAGTTATCATGGTTCCGTTTTTTGTATTTTTTATGTTGACTGATGTGGGAGGACCGGCAAATAAATGGATCGCGTTAGTTTTGTTCTGTGTTGCCAGTCTGACAGATATGCTGGATGGTAAGATCGCCCGCGCAAGAAATCTTGTGACAAACTTTGGAAAGTTCATGGATCCTTTAGCAGATAAGCTGCTTGTGTGTTCTGCTATGATCTGTATGATTCCGTTAGGAAAATTACAGGCATGGTTCGTCATCATCATCATTGCCCGTGAGTTTATTATTAGCGGATTCCGCCTTGTGGCTGCAGATAATGGAATTGTCATCGCAGCAAGTTACTGGGGTAAATTTAAGACAGTATCCCAGATGTTCATGATTATCGTATTGATTGCAGATCTTGGAGGTGTGTTCGATATCGTTGGCACAGTTCTGATCTGGCTTTCACTGATCCTGACAGTTGTATCACTGATCGACTATATTGCAAAGAATGTGCAGGTGCTGACACAGGGAGGTATGTAATGATCGTACGTGAACTGGAAAAACAGGAAAGAAAATACGCTCTGGATATTATCTGGAGCGTTTTTTGCATGGATGTGGCCGAGGTGTATGAACAGGAAGGGATTGATGCATTCCACGAATATTTAAAACAGGAGAATATCGACCAGCTCTGTGATAGCGGCGAACTTCTGATGTTTGGTGTATTTGAACAAGAAGAACTGGAAGGAACCATATCCCTTCAGAGGCGGGGACACATTTGTAATTATTATGTGCGCAGATCCTGCCAGGGAAAAGGTGCTGGAAGGTTACTTTTTGACTATGCGAAAAGGTATTGTAAGGAAGAACTGCATAAGACTATTATGACCGTTGATGCTGCTCCGGAGGCGGTGAAAAAATATATCCACATGGGCATGAAACCAATCGATGAGATGCAGATGATACATGGAAAATGTTATGTGCCTATGGCAATGGAAATTCTTTAGTAGAATGACTATAAAAAGCGGTCCAAACAATTTAAAAATGTAGCGTAGTGCCAATTGACGAAAAATGTTATTTATGAGAGAATAAAAAAGGATATGGTGTTAAACTTATAACAAACACTATTTATAAAACACACATAGTTGAAAGGAGTTTTAAAATGATTTATTCACAAGAAGTAGAAATGATGTGTCCAGTAGCGCAGGGCGCTAATCACGGACCAGCTCCGATTCCGGAAGAGGCAAAATGGGTTCAGGCTAAGGAGATCAAAGATATTTCCGGTTTTACACACGGCATTGGCTGGTGTGCTCCTCAGCAGGGTGCTTGTAAGCTGACACTGAATGTGAAAGATGGAATTATCCAGGAGGCATTGGTTGAGACAATCGGCTGCTCCGGAATGACACATTCAGCTGCTATGGCTTCAGAAATCCTTCCAGGAAAAACTATTTTAGAGGCATTGAATACAGACCTTGTCTGTGATGCAATCAATACAGCAATGCGTGAGTTATTCTTACAGATTGTATACGGAAGAACTCAGAGCGCATTTTCTGAAGACGGACTTGCTATTGGAGCAGGACTTGAGGACCTTGGAAAAGGACTCCGCTCTCAGGTAGGAACAATGTACGGAACATTAGCAAAAGGACCTCGTTATCTTGAGATGGCAGAGGGTTATGTAACAGGTATCGCACTCGATGAAGCAGGCGAGATCATCGGATACCAGTTCGTAAATCTTGGAAAACTTACAGACTTCATCAAAAAAGGCGATACACCGAATGATGCATGGGAAAAGGCAAAAGGACAGTATGGTCGTGTTGAAGACGCAGCAAAGATTATTGACCCAAGAAAAGAGTAGGAGGACTTTTTAAAATGGCTTTATTTGAATCATATGAAAGAAGAATTGATAAAATCAATGAAGTGCTGGCAGGTTATGGAATCGCTTCAATCGAGGAAGCACAGAAGATTACAAAGGATGCCGGACTTGATGTATACAATCAGATTAAGAGCATTCAGCCAATCTGTTTTGAGAATGCATGCTGGGCTTACATAGTAGGTGCTGCAATCGCAATCAAAAAAGGCTGTAAGACAGCAGCAGAAGCTGCAGCAGCAATCGGTGAAGGACTTCAGTCTTTCTGTATTCCAGGATCTGTAGCAGATCAGAGAAAAGTTGGTCTTGGACATGGTAACCTTGGAAAGATGCTTCTGGAAGAGGATACAGACTGCTTCTGCTTCCTTGCAGGACATGAGTCATTTGCAGCAGCAGAGGGTGCAATCGGTATCGCTGAAAAAGCAAACAAAGTTCGTAAAAAACCACTTCGTGTTATCTTGAACGGACTTGGAAAAGACGCAGCTAAGATTATCTCCCGTATCAATGGATTTACATATGTTCAGACAGAATATGACTACTATACAGGAGAGCTGAAAGAGGTTCAGAGAATCTCTTATTCTGACGGACTTCGTTCCAAAGTAAACTGCTATGGAGCAAATGATGTACGTGAAGGTGTTGCAATCATGTGGAAAGAGGGTGTAGATGTATCTATCACAGGTAACTCTACAAACCCGACACGTTTCCAGCATCCAGTAGCAGGAACGTACAAAAAAGAGTGTGTTGAGAAAGGTAAAAAATACTTCTCAGTAGCATCTGGTGGTGGTACAGGACGTACACTTCACCCAGATAACATGGCTGCAGGTCCAGCATCTTATGGTATGACAGATACACTTGGACGTATGCACTCAGATGCACAGTTTGCAGGATCATCTTCTGTACCGGCTCACGTAGAGATGATGGGTCTCATCGGAGCAGGTAACAACCCGATGGTTGGTATGACTGTTGCAGTAGCAGTTTCCGTAGAGGAAGCAGCAAAGGCAGGTAAATTCTAAGAAACTGCCAGAAAAGTAAGAAATAATAATGGAATAATGAGAGGAGCTTAGCGTATGCTAGGCTTCTCTTTACGTTTATAAGTGTGAACTTTAATACAATTCTTTGATTTTGTAGTATTTTGAGTTGTCGAAAAATATTGAAATATTTACCTTGCTATTATATAATTGCTCAAATATTAGATGACAGTTGGTCGATTTTATAACAAGGAGGACAAAATTATGGCGTTTAAAAAGGTTGTAGTTGTAGGCGGTGGTGTGCTGGGGAGCCAGATCGCTTACCAGGTTGCATACAAAGGATTTGATGTGACGGTATGGCTTCGAAGTGAAGGTTCCATTGAACGTGCAAAACCGAAATTTGCAAGATGGCATGAGACGTATTTAAAAGATCTGGAGGCAACGAAGGCTTTGATCGGAACAGGGACAAAGCTGTATCCGAGAGGTCTGGTTGATGATTTTGAGAATCTGACAGCAGAAAAAGTAGATGAACTAAAAGTGCAGGCTGACCAGGCATTTGAAAGTCTCACATATGAACTGGATATGACGAAAGCGATGGCAGATGCAGATCTTGTGATTGAATCTTTATCAGAAGATCCGAAAGCAAAGATTGCATTCTATCAGCAGATGGCACCGCTTCTTCCGGAAAAGACAGTGATTGTGACGAATTCATCAACTATGGTACCGAGTGCATTTGCTCAGTATACAGGAAGACCGGAAAAATATCTTGCACTACATTTTGCAAATGAAATCTGGAAAAATAACACGGCTGAGATTATGGGACATGCGGGAACAGATCAGAAATATTATGATGAAGTTGTAGAGTTTGCCGGACAGATTGGAATGATTCCGTTAAAGCTTTATAAGGAACAGCCGGGATATATTCTGAACTCTCTGTTAGTTCCGTTTTTGAATGCAGGAGAAGCACTGTATGCAAATGATGTGGCTGATCCGGAGACGATTGATTTGACATGGAGTCTTGCTACCGGAGCTCCGCTTGGTCCATTCCGTATTCTTGATATTGTGGGACTGGAGACTGCATACAATATCGTTTGTATGGACCCGGCTGCAAAAGATCCGAAGACAACACCGGGAAAGATTGCAAAACGCTTGAAAGAAAAAATTGATGCAGGCAAGAAAGGCGTCTGCACCGGAGAAGGATTTTATAAATACACAAAGTAAAAAGTATGACCGTCAGGATATGTTTCCTGACGGTTTTGACGTATGGAAAGTAATTTGGTAGAATAATAAAGGGCAGTAACAAAACAGATGATAAATGATAACGTAGCAGACAGAAAGGAATGTGACAGATATGCAGTATCAGGAGTTTGGAAAAACAGTGGAAGATAAGAAAAAGGTGTTAATCCGTTTATTTATTTCAACTTTATATCTGAGTGCATTTACTTTTGGTGGAGGATATGTGATTGTTTCCCTGTTAAAGAAAAAATTCGTGGACGAATATCACTGGATTGAAAATGATGAGATGTTAGATCTTGTGGCAATTGCACAATCAGCACCGGGAGCAATCGCAGTTAATGGAGCGATTGTGGTGGGATACAAACTGGCGGGGCTTATAGGAGCATTTGTAGCGATTATAGGAGCAATTATTCCGCCATTTGTGATTATCACAATTCTTTCAATGTGTTATCAGGCATTTCGCGATAATTGGCTGGTTAGTCAGATGCTGGAAGGCATGCAGGCAGGTGTGGCTGCAGTCATTGCCTGTGTGACTTACGAAATGGGAAATGGCATTGCAAAAGGCGGTGACAAAATAGCACTTCTGATAATGGCCGGAGCATTTGTTGCGGCATGTTTTATGGATGTAAACGTAATATATATTATTCTGACATGTATTATATTTGGTGTGGTACGGACTCTTTTAAAAAGGAGGAAAGAAGCATGATCTATCTGCAGTTGTTCTTAAGTTTCCTTCAAGTTGGCATGTTCAGTTTTGGAGGTGGATATGCAGCGCTTCCTCTGATTCAGGGGCAGGTCGTAAAAACGCATAGCTGGCTTAGTATGTCTGAATTTACAGATCTGATTACCATATCTCAGATGACACCGGGACCAATAGCCGTGAATTCTGCAACATTTGTAGGTGAAAAGATTGCAGGTATACCAGGAGCGCTCTGTGCAACAGCCGGGTACATATTGCCGTCTTGTATTATTGTAACGGTAATTGCAAAGATTTATCTAAAATGGCGGAATATGGAGTTGTTTCAGGGGGTGTTAGGCTCTCTGCGCCCAGCGGTTGTTGCATTGATAGCATCGGCAGGAATATCAATTCTCATTACGGCATTTTGGGGGAATGATATGATTACTTTTGCGGGAACTAATTGGAGTCTGGCTGCAATATTTGTAATCTGTATTTTTCTGATACAGAAAGTGAAAATGAATCCTGTGTGGGTGATGCTGCTGGCAGGGGGGATGAAAGTTGGCGTGAGTTGTGTTCAACGCTTGTAGGATAATATTTATGCTAAAATAAACAATACAAAATATACGCATTCTTGAAAAGGGGTATAGGTGGAAGGTTGTTAACAGTTGAATATAAATTATAAAATTATATAAGTTAGTGTTGAGTTTTATAAGATATTAGAGCAGAATATTATCGAAAGGAGTTGATACTTTGAGTAAATATTATTCTATACATGAATTTTCAAAAATTATAGGCGTATCTGCCCAGACATTACGAAATTGGGATGCCAATGGAAAACTTCATCCGCATCATACTACAGTAAGTGGCTATAGATATTATTCTGATGAGCAACTCAACCAGGTAATAAATGTAAAGCCTAAAAAACGCATTACAATTGGATATTGTCGCGTTTCCAGCCATAAACAGAAAGATGATCTGGAACGACAGATTGATAATGTTAAGACATATCTTCTGGCAAAAGGACAGCCATTTGAGATAATAAGTGATATCGGTTCCGGGATTGATTATAAGAAAAAAGGACTTCAGGAATTGATCAGGCGAATATCTCAAAATCAGGTTGAAAAGGTTGTTGTTTTATATAAAGACCGGCTATTACGATTTGGTTTTGAGCTGATAGAATATATCGCTTCACTTTATAATTGTGAGATTGAGATTATTGATAATACTGAAAAATCCGAACAGCAGGAACTTGTTGAAGATCTGGTTCAGATAATCACAGTATTCAGTTGTAAATTACAAGGAAAACGAGCGAACAAAGCTAAGAAACTTATCCGAGAATTGATACAGGAGGAAACAGATGGTAAAAGCCATAAAAGTAATGTTGATACCAAACAATGTACAGAAAACTAAGATGTTTCAGTACGCAGGTGCTTCAAGATTTGCTTATAACTGGGCTTTGGCCAGGGAAATAGAAAACTATGAAAAAGGCGGAAAATTCCTTTCAGATGCAGAACTCAGAAAAGAATTTACAAAGCTTAGACATTCTGATGAATATGCATGGTTACTGAGTATTTCAAATAATGTAACCAAACAGGCGATCAAAGATGCCTGTACTGCTTATAAGAATTTTTTTAAAGGTTTGCAGAAATTCCCAAGATTCAAGTCAAAAAAGAGATCAATGCCGAAGTTCTATCAGGACAACGTTAAGATACGCTTCAGTAATACACACGTTAAATTTGAAGGCTTTTCTTCCAGCAGGAAAGTAAATAAACAAAAAATGAATTGGGTAAGACTTGCAGAACATGGACGTATTCCGACAAATGCTAAATATATGAACCCGAGAATATCCTTTGACGGATTGAACTGGTGGATCAGCGTATGTGTAGAATTTCCTGACTGCAGGGAAACACTTAATGATGACGGAGTCGGCATAGACCTGGGAATCAAAGATCTGGCGATCTGTTCTGATGGAACTAAGTATAAGAACATCAATAAGAGTCAGAAAGTAAAGAAACTAGAAAAACAGAAACGCAGATTACAGCGTAGTATCTCTCGTTCTTACGAGAAAAA
>OKSH01000191.1_pt1 | contig 64577 bp, 62 predicted proteins | sample 1601231 | NCBI WGS metagenome assembly OKSH01 (sample SAMEA3541596, study PRJEB24748) | human gut metagenome | biome: human gut; feature: human-associated habitat; material: faeces | place: China | collected 2012
TATAGAAACTTATTAACCAAGTAGTCTTGATTGACTACATCATTATTATACTAGGAGAAATCACTATGATTTTTGGAAATATTGATCAGTTAGAAGAGTTTCCATATCTTGAGGAAGCTGTAAAAGAGTGCTTTGAATATGTAAAAAGTCACGATATTCTTTCTTATGAAAGAGGATGTCACGAGATTGATGGAGACAGACTGTTTGTAAATGTGGTAGAATACACTACTACGACTCCTGAGGAGCGTTTTTGGGAGGCTCACAAGAATTACCTTGATATTCATGTGATGTTAAAAGGAACAGAGCAGATTGATCTGAACTTCATCCAGAACATGGAGCTGAAAGATTTCGTTGAGAAGGACGATTTTCTTCCGATGGAGGGTGAAAAGAATGCATCTGCTATCTTAAGGGAAGGTGATTTTCTGATCTGTTATCCAAGTGACGGACATAGAACAGCGGTACAGGTGGGAGAGCCTGAGACAATTAAAAAGGCTATTTTCAAAGTGAAAATATAACAACAATACAGGTCGCATGACCTGTGGACAAGAAGGGTGAACCGCAGAAAATGGCTGGTTTGCCCTTTTTGCAGATTCTTGAAGAAAGCGAAGAATTGACAGATTTTCAATGTGAAAGTTGAGAAGATAAAGTGAATCAGATATAATAGATATCACAGAATTGAGATGTCATAAAAAATGTGAACGGGGATTGCAAGATGAATAAGTATGTAAGCATTGATATTGGTGGAACTGCAATAAAATATGGAATCATTCACGAAGATGCAGAGATTATATGTAAAAGATCTATGAAGACAGAAGCATGGAAGGGTGGTCCATCCATTTTGCAGAAAGTGACAGGAATCGTGGAAGAAATGAAGCAGGAGGCGCAGGAGGAGATTAGCGGAATCTGTATCTCGACAGCAGGAATGGTAGATACCAAAGAGGGATCCATCTTCTATTCAGCGCCGTTGATTCCTGATTATGCAGGAACACAGTTTAAGAAGACACTGGAAGAGATGTTTCAGGTTCCGTGTGAGGTAGAAAATGATGTAAATTGTGCTGGCCTTGCCGAAAACCGTTCTGGTGCAGCAAAAGGAGCCAAAATAGCACTGGTATTGACGATTGGTACTGGAATTGGCGGTTGTATTGTGATTGACGGGAAAGTATTTCATGGTTTTAGCAATAGTGCATGTGAAGTTGGATATATGCATATGGATGACAGCGATTTTCAGACACTTGGAGCAGCAAGTATACTGACAAAGAAGGTAGCAGAATGGAAAGGCGAGCAAGAAGATATCTGGGATGGTTATCACATTTTTGAAGAAGCAAAAAAAGGTGATGAATTGTGTAATCGTGCAATTGATGAGATGTGCGATGTACTTGGAAAAGGAATTGCTAACATTTGTTATGTCATTAATCCAGAAATTGTTGTACTAGGTGGTGGCATTATGGCACAGGAAGAATTCTTAAAAGACCGGATTAAAGAAGCTATGGACAAGTATCTAGTGTCCAGTATTGCCAAACACACAAAGCTTGCATTTGCGAAACATCAAAATGATGCGGGAATGTTGGGAGCATTTTATCATTTCTGTAACGCGAGACATCTGATGTAGGAGAGATGAGTGTCGATGGAATATTATGTAAAATCAGTAATTCCGATTATTGAATCAAACTATGACAAATTTACGACAACAGAAAAGACCATTGCAGACTTTTTTATTCACAATCAGAAAAAGATGGACTTTTCTGTAAATCATATCGCAGAACTTTTGTATACTTCAAAAGCAACACTGACACGATTTGCACAAAAGTGTGGATATCACGGTTACAAAGAATTCATTTATCAATATGAGGAGACATTTGTAGAGAAACAGGAAAAGATTACCGGAAATACGCGTATGGTCCTGAATGCATACCAGGAACTTCTGAATAAAACATATAGCCTGGTGGATGAAAGTCAGGTAGTCCGGATTACAGGTTATCTGAATAAGGCTGAAAAGGTGATTGTGTGTGGGCGCGGAAGTTCAGGATTTTCAGCAAAAGAGATGGAAATCCGCTTTATGAGAATCGGTGTAAATGTGGACTCTATGACAGATTCAGATATGATGCGTATGTCATCGGTATTTCAAGACAAAAGGTGCCTTGTATTTGGATTTAGTATCAGTGGAGAGACGGAGGAAGTGACTTATCTTCTGGAGGAGTCCTATAAGAGGGGCGCCAGGACGGTGTTGTTTACGACGAATAATCGAGAAAGTTTTGAAAATTACTGTACGGAGGTCGTATTATTACCATCTCTGAAACATCTGAATCATGGAAATGTAATTTCACCTCAGTTCCCGATTCTTGTTATGCTGGATATCATCTATGCATATTACATGGAACAGAATAAGTACTTAAGAGAAGAGATGCATGACAGTACACTTCGAGCACTGGAAGAAAGAGAAAACAGGGAAAAGAGATTGTATTAGAAAGGAAAGAAAATATGATCATAGATAATGTGAAAGTTTACACGGAAGAGAAGACATTTGTAAAAGGTGGAATTATACTTGACGGAGATAAGATCCGGAGAGTATATGCAGAAGAGGAAAAGCCACAGTTTGGTGAGAAAGAAGTCTTGGACGGTGAAGGTGCATATGCAATTCCGGGCTTGATCGACCTTCATTTTCATGGCTGCAAAGGAGATGACTTTTGTGATGGAAATGAAGAGGCGATTGAGAGGATCGCGCAGTATGAGGCCTCCATTGGTGTGACCGCTATTGCTCCGGCGACCATGACACTTCCGGTGGAAGAACTGAAACAGATCTTAAGTGTTGCGGCAAAATATAAGAAAAAAGGGACAAGCCCCAAAGCAGCAGATCTTGTGGGAATCAACATGGAAGGTCCGTTTATCAGTAAAGTAAAAAAAGGGGCACAAGATGAGAGAAATATTATTCCGTGTAATGTAGAAATTGCGGAGCAGTTTCTGGAAGCTTCCGACGGACTTGTGAAATTTATTGGGATTGCTCCGGAAGATAATGAAGATTATCTGGAGTTTATTGAAACTATGAAAGGAAAAGTAGATATTTCCCTTGCTCATACCAATTCTGACTATGAGACAGCAAAAAAAGCATTTGACGCGGGAGCAAACCATGCAGTACATCTTTACAATGCTATGCCGGCATTTACGCATCGGGCACCGGGAGTTGTAGGAGCAGTTTATGACAGCAAACATGTTATGGCTGAAATTATCTGTGATGGAATTCATATTCATCCGGCTATGGTCAGAGCAACTTTTGAGATGATGGGGGCTGACCGTATGATTCTGATCAGTGACAGTATGCGTGCGACCGGGATGCCGGACGGACAGTATACACTTGGCGGATTGGATGTCAAGGTCGTAGGAAAACGTGCGACATTAATATCTGATGGTGCAATAGCAGGTTCAGCAACGAACCTTGCGGATTGTATGAGAACAGTTGTAAAAGAAATGCAGATTCCGCTTGAGACAGCTATTGCCTGCGCAACAATTCATCCGGCGAAGAGTCTTGGAATTGATGATCAGTATGGTTCGATTAAGGCAGGTAAGAAGGCAGATATTGTACTTCTGAAGGATAATCTGGATTTGCAGGCAGTCATAAAAGATGGTGTAAGGCTGTAAATATAAGTGCAAATGCGTTTGGCAGATTGGTGAAAGGACCATGCTAAGCATGGTCCTTAAAGCACATTACAGAGGCATAGAACATACCATTGTTGGATTCAAACTGGCAAACTCCGCCATATTTTTCGGCAATACTTTTGATGGATTCAGTTCCAAGACCAAGGCCCTCATGTTTGGAGGAAACGAAATGTCCTTTTTGATCGATATCCAGGGAACCGGAAAATGTATTATCGATTGTGACACATAAAGAATGATCGTCTGTTTTAGCGCGGACGATTATTTTTTTGTCTTCACCAGATTGTGCATTGCAGGCATCTATAGCATTTTCCAGAAGATTTCCAAATAGAATGGATAAATCTGTCTCTGAAACAGAAATATGTTTCGGAATCGAAGCGGAAACAGTGTAAGTGATTCCGAATGTACGTGCCTGCTCGGAAAAATATGAAAGAATTGCATTGACGGCAGAATTTTCACAGAAAAAAATATGTTCGTCAGGAATACTTTTCTGGTAGTTATTCAAATATTCATTCAGCGCATCGTAGTCTTTATCTTCAAGATATTTTTTCATAAGTGTAATGTGATGGCGGACATCATGCTTCGCGCGGCGGGCTTCCGTAATCTTATCCTGCAGTTTCCCATATTGGAGAGTCTGGGTGGACAGCTGGTGATTTCTAGTCTGTAATTCTATAATTTTCTGCTGTTCCAGTACAAGCTTAGATACAACTGAGTAAATCAGAATTGCACCGGCGTTGATGAAGAATAAAAACACAACATTGCCTGGACGCATTGCTGATTCCAGACCAGAACGGTTGGCATTTCCGTAGATCGTATAATTCCACATCAGATAAAATGTACAAGGGATGATCCATAGATAATGCCATTCCATTCCGGAAGATTTCTGTTCTACCGCAGGTTTATATATTTTTTTATGCTAAAAAAATAGCGGAACACACAAAATAATTTCTACCAGAAAGAACACGAGTGAAAATGACCAGCGATAGGTCTGACGGGCTAGTTCCGGGAAAAGGTATCCTTCGATACATTTGGAGGAGATGACAGCCAGATTAGCAACATTTGAGATCATTAGTAAAGTAAAAAGTGTCTTTCCAACCGGCACATTTATTGCAAAGAAGTAAAAGATGGCGTAAAGTGCTGTGCTGGCAACGCTGATCAGTCCGGTATTTCCGTGGGAGAAAAATGCAGCCCAGATACCAAGCCATATCTGAACAATTGTAAGCAGAACAATCAGGATGGCGGTTGTGACATCAGAGAAGCGCAAATTTTTCCAGAATGGGTAAAGGGCAAGGAGCATAAATGGAAGGAAGTTAAGAAGTGCATATATGCATACTTCGATGATACGATATACAGGTGGCATTATACGACACCTCCTTTGCGAAGCTGTTGGAAGCAAAATGATGAATAGGCGCTGATTACGTCCTTGGCTTTGCGCCTGCTGATAGGAAGGTAAGAGCCATTGCTCATAATAAAAGTGTCATCTTTCTGCATGAAAACTTCGTAAAAATTCACAATGATACCACGGGAAGAACTGTAAAAATAAGGGTAAGCACATAATTTTGGCTCGACTTCTGCAAAAGAAAGCCGGGAGATAATATCGCCACTTTTCTTACAGTGGAAAACCATTCTGTGGGAGGTATAGTCGGCATAAATAATGTCACGAAGCAGGACGGACTGACCGTCTGGTAAGGAAAGAGAGCGGGTGCGTTCCAGCTCTGCCAGATTCAGACGGTCCAGCATGGACTTTACATTCGTCTCAGTATATGGTTTGAGCAGGTAATAGCAGGCATCCACTTCATAGCTTTCGCTTGCAAAATCATTGCTGGTCGTGCAGAAGACAAGGCGGACGTTGTGATCCGTCTCGCGGATTTTGCGGGCAACATCGACACCGGTCAGATCTCCCATGAAAATATCAAGGACTACAAGGTCATAAAGTCCGGCAGTAAAGCGGGACAAAAATTCTTCACCACTTGAGAAATCATTAATGGAAATTGTAGAAGGATCAGTCAGGTCATTAAAATATGTATGAAGTATTTTTAATTCATTTGGATCATCATCGACAAAAGCGACTCGCATATGACCACCTCCTGATGGATACGTTTTTGTTGTTTTTATCATAGCAAAATTCGATAAAAAACGCAAATTATGTGTTATAGAATAACGCGCAGAATAAAGTAAGTATCTGTCACCGAAAACTGGCAGCTTCCATTCAGTTTTTCAGCAACATACCAGATACTTTTTGTTCCAAACCCGTGTCCAGCTTCGGAAGTATATGGAAGTCCATTCACAAATTCCGGCTTATCTGCATAAGTATTTTTCAGAGAGAGCAGTAATTTTTCCTCATTCAGACGCATATCCAGTTTGATCTCACGTCTGGCTTCTGGAAGTTTCAGGACTGCATGAATCGCATTTTCCAAAGCATTGGAAAGAATTGCAGTCATATCCACGTCAGAGATTATAAGAGTCTCCGGAAGTTGTATAGAGTATTCAAAATGAATATAGTTATGCTCCAGTTCACTCTCATGAGAAGATAGAATTAAGTTTACAATTTCATTTTTACAATATCGTTGTGTTATGGTTTTATCAGAAGTATGAATGACTTCATGGATATATTCCAATGCTTTTTCATTGTCGTTATTTTCAATGTAAGAAGAAATGCTTAATAAAAAATGTCTCATATCATGGCGCAGAATAGAGACTGCGTGTTCGGAGCGGCGGATTGCGTCCAGTTCTTTTTCAGACTGGATCCGCTTCATTTCCATAATCTGGTTGCGCTGTTCTGCTTCTTTGTTGGCTTCGTATTCTTTGAAATACAGAAACAAAAACATCAGATAAGTGATACAGAGCACGAATCCGAGAAATTCGCCAACCACCTTTGAGCCGGAATAAAGAAGTAAAGTATATTTACTTGTCACATAATCAAAGATGTAATAGACAAAAGGCATAAATCCAAGGATAGCCAGTGAACGAGCCGGCTTCTGCAGAAGCTGTGCAGTAATGTCGGAAACGTAATGGACAAGCAGGATAAATACGATAATAGTCACACAGATACGGATACTGTAGTAGACCCATTCCTGATTAGTCAATGTCAGTGCCGCAATTCCAATCCAGTTACTGATCTGGCAGCAGAGATATGCAGTCAGAACAGCTAAAACAGAGTTGGCCATTTTATATTTGTAATAAAAGGTGAGAAACAACACAAGCGGAATGTGGATAATGAAAGGATAGACCTGTTCCGTGAAACTGGCTCCATACGATACAAAAGAAAGCACATAAAAAACACCTGTAACACATGAAAAAGTTAACAAGGCAAGGATATTCTTCCGGTTCATGCGGATGCCGAGAAATGCAGCAGATGCATAGACACCGAACAATAATGTAGTTGTGTTATGAATCAGGCTTAAAATATTTACAAGCATCGTAGTTTCCTCTTTTGTTCGAAAATATGTGGATAAAATCCAGATCCGGTGTACAAATCGTGGAAAACATATCTATATATCAGGAGTCTTGGAACATCTGGGCAAAATAGGCCTCTTTGAAAGCTTTTGCGTAGCCTCTGGAAACCGGAATGTTCCGCCCGGATTTCGTAGTAATCTCAGCTGCGGTAAAATGATCTACATTTTGCAGATACACAAGGTAGCTGCGGTGACATTTGAAAAATCCATCCTGCGAAGAGAAACGCTCCTCAAAGGAATGAAATGGTTCTGCGGACTCTATGATATTGCCGGAGCGCAGATGAAAGAAAACTCTCTTATTCTGAGCTTCTGCGTATTCAATTTCATGAAAATACAGTTTCTGATAACCGGTGACAGTTTTGATCACCATGTTCTTTGGTTCTTCTGCAAATGATTGGGCACATTCGTCCAAAAGTTCCTTGAGCTTATCATAGGCAATTGGTTTCAGCACATATCCCTGAGCTTTGACCTCATAAGACTCTAAGGCAAATTCCGGTGATGAAGTCAGAAAGATGATTTTAACGGACTTATCGCGCTGACGAAGTTCCCTGGCAGCATCCATACCATTTAAAAGAGGCATGATAATGTCCAAAAAAATAATATCCAGCCGCTCTTCTGTATTGGCAGCGACTAGCTTATCACCGTTATTAAAAGTGTATATCTTTACCGGGATCCGGCGTTCATCGGACCATTTACGAATTAATTTTTCAGCACAGATCAGGAATATCTTGCTGTCATCACAGATGCCTATTTTCAGCATATCCTCACTCCAGTCCATCTTTTCTATAAGGGCGGATTCCAAGGTCTTTCATCCACTTGTGAGCAAGCTCATGTGGATGAAAGACCTTTTGGCCCAGGTATCATAAATATATTTTAATATAGAAACACTTTTCTTTCAATAAAATCAAATTGCAGTTCGCGCCGTATAAATGACAACTCGCGCCGGAGACAAAAATAGGACAGGAAAATAGGTACAATGTTAGATGGGGTTAGGATAATTAATTTGGTAATGAAATAGGTAGTATGAATAAAATACAAAGGAGACAAAAGAGATGAAAAAGATGAAGAAAAAAGCCTGGGCATGCCTGATGGCTCTGGCGATGGTACTGACCATGCTGCCGGGAATGGCGGTGAAGGCAGAGGCGGCGACAAGTTATGGTCTGTGGGTCGGAGACACAGAAGTTACAAGTGCATGCACGCGTGGCGAAGGATGGAGATATGAAGCAGTGACGAATACACTAACTTTGAATGGTTTCACCTACACGGGAGTAGGGACTAAAGCATCAACAGAGGGAAATTCTGGTGGAATTCGGGCTACTATGAAACAGACCTTGAATATTGTACTTGTAAATGATAATAATATCGAAAATACATCAGATAATCAGAAGAATTGGAACTGTGGTATTTTGTGCGAGTATGATCTTGTAATTAGTGGCGATGGTTCACTTACTGTAAAAGGTGGTACAGGACATACCAGCCATGGAATTAGCGGTGGTAGTCTTACTATATACGGTGGAACCATTACAGCAGTAGGAAAAGCTGCAAAAGGGAGCAGTGGAATTTTTATGAGAAATGATGTGACTGTGAACGGTGGAAATGTAACAGCTACTGCAGATACGTCGTCCAGCAGCACAAGTCGAGGAATCGAATGTAATAAAACATTTACCATAAACGGTGGTAAAGTTACAGCAATAGCAAAGGAAGCGTCAACGAATAGTTATGGTATCCAAGCTGCATCCATTAAACATAAAGAAGGAGAATTGGAAGCAGAAGGGGCTACAAGAGCATTTTCTAGTAATCAGTATCCGGATGGATATGAAAAGGGAAAAGTGTATCCCAAAAAAGATTTAACAACAGAGATGTTTATATTTACGGCTCCGAGTGATTTAAAATATGATGGAAATCCTAAGAACGCAGTTGTAAATTCAAAAGATGATATTTCTTATGGAAAAATCACTATACAGTATTATAAAAATGGAGCAAAAATTGAGGGTGTCCCAATAAATACTGGAACCTATACAGTAAAAATAGATGTTGCTGGAAATAAAGATTATAACGCTATCAGTGATTTAACAGATGAATCATGGACATTTACGATTACGCATGAGCACAAATATCAGTATATGCATGATGACACAGAGCATTGGCAGCAGTGTACAGTGCCAGGATGTGTGTATAGCATCAATAGGGAGAAACATAGTGGTGGAACAGCTAGTTGTACGAAGAAAGCAATATGCACTACTTGTAAGATAGAGTATGGAGAAATAGATTCCCAAAATCATGTAAATGTAGAACATCATGAATTAAAGCCTGCAACTTGTGCAGTACCAGGAGTAGCAGAGTACTGGTCTTGTTCAGAGTGTCACAAAATGTTTAGTGATGCGGCATGTACAGCAGAACTTAATACAACGGAAGTTCCAGCACTTAAACATGCACACAAAACCTTTACCGAGGCAAAGAAAGCCACATGTACAGAAAAAGGGAATAGAGCATATTGGCATTGCGAAGATTGTGGATTATATTTTGCAGATAAAGATGGTGTAATTGATACAGAAAAATCTTATGATAATGCAGTTGGTTTTGATATTGCTCCATTAAACCATTCTAATGTAAAAAAGCAGGAGGCAACAACTGCGACATGCAATGATAAAGGAAATGATGCGTATTGGCATTGTGAAGATTGTGGATTATATTTTGCAGATAAAGATGGCGTAATTGATACAGAAAAATCCTATGATGATAATTCTTCATTTATCAGAAATTCTTTAGGACATGATTTTACAAAACAGATTGAAGATGAAGCACATATGAAAGTGGCAGCAACATGTACATTAGAAGGAGAATATTACTATAGTTGTTTACGCTGTGATGCAATAAGTGCAGATGCCACATTTAAAGTTGAAAAATTAGGTCACAGTTTCACCAATTATGTCTATAATAATGATGCAACTTATGAGAAAGACGGAACAGAAACAGCAAAATGTAATCGTTGTGACGCAACAGATACACGTAGAAAAGAAGGGACAAAGCTTGTAGCAGCACCAGTTACATACAAAATCATTGAAGGTGCTGACGGAACTTACACAGCGAATACAGATGGAACTTACACAATCCGTGCTAACGGTGAGTTCAGCAAATTTGTAAGTGTTGAGATGGATGGAAAAGTTGTAGACAGCAAGAACTACACAGCCAAGAGTGGTTCCACAATCATCACATTTTCAAAGGAGTATATGAGCAGCCTTTCAGCAGGAAAGCATACTGTTAAGGTGAACTTCACAGATGGTTCCGCAGAGACAACTCTGACAGTAGCACAGAAAGATACAAAAGATACAGGTAAGACTGACGTAGGAAAGAAGTCAGCTTCTAAATCAGCAAAAACAGGAGACAACAGTAACTTGATTGCATGGTTCATCCTATTAGCAGCATCTGTTTGTATCGTAGGTTCTCTCAGAGTAATCAGAAGACAGAGAAGAAGATAATAACCTCATAATTTAATAAAACAGGAATGCATAATATACGCCCCGTAAAATATTCACATTTTGCGGGGCGATTTTCCTTAAGAAAAACATAAGTATTTTCTTGTTGAGAAGATAGGAATGTTATGATATGATAAGTCCACTCAAACATTCGAAATAGTGGTCATGATATTTTAAGAAGCAGTTCTGCTTCGATCAGAACGGACAGGAACGTCTGCATGAGAGCATACGAGAAATCAAAGCCAGTGCGGATATGGAGGTAGAGTATATGAAGATGGAAGAAAGAGAACGGATTATACGAGACGAGGGAAAACAGATTGGAATTATTAATGGAAAAATAGAATCTGTTTTGGAATTACTTGAGGATAAAGGAGAAGTTCCAGAAAAGGTGAAGGCAGAAATTTTCGCAGAAACGGATCCGGAAGTATTGAAGAAGTGGCTGCGTTTGGCAGCAAAATCGGAAACGATAGAGGAATTTTGTAAAGAGATAGATCATTAAATGGAACTGTAAAATGCATAATATACGCCCCGTAAAATATTCACATTTTGCGAGGCGTTTTTGTATGAAATAATAATCAGAACAGCTACAATTTCAAGGAATGGTATGTCAGATATCAAATATCCACGTCTTCAGTATCGGATTCAGCTAATGTCCCACGTACAGTTGGTTCTATGGTATCGGCCATTAAATGTTCCAGGAACTGCATTCCGCTTCCTTCGAGAAAGCGTCCGTAAAGTGGAAGCTTCGTCATCTCCCCTGTGATGGAAGACAGACCTTCTAAAATAAGCTCTTTCCCGGGAGACTCGGACCAATGTGCCATTAATTCGTTGCTTTTGAAATGTAAATAAAGCTTTCGGCTCATGGCTTCTTCCAGATAGACCATATCAAGAACAAGAACCGGAGCGTAATCTGCATCAGTAGTATACTCACATTTTACAGCTACAAGGTAAGTTTCTCCATGAAGTGTAATTAGGTTATCGATATAACGATCAAAACTTACAGTCAGCGTACAATTTTCTTCTCCTTCCAGAAAGTGAATATAAAATTTGTCTGGACAGTTGATTTTGTCATATTGAAAAGAAATCTGTCTGATTCCGTTTGTCAGATTATTATGGAATACCTGAATAATCAGTGGAAACAGGCCAACACTTGCGGGATTTATATTGTAGCATTTTCCGTCTAAATCCTTTAGCAACCGGACATATTTGGGATAGATTGCATGGCTTCTGGAATATCCGCTTTTCTTTGCCCAGCCGCCGCGTCGGATTTGCGGCATGCAGGAAGGCCCATGGGAAAGTGAGTGAACTAGGTGTGTCAGTTTGTGATACTCGGCAGGATTTTCAGGGAGAGCATATTCAGATGCCTGATATTCCTGTGGAAATGCATCACGTATCAGATCTAGCATGACGTTATTCTGGAAGAGTTCATTGTTTCCAGCGCAGGTGACAATGACCATGTCAAGGTCAGGATACACGATTACATTCTGTCCGAGCATACCATTGAATTCGAAACTGTTCAGACGATTCTCCATCCAGATCTGGTATCCATATCCGTAAGTTCCTTCGATACTGTCAACCTGTTTTGTGGTCGATTCGCGGATCCAGTTGGCCGGAATAATCTGCTTTTCGTGCCACATGCCGTGGTTTAGATAGAGCTGCCCTAATTTTGCCATGTCTTCCGGACAAATAAAAAGTCCCCAGCCGCCTTTTGTGATGCCTTTTGGGCAGGTCTCCCAGAGATACCGGGTGATGCCAAGAGGCTCAAATAGACGTGGCCGCAGGTATTCTTCCAGTGTCATCTCCGTGCGTGCACTGACAATTGCAGATAATACATAAGTATTCAGGCTGTTATACTGAAATTCTGTGCCAGGTTTCCCTGATACAGGTGCATTCAGATAGCTTTCCAGCCAGTCATTACCAGAGACAATCCCAGATTCGTTAAATGTTACACCGCTTGTCATTGTCAGAAGATGCCGTACTGTGATTTCCGGTCGGAAGATTTTGATCAGTGGATTGACTTTTCCGGGAAAGATATTGTATATGTTTTCATCTAAAGAAAGTTTCCCCTCATCGATCAGCAATCCGATTGCCATACCGGTAATACTCTTACACATGGAATGGGAAATGTGCCATATGCCGCTCCGGTAAGGCGCAAAGCTGCAGTCACAGATTACATTTCCATGTCGCAGTACAAGAAAGTGATGCATATCCGTGTATGGAGATGCAGATAAGTTACTTAGTAAATGTATCAGTTTCTCGGAAGAGACACCCTGGCTCTCTGGTGTAGCGCGCAGGAAAGCCTGTTCATACGGAAGGTTTTCCGGAAACGGGATTTTCTGTGGCGTGAAATCAACTTTACTAACCCCGTTGGTCTTGCCGAGAATCATATTTGTGATCATTTCAATCACAGCAAGCTGCTCTTTTGCCATGGCAGGTCACCTCCATATAAAAAAATAACATGCAGCAGAGCACATCCATCTCTGCTGCACAGTTTGCAAGTAAAGCTCTTGCTTATAGTATAACATTATTCTTCCTCCACTACCCAATCTTTTTTCAGATACCAGACAGCGCCTTGCCAGTAAGTTTCTTCCGGAAGTGGATCCGTAAAAAGATGCTGCCAGCTTTTCTTGATTTTCTGAGCCAGAAGCGGATAAAATGAGGACTTCATAATGTCCAGTGGGTCGCGGACGCCCTGACGCTTATATTCCTGCTCAAAGGCGGCGATTTCTTCATCAGTTCCAACATATTCCATGTTCAGAATTTTATTCCATGTTCTCCGGTCAAAAAGAATCAACTCGTCTTTGGGAATTTCCAGGTGCATACGCCGGCAGCCAGCATTCGGAACTGCCCATTTTTTATCACGGTACATCCAGATTGGTGATTCAGCCTCTTGTGGCTTTGGAATGATCTTTACAGCTTCCTGGCGGAAAAACTTGTAAGCAGTGTCAAAAATCCAGGCAGTGTCTTGATATTTCTTTGTGATATAAGCCTGTTTTACATAGTTTACGCCATCTTTATCTACAATATCCCAGACAAGGTCAGGCTGCGTGCAATACATCGTGATAGTGTCTGAGGCTGATGATATATTATTCTCCGTCATAAAAACGTACCTCCTTGATCCACTCTTTCTTTAACTTCCAGCAGGTTCCGACCATGAGGGACGGGTCATCCGGCTGAATCGTAAAAATTCGATCCCAGCTTTTGATAATTTTCTGCCTGAGCAGCGGGTAGAAGTTTCCTTTACTGGTTGTAACTAATGAATCTTCGGAGGCGATTCCATATTTTTTTAACTCTTCCATGTGGGCCTTTTCATCGGCCTCATCCAGCGGCACATAGAAGTAATTAACGCGATAGCCCCATTTGTCAAAATTGCAGATCAGGTAATCACTTTCTGGAATCTCGACTTCGAATATGATTGCGTGTTCGGTCGGCTGTAACATCATATCTTCACTAACACTGAGCCAGATTGGATATTTCAGATTTTCTGGGATGTCAATATATTTTCTTGCAGCTTTTGTGTACCATTCATACAATTCTAGATAGAATTCGGAAATGGTATCATTTTTTGCCTCGATATATTCTTTCTTTACAATATATTGACCTGTTTTTTGAAGCTCATCCCAGACAGCTTCATGTTGTCTTGTCCAAAACCGCATAGAAAAAACCTCCTTTATGATAAGTATAAAAACAGTTTCCTCTCGGGATGCTTTCGTGCTATTGAGAAATGTTTTGAAAATACTTAATTGTTAATTCTATGGTAAAACATCTGAAAAAGGTTTGCAAGACAATAATAAGCATGCTTATTAAATCTGTGGGTTTCGATTATATAAAAAAGATATATGGAAATGTATATGAGAATATGCTTTTTGTGGCAGAATAAAAATAGCGTGGTATAATGAAAAATATATCAGGGAACGTTAGGAAGAAAAGATATGAGAGTACTATTAGTTGGGAATACCGGATACATAACAAAAGAATTTGTGCAGGAAGCTTTTCCCGAGAGCGAAGTATTTATAATGGGGAATTCCTTGTTGAAGACAGAGCGGAAAAAGCATTTGAACGTGCGCCCATTTCCAGAGCGAGATGAAGAGCTGGAAGACATTTTCCACACTTATGATTTTGAACTTATGGTTTATTTTTCTAATTATATTACATTTCATGGAACGATGGAAGGTGAAGCAGAGAAGCTTCGAAAAGTGTTAAGTTATTGTAAACGCAGTAAAGAGATACATGTAATCTATCTAACTGGTCCGGAGGCGGGGTATGCAGCTACGACCGGAAAGACACTTCTTGTCCGTGGAGCCGAGAATCTGTGTTGTCAGTATGGGAAAATGTACCAGATTCCGGTCAAAATCGTAAGAATTCCGTATCTGTATTCCGGAGTTTATAAGGAAGATTATTTTTATAAAATGTTTGCAGCTATCCGTAGTGGGGAGCCGGTGGAGATTCAGGAATCACCTGATCAGCCACTCCAGTTTTTGAACTCCATGGATTTGGCAGAACTTTTGGAGAAAATGAGTGATAACTGGGACGAGGAATATCACTATCTGAATGTACCAAATGTATTTTCAAATACTTTTCGGGAGCTGGAACAGAAAATAAAAGAGATAGATGCAAGTGTACGGATCGAGAATAAAGGACTTATCCCAGTTGAAAAAATTCCGCCGGATGATAAAGTTGTACGTTTTAAGTATGGCTGGTTTCCAAAGATTTCACTTCTGGAGGATTTTTCCGACATCTATGATCAGTATCTGGACTCTATCGGAGAAAAGGAGCGGCGGATTGATCGCTGGAAAATCTGGCTTGATAAACACAGACCAATAGTAAAAATAGTAGAACTGGTCGTTGGATTTTTCCTGTTCGAATTTTTGAATCATCTTGCCGGAAATCAGGCGCAGTTTAAGATGATTGATCTGCGGCTTGTATTTATTGTGCTTTTTGGAAGCTTGTACGGAATTAACTACGGGATTGCGGCTGCAGCTCTTGAGACGATTTCGCTTTTGGCAGCCTATGAAAGAGAAGGTGTAGGGTGGACAACATTGTTCTATGAACCGTCCAACTGGATCCCGTTTATCTTTTATTTTGCAGTAGGAGCAATCTGTGGATATGTACGGATGAAAAATAAAGAAAATATAGAATTTGTTACGGATGAAAATAAACTGATCCAGGAAAAGTTTTTGTTCATGCGAGATATGTATCAGGATTCTCTCTATGACAAGAGAACGTACAAGAAGCAGATTATGGGGAGCCGGGACAGCTTTGGAAAGATTTTTGATATTACAAGAAAGCTTGATACGGTGCTTCCACAGGAGCTTTTTATAGAAACGATACATGTGATGGAGGATATGCTGGAGAACCATGCAGTTGCTGTGTACTCCCTTGGAAAAAACAGTGAGTTTGGACGATTGGAGATTGCATCGAAAGAAATTAGAAGTGAGTTTCCGACTTCTATACGGATCAGTAAGTATCAGGCAGCTATTTCGGAGCTGGAAGATGGAAATGTGTGGGTAAATCGTGAGCTTCTCCCAGATTATCCGGCTTACATGGCAGGAATCAGGAAAAACAAAGAACTTGTGATGATTGTCTGTATTAAGGAAGTCCGCAGCGATCAGATGACGCTTTATTATATGAATCTTTTCAAAATTCTCTGTGGATTGGTGGAAGTGGCACTGCTTCGTGCACTGGAGTATCAGGAGGCTGCGAAGAATATGCAGTATGTGGAAGGGACACATATTTTGAAGACATCCTATTTTATGGAACGATTGGAAACATTTCATGCGATGCAAGATGAGATGGTGGCGTCCTATATTCTGTTGCGGCTGGAACATCCGGGCAAGTCAAAAGAGGAGGCAGATCAGATTCTGCAGCACCTGATCCGTGCGAATGACGTATGGGGGATTTCTGAAGAAGGAGAATTATACCTGATTCTGTCTCAGACGGACAAGGAATCACTTCCGATTGTAAGTGGGCGACTTAAAAAAGCCGGAATTATCACCCATGAGACCGGTATTGCACAGATTGCACGAGGTGGAGGAGAAGTATGATTCAGATTGTAGTTGGAATAGTACTGATTCTTTTGCACATCATCTGTTGTATTCTTGTATGGGTGGGAATCTGTACTCATATTATAAATGTAAAGAAATATCTCATGTTCCCGGTCGTTTTTGTTCCGGTGTGGGGAGTTTTGTGCGTGTTGATCCTGCATTTTCAAATCTGGATACAATCAGATCAGAGAAAAGAAGTAGGCGTAGAGAAGATGAAGGTAAATGAAGAAATTTACAAAAATATCTTTCAGTCCGGGACGGAACAGGAGGGAAATATTGTTCCGCTTGAGGAAGCGCTGATCGTAAATGAGCCGGAACTTCGAAGAGAGTTGATCATGAATGTTTTAAATGACAATCCAGAGGAGTATGTGGAGCTTTTGAAACAGGCGCGTATGAACGAAGACGTGGAGGTTGTACATTATGCCATCACTGCCATGGTAGAGTTGTCGAAAGAGTATGATTCAAAGCTTCAGGAGTTGGAGAGGCTTCATCAGATTTCGCCGGAAGATCCGGAAGTTATGGAGCAGTATTGCGAATTTATGGAGGAATATTTAAGCCAGGGACTTCTGGAAGAACAGATAGAACGAGTACAGAGGCAGCGATATGAACAGCTTCTGGAAAAGAAGTTAAAACATCAGGAAGATCTGCACACTTGCGTATGCATGGTCAAGAATTTGATGAAGCTTGGAGATTTTGAAAAAGCACATGAGATTTTACAAATTATAGAGAAAAAATGGCACCGACACGAAGCGTATTGGATTTTGAAGGTTCAATATTGCGTAGAACAGAAGCAGGGAGAAGAACTGAAAAGAACACTAGATAAGATGAAGAAAGAGCACATTTATCTTTCTTCAAAAGGAAGGGAGGATCTGGCTCTTTGGATCGATTCATAAAGAGTATGAAAGCATTTCCATTTAAAGGAATGTTGGTAATATGGGGAATATTCATGTTGATGGGGGCTGTGCTTTTTGCGGAACGCTCTGGCATCCATTATGAAGGAAGCAAAAGCCAGAGTGCATATCTAAGTGAGAACCAGATTGTGACAGAAAAAGAAGCAGTAAAAGAATTAAAAAAGACTTGCCTGGTCATTATGGACAGCCAGCAGGAGGACAGCCAGCTTGCGTGGGAACAATTTGAGCGGATTTTTCAGGATATGAAAGTAGGAACAGATGTGGCAGATCTTAAGACCGATACGCTTCCAAATCTGGATTCCTATGAGACAGTGGTTGTACTGATGAGTGACCTGGAGCCATTAAAGGAAGGTATTATTGAAATCAGCAATTGGGTGAAAAGCGGCGGAAGTGCCATGTTTGCCATGGCACTGCAAAAGGACACGTATGCGTCACTGATTGAGCAGAAATTGGGAATTATCTCTTCTGGATATGAAAATAGTTTTGTGGACAGCATTTATTTTGATTCGGATTTTTTGATTGGCGGAGGAAAAAGCTATGCAATCACGGATGGATTTGATTCTGCGAGACAGGTTGAGTTAAGCGAGAAGGCACAGGTCTATGCGTGGGCAAAAGAGCCGGGAGGAATTCCTTTAATATGGGAAAATGCATACGGCGACGGAAAGTTTGTAGTAGATAATTTTGGGTTATATGAAAAAGCGGTAAGAGGCTTTTATGCAGCGTCTTACAGTCTCCTGACAGATATAGGAGTCTATCCGGTGATCAATGGATCGGCCTTTTATCTGGATGATTTTCCATCACCGGTACCAAGTGGTGACGGGACATATGTCAAACGAGATTATGGGACAAGTATTCAGGAATTTTATTCGAATATCTGGTGGCCGGATATGCTGAATCTTGCATCCCAATATGGACTTAAGTATACCGGAGTGATGATTGAGAACTATGAAGATAAAACTGACGGAGAGATTACGAAGCAGACGGACAATGAGCGTTTTCAATATTTTGGAAATATGGTACTTCATCAGGGTGGTGAATTAGGTTATCACGGTTACAACCATCAGCCATTGTGTCTGGGTGATACAGATTATGGAGATGTTCTTCCGTATAAAACATGGAAGAATGAAAAAGCAATGGAGTCTGCTATGTCAGAACTTATGCGGTTTGGTAAAAAAATGTTCCCGGGAACGCAGATGTCGGTCTATGTTCCTCCGTCAAATGTGTTGTCAGAGCAGGGGCGGAAGATGCTGGCGCAAAAGTTTCCGCAGATTAAGACGATAGCTAGTAATTATTTTGCCGGAGAATGTGCTTATACACAGGAATTTGAAGTGGCAGATGACGGTATCGTAGAACAGCCAAGAATCATTTCCGGAGCCATCCTTGATGATTATATGCAGATGGCAGCAGTGTCTGAATTAAATATGCATTTTGTGAACAGTCATTTTATGCATCCGGATGACTTGCTGGATGAAGACCGTGGGGCAAAGCTTGGCTGGGAAAAATTAAAGAACCGGTTGGAGGAGTATATGGACTGGCTCTATGATTCAGCACCAGAACTTCGTAATCTGACCGGATCAGAATTGTCCGGGGCGATTGAACGATATGGTGCACTGACATATGAGAAAAATGTGACAGATAAAAGTGTGGAACTGAAGTTGAATCATTTTTATGATGAAGCATATCTGATGCTCCGGTTCAACGATGGGATACCGGGCAAAGTTACAGGTGGAGAACTGGAGCATGTAACAGGAAATCTTTATCTGCTGCATGCAGTGAATGATGAAGTTACGATTGAGAAGAAATAAGAGGACATTACGTTGAGAATTTGTTTGATTTTGGAAGGGTGCTATCCATATGTGCACGGAGGTGTATCCACATGGATGCATCAGTATATCAAAGAGATGAAAGAGCATGAATTTGTCTTGTGGGTCATTGGAGCACATGCCGAAGATAAAGGAAAGTTTGTGTATGAACTTCCGGAAAATGTGGTGGAAGTAAAGGAAGTATTCTTAGATGATGCTTTGCATGTGAAAGATACCGGGAAACTTCTACATATATTTACCAGGGAAGAACAAGACAGCCTTCGTGAGCTGATGGATTGTGGGAGACCGGACTGGGAAGTACTGTTTCGCTTGTATCACGATAAGAAGATCAATCCAATGTCATTTTTAAAAAGTGAAGAATTCCTGGAGATTCTGGAAAAAAGCTGTCAGGAGAAATATCCGTATACTGCGTTTGCAGATGCATTTCACACGATGCGGTCTATGCTGCTTCCGGTACTGTATCTTCTTGGAAGTGAAGTGCCACAGGCAGATGTCTACCATGCGATCTGTACTGGTTATGGCGGCATGCTGGCATGTCTTGGCGGCTATGTTTATCAGAAAAAAGTGCTTCTTACAGAGCATGGGATTTACACAAGAGAGCGTGAAGAAGAGATTATTCGGGCAAAATGGGTCATGGCTACATACAAGAAGCAGTGGATTTCATTTTTCTATATGCTGTCGGACATTATATATAGCCGGGCATTTCAGGTTACGGCGCTGTTTACGAATGCCATGAGGACACAGATACAGATGGGCTGTGATGAGAAGAAATGCAGAGTGATTGAAAATGGAATTAATTATGAGCGCCTGTCCCAGATTCCGCTGAAAGAAGAGGATGGTCAGGTAGATATTGGGGCAGTGGTCAGAATGGCACCGATTAAAGATATCAAGACAATGATCTATGCTTTTTTTGAACTATGTGCAAGGCGGAAAAATGTAAGATTACATATCATGGGTGGTGTGGATGATGAAGAATATGCCCAGGAATGTTACACGCTTGTGAAACAATTGAAGCTTGAAAATGTTATTTTTACAGGACGAGTTGATATTGTAAAATATATGGAAAAACTGGATTTTACGATTCTGACCAGTATCTCGGAAGGACAGCCGCTGTCGGTTCTTGAATCACTGGCGGCAAGAAGACCATGTGTAACAACGGATGTAGGATGCTGCAGAGAGCTTTTGGAAGGAAAAGAAGGAGATTTTTTTGGACCGGCAGGGTACTGTGTGCCGCCGATGTACCGGCAGGGACTCGCAGCTGCCATGGATAAGATGTGTGAATCCAGAAGCTTAAGACTTCGTATGGGAGCAAACGGACAGAACCGTGTAAATAAATATTACCGCCACGAACGGATGATGAAGGAATATAAAAAATTGTACGGGGAGGTGGAGACTGCTTATGGCTGGAATCGGATTTGAACTGAAAAAGCTGTTTAAAAAGAGTGGTCTTGCTGCAACCGCAAGAGCTTACGGATATGCCGGTATTATCTGCGCCGGACCGATGATCCTTGGAATCGTACTGCTTCTTGGAATCATGATCCTGTGCAATCAGACGGGTGGAACGAGATTTGAGAGGGAACTGTTGATCTGTATGGTCACATACTCGTTACTGGCTTCCCTGACTGTGACAAGTTTTCTTTCTATGGTCGTGACCAGATTTCTGGCAGATATGTTATATGAAGAGAAGCTTGAGGCAATTCTTCCTTCTTTTTGGGGTTCTACTGGAATTATGTTAATAGCCGGAGGAATTCTGTACGGAATATTTTTAATCTTTTCCGGTGTGGGACTTGTAGATAAACTGTTGTGTTTTGGGTTGTTTGGTGAATTGATCGTAACCTGGAATGCTATGAGTTACCTGACCGCGATCAAAGATTACAAAGGGATTCTACTGTCATTTAGTGCAGCACTTGTTGTTTCTTTTGTCGTTGGATTTTTATTGCTTATCATCGGTATGCCACATATAGAAGCATTGATGATTGCAGTCTGTGTCGGTTATGGGATCATGCTTCTATGGGACGTGGTGCTTTTGTACCGGTATTTTCCATCTAGTGATACCAGTGCATTTTTATTTCTGCGGTGGGTAGATGAATTTCAGCCACTGGCATTTACAGGATTATTTGTGAATCTGGGATTGTTTACCCACCTAGTGATTATGTGGGCAGGACCACTTGGGGTGCAGGTGAAAGGATTATTTTACGGAGCACCGTACCATGATGTGCCGGCATTGATCGCATTTCTTACGATTCTGATCACGACAGTAAACTTTGTCGTTTCGGTAGAAGTGAATTTCTATCCAAAGTATCGTAATTATTACAGCCTGTTCAACGATAAAGGTGCGATTAAGGATATTATGCAGGCAGGAAATGAAATGCGGGAAGTGCTGAATATGGAGTTGAAATACACGGCGGTAAAACAACTGCTGACAACGGCGCTTGCTATTTCCATCGGAGGGATTTTATTAAAATATCTGCCTCTCGGATTTAATGATCTGATGGAAGGGTATTTCCGGACCTTGTGTGTCGGCTATGGAATCTATGCAATTGCCAATACCATGCTTCTTTTATTGTTATATTTTACGGATTATAAAGGGGCATTTGCAGCGTCCGCAGCATTTGCCGGGTGTACAACCGTATTTACCCTATTGTCACTACTGTTTCCACAGGTGTATTATGGATTTGGATTTTTGCTGGGAAGCGCAGTGTTTTTCCTGATTACTGCTTTGCGGCTCGGATATTTTACCCAACGGCTTCCTTACTACATATTAAGTGTTCAGCCAATTGTAGAGGAAGATAAGTCAGGAAGATTTACACGATTGGGGACTTTTTTGGAAGAAAAACTAGAAGGAGGAGAAGACCCAGGTGAAAAGAAATAGACTCATATCGGCAGTATGTGTACTGTCGCTTGCTTTATCACTTTGTGCAGGCGGTTGCTCAGAGAAAAAAGAAGAAGCAACCTCTGACATTAAGACAGAAACGCAGAAAGTGAAAAAGGCGGAGAAAGAAGATATTAACAGTGTGCATCTAAGGGATAAGGACACGCTGTATGCAGATGATGATGAGACCAGTGTAGTGACGATGTATCTTACTGTCTCTAGGGGAAATGCTTCAGAGAATACAGATCATTCCTGGAGTGAGATCAATAGCTATTCAGTAGAAGATTATGAAAATATGGGAGTGGACCGTTATCAGGTGGCAGGACTTTTACAAGTCGGGGATGAGAACGGACCGACCAGTGGAAATGTGGGATATGCAGAAGAAGTTCCCAATGCAACGGTTCAGATCCGCGGACAGACCTCCAGCAGTAATGCGCAGAAAAATTATAAGATTGAGTTAAAAAAGAATAAAGGAACGTGGCGTGGACAGCGGGTCATCAACCTGAATAAGCATCAAGGAGAAGGAATGCGTTTCCGCAATAAGATGGCTTACGACTTGATTAAGGGCATTCCTCAGATGATGGGACTTCGCACGCAGTTCGTACATTTGTATGTCAAAGATAACACAGATGGAAGTTCCGATGCCTTTCAGGATTATGGCCTTTACACGCAGGTGGAACAGTTGAATAAGACAGCGCTTAAGACGCATGGTCTGGATTCAAAAGGTCAGCTTTATAAAGTCGATTTCTTTGAGTTTTACCGGGAAGAAGATGTGATCAAAACGACAGACGATCCGGGATATAACCAGGAAGCATTTGAAGAGCGGCTAGAGATTAAAGGTGATTCCGACCACACAAAGCTGATTCATATGCTGGATGCAGTAAATGATTATTCAATCCCTATTAATCAGGTGCTGGAACAGTATTTTGACGAGGAAAATATCGTATATTGGATGGCGTTCCAGATTCTGACTGGAAATGTGGATACTCAGAGCCGGAATATGTATCTGTACAGTCCGCAAAATTCAGATACATGGTATTTTATCGACTGGGACAATGATGGATTTTTCATGCGTTCGGAATATGGAATACGTGGCTGGTCCGACCAGGGAAGCTGGGAGTGTGGAATCAGTAATTACTGGGGAAATGTATTGTTCCAGAGATGTCTGAAATCAGATTCATTTCGGAAAGAATTAGATAAGGCAATCATTGAGATGAAGGATTATCTCAGTGAAGAACGGCTGAGCACGATGATCAGCCAGTATGAAAATGTGGTGAGACCATATCTTTATTCCATGCCGGATCAAATGAATGCGCCTCTGACACAGGCCCAGTATGATACAGTGGCAGCAGGAATTCCGGAAGAAGTGGAGAAGAACTATGAATTGTATCTGGAAAGTCTGGAAAAACCACAGCCATTCTACATTGGAACCCCGGCTATTCAGGATAATGCGCTGAATCTGAACTGGGATGTGTCCTATGATTTTGATGCTGAAGATATTACTTATACCGTAGAACTTGCGACAGACTACCAGTTCCAGAATGTGATCTTCCGGCAGGAAGGAGTGGCAGTTCCGGAAGTACAGACAAGTGTTCCGGCAGCAGGCCAGTACTTTGTACGGGTACGTGCAACCGATTCATCTGGGAAGACACAGGACGCATTTGATTATTATGCAACCGACAATGGCAAGAATTATGGTATGAAATGCTTCTATGTGACAGCAGACCAACGTATTGAGGAAGATATTTATGAAGAAAATTAAGAATATCAGTCATGCCAGGATTGCAGAACATATGAAGCAGTTAAAAAATGCTGAGCTACCGGAGCATGCCGGAACGGCAGAACATTTTCGGAATGAGTGGAAATACTTGATCAGTACGAGTGAGAAGGAATTATTGGAACTTCGTATGAAACATTTACTGAAAAAAGATCCACATGCTTCAGATGGGGGCTATATGATCCGGAGCCTGTACTTTGATGATTATTGGAACAGTGCTTATGAGGAGAAAGAATCCGGCGTACTGATGCGTAAAAAGTACCGGATCCGAATCTATGATTACAGCGACCGTTCCATTAAGCTAGAGCGAAAAAAGAAATTCGGCAGTTACATTTACAAGGAAAGCGCACCACTTACGAGAGAAGAGGTGGAAAAAATCCTGGCGGGGGAATATGAATTTTTGCTGCACAGTCCATATTCTTTGTGCAGGGAGTTTTATATTGAATGTGTCAGTAATATGATGAGGCCTCGGACTATTGTAGATTATGACCGGGTGCCGTGGATCATGGATACAGGAACGGTGAGGATTACGTTTGACTGCGACGTGCGGGCAGCTGTGGGAGGGTATGATATATTCGATTCGACACTTGCTACACTGCCGGTTCTGGAGCCTGGAAAGCTTGTAATGGAAGTGAAATTTACAGAGCTGCTTCCGCAAATCATACGAAATCTTCTGCCACCGCAGTCAGCAGAGTTTACAGCAGTATCAAAATACGTATTGTGTTATGAAAAGACCCGGTATCTGAATGGATTTGAATATTGGGCAGAAAATTAAAATACAGGAGAAAAACGAATGAGTGTACAGGATGTAATAAAAAAATCAGTACTGGAATCCGGTGTATTCGATAAATTCGATGTTCCGGGAATGCTTACGGCACTTGCCATAGCGCTGCTCCTTGGCGGAGTAATCTACTTGGTCTATCGAAAATTTTACGTAGGAGTGATTTTTTCCAGAAGCTTTGCAATCACACTTGTAGGAATGACGGTTCTTACATGTATGGTCACACTGGCAATCAGTACGAATATTGTGATTTCCCTTGGTATGGTTGGTGCATTATCTATTGTACGTTTTCGTACAGCAGTCAAAGACCCGATGGATCTTCTTTATCTGTTTTGGGCGATAACGACAGGAATTACAGCCGGTGCAGGTATGTATGTGCTTGCGGTACTGGCGGCAGTGATCATGATTGTTATGATTTATTTATTTTATCACAGACAGCAGAGTGGGAAGATTTATATTGTAGTAATTCATTATACCGGAGATGATGCCGGAGATGAAATCATACGCAACTTTGGAAAAATTCGTTATTTTATCAAATCAAAGACGATGCGGAAAGAAAAGACAGAGATGGCAGTTGAAGTATTCTGCAGACAGAATCAGATGGACTTTACGGAAAAAATCCGTAAGATTGAAAATGTGGATGATGTAACGCTGATCCAGTATAATGGCGAATATCATGGATAAAGGTAACTAAAAAAGGTCCACCGGACCTTTTTGTCGTATGCTTGGCAACGTAAGAAGCCCACGGGTCATGTGACCTGTGGGCTTCTTGCCGTTGTTTTTATAGTTATCTAAAGGAATGAGGGATTATCGAACTGGTTTATATTGTGTTACAAAGTGTTGTAAAGCCCGGAATTACAGGCTTTTTTAAAATTGACTTACATATAAAGTGTTATATTTATTTATCCTGATTTGACCGAAATTTGCCCCGAGATTCTTTGTTTGGATTTGTTTGAAAATATTTTGATAAAAATGAAATAGAATGCAATATTTGAAATAAACATAAAAAAATATAGACAAAATAGGAAATAAGATATATTATTAAAGTAAACATTAGAAAAAACAGTACTGTCATTGAATGAGAGTAGGGGAAAAGACCCAGCTACTTGGGATGAGGTTTTGCTAGATGTTGCTGAAGTTTATGAAAACTACACGCTTGTTTCAACAAATCATCTTCAAGAATTTATTTCCTTTAATGAGCCGTATATAGAAAGTGTAACAGGACATTATGCATGTGCAGTTAGTGCATTATTAGCATGTGGTGCATATTATAATGCTGTTGATTATACAGATATTGCAGGTGATTATATGGATATTTGGGATTCAACAGGAACGACAGTTTCATCGGAGAGCGGAGGAATAACATATGGTTCAACAACTATTGGCAATATTGGACTTGGATTTGTGGACTTTTGTGCTGGAAAGAATGTTTCTGTAACACAAAATACTGACTATAGTCCCAATTATAATTTTTTCACTAATTGCATTGATAGAGGAGATATAGCAGTTGTCCATTGTGGTATAATTAGCAGTGATACTGGAGAACGTGCGGGGCATTCAATGGCAGCAGAGGGATATGCAACTTTGCGAGCATATAATTCTGGAAATACAGTACATACATTGATGGTATTTGATGGATGGGGGGATACAGTACGTTATTTGAATTTTGATTTTGATAGTTGGACAGACATATCGGGGACTACATTTAATGGATAAGAAACGATTGATTTTGTTAATCATACTTTTGCTTGCAATAGTATTAATTGTGCTTGGCGTAAAAGGAAATGTTTTTAAGGAGAATCGTCAAAATATGGAGTTGCGTTCTAGTGGAGATGATAATTCTCATTGGTTTCATTTGAGTGGGGTTGTTGTAGAGAAAACTTTTGATACACTTTTAATAGAACTAAATGAGAAGGAAGAAAGTAGTCTATTTTTTGATACGACAAAAGTTAGTTTAGATTGTACTAAGTGTAAAGGTGATCTAGAACAAGTATCAGAAGGAAATGTTATTAAATTTTATTTTTTTAAGTATAATATTGATGGTGAAACGGTAAAAATTGAAAGAATAGTAAGATAAAAGTATAAGTAAGAGTTCTGCTATCAGAACATTATTATTAGTGAGGTAAAGGAACAAGGCGAAGCCGAGACGCCGTAGGGCAGTCCTTTACGGAACGGACACAGCCAATACCATCATGATACATAAGAGGACTTGAAAGGTCACAAACCTTGCAAGTCCTCTTGTTTATCTTATGGGTTACTTCTGTCGGATTGCATTTTCCGATAGACCGCTTCTTTCGTGGCTTCTCGGAAAAAGCTATCCTGTCTGGTATATGCCAGATGTTCATTCTGGATATAAGCGTCTGATTCGCAATCATATTCGTAAGGGATTACCTGTGCTGTTCCCTGTTTTTCATCAATTCCATAGATAATTACTTTGGAATCTCTCAATGCCAGTCCGAGTGTCAGAAAGCCGGAAGTGAAATAATTGTTGTTGTGTGGAGCGGTTATGCTTTTCAGTGCATGAAAGAAGTCTGCTACTTCCTCAGTCTGTCCATTCTCAAAAGCCGGAATGATATGTAAGGTGTTGTTTGCCTTATCTGCATATGCCCGGCAGACCAGAACGGAAGAATCCGCTTTTTGTATGATACCGTCAAAATAATCGCCGGAGTATGCAGTTGGCTGATAGAAAATGGCGGTTTCTTTTGTTGTAAGGTTATGATAAGTCAGAAAGCCGTTTACAAGCCGGACAATCTCGATATCATCCCCGTAGGTAAATCCGTTCTGCTCTAAAAGAGAATAGAAAGTTCTGGTAAATTCTTCCGGCAGTTCAATCCCCAGTTTTTCTGTGATAAGCATATCTACATATTCTTTAAATGAACCATACAGAAGTTCATTCAGCGTCATATTGCCCAACGTGGCAATCTGCTTCAAGCGTTTCTCATTGGGAAGATTCACACCCTTTTCCCAACTGTTTACAGAGCCTTTCGGGGCATTATCTATGATTTCCCCAAACTTCTGCATACTGTAACCGTATTTCTTGCGTATCTGTAAAATTCGTTTTCCTACTGCTTCTTTATTCACAAACATATGCACACCTCGTTTCTGTTTTCATCATAACACAAGATAAGGATAAATGTAAGGGTAAAATTATAATAAGTTATAAAAAGATATAGTTAAGCGTTTGAAATACAAAAATAAAAAGTAAGGGAAAAAGTAAAATAATTGTTGACAAGAAGAAAAAACAGGTCTATGATGAGGTTAAGAGGTAAGGAGAAAAGTAATGAAATAAATATAGACGTGGATATGAAAAGGACTTGTCACACTTACCAGACACTCATTCACCATGATTTCAAAAAAGGAGAAATGTAGCATGCAGATTACATTGACAAAAGAACAGGTCAGAGAAGCGTTCGGGGAACTCCGTTACATGGGAGCAGACTACTGCTACAAGTATGATAAGGAAACCCGGAAGAAAACCGAGGAAGTGGAAGCATTGAAACTTCACCTCGGAAGCATGAAACTTGGAAACAGCGTAGATATCCGTCTGGAAGCAACAGAACTTCCAAAGGTAGAGCCTTACACAGTGGTAGAACTAGAAGAAGCGGTATATGCCCCTTATGTGCAGAGAGGAAACTTCCCGGTATTGGTGGACAGAATCTCCTGCAAGGGTATCCGTGTTGTTACCGGAAAAGGAAACGTGTAGAGACTGTTCCCGGAAATTCTCTGCGGACTGCTCCGTACAGCGTGAAAGGAGCAAAGGGAGTAGAGGAAGTTCCGGGAACGTGGCGAAAGCCACGGCATACTACGAAAGGCAGGGATGATGATAACAGAGGTAATGAAAATTTCAGAATCCCCCTATACTAACAGGGGGGTAACTCGTCAGAAAGAAGATTTGACAGCACTGATTGACTGGTGTCAGATTACTGTCAAAGGTGTAGACGTGTTCATAATCATAGAAGATATCTTGCGGATTCCACTGAGTTTTATGAAACTGCATGGTAAGGAAAAAGGAATTGCTGGACACGAACTGATAGCAAGATTTGACAATATCAAGATTCTGAAACCGACAGGAAATGCACAGTATGAGGGATTTCAGATTCTTATGAGTGGTTCGGGGTGCAGGAATTATGAAAATTTCCTTATGATGAATAAGGAAACATGGTTTGATTTTCTGGAAAGAGTTTGCAGATACCCGGTGAATTTCCCGAGGATAGACTTGGCAATCGACGATACAAAGCCTTATCTGTCTATCCCGGAATTGATTCGTCTGAAAAACGAGGGGCTGATATCTAGTCAGTTGCGTGATACAGCAGAGAATCGTTCTGATAGACTGAAAGAGGATGAAATAGAAGCGCAGGGAAAAACACTATATCTCGGCAGTAAACACAGTGATTTTCGGATTACATTCTATGAAAAGGGATATGAACAGGCAGAAAAGTTCGGAAAAGAACTCAACCCGGACTGGAACAGATATGAACTTCGATGCCGGCACAAAAAAGCGGTCAGATTAGTAGAAGAACTTCTGAAAGACAGGGATGTGGCACGGATTGCGTTGTCTGTATTAAACGAGAAAGTGCGGTTTTTACAGAAGCCGGAAAACAGCACGGTTACAAGAAAACGGCTTTATCCTACTTATCCCCCGTGGGAAGAACTCATGCAGGATGTAGGGAAGATAAAGTTGACCATGAATCCAGAGAAAAAGACACTGGAACGAACAGGGCAGTGGCTGAACGTAGCAGTTTCGCCCTCTTTAAAGCTAATGGATAAAATCGGAAAACTGGATAACAGAGATTATATCCGCCAGCTAATAGAACGGGGGCAGATGAACGAAGAACAACAACGCATATATGAGGACTATAAAAAATCTTTCCTTTTGAGGGAAGAAGAAAGGAGAATCTTTGACAGAACATACACAGAACACGATACAGACAAAGAAAGCCCTTACAGTGAATGAAGCGTCAGAGTATACGGGAATTGGAAGAAATAATCTGCGAAAGCTGATTACATGGCAGAAGATTCCGGTCATAAGGATTGGAAATAAGATTCTTATACGCTCTGAGGTTTTAGACCAGTTTTTGAAGAAAAACGAAGGGCATAATCTGAAAAATAAATATGAAGTAATTGCAGTATAAACACAAATAAGCATATAATACTGTCAGACCAGTTCTGATAGTCCTTGCACGGAAAGGAGCGTGCAGATTGGGCAAGGACTTAAAAGGAAATCCATTACCGCCGGGAATTATGCAGAGAAAAAGCGGAATTTACAGAGGGCGGTTTTATTACAAAGGAGAAACGTATACAAAAGATAATGCGGACTTAAAAAAGTTAGTTCAAGAAATGGAAGATTTACGCTATGAAGTCAAGCATGGGTTGAAAGGAAAGGGCGATAATATCACTCTGGATACATGGTTTGATATCTGGCTGAATACCCATAAGAAGCGGACTATCAAGGAGAGTACACAAGTACGTTATGATGATTTTTACAGACGTTACATAAAGAAGCAGATAGGAAAACAACGTGTGGCAGATTTTAATCCGATTATTTTGGAACGTCTGCTTCAGAATATGGCAGATGATGATTACAGCACAAAGACTATACGGGATGTGTATAATATTCTCAATGCTATGTTCAAATATGCAGTGCATAACAGGATTCTTACATTCAACCCATGTGCAGGAGTGGAAGTTCCCAAAACAAAGACAAAACAGATACGGGTACTGACTGTGAAAGAACAACGGGAAGTATTGGAACACGCAAAGGAGAGAATACACGAGAATCTCATACAGGTAGCACTCGGAACGGGAATGCGTGGCGGAGAACTGCTTGGGCTTACATGGGATGATGTAGATTTTCGGAAACGGGAAATTTCTGTAAATAAAACGTTGGTGTATATCAAAGATAAGGAAACAAAGAAGTATGTATTCAAGTACCAGACACCAAAGACAAAGAACAGTATACGGACGATTCCCATGCAGGACAGTGTGTATAAGGCTTTAAAACGTCAGTGGATTCAGTTGAAAGAAATGCAGTTGTCAGCTAGTGAATGGCAACCATTAGAGGGATTTGAAAATCTTGTGTTTGTTGGAAAGAACGGAAAACCGATTACAGAACACACCTTTCAAGTGACGTTAGACTGGATAGAAAAATCTATCAATAAGGAACGAAAAAAGCAGGCAGAGAAAAACAAGACAGTGTTTATACCGATTCCGCATTTTTATCCACATGCACTTCGTCATACTTTTGCAACGCGTTGTTTTGAAGCCGGGATTGACGCAAAGGTAGTACAAGGATTCCTCGGACATTATTCCATAGCAATCACACTGGATTTGTATACGCACGTCACAGATGATAAAGCAAAATCGGAAATGGATAAATTACAGAATTTGTATAAGGAAATCATATAATCAGAACAAGAATAAGAAAGAGAATAGAAAAGGTGCAACATTTCTTTAGAAAATTATTTGACCGAGATTTGACCGAAGCGGATTTTGCAACAAGTACAGAACAGCGAAAACCCGCTAACCACAAGGGCTAACGGGCTTCGTTGTTTTATAGTTATCTAAAGGAATGAGAGTTAAGTGCGTTTTGCACTTTATGAGGGGGAGATAGTTGATATTGATGGATGTCTCTCTCAACTATCTGTCATTAAGTATACAGAGGAAATGTGTCTAAAGTATGTGCGTGGTCTTAAAGAAATCAAAAATTTCTTAAGGAAATCTTATGGAAGTCTTATTTATTCCTGCCATACACGCCCTATAAAAAGCTTTCGGCAGGATGCGCTGTGTAGAGATAAGTCGCCGGTACCCAGGTACGCAGATGTTCCATTGCTAAAATCCCAGCCAATCCTTCCCTTGCTGCAGTGGCTGATTTCCATGATATAAGGCTGGGATCCGTGACGGAAAGATATCTGCGATTCCAGATAGAGGTTGAGGGAAAGCTGGACACCGGGAAAAACCGGATTCTTCAAATCTTTTTCCGGGATATCCAGAAGTGAATATCTATGATTCAGTATAATAAGAAATCTTTTTGGTTCAATCCCCGATCAGAAAGAAATTTTGCCCAGATGGACGGTTTTTTCCTGATATCGGTCAAGGATGTCCTGAAGAGTGATAGACTTCATTTCTTCTTCTGCTTTTTCCTGGATTTGGTCAAAAAAATCCTGAAGAGACAACTGAATATAGATGCCGACACCGCATTCCGGATTAGTATGAGTATCCAGATGAAGCAGAGGCTTTTCTCCTTCTACCGCTCTGTAGATATCTAACAACGTAATCATCGAAAGCTCTTTGGTAAGTGATGGTTTTGGATGACCTTTGACACTGGAGATGAGACCGGCTCGGCGCAGACTGGACATAAGCTGGCGCACGCAGCCGGGATTGGTGTGTACGCTTTCCGCAATACTGTCACTGGTCAGGGAACCATTGGGGTTCAGTACGATAAATGCAAGGATGTGAACCGCATCACTGAGTTTTGTTGAATATTTCATATATAATTCCTCCTAGATGTTAATTTAATTATAACAACATATTGACAGAAAGGCAACCCCGTGATAGAGTAAGAATTGGTGTTAAAATAAAATTTACAGTAAATACGAAAGGAAGACAGGAAATGACGTTTTATGAAGAACTTGTGATGCAGACACAGACGAATTTTTCAAAATATTATGGAATGTATGCGTCCGAAAAGACACCATATATACTCACGGAGAAAAAGCTGCTGCCGTACTCGGAACAGATCAGCCGCCTGGTGCAGGAGCTAAATGAGGCTGACTGTATCGTCGTTGGTGGTGCGTCCGGGCTGTCAGCGGCAGGCGGCGGAGATTTTTACTATGAAGATAATGCTTCCTATCGGAAGTATTTTGGAAAGTTTGCAGAAAAATATGGATTTCAAGGCGCGTTTGCTGGAATGCAATACCCATTCCCGACCCGAGAGGAACACTGGGGATATGTGGCGACCTTCTTAAACACAACGCAGAACGCACCGGTACGGGAGCCTTATCTGGATTTGGACAGGCTACTTGCGGGAAAAGATTTTTTCATTTTGACGACCAATCAGGATACCCAGTTCATAAAACTTTATTCGGAGGAAAAAGTCAGCGAGATCCAGGGAGACCATCGGTTTTTCCAGTGCGCAAAGTGTTGCACGGATGATACATGGGATGCCGTGGAACCGGTGAAAGAGATGATTCGTGCAATGGGAAATGACACCTATGTGCCATCTGAGATGATTCCCCGATGTTCCCACTGCGGCGGTGAGGCGTTCCCGTGGGTGCGGGGATACGGCAATTTTCTTCAGGGTGAGAAATATGAGGGAGAATATCAGAAAATATCCGATTATATTCTGAAAAACAAGGACAGGAAGATATTGTTCTTAGAGCTTGGGGTGGGAAGGATGACACCGATGTTTATTCAGGAACCTTTCTGGAACCTGACACTTTCCCTGTCTCATGCGCGATATATTGCTGTGAATAATAAATATGATTTCCTGCCTCAGCAGATTGAGGACAAGGGGATGACGATTGTGGGGGATATTGCAAAAGTCTTAAGGGATGCTGTGAAATTAGCTGGAAGAAAGGCGACACACTGATATAGCCTCCGGCAGGATTGCAGAGGTGCGCAGTAAGAATGCCGAGGCATTCTTGAACTGGAAGGGGAGCTGAAGGAAATGCTTGAGCAGCTTGAAAGAAGCAGTGAAGCAATACAGATGAACAAAAAAATTTCGATATGAGAAGTGAAAAGAAGGAGTAGACAGTATGAGTGATCTGAAAAAAATTGCGGAAAAAATAAAAAGAGCGGACGCCATCCTGATCGGAGCGAGCAATGGACTTTCCATTACGGAAGGGCTGCATCTTTTTGCGGATGATCAGGCGTTCCGGGAATTATTCGGCGATCTGAAAGAGAAATATGGGTTGACATGTATCTTGCACGGCATGAGCGCACAGTGGCCTGCAGAAGAAGAAAAATGGGGGTTTTGGAGTAGGCTGATCAATCATTACTGCGGTGAATATAAAGAGAGTAAAGTGATGTCAGACCTGAAAGCAATCATAGGAGAGAAAGATTATTTTGTGGTTACATCCAACGGAGAGTGCCATTTTGAAATGTGCGGTTTTGATCCAGAGAAAATTTATGAGATAGAAGGGAACTGGTTGACTATGCAGTGTGCGTCCGGATGTCATCAGAAGCTGTATCCTGTGCTGGATCTTGCGGAGAAGATGGCGTCAGAGGAGCAGGACGGGAAAATCCCATTAAAGCTGGTTCCCCGCTGCCCGGAGTGCGGAGGTCCCATGAAGATTCATATGATAGGGCCTAATTTTATCCAGCCGACAGCGGAAAAGGAACGTCTGGATACTTTCCTGAAGAAATATCAAGGGAAAAACCTTGTGATCCTGGAACTGGGGATCGGATGGAGAAACCAGCTGATCAAAGCTCCTTTTATGCGGTTGACAGCTCAAGAGCCGAACGCAGCCTATATAACGATCAATCTCGGAGAAGTGTACATTACGGAAGATATTAAGGAGAAATCTTTTGGAGTGAACGGATATCTGGACGAAACCCTTGCTGCTTTGAAAAAAGAGGCAGAGTCTTTGGTTAGTGCAGTGTGAACTTGCAACTTAATGCGAATGGTGATGTGCATGTAAAAGGCAATTGCAATCTTTTGTCTGCTATAAATCAAAACTGAAAATACAGAAAAAGGAGCATTTTAAAGATGATAACGACAAAAAGTAAAAGCTATGAAGAACAGGTAAAACTGTTTGCCGAACACATCAAAGAGGCTGGTGCCATTGTTGTGGGAGCAGCTTCGGGAATGTCAGCTGCCGCAGGCTACCGGCACTACTATGAACGGGATAAGGACTTTGTAGAGAATTTAGGTGATTTTGAAAAAAAATATGGCTACCACAATTCCTTTGATGGGTTCTATTATCACTACCGTACCAGTGAGGAACGGTGGGCGTTCATTGCCCGGAACCTGTGCATGATCCTGGACGCCAGGACCGGACAGCCCTATTATGATCTGTCTGAAATTTTGAAAGATAAAAACTATTATATCCTGACGACCAATCAGGATACACAGTTTAGCCGTATATTCTCGGAGGAAAAAATCAGCGCGATTCAGGGAGACTGGCGGTATTTCCAGTGCAGTCGCCGGTGTCATGACGAGCTTTATGATTCTGTGGAAACACTACATAAGCTGAATGACGCCATTGGTCCTGACCTGCGGGTTCCTACGGATATGATTCCCCGCTGCCCGAAGTGCGGCGCGGAAATGGAACCATGGGTACGTTCATGGGTGTTTCTGGAGGGCAAAAAGTACCATGAAGAACACAACAAACTCAATGCGTTCCTGAAAAAGAACATGCATAAAAAGGTTTTGTTTCTGGAGCTTGGCGTGGGCCGTATGACGCCGATGTTCATTCAGGAGCCATTTTGGGACCTCACTTACGCATGGCCGGGCGCTTTCTATATCACCATCAATCCGCGGGATGCTATTGTGCCGGATGAATTAAAAAATAAGGGGATGGCAATCCGGGAAGATATTGCAAAGGTATTGGCTGACACCAGAAAGATTTTCAGTGGGGAAATGAAATGAGAGCAGAGAGCATCAGAACCACGACAGAATTACTCCAGCAGGCGGATGCAGTGCTTGTAGGAGCAGGCTCTGGGCTGTCCAGCGCGGCTGGCTATAACCATTATCATCATAATACCGTATTTGAAGAAAACTTCCATGATTTTGAGAAAGCCTATGGAATTCAAAGCCTTTTTCAGGGGTTCTATTACGTTTACTCAAAGCCGGAACAGCAGTGGGGTTTTTACTCACGCTATATAAGATTTATGGAAGAAGCACCTGTGGGTCAGCCGTACATTGACCTTCTGGAGATTTTGAGAGAAAAAGAATATTTTATTTTGACGACAAATTGTGATATTCAGGTTCCAAAGGTTTTTCCGGAGGAAAGAACTTGCCAGTTCTGTCAGAACTGATTCCCCGCTGCCCTGTCTGCGGTTGGAAAATGGTTCCGTGGGTGCAGGACAGTACATTTTTACAGGGCGAAGCATGGAAAACTGCATATCGAAGATATGAGAATTTTGTCCGTAAAAATCAGGATAAAAAGCTGCTCCTGCTGGAATTAGGAGTAGGCGATATGACGCCCAGCGTGATTAAACTTCCCTTTTGGAATATGGCTGACAAATTTCCAGAAACATTTCTGGTGACAGTGAATCTTGCGAAAGAGAGTTCTCCAGAACAGCTAAAAGGAAGGAGTCTGGCGGTATGTGAAGATTTATCCCTCTTTCTACATGAACTTAAGGAGAATATGTAATGAAAAGAATGTGGACAGGGGATGGAGATTTCCTTGCAGTATCTTCCAGCGAGATTTACATTCCACATCAGATTCAGAATAAGGCGATGGGCGTGGACAGGGATTTTGCACTGATTCTGCCGGAAGTTCTGAAAAACTTAAAGCAGTTTTAAGGAGAAATTTTGTTTACTTTGAAAGATGGGAGGAAGGATAGTGACGCAGTTTGATAAAAGAAACATCAGCATGATGATGGATCTGTATGAGATGACAATGGCAAATGGCTACTTCGCTAACCAGCAGAAACCGCAGAAGGTCGTTTTTGATGTGTTTTACCGGAAGAATCCCGACCAGGGCGGCTATGCAGTATTTGCCGGGCTGGAGCAGGTAGTTGAATATGCAGAAAATCTGCATTTCGACAGCGCGGACATGGATTATTTCCGCTCTCTGAATCTGTTTTCAGAAGAATTTCTGCAATATTTGAAAGAGTTCCGATTTACAGGAGATATTTATGCTTTTCCAGAAGGAACGGTTATGTACCCCAACGAGCCGGTCATTACGGTCGTTGCGCCTCTGATTGATGCACAGCTGATCGAGACGGCGATTCTCACGCAGGTCAATCACCAATCCCTTATTGCGACCAAGGCCAGCCGGATTGTCCGGGCAGCGCAGGGACGCAGTGTCTCGGATTTTGGAGCAAGGCGGGCGCATAATATTGATGCGGCAGTCTACGGCGCAAGAGCAGCATATATCGGTGGGGCTTCCGGTACGGCCACCGTAATGGCAGGTCAGAAATTTAGAATTCCGGTAAATGGGACAATGGCGCATAGCTGGGTTATGTATTTTAAAGATGAATATGAGGCATTTCGGCGATATGCGGAGGTTTACCCGGACAATGTAGTGCTCTTGGTAGATACCTATGATGTGCTTCATTCCGGCGTACCTAATGCAATCCGTGTTGCAAAAGAAGTGTTGGAACCGATGAACCGGCGTTTGAAAGGAGTGCGCCTGGATTCAGGGGATTTGGCGTATCTCTCTAAAAAAGTTCGGAAAATGCTGGACGATGCAGGGCTTGAAGATTGTAAAATTGTAGTGTCAAACAGTCTTGATGAATATACGATTACTTCTATTTTGAATCAAGGCGGGAAGATAAACAGTTTTGGCGTTGGGGAACGGTTGATTACGGCAAAGAGCAATTCTGTGTTTGGGGCAGTTTATAAGATTTCGGCGGTGGAGGAAAACGGCTCCTTTGTTCTGAGGATTAAAGTATCGGAAACCGTAGAGAAAATCACCAATCCCGGATTGAAGCAGGTATATCGGGTATTTGGCGATTGTGGGCAGGCGGTGGCTGATCTGATTACAGGTGCGGAAGAAGAAGTGGATTTAACAAATCCGTACCGTTATGTCGATCCGGAAAAGCCGTGGAAGAACCGGCATTTTGAAAATTGTACTGCAAAGAAACTGCAAAAGCTGATAGTCAAAAACGGCAGACGTATAGCCCCGGTACAATCTCTGAAAGAAATCAGGGCATATGTGAAAAGGCAGCTTGATACGGAAATCTGGCCGGAGGAACAGCGGTTTGAAAATCCCCACAAGCATTATCTGGATATGAGCCCGGCATACTATGAAATGAAAATGAATCTGCTGGACGAAGCAAAAAATCTGTAACATTAAGGAGGTGTGAAAAGGATGCTTAATTATCCATGCCAGGTAAAGGAAGAGGTAAAAAGATGGATTCGAGATTATTTTGAGAAAAATGGAAAAGGCTGTTTTGCTGTGATTGGGATTTCCGGTGGAAAGGACTCCAGCGTGGCGGCGACCCTGTGTGCGGAGGCACTTGGAAAAGATCGGGTGGTGGGCGTATTGATGCCCAACGGTATACAGTCGGATATAGAGGATGCGAAACGGCTGGTTGAATTTTTAGAGATACCTCACTTGATTATAAATATAGGAGCGACCTCTGCTGCCTTGTGTCAGGAATTGGAACAGAACGAAGTCCTTAAGGGCATGACAGGTAATGCCGGACTATCAAAAGACAGTAAAATCAATCTCCCAGCCCGTATCCGGATGACAACGCTTTATGCTGTTGCACAAAGTCTGCCGGGTGGTGGGCGTGTGGTAAACACTTGTAACCGATCAGAAGATTATATTGGATATTCCACGAAGTATGGGGATTCTGCTGGAGATTTCAGTCCCCTTTCAGATTTTTTGGTGGAGGAAGTCAGGGAATTGGGATATGCTCTGGGGTTGCCAAAGGATTTGATTGAAAAGACACCGAGCGATGGACTAAGTGGAAGTTCAGATGAAGAAAAACTGGGCTTTTCCTATCAGACATTGAGCAAGTATATGATAACCGGTGCGTGCGAGAATGAAGCTGTCAGGGAGAAAATAGACAGACTTCACAGGATGAATTTGCATAAGTTGATTCCTATGCCGCAATATAGACGGTAATCAGTTTCCATAAATTACAGATAACTTATAATAAGGCAAGATGCTTTGCCGGGAAGGTCAATCTGCCTTGTGTCAGATTGGTCTTTTCTGCCCTTTACGGAGAAAAAATCTCAAAAATTTTTCAAAACATTTTCGGTTTACACTCCTGAGATGTGTTCCGGTTATGTGAGGAGGCGAAAAAGAACCGGCTCAAATCTGCAAAAGGAGGAATGCGTAAGAAATCGTCCATCTTATTTTTTTACAACTCTCGAAAAAAAGAACCCGAAAAATGTTGATTTTTCGGGTTCTTTTAGAGGCGCCAACCAGATTTGAACTGGTGATAGAGGTGTTGCAGACCTTTGCCTTACCACTTGGCTATGGCGCCATATCGAATGCTTATTTAGAATAACAAAGATTTCCGGTTTCGTCAACCCCAAAATGAAAAAATATTTCGAAAATTCGAATCAATTTGAATTAGTTAGGATTATTATTAAAATTACCGGCAAAAAGACTTTCGAAAAATTTCATAATTTGACGTTATTGACAATGGCGTTACAGATAGTATAATTTGTAATATTGATGTCACGAGACAGTCTTTTGACATTATGGTTGGACTTTTCTCCAACGTTATTATTACGAATAAAAGGTGTGAAAATTATGGAAAAAGATAAAGATTTCCTAGGGACAGAACCGATTGGAAAACTTCTGCTCCGGCTGGCAATCCCGACGCTGGCAGCGCAGCTTATTAACATGCTGTACAACGTGGTGGATCGAATTTACATCGGTCATATCCCGAAGGTAGGAGCTTTGGCTCTTACGGGTGTCGGCGTGTGTATGCCGCTTATTATGATTGTGTCAGCATTTGCAGTGCTGGTAGGAAATGGCGGCGCGCCGAGAGCTTCTATTTACATGGGACAGAATAATAAGGAAGATGCGGAGAAGACACTTGGTAACTGCTTCGCAGCACAGATTTTGGTGGCAATCGTGCTGACAATTGTGCTGCTTTTTGGCAATCGCACATTTCTACTGGCATTTGGAGCCAGTGAGAATACGATTTCATATGCGGCAGCCTACATGAACATTTATGCAGTGGGAACGATTTTTGTGCAGTTGACACTTGGGTTAAATGCATTTATCACTGCGCAGGGATTTGCAAAGACAGGAATGTTATCTGTGCTGATTGGTGCAGTGATCAACATTGTGCTTGACCCGATTTTTATCTTTGGATTACATATGGGCGTGCGAGGCGCAGCGCTTGCAACAATCATATCACAGGCATGCTCCTGTATCTGGGTCGTCAGCTTCTTATTTGGAAAGAAGACATTTTTAAAGATACAAAGAAAGAATATGAAGCTGGAAGCAAGAATTATATTACCAAGTCTTGCGCTGGGACTCGCAACATTTATTATGCAGGCGAGTGAAAGTATTATCACGGTGTGCTTCAACTCATCTTTGTTAAAATATGGCGGGGATATTGCAGTTGGAGCCATGACGATCCTGACCAGTGTAATGCAGTTTGCGATGCTGCCACTACAGGGACTTGGACAGGGAGCACAGCCGATACTCAGCTATAATTATGGAGCAAAAAATGTAGACCGCGTTCGGGGAACATTTCGCCTGCTGTTAAAGGTAAGCGTTGGATATGCAGTGATTCTGTGGTTATGTGTAGAACTTTTTCCACAGATTTTCGTCAGCATGTTCACATCAGACGCAGCACTGCTTGCATTTGGCAAGACAGCACTTCGTGTATATATGGCAGCAATGTTTATGTTTGGAATCCAGATCGCATGCCAGATGGGATTTACCTCTCTTGGCTGCGCACCAGAATCCATTATTGTGGCAGTAATGAGGAAATTCGTACTGTTGATTCCACTGATTTATATTGTTCCACATATCTGGAGTGCAGATCGAACTATGGGAGTATATCTGGCAGAACCGATTGCCGATTTCTTCGCAGTAACATTCACCATGATCCTGTTCAGTAACCGGTTTAAGAAAGCATTGAAAAAAATAGAAAAGTAAAAAAGGGACACCCTAAATCAATGATGGGGACGTAGAACTTTGAAGGTTTACTACGTCCCCAATTATTATTTTATATGTAATGTCCGCCGTTCATTCCGCTTCCACCACAGCAGAGTCCGCTTCCGCCGCAGCATAGGTTACAGACGAGGTTGGCGATACATAGTTTTACGCACCAGTCGCCGCTGCTTGAGAAGGTTGTCTGGTAAGGTCCTTGTTGCTGGCGGTACCAGTTTCCGCCATTTTCCAGTCGTTGTACGAGGGTGGTGTACTGTATATTGTTCGGTTCCATACGAGCTGCTTCGCGTGCATGCTGTAGGGCAATGACGTTATTGCCGATACCGGAGTTAGCGATGGCACTGTAGTAATACCATTGCGCAGTCTTGTTATCAATTCCGTTTAGAACATTGATTGCTTCCTGATAGCGGCCATTATTAATGAAATTGGCAGCGGCCTGCATATGAAGGTCACCTTCGTTACTGGTCGCGCCGGATCGTCTCTGCTGATACTGACCGGAGTAACCGCGGAAGTTTCCGAATCCTCCAAAGTCAAATCCGCCGAAGTCAAATCCTCCAAAGTCACCGTAGCCGCCATTAGGATTATTTCCATCGTAACCGCCGGAAGAGCTTCCGTAACCATTTCCATAGGAACCGGTAGTACCGTATTCGCGTTCATGCATAATTTGCTGGTAAGCCTGCTGGACTTCTTTGAATTTGGCTTCTGCCTGATCTTTATTCGGGTTATTGATATTTGCATCCGGGTGATATTTTCGGCTTAGTGCCCGGTATGCTTTTTTTATTTCGTCATCAGTAGCGCCGCGGGAAATGCCAAGGACGCTGTATGGATCATTCATGATTGTTCTCCTTATTCTGGTTTTCATATCGTTTGGACGTAACCATAGTATACCTGCACCACACCCCGGAATACAAGATGTTTCTTAAAATATCTGCGTGAAGCAGAATCGGAAGCTGTTCAAATTCTCTGGAACATTCGGCCATCATCATGGTCAGAAGAGTGCGGCATTCTGTGGCGAACTGTTCTGGAGTTTTTTGCAAAAATACTTCCTTTAGCGGATTGTAGCTGTTATTTCCAATATCCTTTTCTACATCTTCATAGGCGTCCATGAGGTAAATGAATTTGCCAAGGAAGAATCCGATTTTTCGAAGAGATAATTCCCATGCGTCTGGTTCCCAGGCAAAGATTTCAGCCATGATATCACCGAAAAGTCCAGCCATAAGGTCAAGATTTGTCTCACCTTTTTTTTCATATTGATTGATTTCTTCTAATTTTGAGCGAATCAGCCGGACTTTTTCCGGGTAATTACTTTCAATCTTTTTGATCTTCGGCTCCAGCGCTTTTGCAGCAATATATCCTTTTTTCTTTCGCTCATCGGTCCAGTCGTCCTTACATTTATAATAGGAAAGAATGAGATTCATGGAAGCTGCATAATCTGTATATTCGTTGATTTTTGTCGGATGTTTCTCAAGCGGGTGCGCAATGCAGCGAGTCTCACCGGTTATAGTCTTTGGTTCGTAAAGCCCGGTGAGCAGGACAATGAGAAATGTCATGTCGTAGGACAGTGTCAGTTGACCACGCTTTCCGTAACATTCTTTCAGACGGCGACAAAGACCACAATAGTACGCCTGGTACACATCGTAGTCTTTGAATTTCATTTCAGCTTTGTTGATTGCAATATATCCAAACATAAAAAGTCCCTTTACTTAGCTCTTCTTGATAAATGTTGTGTTACATTTCGGACAGCGGATTTCAATACGGCCTTTGCCTTTTGGTACACGTATTTTCTGTTTACAAGTCGGACATTTGTAAATGTGATGTGTCTTTCTCTGTGCCATTATACTTTTCTGTGAGGCGAAGAAATGTCGAACTTTCGCTGTTTTTGCCAGATAAGCCTGGTTCTCACAGGCACGTTTATAAGTTTGTCTTGAGAACATACGGAAATATGTGTAGATCAAAAGTGCCCAGCACAGCAGGGATAATACACTTCCCAGTCTTGCAGGGACAAAGTTCGCCAAAAGCATCAGTACTAAAGAGACTATAATTGTAAATTTTCCAAAGGAATCTAATCCATATCTTCCATACATAAAGCGTTGTAATTTTTCTTTCATCAGTATCGTCCTCCTATGTAAATATCATACGCGCAGGCAAAAGAAAGTCAATAAACTGCAAATTAAAAAATTATAAAATAATTGAAGCAGGTAACGCAGATGTGCTACTATAGAGGAATAGAAAAGGAGCAGCGTATGAGTAAGAATAGAAGAAGACCACATCGTGGCCGCAGAGAAAAGAAAAAGAAAGCCGGCATGTTATCCAATATCATCCTGATCGTGGCACTGGCTGTATTTTGCGTTTCAGCCTTTCAACTTGTGAAGATTGTCGGAGGTTATGCAAAAGGCCGTGATGAATATAAGAAGATTCAGAGCATTGCAATCAATAAAGAAGACAGTGAGCCGGAAAAAGGATTTTCTGTTGATTTTGATGAATTAAAAGGAATCAATCCGGATACAGTCGGGTGGATTCGTTTTTACCCGGATCCATCAATTATTAATTATCCGATTGTTCAGACAACAGATAATGAAAAATATTTACACAAAACATTTTCGGAAAATGATAATACACTTGGAACGATTTTTTTGAATGCGGACAATAATGCAAATTTCAATGATCGTAATTCTATCATATATGGGCATCGTATGAAGGACGGTTCTATGTTTCGAAAGTTAGATGAATATAAAGATAAATCTTTCTGGGAAGCGAACCCGTATTTTTACATTTACACGCCGGACGGAAGAGAGATTGTATATCATATTTACAGTGCGGCGACAGTCAAGGATACAGACGATGTGTATCTGACAGGCTTCGAGAACGACGAAGCATATCAGTCTTACCTGGATATGACGAAGCGGATCGCGATTTATGATACGGGTGTGGAAGTGACGACTGCAGATTCAGTTGTGACACTATCAACATGTACAAGCGCCAGCGACGAGCACCGATTTGTAGTGATTGGAGTAAAAGAACAAGAAAATCAAATGGGACAGACAAAGAATTAAGAAATGTCTGAACAGCAAAAATTATTCAGAAAATAGAAAAAGTTGAAGACCCGGCAGATTACAAGGGAGGGGACAGCATGGGATATAATTATGAAGTCGGCGACATAGTAACACTGAAAAAACCACATCCTTGTGGAAGCAAAGAGTGGGAGATATTACGTGTAGGTGCGGATTTCCGATTGAAATGCATGGGATGCGGACATCAGATTATGACAGCACGGAAACTGGTCGAAAAAAATACAAAAGATTTGAAGAAAAAGGCTTGAAATCGGGAATCTTATATGATATAGTAGATAACCGTGATACAATATTTTTCTGCCCATTTAAGGGTGGAATTCCTTGCTCCCACATAAGCGGGCGGGGGCCAAAAGACCAGAAGGAGGTGCAGGACGACATGAATAAGTATGAATTAGCTGTTGTTGTCAGTGCAAAAATCGAAGATGACGAGAGAGCTCAGGTTATCGAGAAAGTAAAGGCTTTAGTAGAGCGTTTCGGTGGCAAGATCTCTGACGTTGATGAGAGCGGTAAGAAGAGATTAGCTTACGAGATTCAGAAAATGAAAGAAGCATATTACTACTTCATCCACTTCGATGCTGAGGCTGATGTTCCAGGCGAGATCGAGCAGAGAATCCGCATTATGGACAATGTCATCAGATATTTATGCGTAAGACAGGAAGCATAATCAGGAAGAAGAGGTAATTATATGAATAAAGTTATTTTGATGGGACGCCTGACCAGAGATCCAGAAGTGAGATATTCACAGGGGGGAGAGAATTCTCTGGCAATTGCGAGATATACGTTGGCAGTAGACAGAAGATTCAAACGTAATGGTGATGATCAGACTGCTGACTTCATCGGTTGCGTTGCGTTTGGACGAAACGCTGAGTTCGCTGAGAAGTATTTCCGTCAGGGACTGAAGGTTGTTGTGACCGGACGTATCCAGACAGGAAGCTACACGAACAAAGATGGACAGAAGGTATATACAACAGACGTTGTAGTGGAAGAACAGGAATTTGCTGAGAGCAAAGCTACAAGTGATGCCAACGCGGGAAGTTTTTCCCATGCAGGTGGTTTCCAGCAGGCACCGGCTCCGACGCCGGCAGCTGATGCAGGTGACGGCTTCATGAATATTCCAGATGGAATTGATGAAGAACTCCCATTTAACTAAGGTTCGTTGAATTTAGAAGATTCAAAGTATTAGGAGGCAAATAAAATGGCTTACGATAAAGCAGCTCGTCCAGAGGGCGGATTCAAAAGAAGAAATCCAGGACGCAGAAGAAAAAAAGTATGCGTATTCTGTGGTAAAGAGAATAACGAGATCGATTACAAAGATGTAGCAAAGTTAAGAAAGTATGTTTCTGAGAGAGGAAAAATCCTTCCAAGAAGAATTACAGGAAACTGTGCAAAACATCAGAGAGCTCTTACAGTAGCAATCAAGAGAGCTCGTCACGTTGCATTAATGCCATACGTGCAGGATTAATCAGTAGTTAATATTTGCCGCCACATCCATAAGGATGTGGCGGTTTTTGCATGGTAGAAAATTTTTACTATGCAAAAAAGTATTATACAAAAAGCTTCTGACAGAAATATATACAAATAGACGTGACTTCAAAAGTATGGTATGATTTCTGTAAGTGGGTATTGTTATGTCAAAAAGAATATCGTAATTACGAAAGTTCAAACAGGAGGTATGTAATAAATTATGAAGAAACCAGTATTAGTAATTATGGCGGCAGGAATGGGAAGCCGTTACGGTGGACTGAAACAGATTGATCCGGTGGATGCGAAAGGACGCATTATTATGGATTTTTCCATCTTTGATGCAAAACGCGCTGGATTTGAGAAGGTAATTTTTATCATTAAGAAAGAGCAGGAAGACTTATTCCGCGAGGCAGTTGGTGACCGCGTGTCAGAATACATGGAAGTGTCTTACGCATATCAGGAAATCAATAATATTCCGGCAGGTTTTCAGGTGCCGGAAGGACGTGTGAAACCATGGGGAACAGCACACGCAGTTTATAGCTGTAAGGACATGATCGATGGCCCGTTTGCAGTTATCAATGCAGATGATTATTATGGAAGAGAGGCATTCCAGCTCATTTATGATTATCTGAATAGCCATGAAGATGATGATAAGTTCCGTTACACTATGGTAGGCTACAAGCTTTGCAACACTGTTACAGAAAATGGATATGTATCCCGTGGTGTGTGTGTGATGAACGAGGCTGGGGAACTGATCGGAATTCGTGAAAGAACACGTATTGAGCATCATGAGAACGGAATAGCATTTACAGAAGATGACGGTGCTACATGGACACATCTAGACGATGACACAACGGTTTCTATGAATATGTGGGGATTCTCAAAAAGTATTCTTGATGAGATCGAGAAAGGATTCCCGGCATTCCTTGAGAAGGGACTGAAAGAGAACCCTATGAAATGTGAATATTATCTGCCGGGAGTAGTCAGCGACCTGTTAGGAGAGAATCGTGCGACAGTTGCAGTTCTGAAATCAGCAGACAAATGGTATGGAGTTACATACAAAGAAGACAAACCGGTTGTTATGGAAGCAATCCACAAGATGGAAGAAGAAGGACTGTACCCGGCTTAAAATATGTAAAGTTGCCGAAGCAATTGGGAAGTGCTATAATAAGACAAAAATGAAACTTCTTGATATCAGTTCAGAAAGCAGACATTGATATTGAGTGGAAAAATCATTACAAAGTAATGGAAGGTAAGATATCAATTCTTATATGGAGGAGATTAAGATGGCAAAAATATTAATTACAGGTGGAGCAGGATATATTGGAAGTCATACTGCATTGGAACTTTTGAAGGAGGGTTACGAGGTAGTTGTATATGATAATCTCTGCAACTCCTCCCAGGAGTCTATGAAGCGCGTAGAAGAGCTTACAGGTAAGACAATCACATTTTACGAGGGAGATATTCTGAACGCTGAAACTTTAAAAGCCATGTTTGAAAAAGAACAGGTAGATGCAGTTATTCACTGTGCAGCGCTTAAAGCAGTCGGAGAATCTGTAAGAAAGCCTTTGGAATATTATCAAAATAATATTACAGGAACACTGACACTTATGAAAGTCATGCGCGAAGTTGGCGTGAAGAATATTGTATTTAGTTCTTCTGCAACTGTATATGGTAATCCGGAGACAATGCCGATTACAGAGGACTGCCCGAAAGGACAGTGTACGAATCCATATGGCTGGACAAAATCTATGATGGAGCAGATCATGACAGACGTTCAGGCTGCTGATCCGGAATGGAATGTAGTATTACTCCGTTACTTTAATCCGGTCGGAGCACATGAGAGCGGACGGATCGGGGAAGATCCGAAAGGAATCCCGAACAATCTGATGCCATACATTTCTCAGGTGGCAGTTGGAAAACTTGAAAAATTAGGAGTATTTGGTGATGACTATGATACACCGGACGGCACAGGAGTACGTGATTACATTCATGTTGTGGATCTGGCAGTTGGTCATGTAAAAGCAATCAAATACATTTTCTCGAATCCGGGACTGGATATCATCAATCTGGGAACAGGTGTTGGTTATTCTGTATTGGATATGGTAAAAGCATTTAGCAAGGCATGTGGAAAAGAAATTCCATATGAGATCAAACCGAGACGTGAAGGAGATATTGCAATGTGCTATGCGGATCCTTCGAAAGCTGCGAAAGTACTTGGCTGGAAGGCTGAGAGAGGTCTGGAACAGATGTGCGAAGATGCATGGCGCTGGCAGTCACAGAACCCGGAGGGTTATAGAGGATAAAGACTATGGATGAAGGCTTGAGCAAGAAGCGAGGGGCGCATATCAGTGGCAGACTGAAGAACTACATGCGTTGGCCGATCGCGATGGCGATTATGCTTCTCCTATTGAATTTGTGGATCTATTGCATTGATATCAAAGCCGGTACAGTCATGTTGATATTTATGCTGATTTATATAGTCGGCATTGGGATTCTGTATGTATACAGCCGATCACTGATCATGAAAGATCTGATTGAATTTGCAGCTCAGTATGGTGTTGTACAGAATACGCTTCTAAAGGAATTGTCTGTTCCATATGCAATTCTTCTGGAGGACGGGCAGCTTTTGTGGATGAATGATCAGTTTGAACGGTTGTTTGGAGATACAGCGCAGAAAGATAAGTATCTGAGCAGATATATACCAGAGCTGAACCGGAGCATTTTCCCAAAAGAAGAAAATGACGTGGTAGAGATGGATGTCTACTATGAGGACCGTGAGTATAAGGCGGAATTAAGACGTGTGTCTGTGGAAGGATTCAGCGAGACAGAGCAGCTTCTGGAATTGCCGGCAGAGCGAGAGTATTTTATTGCGGTTCACCTTCAGGATGTGACGGAACTGAACCGGTATATTAAGGAAAATGAAGAGCAGCGGTTGGTTGCAGGCTTGATCTATATTGATAATTATGATGAAGTCATGAATAGTGTAGAAGAAGTCAGACAGTCACTTTTAGTTGCGCTGGTGGATCGCAAGATCAATCAGTATATTGCAAAAGCAGATGGAATTGTAAAGAAAACCGAGACGGACAAATATTTTATTGCTTTGAAGAAGCAAGAGTTCAAGAGATTGGAGGATGACAAATTCTCTCTTCTCGAGGATGTAAAAACAGTCAATATCGGTAATCAGATTCCATTGACACTGAGTATTGGTCTGGGACTCAGTGCGGGTAATTATTCCCAAAGTTATAATTATGCCCGTGTTGCCATTGATCTGGCTCTTGCCAGAGGCGGCGATCAGGCTGTTATCAAAGACTGCCATGGTATTACATATTATGGCGGCAAGCGTGAGATGACTGCAAAGAACACGCGTGTCAAAGCCCGTGTTAAAGCAGAAGCATTGCGAGAGTATATTACAGTCAATGACAAGATATTTGTCATGGGACATACACTGACAGATGTAGATTCTTTTGGTGCAGCTATCGGTATCTGCAGAGCGGCAAATGCTCTTGGAAAAAAGGCAAATGTGGTGATCAATGAGGTGTCAGCATCTCTTAGACCACTCTATAATATGTATATTGATAATCCGTCTTACCCGGACGATCTGTTCCTGACATCAGAACAGGCATTGAACCTGGCGGATGAGAATTCCATGGTCGTAGTTGTGGATACGAACCGCCCGAAGATGGTAGAATGTGAAGAACTTTTGTATCTGGCAAAGACGATTGTCGTACTGGATCATCACCGTCAGAGCAGTGATAGTATTGATAATGCATTATTGTCTTATATTGAACCTTATGCTTCGTCAGCATGTGAGATGGTATCTGAGATCCTGCAGTACATTGTAGATGATATTCAGATTCCGAATCTGGAGGCAAGCAGTATGTATGCCGGTATCATGATCGATACGAACAGTTTTATGAATCGTACCGGAGTGCGTACATTTGAAGCGGCAGCATTTCTCAGAAGATCCGGAGCAGATATCACACTTGTGCGTAAGATGTTCAGGGATGACATGGAAGGATACCGAGCAAAAGCTGCAATTATCAGCAACGCAGAGGTATATCAGAAAAAATTTGCCATTGCGACAGGTACAGATCTTCAGGTGGAGAGTCCGACGATCATCGGAGCACAGGCGGCAAATGAACTTCTGGATATCAGTGAGATTAAAGCGTCCTTTGTATTGACAGAATATAATGGAAAGATTTATGTGAGCGCTCGTTCCATCGATGAAGTCAATGTTCAGGTCATTATGGAAAAGTTAGGAGGCGGCGGTCATATGAATGCTTCGGGAGCGCAGTTCAATCATACGGATATGGACGAGGCTGTTGCATGTCTGAAGCAGGTTCTGGATAATATGATAAAAGAAGGAGATATATAGACATGAAGGTTATTTTGAAAGAAGACGTAAAAGCCCTTGGGAAAAAAGGGGATGTAGTAGAGGTAAGTGACGGATACGCAAGAAACTTTATCCTGAAGACAGGAAAAGGTGTAGAAGCGAACGGTAAGAATTTAAATGATTTGAAACTTAAGAAGGCGAATGATGATAAAGTAGCACAGGAACACTATGAGGCTGCTGTAGAATTAGGAAAGAAGATCGAGGCAGGTAAGATCCAGGTTTCCATCAAAACCGGAGAAGGCGGAAAAGTATTTGGCTCTGTATCCTCCAAAGAAATTGCAGCAGAGGTAAAATCTCAGCTTGGGCTGGAAGTAGATAAAAAGAAAGTGCAGTTAAAAGATCCAATCAAATCTCTTGGAACACACAATGTGCCGATTAAATTACATCCAAAAGTAACTACAGAGCTGAAAGTTGTAGTTACAGAGGAAGCTTAGGAGGAAACCGTACATGGAAGAGGCACTCATTAAGCGGGTCATGCCCCACAGTGTCGAAGCGGAACAGTCAGTAGTCGGAGCGATGCTGATGGACAAGGATGCGATTACCACTGCATCAGAGATCATCAGTGGTCAGGATTTTTATCAGACATCTTACGGAGTGGTATTTGATTCCATGGTGGAACTTTTTAACGAAGGAAAGCCGGTCGATCTGGTCACACTTCAGGAACGCCTGAAAGAAAAAGATGTACCGCCGGAGATTTCCAGTCTGGAATTTGTAAGGGATCTGGTCAATGCAGTACCGACCTCTGCAAATGTAAAATATTATGCGGAGATCGTGGCAGATAAGGCAATGATGCGAAAACTTATCAAGCTGACCGAGTCAATTGCAAATACTTGTTATGTCGGGAAAGAATCTCTTCCGGTAATTATGGAACAGACGGAGAAATCGGTATTTGAATTATTACAGCACCGCAATACCGGAGATTATGTTCCAATCAAAGATGTTGTATTAAATGCGCTGGAACGAATCGAGAAAGCTTCAAAGAATAAAGGAACTGTTACAGGAATCCCGACAGGATTTATTGATTTAGATTACAAATTATCCGGCCTTCAGCCGTCAGATCTTGTTCTTGTAGCGGCCCGTCCGTCTATGGGTAAGACAGCGTTCGTACTGAATATTGCCCAGTATGTTGCATTTAAGAAAAATAAAGGTGTTGCCATTTTCAGTCTTGAGATGTCAAAGGAACAGTTGGTGAACCGTATGTTTTCTCTGGAATCTCAGGTAGACGCACAGGCACTCAGGACCGGTAATCTAAAAGATTCTGAGTGGGAGAAGCTGATCGAAGGAGCCGGAATTATCGGAAAGTCACACCTTGTGATTGACGATACACCAGGTATTTCCGTATCCGAACTTCGTTCAAAATGTAGGAAATATAAACTGGAGCAGGATCTTCAGCTTGTCATCATTGACTACTTGCAGTTGATGAGTGGAAGTGTAGGTGGGAAATCTGAGTCCAGACAGCAGGAGATTTCTGAAATCTCCCGTTCACTAAAAGCTCTTGCAAGAGAGTTAAATGTACCGGTCATTGCATTGTCACAGCTCAGCCGTGCGGTAGAGTCGAGACCGGATAAGCGTCCAATGCTTTCTGACCTCCGTGAGTCCGGAGCTATCGAGCAGGACGCCGACGTTGTAATGTTTATTTATCGTGATGAGTATTATAATAAAGATTCCGAATTTAAGAAACAGGCCGAGATTATCATCGCAAAACAGAGAAACGGTCCGGTAGGGACCGTTAATCTGGCTTGGCTTGGTGAATATACGAAGTTTGCAAATTTAAGCAGGCAGGAATAGCCGTTTTAATTTGCCGATTGGACCAGCTTCAGCTGCAGCTTTCCGATAGGATTGCTGTTGTCTGATGAGCTGGTCTATTTTTTTGAACTGTTCTTCCTCCTGCCGTTCCTTTGCATCCAACAGAAAAGACATTTCCCGACTGAACATCTGCATCAAGACTTCGTTATTGTTTTCCAGCATTCTTTTCATATGTAACTGCTCACGAGTGCGCCGGATATCAGGAATGACGGCTTTTAGTTCTTCAAAAGGGACTCCTTGTTCATAGAGTTCTCTAATACAGCCGTAAAGCCTGGCATCGTCCCGGGTCTCTTTTCTTAGTTGTTCCAGAGCATTGCCCATAATAAAACCCCCTTATTCAATTAAGATTTCTTTGCAAAAGGATAGATTCCCTTTGCCTGTCCCAAGAATAGCATATGAAAAGTGCAAAAAAAGTCAAAACGTGGGGCAAGAAAAAAGAATGTTCCTGAACCGGAACATTCTTTTTTGTGTTTAAATCTTATATGTGTGGAATCTTATGCCTCGGAAATTGCTCCTACTGGGCACTGTGCTGCACATGCACCACAGTCGATACAAGCATCAGCGTTGATCTCGTATTTGCCATCTCCTTCAGAAATAGCGCTTACTGGACATTCTGCTTCGCAGCTTCCACATGAAATACAATCGTCTCCAATTACGTGTGCCATGGGTAATTACCTCCTTTTTAATAAATATGTTGAATAGACATAGACATTTTTGTCTGCTACTATCATAATACAAAAAAATCAATTATACAAGCAGTATATTGTGAAAAAAATAATCAATAAGACATGTGAGAGAAATATTTAAGAAATTCTTTAAAAAAAAATTCAAGCTTTTTTCGCGAATATGGTGTATAGTGTTTAAGTGGAAAATAAGATGCATGACAATTGTTAAGGGGATTGGTATTATGAAGAAAAGATGCAAGATGATCATCGCACTGCTTAGTGCAGCTATGGTGCTGACTGCATGTGCGAAAAATACATCAGACACAGATAGCAATAAGGCAAATGATACAAAGACGCAGGATACTTCAAAAGATGCGGCACAAGATGATACGGAGACAGAAAAGACGAAGGAATATCAGGCAAAGCTGGACATGATCGAACCTTCTGCATACAGAGATGCCAGAGGATTATCGCTTGAAGAAGGCGCTTACATTTCCATTATTGGAAAAGGGACAAATGACGATTTCTGGGTGCAGGTAAAAAAAGGTGCTGAGCAGGCAGGTAAAGATATCAATGAGCAGCTTGGCTACAAAGGGAAAAAAGCAGTCAAGGTCGTGTATAGCGGTCCATCTGATAAGGACAATGTGGATGAGCAGGTTAATATTCTGGATGAGGAGTTATCCCGTTATCCGGCAGCTTTGGCAATTTCTATTGCAGACGCCAAAGCATGTGAAGTGCAGTTCGATCAAGCCGGTTGGAATGGGACGCCAATTGTAACATTTGATTCAAGCAGTGATTATCCGGGAATCAGTGCATTTGTCTCAACAGATAACAGTGCAAGTGCAACAGAAGCAGCAAACCGACTGGCGGAGGCAATGGGGGAATCCGGAGAAGTCATGCTTTTTATGCAGGACTCGAAATCGCAGGTAGCCCAGACAAGGGAAAATGCATTTGTAAGCCAGATTCAGAGCACATATCCGAATATCACGATTGTAGAGACATACCATATGGATCAGATTGACACTTACAAAAACCAGATGATACAGGAGTTAGCAACGGACAAGCAGGCAGCGGATATTACGGAAGAGGAAGTGATTGATTATTTGTTTGAAAAACACCCGAATGTAAAGGGATGTTTTGCAAGTAACAGTGACGCTATGGAACTGGTGCTCGATGAGATGGAGAGAAAGAATGTATCACCATTCATAGTCGGATATGATGTGAATGATGATTCGATGGAAGCATTGAAAGCAGGAAAGATTGACGGACTTGTCGTACAGAATCCGTTCGGTATGGGGTATGCGGCAACGATTGCTTCTGCAAGAGCAGCGCTGAATATGGGAAATGAAGCATTTGTCAATACAGGATATGTGTGGTTGACAAAGCAGAATCTGAATGATGAAGCGGTTCAGAGTATTCTGAATTAAGAGGAAAATGATATGATTACGAGTACGTCGAATGCGAAAGTCAAACGACTGGTGAATTTAAAAAAGAAGAAAAAGCTCAGAGATGAAGAAGGTGTCTTCCTTGTAGAAGGTATCCGCATGTTCCGGGAAGTTCCAAAAGACCGTCTGGTGGAAGTCTATGCATCGGAAGATTTCTGGAATCGGGAGCGTAAGGTTGTAGAACAGGTATTGGCAGGAGCGAAAGTGCAGCTGGAGATTCTGGCAGATTTTGTTTTTGAATATGTGTCTGACACGAAGACGCCGCAGGGGATTCTTTGCCTGGTGCGTCAGAAACAATATAGCATCACTGAGATTGTGAAGGAAAAAGGTGGGGAATTACCACTTCTTCTTGTATTGGATCAGATCCAGGATCCGGGGAATCTGGGAACCATTGTACGGACAGCAGAGGGCGCAGGAGTGACGGGAATTGTAATGAGTCAGGACTGTGTAGATATGTACAATCCGAAGGTAGTCCGTTCTACGATGGGAGCGGCTTATCGTGTACCATTCTGCTATGTGGAAGATCTGGCAGAGGAAGTAAAGCAGATGAAAGAAGCAGGAATCTGCACTTATGCGGCCCATTTGGAAGGGGAAAATTCTTACGATGAAGAAGATTATCGCAAAGCCAGTGCATTTCTGATAGGAAATGAAGGAAATGGTCTCCGTGATGAGGTGGCAGATCAGGCACAGGTGTATATCCGTATTCCGATGAAGGGACAGGTAGAGTCTCTGAATGCGGCAGTGGCTACGGCAATTCTGACATTCGAGGCAGCAAGACAGAGACGATAAGATAAATAAATGATGAGAAAAAAGCAACGAATGCCGAGAGGGATTCGTTGCTTTATTATGCAAAGTATAGTAATATGATACTAAGCCGTTAAGCTGGGATTTTCCTCAAAATGACATGGAAAATGACATGGAAAATGATATGGAAAAGGACAGCTTTGGAAAGCATAGAGTGATAGAAGGATTTGTGTCAGTACTATGTGCTGTGAATTTTGAATGAAGGAGGGTCAGATTATGCAGACGACGGTTATCTGGTTAAGCTTATTTGTACTGTTTCTGGTTATCGAGATCATTACGATGGGGCTTACGACTATCTGGTTCGCAGGAGGAGCATTAGTTGCATTTCTTGTGGCAGTACTGGGGTTGGGACTAGGAGTGCAGATCATAATATTTGCAATTGTATCTTTGGCACTTCTGGCAGTGACAAGACCGCTTGCCATGAAGTACTTTAACCAAGAGAGACAAAAGACCGGAGCAGAGCTTCTGATCGGACAGAAAGCACTTGTAATTGAAGAGATTGACACACTTTCGTCAAAAGGACGTGTGGAGGTGCGCGGGCAGGAGTGGGCTGCGAAGACAGATGCCCCGGAAGGAAAGATCCCAAAGAATGCAATTGTAGTAGTTGAAGGTATTCAGGGAGTGAAACTGATTGTAAGGAATGGAGAGGAGACGAAGATATGATGGCAGCAGTAATGGGAACATTTTTAGTGATTATTTTAATTATTGTTATGGTAGTACTGATTTCCTGTGTGAAGATTGTAAGACAGGCGCAGGCACTTGTGATTGAGAGACTGGGAGCATATCAGGCAACGTGGGGAACCGGACTTCACTTTAAACTTCCGATCGTGGATCGTGTTGCAAGAAGAGTGGATATGAAAGAGCAGGTTGTAGATTTTGCGCCACAGCCGGTTATCACAAAAGATAATGTAACAATGAGAATTGATACCGTTGTATTTTACCAGATTACAGATCCGAAGATGTTCTGTTATGGAGTGGCAAATCCGATCATGGCAATCGAGAACCTGACAGCGACAACTCTTCGTAATATTATCGGAGATCTGGAGCTGGATCAGACACTGACTTCCCGTGAAACGATCAATACGAAGATGCGTGCATCTCTGGATGTGGCAACAGATCCATGGGGAATTAAAGTGAACCGTGTAGAGCTTAAGAATATCATTCCTCCGGCAGCTATCCAGGATGCCATGGAAAAGCAGATGAAAGCAGAGCGCGAGAGACGTGAAGCAATCTTACGTGCAGAGGGAGAGAAAAAATCTACGATTCTTGTTGCAGAGGGACATAAAGAATCTGCAATTCTGGATGCTGAGGCTGAGAAGCAGGCTGCAATCTTACGTGCAGAGGCGCAGAAAGAGGCGATGATCCGTGAGGCAGAAGGTCAGGCTGAGGCGATTATGAAAGTACAGCAGGCAAATGCAGACGGTATCCGCTTCCTGAAAGAAGCAGGAGCAGACGAGGCTGTTCTTACAATAAAGAGCCTGGAAGCATTTGAAAAAGCTGCAGATGGAAAGGCTACAAAGATTATTATTCCATCTGAGATCCAGGGAATCGCAGGACTGGTGAAGAGCATCAAAGAAGTCGCAGTTGATGATACACAGAAATAATAAATATGACAGAATGACAGCAAGCCGGATAAGAGATGGCTTGTAAATATACAGAAAGAAGGACGTAAGAGAGATGGATTTAAAGGGAAGAAATTTTCTGACACTGAAAGATTTTACACCAGAGGAGATCACATACATGCTGGATCTTGCGGCAGATCTCAAGGATAAGAAGAAAAAAGGTATTCCGGTCGATAAATACAGAGGCATGAATGTAGCGCTGATTTTTGAAAAGACAAGTACAAGAACACGTTGTGCATTTGAAGTGGCAGCACATGACATGGGCATGGGAACAACTTATCTTGATCCGACAGGATCACAGATCGGCAAGAAAGAAAGTATTGAAGACACAGCAAGAGTTCTCGGAAGAATGTTTGATGGAATTGAGTACCGTGGATTTGGTCAGGAGATTGTAGAAGACCTTGCAAAATATGCAGGAGTTCCAGTATGGAACGGACTGACAAATGAGTATCACCCGACACAGATGCTGGCAGATATGCTGACGATCCGTGAGCATTTCGGACATTTAAAAGGAATAAAACTGGTGTACATGGGTGATGCAAGATACAATATGGGTAACTCTCTTATGATCGCATGTGCGAAACTGGGAATGCATTTTGTAGCATGTACCTCTAAGAATTATTTCCCAAATGCAGAGCTTGTTGAAACTTGCCAGGGATATGCAAAGGAAAGCGGAGCAACCATCACTCTGACAGAAGATGTAGAGAGCGGAACAAAAGATGCAGATGTTATCTACACAGATGTATGGGTATCTATGGGAGAGCCTGACGAAGTCTGGGAGGAGCGTATCCGCGAGCTGTCACCATATAAAGTAACAAAGAAAGTTATGGAGAATGCAGGAGAGAAAGCAATCTTCCTTCACTGCCTGCCGGCATTCCATGATCTGAAGACAAAGATCGGCAAACAGATTTACGAGAAATATGGTCTGACAGATATGGAAGTTACAGACGAAGTATTCGAGTCTTCCCAGTCAAAAGTATTTGATGAGGCAGAGAACCGTATGCATACGATCAAAGCAGTTATGGTAGCGACACTCGGCGAGAGATAAGCATAAGATCAATGAAATGACAAGGCATTCGAGAAATGTCTGAATATAGAAAAAGATAAGAAGAGATAAAAGATGAAATCAGAAATATTACGCTTATTAAAAGAAAGTGATGATTACATCTCCGGGCAGCAGATGTGCGACAGATTCCATGTGTCCAGAACGGCTGTATGGAAAGCGATAGAACAATTAAAAAAAGAAGGTTACGAGATAGAGGCGGTGCGCAATAGAGGGTACCGCCTTCTCGAAAGTCCGGATATTATGTCGGAGGCGGAGATCCGAAGCCTTATGGATACAGAATGGGCAGGAAAGAATATCGTTTATTTTGATGAGATTGATTCTACGAATAATCGGGCAAAAGAGCTGGGTGAGAAAGACGGTGCTCATGGAACACTTTTTGTGGCAGATCGTCAGGTGGCTGGAAAAGGGAGAAGAGGCCGTGTGTGGGAATCCCCAAAAGAAATCAGCATTTATATGACAATTCTGCTCCGACCAGATCTGATACCGACAAAGGCACCGATGCTGACATTAGTTATGGCACAGAGTGTGGCAGAAGGTATCCGGGAAGTGACTGGCATGGAGACTGGAATCAAATGGCCGAACGATATTGTTATGAATAAAAAGAAGGTCTGCGGAATTTTGACAGAGATGAGCACGGAGATTGATTATATCAACTATGTGGTCATCGGTGTAGGAATCAATGTCAATCAGAAAGTATTTGACGAGGAACTGAAAGAGAAAGCCACCTCCCTTATGATTGAAACAGGGGCACCGGTAAAGCGTTCCGCACTGATTGCAGCTGTCATGAAGCATTTTGAAAAAAATTATGCACTTTTTATGGAAAATGGTGATTTGTCCGGATTACAGGAGAGTTATAATGAGATGCTTGTAAACCGGGGAAAAGAAGTACGGATTCTGGAGCCGGGAAATGAATATAATGCCCATGCATATGGAATCAACAAGACAGGAGAATTAATCGTACGCACACAAAAAGGCGAAGAAAAACATATATTTGCAGGAGAAGTATCTGTAAGAGGGATTTATGGGTACGTATAATCCCAGGACATAAGCTTGTGTGACGTGAGAAGCCTGACAGGATTTTGCCGGGTGTTACACGGCTTAGAAATTATAAAAAAGGAGTAGTTTATGTATCAGGATAAGGTCGTGCTTTGTGGCGCGAATTCATATGAAGAAAAATATTATCTGAACCCGGATTTTGACAGACTTCCGGATCATGTAAAGGATGAGCTGAAGATCATGTGCGTACTGTATGTAAATGATGTAGGCGGGATTCTGACACTCGTATTTGAAGAAGACGGAGAATTGTGTTTCGAAGTGACTTCCGAGGACTTTGATCCAACATTTGATGATATTGGAAGCCATCTGAAAATCAAGCAGATCCAGAGAGAAAAGCAGGATCTGTTAGAAGCACTGCAGTTGTATTACCGAGTATTTTTTCTGGGAGAGGAGATTGAATAGATGCTGTTAGTTATCGATGTTGGAAATACAAACATTACATTAGGAGTATTTAACGGTGAGAACTTGTCAGCAACATTTCGCATGACTACGAAGATACAGAGGACCTCTGATGAGTATGGAATTGCGTTGAATGAACTGATCTGGCATCAAGGATTTGAAAAGTCAGATATTGATGCCTGTATTGTAGCATCAGTTGTGCCGGACATTATGCATTCTCTTGGAAGTGCCATGATCAAATATTTCGGAATCAAGCCAATCGTAGTTTCCGCCGGAATCAAGACCGGGCTGAAGATAAAGACTGAAAATCCAAAACAGGTCGGAGCAGACCGTATTGTTGATGCGGTGGCAGCATATACACTTCACGGCGGACCAGTCATCGTGATTGATTATGGAACTGCTACAACTTACGATGTAGTAGGAGCGGATGGAACATTTGAGGCAGCAGTTATCGCTCCGGGAATCCGCACCTCTGCACAGGCAATGTGGAATCAGGCAGCAATGCTCCCGGCAGTCGAGATTAAGAAACCAGAATCAATTTTAGCAAAAGAGACCATTTCCTGTATGCAGGCCGGAATTGTATTCGGACAGATTGGGCAGACAGAGTATATCGTCAAGAAGATAAAAGAAGAGTCTGGATATGTAGATGCAAAAGTTGTAGCAAGCGGCGGTCTCGGTAAGATCATTGCAAATGAGACAGATATCATCGACGTATACGATCCACAGCTTACATTAAAAGGATTACGGATGATTTACGATAAAAATAAACGTTAAAATAATAACGGGGGACGTAGTAAAATGCCAAAGTACTACGTCCCCAATTAGTAAAAGGGGTGTCCCTAATTAATTAAAGAGGTGTCTCAAATTGGAAATTGGAAATTTAAAATTAGAGAATCCGTACATTCTGGCTCCTATGGCAGGCGTGACAGACCTGCCTTTTCGTTTGCTCTGTAAAGAACAGGGGGCGGGGCTTTTATGTATGGAAATGATCAGTGCGAAAGCACTGCAATATAAGAATAAAAATACAAAAGCGCTACTTGCGATCCACCCGCAGGAGTATCCGGTATCATTACAGTTATTTGGTTCAGATCCTAAGATTATCAGCGAGCAGGCGAAGAGAATTGAAGACCTGCCGTTTCAGATTCTGGACATTAATATGGGGTGTCCGGTCCCAAAAGTCGTGAAGAATGGAGAGGGGTCTGCGCTCATGAAGAATCCGAAGCTGGTGTTTGAAATCGTATCACAGCTTGTGAAAGCGATTGAAAAACCAGTGACGGTTAAGATTCGAAAAGGTTTTGATGATGATCATATAAATGCGGTGGAAATCGCGAAGATTGCAGAGGAAGCTGGGGCATCAGCGGTTGCAGTTCATGGAAGAACAAGAGAACAGTATTATTCCGGCGAGGCGGATTGGGATATTATCCGTCAGGTGAAAGAGGCAGTGCATATTCCGGTTATTGGAAATGGAGATGTGACGTCTGCCGAAAAAGCAGCGGAAATGCGGAAAATCACAGGCTGTGACGGCGTGATGATAGGACGTGGTGTTCAGGGAAATCCATGGATTTTCCGAGAGCTGGCTGAGTATGACAGAACCGGAACAATTCCACCAAGACCGACACAAGAAGAAATTCGGAATATGATGCTTCGGCATGCAAGAATGCAGTTGGAATTCAAAGGAGAGTACCTTGGAATCCGGGAAATGCGTAAGCATGTGGCATGGTATGTAAAAGGAATGAAAGGTGCAGCGAAGTTCCGCGCACAGATCAATCAGGTGGAATCTTACGAAGAGCTGGAAGAATTGTTGGAAATGTTGATAAAATAGAAAGAATTTGTAATTGGAACATCATAAAAAGCCCATCATAAAAAGCCTCATAAAAAGCCGATAGACTGCGTATACTTTATCGTGCAAAATGATTGACAATAGTCGGCTGGTTTTGTATAATAATGAAATTGTGAAAGTATCTTTATTTTCAAGAAAGGGAGCAAAAGAATACCATGGAAGCAAAGAAGAAATTACTTACTTATGCAGGATTAAAAGCACTTGAAGAGGAGTTAGAGAATCTGAAAGTTGTTAAGCGTAAGGAAGTTGCTGCAAAGATAAAAGAAGCTAGAGAACAGGGAGATTTATCAGAGAATGCGGAGTATGATGCTGCAAAAGATGAGCAGCGTGATATTGAGGCTCGTATCGAGGAGCTGGAAGCAATTCTCAAGAACGCTGAAGTCGTTGTAGAAGATGAAGTTGATTTTGATAAGATTAACGTAGGATGTACAGTAAAGGCATATGACATCACATTTGACGAAGAAATCGAATTCAAATTGGTAGGTTCAACAGAGGCTAACAGTCTGGAAGGAAAGATTTCAAACGAGTCACCAGTTGGACATGCCCTGATCGGCAAGACGATTGGAGATGTTGTAGAAGTGGAGACACAGGCTGGAGTTATGCAGTACAAAGTACTGGATATTACACGTACAGTATAAGAAAAGGAAGAGAGGAGAATCGCAGTGGGAGATCAGCAGAAGAATACACAGGAACCTGACGTAAATCAGCTTAGAAAGGTTCGTCGTGAGAAACTTGCAGATTTACAGGCAAACGGAAAGAATCCATTTGAGATCACAAAGTATGATGTGACTTGTCATGCAACAGATATTAAAGAAAATTTTGAGGAGATGGAAGGGAAACACGTATCCGTAGCAGGACGTGTGATGCAGAAGCGTGTTATGGGAAAAGCTTCTTTCTGTAACATTTTAGACCTCAGTGGAAATATTCAGTCTTATGTTGCAAGAGACAGTATCGGAGAAGATTCATATAAGGATTTCAAGAAACTGGATATCGGAGATATCATCGGTATTGAAGGTGAAGTATTCAAGACTAAGACCGGTGAGATTTCTATCCATGCATCTGCAGTAAAACTTCTGTCTAAGAGTCTGCAGATTCTTCCAGAGAAGTTCCACGGACTGACAAACACAGATACACGTTACCGCCAGAGATATGTAGATCTGATTGTGAACCCGGAGGTTCGTGACACATTTATTAAACGTTCCAGAATTATCAGTGCAGTTCGCCGTTATCTGGACGGACAGGGATTTATGGAAGTTGAGACTCCGATGCTGGTTGCAAATGCCGGTGGAGCTGCAGCAAGACCTTTTGAGACTCATTTTAATGCACTGAATGAGGATCTGAAGCTTCGTATTTCTCTGGAACTTTACTTAAAGAGACTGATTGTTGGTGGACTTGAGAGAGTTTACGAGATCGGACGTGTATTTCGTAACGAAGGTCTTGACACAAGACATAATCCGGAATTCACTCTGATGGAGTTATATCAGGCATATACAGATTACAACGGAATGATGGATCTTACAGAAAATCTGTACCGTCACGTTGCACAGGAAGTACTTGGAACAACAAAGATTGTTTACAAGGGAATCGAGATGGATCTCGGAGAACCATTCGAGCGTATCACGATGGTAGACGCAGTTAAAAAATATGCCGGAGTTGACTGGAATGAAGTTGAGACTCTGGAGCAGGCAAGAGAACTTGCAAAAGAGCATAATTTAGAATTCGAAGAGAGACATAAGAAAGGCGATATCCTGAACCTCTTCTTCGAGGAGTATGTAGAGGAGCATTTGCTCCAGCCTACATTCGTTATGGATCACCCGGTAGAGATTTCTCCACTTACAAAGAAGAAACCGGAAAATCCAAATTATGTAGAGAGATTTGAGTTCTTTATGAATGGCTGGGAGATGGCAAATGCTTACTCTGAGTTAAATGATCCAATTGATCAGAGAGAGCGTTTCGCTGCACAGGAAGAGGCATTTGCTGCCGGAGATGAGGAAGCAAACCATACAGATGAAGACTTCCTGAATGCACTGGAGATTGGTATGCCGCCTACAGGAGGCATCGGATTCGGTATCGATCGTATGTGTATGCTTCTGACAGGAGCTGAGGCTATCCGTGATGTGCTTCTGTTCCCGACAATGAAGACCCTGAATGATGTAAATAAGAAAAATGATGTAAAATCTAAGGCTACTGAAGAAGTGAAAGCAGAGCCTGAAAAGATTGATTTTTCTAAGGTAAAGATTGAGCCTTTGTTTGAGGAAATGGTAGACTTTGATACATTCAGCAAGTCAGATTTCCGTGCAGTAAAGGTTAAAGAGTGTGTTGCAGTACCGAAGTCAAAGAAACTGTTACAGTTCACTCTTGATGACGGAACAGGCACAGACAGAACCATTTTAAGCGGTATTCACGCTTATTACGAGCCGGAAGAACTGGTTGGAAAGACTCTTATCGCTATCACAAATCTTCCACCGAGAGCTATGATGGGCATTGACTCTTGCGGTATGCTCCTCAGTGCTATTCACGAAGAAGAAGGCGAAGAAAAGCTTCATCTTCTGATGGTTGATGACCACATTCCGGCAGGTGCAAAGCTCTATTAAGATGATGTAAAGATGTACCGTTTTACCAAATAAACGGAACGTACTTCATTTGATAAAAAACTGAAAAAACAGCGATTTACATCAAACTTACATCATTTGATGCAGAAATCGGTGCAAGCAAGAAAAAATCGCATAATAAGCAGAATGAATGGGCAGTCCTTAATGGGATTGCCCATTTTTAGAAGAGAGAGAAATGTAAATCACCGATTAGGTTTTCATTGCAGTGGTTATGGAGAACAGTTATAATGGGGATAAAAGAAAACGACAAACTGTTAAGGAAACAATCGGAGTTGGTGTAAACGAAAAAGCAGCCTTGAGTTCTGATAAAAACTGCCCTTTCGTTTACATCAATTTCGATTTTACCTTGGTGAACAAAGTCGCGTCCCTTTAGCCGATAGCTATGGGGATTCAATCGTTGCTCTTTTCCTTAAGTTTATCATACTGGGTGTTTTGGTAAAAGTTTTTTTATTCAAGAAATCAATTTCAGGCATGACAAACAAACCTCCTATGCGGAAGCCATTTATTCTATGCAATTGTAGATTTTAACATCTCATATGTGCATGAAAAGAAGAACTGTATTTATCTTTGCGGGGTGATACCATATTCCCTCCGCAAGAAGAACATTTGCATACATCAATGTGATACAAAACCTTTATCATTTCTACTGCATTTAGATTTTTTAATGTAGAAATGTATTTCTTGCATCCAAGCAGGTTTCTGCAGAGAGTTATCTTTTTTCTCTTGTTTCTACATGATAGCAGACCATAGTGCCGGATTCTGACAAATCGTTTGGGTGGAACATGCATCATGAATCGACGGATGAATTCTTCTCCTGAAATTGTTTTCTCTTTCCAGTGGCCTTCGTTTTTATAGTCTTTTACTGCATATGTAACTGTCGTATCCGTCATGGATTTGATTCGATGATTACTGATTGCTATCCTGTGGGTATATTTTCCAAGATAATTGATAACCGACTGTGCACCATTGAAAGTTTCTTTACAGTAAGTGACCCAGTTCTTTTCATAACACTTATCAAGAAGTTCTTTAAAACGATAGCTGTTCTGATATTTCTCTGCTGTACCATGAAATTTAAGCTTAGAATCATTCCACAGGCTTTTTAACTCATCCAGATATTTTCCACGGAACACTTTTGAGATGACACCATATGGGAGAAAAAAATTTCCACCTGTGTCTTTCCATTTATTTTCATCATCAAGCCCACCTCCAAGAACAATGGTATGAATATGAGGATGATAATTCATTGCAGAGCCCCAGGTATGAAGAATGCAGATATACCCTATATCAGCTCCCAGATACTTTGCATCTTTTGACAATTCCTTCAATGTGGCTGAAGCAGCATGATACAGTGCATCATATAACAGCTTCTGGTTGCTGTAAATAATGGAATTCAATTCCTCAGGAACTGTGAATACTACATGATAATAGGGTGCATCCAATACGTTCTCTTTTTGTGCATCAATCCATTTCTCTTTCGGAAACTCCTGGCACATGGGACAGCATCTGCTTCTGCAGGAGTTGTTGTGAACACTGATACATCCGCAGTCCTCACAAACACTGATGTTTACACCAAAAACTCCTGTTTTACAGTTTCTGATGTGATAAGCCGTTTTTCTGTGATGAGCAGGAGGGTTACTCCTCTTTTCATAGGAAGGATAGAACCGTTCAAATACATCCTGTATCGTACATGATTTATCCATAATCATTCACCACCCATCTCATCAAATGGGCTTTTAATACCAAGCAGAGTTTTATTGCTTACATGCAGATAAATCTCTGTTGATTT